>Ga0180007_10004222_pt1 | contig 15348 bp, 18 predicted proteins | sample MM_PC_MetaG_FD_121122 | JGI IMG/M metagenome (GOLD analysis project Ga0180007, IMG submission 121122) | Groundwater microbial communities from the Aspo Hard Rock Laboratory (HRL) deep subsurface site, Sweden - MM_PC_MetaG | ecosystem: Environmental > Aquatic > Deep subsurface > Groundwater... | reverse complement strand
CAGGATATCGGCATTGGCAATATTGGCCATAAAAAAGCCCCTGGATTCAAAATACTCAATGGCAGTTTTGAAAGCGGTCCCAGGCCCCCACAACACCTCGGCAAAATCAGAGTCCATGCCAATACTTTCAACACCGATATCCCAGGCGTTCTGGAGACCCATGGCAAGCAATGGAGAGGTCCTTGTGGCATCCATTCTATCAAAGAGTTTAACCAGGCCCTTTTGGGCTGATTTAAAACTGCTTGCCCTGGACAAATAATCTTTGACGATGTCGATGTTTTTAGAAAACCTGGGAACAGCCAGTTTTACCTGGCGGTCAATCAGCTTGTCTATCTCATCCTGGGAGGTGTCGCTGAAATCAATTATCTCTTCTGAAAAGGCTTTAAACGGGGTGTTTTGTTCCGCCCGGTTGACAAGCACCTCTCCTTTCTGAGGCTCAGGGATATTGTATTTTTCATACAGATATTTTTGACTCACAGGCAAGCCGATATCATTGATGATGATCTTGTCTGTTTCTGCATGCTCCTTGGAATTCTTTGATGGCTTGGTGTGGATGACAAACCGGGGGTACTCCGTGACATTGGCAAAATTGTAATCCACGATCCACTGGACCAGGGTCTCGTTAAAGCACTCGCACAGCAGATCCGCATCCGCCTCACATATGGCCTGGCGGACTTCGTCAAGGGTCTGGGAAGCATTATAGGCCCCGGCATCCTTGATATCCGTGGTGCCGGTCTGGGACAGGACTGTTTTGGTGTTCTGCTTGTCCATGTATTCGCAGAGCGTTTCATAGGTGACCTTGCCACCCCGGGTGGCTTCCAGAAGGTCAATCTGCATGTTTTCCGGGATGACAACCCCTGTTTCCTGCTGAAGGGCTTCAATGGCTTCCAAAAGCTTTTGTTTGTGCTCTTTGGCCTTGCTGCCCCCGGGGGGATACTTGCCCACGGGTGTGGGGCTGCCGAATTTGTCCAGGAAGACCATCCAGAACTTGATCCCGTGTTTCTTAAACCAGACCGGCCACCACATCTTTTGCCCCAGGCCCTTGCCATAGGGATTGTCGCTGGACCCGTAGGTGAAGACCACAAACTTTCTGTCCGGTACCGGCTCCCCTTCAACCATATTTTCCGGCGTGATCAGCCGCAGAGACCTATCCGGGGTGAACTGGAACCGTTTGGGATGTTTGGCCCTGAATTTTGAAATCACATATTGACCATTTTTGACCGTCCACATGATCTCTATGACATAAAACCCATAGAGAACGGCCAGCAGGATCTCCTGGCAGGCCTGTTTGAAATTAGAGTCCTCCAGGGTATCTTTTACAAACTTGGCAATGTCCTTGGCAGGCTTGGTGTCTTCTCCCGGGATGACATCCCAGGGTCTGCTGACAACGGCAAGAGTTCTTTGCTGGAGGACAGCCCCGGCATGGCCGTCCCGCTCCACTTCGTCATAGAGCTTTAACCCCTTGCCGGAAGCTTCACTCCTGAGAACCGGATCCGGGTTCTCCAGGCGGTTGATCCAGCCGGCATAAATATCAATGTCCTTCTGGGCAACGGCAATTTCATCCACAATCGGTTTTTGTATTGTTTCCATCAGTTCTCCAAAAATCCGTCAGATTTGGCAGAGGCTCTTTTCTTGCCGGTGGATTCAAAGTCTATTTCTCCCGGGCCTTCAATCTCATTGACCGCATACACCGCCATCACCCCTGCAATGGCAGAGTCCCCGTGGCGTTTCTTTTTGGACTTTTTGTCCTTGGCCTGGGCCTCGGCGATCTTGGGGATCCCTTTGATTTTCTTGACGGCCCTGTGATCTTCCATGACATCCGCACTGGCCGGAAGGTCCATGCCCCGGTCTTCAATGGTGGCTTTATAAATGGGGAACCATCTCCCATACCAGGTGTCTGTGGCCTTGATCATGTGGATGTTGTCTGCCCCGTACCGCTGCATGGCAAACTCTGCCAAAGACTGGCCGTTGCCCCGGGCATCCATGGCCCCGCCCCTGAAACATGGCAGCCGGTCCAGCACATAAAACAAAATCTGTTCCTGCTGCCGGAAGGGAATGTTGAACAGCTCCAGGTTAAAAATGACCCTTATATTGGAGTCGCTCTTTTCCTGGACCGGCCAGATCACGGTCAGGTTCTGATCCCGGGCAAAGTCCTCTCCAAAATGGCAGGCCCGGTCCGGATCCAGTGCATCCAGATACGGCTGGACAATTTCTTCCAGCCATTCCTGGGTTTCTTCCCACCGGTCTTCATCGGGCAGCTCCGCCCATTCATCCTTCTGACTCCAGAAGATGGTATCAATATCTTTTTTCATGCAGTTTTTGATCTGGGGCCGGGTAAAGTAGGCACCGCCACCCTGGGAAGGAATGCAGAACAATTCTTCATCCGCATCATCCCCATAGAAATCCACGATCTCCTGCCGCCATTTTTCTTGACCTTCCTGGCTCCAGGTCTTGCCGGTTCTAAGGCAGATCCTTTGATACAGGCCGTCCCTTAAGGCATCATCAAAGGTGATGGTGTGGAGGCTATAGGGTTTTTTCCGGGCCTTGATCTCTTCGATCAGAAGATTGAATTCGTTTTCTTCCCCGTCATGGGTGGAGATGATCACCACCTGGCCGCCCCACATGAGAAGGGCAATGGCAGCCTTTAAGAGTCCTTTGAAATCGTCATGAAAGGCGGCCTCATCAATGACCACCTTGCCCTGCATCCCCCTTAAGTTTGACGGCCTGGAGGAAAGCGCAACGATTTTATGGCCGGATGCAAACCGGACACGAAACGTGATGATATCTTTGTTCTCATCCTGAAAAACATATTCTTCTATTTCTGATGCCGCCTTGTTGTAGGACTTGGCCCAGGCCCCGCAATCTTCAATAAACTCCTGGGCCATATCTTTGTTGTACCCGATGTAATAGACATCCATCCCGTTTTTGCGTGCAGCCAATAACGCATCTTCACTGGCTTCCCCCCAGGACAATCCGATCCGCCTGGACTTTTGAATCACCTTCACCTGGGTTTGATCTTTCTGCCACTTCACCTGGTACGGCAAAAGCACCGTGGGCGTTCTTTTAGACCGGTCTTCTTTTACATGGTCAAGACTCATCAGCTCACCCCCAGGATCTGACGCCGGATCATGTCGGCAGCCTCATCAGACAGACCGCCATCAACCTTGGTGTCCCCCCCGGCATCCGGGTTGTATTTGGCCTTCATCTGGTCGATCAGCTCCATGGTCTGTTTGAGTTCCCGGACCTGAGAAAGCTGAAGGGTATCCGGCTGGGCAAGCATTTTATTCAGTTTCAGTTCCACCACTTCCTGGAGGGCGGCCACGGCATCCGATGGGGTATTGATATTTTTGAGTCGTTCCGGGTTGGAGACCGTTGCAGAATCCGCTGATTTATTCCCAACCGTCTTCTCTATGGCGGCAAAGGCATAAACGCTTTGGGGATCACCGCTGCCCAGAGCTGTCTTCAAAAGCTTTGCCCGAAGCTTTACCGTATCCCGTTTGATGGAACTGAGGGCGTCCCTGTATTCTCTTCTGGCATCGGTCCAGTCTTCATCCTTGCCCCAGCGTTTAAGCTGGGCAACGGATACGCCTGTTGACCGTGCCACCTGATCATAGGTATAGCCCTCAGTCACAAAAAGGTCTTTGGCAATCTCCCGGATTTCGTATGAATACCCTTCAGGCATTTTTAGATCCCCAAAGACCTATTTATTGCTGCGATTTCTGCACATATCTTTTTATGCAGGATCAACTTGTCTGCCATTTCAAAAGCCTGCTGGGTCAAAAGATCATGATTGATCTCTGAAATGGGCGCATGGGGATTGAGTTCTGTCCGGATACCGGATCTTAACCCCTCAATGGATGTCTCAAGCCTTTTTGCCTCCAGGACCTTTTCTTGCTTTTGGCCTTGCCATATCAAGCGTTCAGTCGTCATCTGCACACCTCTTTGTCTATTCGATCCACCAGCCGGGTCATGGTCTGGGTGTTAAGGGTGATAATTTCTTTTAAATCACCGGCCAAATCAGCATACTTTTTTACCAGGGAGACGTTGGTGAGATATTGTTCCCGCTGTTCCTGCATATCCTTTGTGTACTGCCGGAGGATTTCGTCGGTCTTTTGCTTGTCAAAATACCAGACAATCAGGACCAGCCCGATAGGCCCAAGGCCGAGAATCATTTCGAGGATTTTTAAAAAATGCGGCGCTGCCAATACAGTTGCCGGTTCCATCAGACCTCCTTTTTCTTTGAGCTTAAAAGCTCCCAATGAGCCAGATCGTTGAACTGCTGATCACTGACGTCTTTATCTCCGTCCCAATCACCGCCCCACCGGACCTGGATACCGAGCTGTGATGCCTTGCCCAGAACAAATCCCGAAAAAGTGTAAAACTGGTTGGGTTCATCCCAGGGGATACCCTTGTCTTTGATCCAGGGGCCGACATCAACGGCCATGGACGGCATGATATTGTGCTTGCCTTCCGGCCATTGAACTTTTGATTTGCCCTGCTGAAAAAGCTGGTTTTGCCGCCGTCTGGCCCGGTGGCCTTCGATGATGGCACAGTCATACTCTTTGACAACTTCCCTGAAAAGTTCCTGGAGAAGGGGATGGCAGGTATCAAGTTGCAGGTTGGATTTGTTTGAAAATTGTGCCATTACATTGAAACCTCCTGTGTTCGTCATTAAAATCGTAAAGTCTAAAAACGATCACAGGTTAAGGCTTTATGGGAGGAGGGTCTTTTGAAATATTTCAAAAAATCACTTCACCTGGAGCTGAAGGATGCAACTCCGGGTGAAGATTAAAAAAATAAATATATTGCACACTTTAATCTGAAAGGATTAGTTATACTAACGTTTTTGGCCTATATAGTGTCATACTGCGAATCAGCCGCGCGGCTGATTCGCGGTGTGAGGCTCATTTTCTTTTAAATAAAATTTTTAATTGAATAGCCACATGCCTTTAATTCTTTTGAGACTTCATTTTTCCAAGCACCATACTCGTCCATTACAACATAAACAACACCACTAATGTCATTCGGTGTTTCAATGTTTCCTTTAACCAAAGAACAAACGTTTTCCCTTCCAAGTTTAGCCATAAGATATCCATGCTCAAATACTACGTTTTGACGGGCTCTATTTTTGGGCAGGATGTTTGATTCATGTACTCCTCTGCCTTGGTCACATGCAGTATAGAGTACAAGGGCAAAGTCAGCGTCATTTGAATAGTGTTCAATTTTTTCGATTATGGTCATTCCCGCACTGGCTTGTTCATGTAGGATAATCGCCTCTAAGCCTAATTTTTCAATAAAACGACTAACCTCTTGCTTGGCTTCATTGTCACGACCGTGGACGATGAATACCTTTCGCTTGTTTCTGGCGATAGTTTGAGGTGCCGGTGTGGAACTTTGATTTGTATTTGTGGATTGATTAGACTGGATCGGTTGCCCGAACTCTAGTACGTCAAGTGCTGGGGTGAATTGCTCGGATATATATGTACGCCTTTCCGCATACGTTTCGAATTTTTGTTTGATAAATCCCCAAAATGTGTCCAAATTGCGATGCAACCGCAACCATTGAGGAAGCATTGGAGCAACGTCTGGATCGCTTAAAAGTTCGTGCCGCAAAACTTCGAATTCATATGAATCTGCTGCAAGTCCAGTTGCCCTAGCCGTAAGCAAATTGGCGAGGTAACTTACTTTGTCGAAGTTGGTCTCTAAGAATTCGATGCTCACTTTGCCGATTCCTTTCTGTTTCAATTTTTGTTATGAAGCTTAACGTGAAGCTCACAGGTTGCGCGGTTGTTTGCGCAATAATAGTGCAGAGCTTTGTTAGCCCTCTGTATTTGAATTTGGTTCTGAAATCTTTTTATTTTTGTCTCGCCAAATTGAATACAACAAATTTAAGACAACAGGAATCAAGACAACAAATAGCCAACTAGTTGCTTTGCTTGATGCATCGAGTTCACGAATTACCGAACTTGTGAAATTCTTTTGTTTCTCTTCAAACACTTTCTCTTGATTTTTTATTTTTTCAGATATCGTATTTATTGAGTCCTTTAACCTTGCTATTGTTAAAACTTCTTCAGGTTTCAACGGATCAATGGCTTGTCTTAATCCAGTAACTTGCTCCTCTAATTTACTTATTTTTTTTTCAACATTGTTAGCAAACGCGGATAAATCTGCATTGGATGTATTATTGGTGTTTTTAACGACAATGCTGCTTGTAATTATTTCTGAGAGGTCTTTTTTAAGAACTTCAACTTGATTTTTTAGCTCAACAAGTTCAACGTTGCTTTTTAATCTTTCGTATTTTTTTTCTTTAAAACTTACATATTGAAAGGCAATAGCAAAAACCATCGCAAACATCGCTATGAATGATGTTGCATATTGAAAAATTTGATCAAATTTTCTTTTAACCATTTTAAATACCTATACTATTTTATTTTGGCTAACAATAAGTTTACCAGTTTCTTTCTGATGAACATCCAAAAATATCAAATCGGGCAACATACAGATTGCTATCAGAGAGATATGAGAATTACAACAAACTTTCTAAAAATAATCTTATTTTTTAACAGTATAACACTCAAATCGACGGGATAAACAGAAACATATAATTCCATTTTCAGATTACAATATATGGGAAAGAGCATGGCCAAATGAATCAACATGCTCATTCAATATATGGAGATATAAATTCCTCAGGCGATCCGACTTGTTTAAAGCTGATACATAAAATTATGTTAAAAAAGATTTTGTTCCCGAATTTTCGATTTAGGATTTTTCCTGCGTTGTTCCTGGATGATAATGCGGATCTGGCGGGTGGTGAGTTGGTAGGCGATGGCAAGCTCACGAAAGTTAAAACCGTTAAACTCTTTGTAAATTTTCCGGTCACGACCGGCCCGAATTACGGAGTCCGGTTTGGGAAAATAGATAGACTCGCCCCCGAATGTGGTCAATAATTTCTTTGCAGCAGTCACCCCAACAGCGTCCACCACATCAATCATATCCCCTTCGAAGTCGTGTCTATCTATTTCATCCCATTGGTTCATTAAAATAAATCTTCCTTTTTTATAAAGCAGCCATATCAAGGGTGATGTTCTGCCATTGTCCTTCCGGGCCGGTCCTATTGTATATCCTAAAATAAGACTTGGATCCGGCCACCTGGAGGCTGTCTGTAATGGCGGTCATGGCTTTTTGCCAGAGCGCATCCTGGATGTCCAGCCGCCGCAAAGAAAGAATGCGCCGGGTATTGATCCGGCCCTCCTGGTCAACCGCAAATGCATCATTGATAATGGTTCGGACCTCTGCCCGGCTGTTCTCGGTCCATTTGTTCAGGCAGTCGTCAATCATTTTCTTGGCCACTTGCAGGCGTTCATCAAACACCAGGTATTCACTGATCTGGACCTGGGCCTTGTATCTCATGTCGTAGCTGTACAGGGTCAGGTTCCCCTTTTTCCCACCGATCTTGACATCATATTCCTGGGCAGACAGGTCCACAAAGGCATCAATCTCGCTCATGGCCATGTCTTTAAACTCGCTCATGGCCTTTTGTACCTTCCGGGCGTTCTCCACCAGGTTCCGGACCAGGCCGTCCCGGGTCTTGTCAATTTCCTTTACATTGTCCACATGGACAAGACGGCCCTGGCCGTCAGACATATAGTCGTTTATGTTCATTTCTATTGCCTTTTTTTGAGGGGTATAACGATTTCTCTGGCAGACTTTACACCAGGAACTCATGCCGTCTTTGCTTTTATTATCCACAGAAAAATTATCCAGGGTGGCCTCCAAAAGAGGGTCCCCGGTATGATCCTTATTCGCACATTTTTTCTTTTCAACTATTCCCAATATTCTTCTCCTTCTGATGTTGACGGTTTTGATGCTTCACCATCATTTGAACCAGTTTTAGAAGGTCTTCAGGTTCCAGCCATTGGGCCGTTTCAACATCAAAGCGTTTTTTTGCGATGGCATCCACATAGCCCCAGGTAAGACCCATATCCAGAATGATGGCCTCCAGTTTTTTCATGAGGGCTTTTTTCCCATGGGGAAGGTTGCTGACATCTCGTTTTGACCGGGTCTTTGATGTGGTCTTAAATCCCAGTCTCTGGAATTGCCCCATAAGTCGATCAAAAGTCTTGTCCGTCAAATCTTTTGAGGTTTCCGCCCCCACGCTGGACAGCAGATCCCTGTATTCCTCCTCCTTCATGCCGACCTGGGCCTTGGCAATATGGATCACGGCTTTTTTCTTATTGCTGATCATATCGCCTCCTTGACCGGATAACATTTTGCGTGCTCCCAATCCGGATCACAACTGAATTGGCACTCTTCAATCCGTGTATGGGGTTTTGAGTGAGGGCAATCCTGGCGAGATTCGCAATCACTGTCCCTGCATACAACCAGGGCCGGAGAACTCTTCTTTTTTAAAATGTTTTTCATCAGTGTCTTAATCATTGTTTTCCGCCTTTCCCTGTTTGAATCTGGGCATCCCGTATTTTGCCGGAGCCCAATTTGCAGCCGGGATGGTGGCCCTGTCACCACAATTTGAACAGGCACTGCCGGTCCTGGAGGATTCAAACAAATATCCGCATTGAAGGCAGCAAAGCATGATTAAACGAGGCGATCTTTTCTTGGCCTTCGGTCTAAACCATCCTGTTACGATTCTGCTCATGCATTCTCCTTTATTGACAATGCCAGCCTGCCCGGCTAACATTGTCAATGCAATGTGACCATTGCGGTTTTGGCCTGGGAAGATGGTGGTGCATCTCCCGGGCCTTTCTTTATCCCTCTTCAAGGATGTAAGAGAGTCCTTTTTTGATAATATCCAGGTGCTCTAATGCCTGGGTTGCCGTATCCTTTGACCTGAAGGCAAGGCCGGAACAGATCAGGCGGTTCAAGTTAACCGTTGCCATGACCAGAGGATCCGGTTCAAAGGCTTCAACATTGGGATTCTGGGCCTTATTCTTCCCCTTAAGGGTCAGGCGCCACAGCTTTTCCTGTCCTGAGCCGTAGGTTCTTTTCACGCCTGCCTCCTTGAGATAGCCGTCCGCCCGATATTGTCTGAACCGTTTGTACACATAGGCGGTTGAGGAACTGGCAAGTCTGGCAATCTCTGCGGCAGAAAATGTGGTGCTGATTTGCATGGCCCGCCAGATCTTGTCGACCCCTTCTATACCGGGTTTTTGAACCAATTCACAAAACTGGTAAAGGCCGTGATCAATCCGGCGCAAATATCCTCCTTTAACAAGGTTATCAAATGCATACTTGGTCTGATCCGATGAAAGGCCCAGGCTTTCCCGGGCTTCTTTTTTCTTCACAATGCCGTTGGCAGCTGCAAAGTTTTTTACCATTTCTGTAGATGCGGACTTCATCATCGTGGCTCCTTTTCAGGGGTGGGTGCTATCCGCCTGTCAGGCAGGGCCTCTATCATTTCAAGCGTGATGGTTTTGACCTTATTGGCCCTGGACTGCCGTTCAAGATCCACCATCAGATGATACAGCAGCCGAAAGGATCCCTGACACCGTCTGACCAATTCTGCCGATGCTTCCGGCATAATTTTCAGGTCACAGGCTTTCATACCGAAGATGGCAACATCCTCGGTCCTGACTGGTCCGAATTCCACCACCCGGGTGACCCGTTCCCAGATCCTGCGCCTGGCAGTGAGCCTGCCATAAAGGCTGGGCTCACCGATCAGGACAATGGGGGCACCGGTCTCATCGTGGATGTCCCTTAAATGTTCGATATTGCTATTGGACAGGCGGTCTGCCTCGTCCATTAGAATCACCTTGGGATTTCTGTCCAATTCTTCCATGATGATCTGTTTGGCCTTATCCGAACGGCTAGGCTGCATGCCGTTTATCTTGTGACAGATCTGGGCCAGCATGGCCCTGGGGGTCCAGCCTTCAAAGACCCGGATATAAATGGTTCCCGGAGTTCTGACGGCATACTCTTTTGAGCACTGGGTCTTACCGCGACCGGCATATCCCCATACCACCATGAAACCGGGCTGGCCTTTTACCGTATCCGTAACAACACCGGCAGCCTCTCTGAAGGCCATGACCCGGGATGTTTCTATAAAAACGTTTTTCACTCAACCTCCTTTATTCAAAATTATAAACAAGTTTCAGATCTTCAAACCGCTGCCGGTAGTTGTTGAATTCCGGCAGCAATTCAAATTCTTTCATAAATTGCCGATCCGCTGTCCCGGGTTCCCGGCCATGCTCATGCACCAGCTTGAAACACCATTCATAATGCTCCAGGTCTGATGACCAAAATTTTGGCCGTGGGATCTCAGGCAGAATATCCTTTTCTGCTTCCGCCTTTTCCATCACCAGCTCAAGGCGTTTGATTTCTTTTTCCGTCAATTTTTCAGGACTGTTTGATCGTTTTTTATTATGATGGTTTTGTGAATGGGCACCAGTTAGCACCGGCACCTTCTGGGCAAACGGCAGGATATTCAGGCTATCCTGAGCGTCCTTGGTAACGCCCATGGCCTCAAGCTGTTTGATGGCCTCGTTCTTATGCCGGGCCAGGCGTTTATTATGGTCTTTTACCTGGGCCACCGAGACTTCATCCCCAAAAAGGCTGGCCATGGGGTGCAGGGCCTGTACCGGGTATGCTTCTCCTAAATAATCACCGTCCTTTGTATAGCACCAGACCGTCCTCAGATCCGCCGTGTTATAACGGGCAATGATCTTCTGCTTTTTTGACAGATTGTGCAGGCAGTCTGCCTCATAATCGATTTTCCACAGGGTGATCCTGCAATTGTGGGGCAGAACATCCTTTCTCCATAAAAAGTCATGGTTGAGCTGCACAGGGTCAATTCCAGGGCCTCGACCGGGCAGGAAGATTTCTTCAGGGGTTCCGTTAAGCTCCCGGTGGGGTTGTCTGGCATACCAGTTAAAATATGCGTCAAGGATATGGGCGGCTTCCCGGATAGTGGGGATCCAGTTGTTGGTCCTGGCCGTATGCCATGCCTTTTGAAACTTTTCATTCCGATGCATCCAGGCGGGTTTTGTGATAATGGAGTCCCCACAATAGGAGGGCATCATGAATTCTACTTGTTCCTGGACTGTCCGGAACCACCTTTCAACCACCTTGGCCCTGCCATTATAGGGTTTGGCAAAAGTCACGGCCGTGCCCACCCTGGCATAAAGTCCTGTCATGGCTTCAAAATCAGGGTCTGTCTCTGTAAAGACCTTTGCCTTGAACGCCTTGCCATTATCCAGGTAGACACATTCCGGATACTTGCCCAGGGTTTCCACGGCATTCCTGAATGCCGCCAGAATGGCAATGGAATCTTCATCCGGCATAATCTGCCATCCAACCGGATACCGGCTGGCCCAGTCCAGGAAAACAATCAGTTTCATCCGGCAGGGCTTCCCGGTCACAGGGTGCAGAATAAAAAAGTTTAAGGTCTTGCCGTCTGCAACCAGGCATTGACCGACCTCAAGCAGTCCTGCATCCCTTGTGGCATAGGGGCCGTATAAATCCTGATACGCTTTCATGCCATCCCGGGCCAGACAGATCACATGGGCGTTGTATTTTTCATAATCTTTGAGCCACCGCCTGAAGGTGCTTTCATTTGGTTTTTCCGAGGAGTCGGATTTTTCAAGGGTAAGTACAGCTGCTCTGATAGCCATCATCACGGTTGGCCTGGAGGCATGGAGGTAGCATTTAAGAAAGACAGCCTTTGCCGTTTCTGAAAGGCTTCGGCCCTTGTACTTGGTTGTGCCGTGCTTTTTCCAACCGCCCCGGCCATCACAAAGAGCCATGTAATTGTCGTCATGGGTCCGCAATTTTTTATCCAGGGCATCCAGGGTCCGCTCCTGGATTTCACCAACAGTATCAAAAATATTCGGCAGCAAAAGACCGGCATTGTATGCCAGGAGGAAATCTTTGGCAGCCTGGCCCTTTTGTCCCCATCCTGCCTTTTCTTTTGCGAGGCGAAAGGCGTGGACCAGGTTATACTTTGCAAGGCCAATCTTATTAGATCGCTTGGGAACCGGCTTTTCATGGATGATGGCAGGCAGCCCTGCATTGCCGGTCACAGCTTCCCGGACAACCAGGCTTGCCTGAACCGTGACCGGCAAAAGATCCCGGACAAAAAACAATTCATTCCCGCCTTGCTTTGACTTTTTTACCACCGGCCAGTTGTCTTTAACCGCCCGAAGCCGGACCGCCTTTGTCCCAACATCCAGAGCATCTGATATCTGTGATTCAGCCACAAGGTTCATAATGATCTCCTAATCCTCACTCTCCGCGATTTTAACCAGGTTTTTGAGCCACTTGATTAATTCTTTTTTTGATGAATTTTTATAGCCTGAGTTCTGTTCTTCAGATAAAATGTCCAGCATCACCTGGTATTGTTTTTTAAAAAGATTGCTGACAAGCTGGGTGTTCTCAACCTGCTTTTTTAATTTTGCACGATCCTTTTTGACGACCTCACCCCTCACCCCTTTGACCGCCTTGTTCACAAGAGCTGCTGTCAATTTTTTGCCGTCATTGAGCTGTTCCAGAACAATCCCCCAGGCTTTGACCTGATCATCAGGGGTAAGTTTTGTCAGGGGCCTGGTCTGGGCTTCGTTAATGGGAAGGATGATTTCCTGGGCGGGATGGGATTCAGTCTGATTGTGTTTTTCACACAACCCTTCCGGCCGGGTGCATTTGCCGAATTCGCCTGGAATTTTCACACCTGTTGTTTTATTGGCCAGGGCTTTTTTCCACTCGCAATCTGTGCATTTCTCTTCAGCGATATCCTGGGATTGCTCGGAATCAATCTCAGAAAAGTCCGCAATTGCGGACATTTTAGATTCCAAAAAACTAACGGCACGGTAACCATCTATTTTTTGATAAGCTGTACTTTTCCCAAGGTCCCAGACTTCTTTGCAATATTTCTCAAAGGTATACTTTGGATAATCTTCTCTATATAAACGGTTGTCCCTGATTTCAGAAAGCGCTTGACCGACCTCTAAAAAAGTGTTGAGTCCTTTTTTTATAATCTGTTCACACTCATCAAATCTGACCCGCTCAATTTCCGTCAATTGGGCCGTAATATCCTTGCCTTCCTTTATTAATTCCACCATTGTTTCCGCCATCATATCCTCCCTATGCAGCTACCTTGCCGTTTTTAAAATGCTCTTCTGGGCATCCTTCGTTCACCAAATAATCAACCAATCCCTGGGAGGTTCTGTCCCCCTTTAAAAAAAGACTGACAAACGGTTCAGACCGTCCGGATTTTTTTGCAATTTTTCTGGCATTGAGTCCTTTAATAACCATCCAGATTTTAATACCTTTTAATGCGTTCATTATACCTTCCCTTGCATCCTGAGCTTTTCAAGCCGAATTCTGCTTTCCTTTAACCTGGCATCACTTTCCCGTTTTTCTTCAACCGCTCTCCCGATCTCAAAAAAGGCCATTTCACTGTCATCAAGTACATGAATTCCTGACCCTGAGAAGGCTGCCTTGATAACTCGATTGTCATTTGTGATCACAGAAAATGCCGCTGCATACTCCAAAGGCATCCGCCAACCATTTTTTGACTCTGCGGCCCAGTTGGCAATATGGTTTGCAGACACCTTCTCCCCCAGTAACCTGGACATCTCATCTGCTATTTCTTCTCTGGATAACGAACAATTCTTAAGCGCTATCTGGACGGCTTCTTGGACCGCCTCAGATCGTCTGAAGCTACCGGCAGGACGTTTGAATGATTTTGAAGTTATAAAGGGAAGGGATAGCTGCTTTGCCCTAAGGTCATAAGCTGTCGTTGAATTTGCCATTGCAAAAGATCCCCAAAAAAAGTACAGTCAAACAGATAAAAAACTTAACCTAATCAGTGTTTTAAGTCCATTTGGATTTAATGTCAAGTAAAAATGGACTTATATAATGAGAATTATTACATATGGATTTAAAATCCTCAATAGGATCGCGTCTTAAAGAAGTCAGAGGGGCTCTCTCACAATCTACATTTGCAGACGTTTTAAAAGTGAGTCAGGGCACCGTTGGCAGGTATGAAAGGGATTTAAGGTCTCCTGATGCTGAATATATCTTGTTGTTGAAAAAACATTTTAATGTTAATCCTAATTGGGTTATTTCAGGGGAGCCTCCTAAACTTATTCCAAATGGACTTAAAGACTCAATCTATGCTGACCAAAAAAACGGCCGACCAAAAGAACATACGATAAATACTTCTCCTGAGAATAAAGTTCTAAAAGATGAAAACGGAATAAATATCCCCCAATGGAATAATCCTGATCCGGATATGTACAACTACGTCCCCATGGCAGAGGCAACCCTGAATGCCGGTGGTGGTTCCTTTGTTTTGTCAGAAAATACAACCGGCAGATATTATGCCTTCAGAAAAAACTTCCTAGCTGCCATTGCATCTTCTCCAAAAAACCTAATTCTTATGAAAGTCACCGGTGACTCCATGGAACCAAAAATTGAAGACGGAGATACTGTGATGATTGATATCGGCAAACGCCAATTGAAGAATGGTTCCATATATGCTCTTGGATATGACGATATCATCGTTATCAAGGAAATTGAAAAACTTCCCGATGGTAAAGCCCTGATTATTTCTAAAAATCGCAAAACCTATCCGCCCTATGAAACCGATATCCAAAACATTCGGATTATCGGCCAGGTCATATGGGCTGACCGCATTTTCGTTAAATAGTACTGTCTGAAATACCACATAAATCAGACATTGCGTTCCTCAAAAATCCCGAATATATTAAATTGAAATAAAAAATCAGGGTTTCCCTGATTGTATTATTAACAGTCCTTTACTATTAGGATATATGAAAATTATTTCAAGCTCACGATCAGCTAAATAATGGGTGGTATTTATGGGATTCTATATCAGAAAAAGTTTCAGGGCCGGACCTGTTCGTTTAAATCTTTCAAAAAGTGGCCTTGGTCTTTCCGCAGGCGTCAAAGGTTTTAGAGTCGGAAGTGGGCCAAGAGGAAACTACGTGCATGCAGGACGGGGTGGGTTATACTACAGGAAAAATCTTGGCAGCAATACAAAATATAGATCTACTTCTCAAAATTCAGCCGGATCTATAGGAATTGTAGGGGTAATAATTGCCCTTGTACTTATAATCTTTGTAGGTCAATGGTTTGTTGAAAACCCTGCTGTCTTTATTTTTATTGTGGCTATAGCCGCTTTAATCGCAGGCATTATGTTCTATAAAAAAGCCTCAAGAGACAAAGCGATAGCAGAGTACAAGAAAATATTAGATGAAATTTTTGTGTTAGAAACACTTGAATTTAATGAAGAAAAATTACAAGGGATAAAAAATAAATTAGTTCACGATCGCAAAGCTGAATCAGAAGAAATTGAAAAAAATGTTTACAAAT
>Ga0180007_10004221_pt1 | contig 15349 bp, 12 predicted proteins | sample MM_PC_MetaG_FD_121122 | JGI IMG/M metagenome (GOLD analysis project Ga0180007, IMG submission 121122) | Groundwater microbial communities from the Aspo Hard Rock Laboratory (HRL) deep subsurface site, Sweden - MM_PC_MetaG | ecosystem: Environmental > Aquatic > Deep subsurface > Groundwater... | reverse complement strand
GGACAACTCCCTGATGATCTGATCGTATATGACCCTACAGAAGAAGGGATAGATAATCCCACTGATACAGTCCATGGAACAGCCGTAGCAGAAGTTGTTTATGAGATGGCCCCGGGAGCAAAGCTTTATCTTATCAAGATCAATGATTCGATCGATCTTGGAAACGCCGTGGATTACTGCCTGGCAAACAGAGTACAGATCATCAATCATTCTCTGGGATGGGTAAATACGGGTTGGGGAGACGGGACCGGCCCCATTTGTGAACTGGCGGATCATGCTTTTAATAATGGTATTTTATGGGTGAATTCAGCGGGAAATGAGGCAAGGCAGCATTATCAGGGGATCTTTACCAACAGCTCAACTAATATATTTCCGGATGGCGATCATGTGAATGTAATCGGCGATCTGAATTTTGGTGACCAGGTCGGCCTCTTTTTAAGCTGGAACGATCCGTGGGGATCCGTAAGCGGTAATGATTATGACCTGTATCTGCTCAAGAAGAACGGAGCGAATTGGGATATTATCACTGCCTCGGTGGAAGACCAGTCCGTTTATCCGTATCCTACGGAAGCGATATCAGGTATCATCTCTTCATCCGGTACTTACGGAGTAATGGTCAAGAAATATTCCGGGACGGATAAAAAATTTCAACTGTTCAGTTTTTATCAGGAATTCGAAGATTATGTGACGAACAGTTCTATCATGTCCCCTGCCGATGCTCTCGGAGCAATGGCTGTCGGGGCTGTTTCTTATGACAAATGGGCAACCGGACCGCAGGAATACTACAGTTCCCAGGGGCCGACCCAGGACGGCCGCTTTAAACCGGATATATGCGGAGTGGATAACAATCTTAATTTTACTTATGACCGGTTCTCCGGAACCTCTTCCGCTTCTCCCTGTGTTGCGGGAGCAGCCGCATTGACATGGAATGCCCTGGCCTTTAATGCTACTCCTGATACAGTGAGGGATTATCTGCTGGAGACTGCAAAGGACATGGGAGTTCCGGGAAGGGACAATATATACGGATATGGAAGGGTCTTTCTGGATAACCTTGAAATACTGAGTGATATTCGTATCCCTGCGGATAATGTAGGGCTCTATAATAATCTGGTGAACCTGTCGGATCCGCTGCAGAATGTTCTCCGTTTTGCTTTCCGTAATGACGGTGAATACACTATCACGGTTTATAATATAGGGGGAGAGATCATTAAAAGATGGACTGATACTTTTCGTTCTTATGAAAAATATGACTGGGACTTGAAAGTAAATGGTAAAGTGCTGGGAAGCAGTATTTATTTTGTGAGGATCAAGTCCGAAGATTTTGAAAAGGTCGCAAAATTTTTAGTAATACAATAAAAAGGAAAAAAGATCAAATGAAAAAAATAATTTTATTTTTATTTTTTCTGGTTATTTTCTGCTCTTCTCTTATGAGTACGGAAAATGCCTTGATCAGTTCCGCTCCTGTGCTGATCATAGATACAACTTCTGCTCATGGAACAGGATCAGGCAATAATAATGTCATGCAGGCAGGTGATGTTGGTTTTATAATGCAGAATCCGGGTAATATTGGGAGTATTAAAGAGCATGCCGTCAGTATCTCATATCTGCCATGGTTGTATGAGACGAGCTATTTAGCCGGAAATTTTGCATACGCATTCAGCACAGTTACCATGGGTTTCTCCTTTGTCTCTTTTCACTCCGGTGAATTTGATCATTATTTATTGGACGGGACTCTTGCTGAAGATAAATTGAGCCTTGGGGAGATGCTCTTTATGCCCGGTGTAGGAGTGACTTTAAAGAATAATGATAAGTTAACCCTTTTTGGGGGGGTCTCCGCCAAATATCTGACTACAAGGATACATACCATGAGGAGCAGTTCTTTTGCTTTTGATATGGGCTTTAATGGTGTTTACCGGCCTGAAGGAGTAAAGGGAGATATTATATTTGGTCTGGCGTTTCAGAACTTAGGCCTTGGCCCGAAATTTGTTGAGGAGAGGAGTCCTCTTCCTTTTAAATTGCGATTAGGTGCAGGATTTCGTTTTACCGGGTTCAAGCATAGCGGAGTGTTGACACCTTTAATGGAGTATATTCAGGATGCATTATCAAAATTGAACACAGGCTTGGAATATGGTTATAATGATCTTCTTTTTATCCGTGTCGGTTTTTCCCTGATAAGTGGTGAAACGATCTTTTCAGGATTTGCAACCGGGCTGGGTGTAAAATTTTCAAGGATCAAATTTGATTATGCTCTTAAGATCGTGAAGGAAGGTGATCAATCACTTGTCCACGTCCTGTCATTGGGATACTCTTTCTAAGAAATATTAATTAATAAATTTATAAGAATGGCTTAATTCATTCCTCATTCTCGAATCGCCCCGGGGAATGCGGAGCATTCCCGGGACTTTAGTCCCGGGAATTGCCTAAAAGGCAATTCCTAGGGGCATCCATGCGATTCTCCGAGGACACACCCAGAAATTTCAGAGAAATTTCGGGTGCTTTAGTCCCGGGGATTTTTCTTTAGAAAAATCCCACGGGAAAATCTATTTTGCCATCCCGGCAAAATTACGATTTTGAAATCCGGAATTTGAATTAAGCCATTCATGTAGATTATATATTCGTATTTTTTATTATAGCACTTGAAATTGTTTTATTTTTTTATATACTGTACTGTAATATTATGAATCCTTCTTAAAGGGGTGTGATTATGAAGAGAGATTATTTAATGAGGACAGTATTTTTATTTTGCTCTATTATTCTGATCATTTCATCATGTTCAAGTATACCTAAAAAAGAGCTGCATGAGGCCGAGATCGCCATACAAGAGTCGGAAAAGATAAATGCAAATAAATACGCTCCTGTTGAACTTCAGGATGCCAAAAAGTATCTTGATCAGGCAGAGAAGCAGGTCATAGAAGGTGAGAACGAGAAAGCCAGGAACAAAGCTATTGTAGCAAAGGAGATGGGGTGGACTGCCTATTTCAGATCTGTTAACGAATTTGCCAGGGATGAAAATGAGAGTACAAAAAGCAGTATGGATGCGGCAAAAGAGAGCCATGCCGATAAAGTCGTGGCGGATAAATTTGATCAGGCACTTAAACTTTATAATGAAATGCAAAAAGACCTTGAAACCCTTAAGAACTTGTCAGAAAAGTTGAGAAAAGAGTCTGAACTTTAGGATAAGGAGATCGGTATGAGAAATAAAATTTATATATTACCGGTATTAGTGATGATGACATTCTTCCTTTTTTCTAATCATATTTATGGAGAGGAGGGGAACTTATCCGATGCTGAAAAGTCCAGGCTGAAGATCCAGGAATTAATGAAACAGATAAAAGAGAAGAGCGCCAGGGCAAGGGAACTTTTCCAGGAAGCCCAGATCGAGGCGGATAATTTACAAAATCAGGCAGAAGAGAAGCTGGAGTATCTGGATAATGCCATTAAAAAAGCAGAAACTCTGGATTATATCGAGAGATCCGGTTTATTAAAAGCGATCGAACTGCAGGAAAAAGCTAAAGGGTTATTTAAGGAGTATGAATATATTAAAGTGATGCAGGTAGTGAAAGAAGCCCTGGGACATATCAGTAAGGTCCCCATAGCCTCGATCACGGTTACACCGCAGATCTTCTCTCCGGATGGAGATGGAAAGAATGATGTCTTAAAGATCGTTCCGGATGTCTTTTCCGTAACTAAGGTGAAACGATGGGTCGGGTCTCTGCAGAAATGGGAAGAAGGAGATAAGAAAGGGATTGAAATAAAGACATGGCGGGGTGATGGATTGCCTCCGGAAGTGATCGAATGGGATGGAAAGGTAGGAGATAAGATCGCTGTTGACAGTGCCAGTGGTTATATTGTAGAGATAATTGTCGTGGATGAGAATAATGCTGTTGTATCTTCCGGGAAGATCAGGTTCAAGACGGATATTTTTGTGGATGAGACGGACAGAGGGCTACTGATCAATGTCTCCAGTATTCGTTTTGATTATAACAGCGCAGTTATTGAATATCAGTATAAGAAGATCATTAAAATGGTATATGAATTTCTTCTCAGATATCCCGAATACAGCGTTGCCGTGGAAGGCCACACGGATGCCTCCGGTCCGGCACCGCGCAATAAAGTTTTATCCGAAAGAAGGGCTCAGGCAGTTGCAGATTATCTCATTGAACTGGGGATGAATAAAAAAAACCTTCAGGTCTACGGCCTCGGTGAAGTCCTGCCTAAAACATTGGATCCGGCAAAAATGGGGCTGAACCGTCGTGTTACTTTTATTTTGCTTAAGAGCAAAGAAGATATTCTGAAGTATAAATATTTTATTAAGAAATTGAGGTTCAATAAAGAGATACAAATGAATAAATGATCCTCTTTAACCCTTTGAGCATAAAAAAGTATAGAATATATTTGACTTTTTAAAATAGTACTGTATATTTGTTCAGTATTTTATCAAAGGAGGTAAATAATATGACCAAACGGATCACAGTTGCTACAATTACGGGTCTTCTTACCGGCCTCATCTGCTGGCAATTCGCTGCTTCAGGGGGAAATGTAATTCCTCTGATCCTGGCTGTCTCTATTATTCTTTCCCGGACCTTGACCGGTTTTGCGATCGGTATCAGTGCTTTAAAACTGGCATGGTGGCTGCATGGAGCATTTCTCGGCGGACTTTTTTCCATACCCATGGCATTAGGTGTTCTCATGACACCCGGGCCACAGCAGAAAATGATCGCTGTCAGTACTGTTGTAATGGGAATTATTTACGGATTTCTTGTAGAGCTGTCCGCTACGGTAATTTTCAAGGCACCTGTTAAGAAATAATTCAATTCAGGCGGTGTCCTTCATAATTGAAGGACACTATTTTTATCTGCAGGCTTTAAGGAGAATTCAGATGACTTCAACTAAAAAGAAGAAAGGCACCACAGAAGAAAAAGCAAGGATCGCAGGGGAGAAGATCGGTAAAATGATAAAACAGGGCATAGATGGATCTAAAGAAATATGGGAAAAGATCAAAAAGGACGGGCCTGGTTCAATACAGGAATTTTTTAATGGATTGAAAGACGGATTAAAATAGAACAAAGGATCGGTTTGTAGAGTAGTATTATTTTGAAAGAGACTTCAGGAAATCTTCCCACACTTTTATCTTTTTTTTATCTGCTTTTGCTTCCTTGAGTCTGGCAATGATCTGTTCTGCTCCTTTTTTCGACTTGTCTATTTTCCCTAATCCCTTTTCAGCATAACATCCGAATTCCCCGGCAAGATTCTGCAAAAAGGAGCTTTTAGAATTAACACCAAATTTATGGGCTGATATAGCCTGTTCTTCAAGATACTTCCATTCTTTGTGTTCTTTAGCCCAGAAGAGGAGCCAGTACCAGGCATCTTCACATTTTTTTACATCACCCAGCTCTTCAGCTGCAATGTTCAATGCTTTGGACATATTCTTATCCATCTCTTTAATTTCGCCGAGATTTCCCAGGGTATTGGCAAAGGAAAAGAAGTAGAAATAAAGAGTCTCTGTATCGAACTGACCTAAAGTTGCTTTCATAATATCAGATTCAAAAAGGTTGCGTGCCTCTTCATATCTTTTCAGATCCATTAAACAGTATGCTTTGCGAAGCTCCACTGTCCCTAAAAATTCTCCTGTAATGACCCTGTTCTCTTTTGGATCTTCAAGCGGGTTATTGATCTTATTGAATGCTTCTAAAGCTTCTTTATGTTTTCCATTTCTGGCCAGTTCTGCAGCAGTGTTAAATCTTTTAATGAATGTAGGGCTGATCATTAATTTTAATATATAATAATTTTGTCATTTGTCCATGGTTTTTTTGAAAAAGATACGTTCGAGAAGAATCTAAAATGCATTAAATGCATTTTAGATTCTTAACTTTACTTTTTCAGTCCAAAGTGCATTTAGAAAGGCACTTTGGACTTCTTTATGCATTTTAAAAGTTTAACTTAACTTTTTCAGTTCAAAGTGCATTTAAAAATGCACTTTGAACTTCTCAATGCATTTGGGAATTCTTCTGCTCTTTTTAAAGGCACTTTGGACTTCTCTATGCATTTTAGGTTCTTTTCGCCCATATCTTTTTCAAAAAAAGATGAAATTAAATTAAAAAATATTAAATTAATAATCTCTCGATGTCAGTTCTTTTAGGGGAGTATATGGAATTTAAAACAGACAGTCAGCTTTTTGTTCATATCTATAATAAGATCATGAAGAATGAATTTTCTGAATTTGATAAGGTTATAGATTATATCCAGTCATTAAAGGTCAATTTCAATGTGGACAACATTATCAAAGCTGTATTTGACCTGTATAAAAAAATGAACTGGGGATTTTTTAAGGATATGGACAAGTATGATTTCCTGAAATTATGGAAAGAAATTGTGATCATCAATAAAAAATATAATGATTGCGGAGATCTCAAAAGAAATATTGAGATCTCCAATATCTATGTTGCCATACTGGATATTCACGGCTACACCAAATTCTGTCAGGGAAGTAAGAACAATCTCTCCCGGCTGCACAGCCTGGATGAATTTCTTCAGAACGGGGTAAAGAAGATCGCCAAGGAGGAAGGAACTCTGGCTCAGAGGGAACGGGGAGATGAGATCCTTCTGGTCGGAGCCTCTGCAACAGCAGTATTAAATACAGTACTCGGGATCATTAACAGCTTTTCAAAGAAGCGTATTTTTCAGGATGATGCCATTGCCAGGGAAAGGTCCAGTCACAGCATTAATTTACCCGGATTTAAAATATCAGCCGGTATAGGAGGGGGTAACTATACCAATCCCCTTATTATCACTCAGGAAGGGATCCTTTCCGGATTGCTTATTAATATTGCCGCACGGCTTCAAGCCAGGGCTAATGAGCTTTCTCCTGCTCAGTCCAAGATCCTGGTGACGAAAAGTGTACAAACCAATTTCATGAATGAGAATAAAGTGACCAAGAGTCAGCTTTATAAGATGAAAGTACTCTCCTTCTTTGACCATGGACCTGTTGAATTTAAAAGTCTCTCTGTAACTTGTGTTGAAGGTGTATTCAGGGAAGAGGATAAATACAAGATAATGTTTGAAGAACAGTTGCGGACCCTCTTTCAGTCCCTTAATGCGCAGTTATGGAAACAGAAGGTCTTTACTGATCTTATAGACCTGATCGATCAGACCTGTAAAGTGATGCCTCCTTTTAATGTAAAGATGAGTATCAAGGGGAATGAACAGGCTGTAACACCTGCCTTGATATCTGTCTTATGTGAGAAAGCCAAAGAGCTCTATGAGAAATATGAGGACTACATCGAAGCGGTCAATATGCTGGGAAAGATCACACAGAGACTGGAGAAGATCGAGGATTTTGACAGACTTGTTCTTGATTATGTCAGGTCGGTATTCTCCAGATACAATGAAATACTGGACTCTTTTGAAAAGACCCTGGAACAGGAGATAAGTAAAAATACGCATCTTATCTTTAATGAAAAAGAGAAAATTGCATACAACAATATAACAAGGAACATGGAATTATACGATAAACTGAAAAGTCATGCAAGAAGGTCGAAAGCGTTAAATAAAAGAAAAGCCATATGGAATACTTTCATTGAAAACAATCTCTCCAATATGAAGTCGAGGATACAGTCTCAGAAGAATAATGGAATATAAGATTTTTTAAAAAAGGAGTATTACATAGACAAAAAAATGCATTAAGAAATCCCAAGTGCATTGATAAATCCAGAATGCACTGAGAAGTGCATTCTGGATTGAATAAGTAAAGATAAACTTTAATAATGCATCGGAAGAATGCATTTTTAAAGTTTATCGATTATCTCTTATTCAAAAAAACAAGTTGATTAAAAATAATAATTTATTATAATATAGATGTCATATTCTTTTATTTTTTAAGGGGAAAGACATGGATGAGAGAAGAAAATATCTCAGAGTGAATAGTACTTTTCAGATACAATGTCAGACTTTTGATAAAGATAAGATCCCTCTCGGCAGCCCTGAAACAAAGAATATCAGTGTAAACGGTGTTCTTCTGGTAGTACCGGAAAAAAGAGAGATAGGCCAGAAAATAATGATGAAATTTAATTTACCCGGATCTGAAGATGAACTGATGGCTAGAGGGAAAATAGTCTGGGCAAAAAGTTTTACATCGGATGCGATCGATATCGGTGTTGAATTTTTGAATATCCGGGATGCGGATGTAAAGAAAATAAAGGAATATATCCTCTCACAAAGCAATTAATAATATGGTTGGTTCGTATTATTGTATAATCGGGAAGTGAAATTTCTGATAGATATTATCTCTATCAACTGTAGGATGCTGTAAATTATTACTCATCCGGGGGACCTGCTTTATAACACTCTCTCTTAATTCATCTATGGAAATAAATCCATTCTTGTCTGTATCAGCCTCGCTGTCGGTAAGTGTTCTGATTATCTCTTCCGTGAATAAACCATTTTGATAAAGATCACTTTCATATGACATCTCACCTCCTTTGGATGATGAGAAGACAATGGCTCCTGACCTTCTGATGAGGTCATTATAGATGAACCTGTCTTTCTGATACAGATAGTTTCTTTTCGGCCACTTTTTTTCTTTGTTTTTTATGATCCTATTCTGCATCGTTCTTGCTCTTAAACCACGGCCGGATGCGATCGTAAAAGATTCTTGCTGTACACTTTCATCTATTTCGCCTGATTCACAGGTGTCTATCAGTAATAGCTTTTTTCGCGGGGCAATTTCCATCAGAAGATCTTCCATAAGTTCAAAGTTTACGGCACTGGTAATTAAATTACTCAGGTTTGAGTTGTATGTAAGGTAATAATAACTGTTATATTGGTCCCGGTCATAGATACCGTGACCTGCAATGAAGAGTATAACAATATCGTCTACTTTTGCATTCTGCAAAAAGACTTTTGCTTTTTTAATATTGGTTAAAGTCACCTCTGAGTTGATAAATGTTTTTGCGTGCACATTTTGATAAGCTGATTTCATTTTCCGGAAAAGTTTTGACAGGTCCAGGGCATCCTTATGTGCGTATTTTAGAGTGAGTTTTTTATCTCTGTATTGGGAAGCCCCGAATCCAAGGAAATAAAGATCACTTTTAGCCGGTCGTACATAATCTGCATAGGTTAATGTTCTGTATGATTCCGTTCCTTTTTCATTGATACAGCTGATCTCGATCTTATTTCTTCCTTCTGAAAGTTCAATGGTTTCCGTTCTTTCGATGGACCGGTTGTTTATCTGTTTTTTCGCTGCTTTAAATCCCGGAACATCATTTATGTAAATATTATAGGATCTCAGTTTATATTTGCTGTCATAAGCATGAAAGCTGACACTTAGATATTTTTCATTCTGCCTGGTATGAGTTATCTTTACTTCCGGCACATGGAGTTCATTCGATAACTGATCTTCCAATATCCCGCTTTTATTTAACCTTTTCCGGAACTGGTTATAATAATGATCGATCATGTTTTGATCGGCATAACCTGTTTTTTTTAAAAGAAGGTCCGGCCTGTTGTTTTTCAGGGCAAACTGGTCTATCGTATAGGCTTCAAGGCCTTTTATGATCGATATTAAACTGCCCCCGTGACGTGATGAATCAAAATATCCATCCTGATCATATACTATCCATTCCTCTTTATCCGACAAGAGGACTATATGGTATCCGGTATTTATATTCCATATACGGATGGTGGCATCATTACTTCCGCTTACGAGACGTTTGCCATCAGATGAAAAAGAGAGACAGTTCACCTGGGCTGTATGGCCTGTGAAAGTATGGATCAGTGTTCCGGTACTATCCCATAATTTGATCGTATTTCCACTTGTTGCTGCAATGAGTTTTCCGTCCGGTGAAAAGCGTACATTCCCCAGGATATGATTAAAATCTGTTTTCAGGCTTTTAAGAAGGGTTCCATTTCTACTCCACAGCTTGACCGTATTATCATTTCCACCGCTTATAAAATATTTATTGTCAGGTGAAAAATCAATATCATAGATGATCCCGTAAGGACAGTGTGCCGTCATTGAAGTAATTACGGTTCCGTTTCGATCCCATACCCTGATCTCCCTGCCGTAATCAGCGCTGATAATATATTCTCCATTACCTGACAGACTGATACTGCCTATAGCATCTTTATGGCCTTTGAATGTTTTTTGGAGCCTTCCTTGCATATCCCAGCATTTTATTATTTTATCGTATCCGCATGTCAGAATAGTTTTTCCATCCGGAGAAAAGATGGCATCTGTTGTGCTTGATCTGTCTGCTGTAAAAGATCTGATGATCTTTCCCGAGATATTCCATAAGGTAACATACGTACCCGATGTTAAAATATATTCTCCATCAGGCGAAAAGTGAATATTATTTATGAGGGAATCTTCATTCTGAAATGTATTCATTAATTTTCCATCAATACTCCATTTCTTCATTCTTTTATTCCAGTGACTGCTCAATATATACTTTCCATCAGGCGAAAAGGAGACGCTAAAGGCGCGGTTTGATCTTCTGGCCAGTTTTTTTACTGTTAAGAGCTGACCCCCGGTATTATTATAAAGGACCATTTTATTAATATCTCCCTTTGACTGACTTACCGTGATGATGCGTTTATCAGAAGGAGAGATATCAGCCAGCAGGAAGCCGTCGTCTTTTACGGGAAAGGAGCTCAGGTATTTTCCATCGGTATTGTAAAACCAGATCTTATCCTGACCGATCCCCATGAATGATCCTTTTGTTTTCAGGGATTTTATCTGGTAGAGGGATACATCAGGTAGTATGGTTTTAACCGGTTCTCCATCTCTGTTCCAGAGGAGTACCTTCCTTCCCCCTTGCGGTGATTGTACAACAACCGGCCTGGAATTGGAATACATGACGGAACCTCTGGGTATCTCTCTTTCACTGCTGATCAGAAATTTGTTATCCTGTGAGAAGGTGAGGCTTGTGATCGGGCCATGATGGCCAATCATCTTCCTCTTCAGACGGCCTTTAATATCAAAAAGAGCGATCGTATTATCCCGCAGGAATGGAAAATACGGGGTCTTACCTCCGCCTGTTATGGCCGCGATCTGCTCTCCATCGGGGGAAAGGGCAATATCTCTGATATAATAATACTGGTTTGTCAATACGTCCCTGTTTACGATAATATTTTTCTGCAGATCTCCGTTTAAATTCCATATTTTTATGGTCCTTCCGCTGCTTATGATCTTTTGATTATCCGGAGAAAAGATAATTTTTGAAACTTTGGAGTCTTTATATGCGGTGAATGTTTTTATCTGAATTCCCCTGAAATTCCATATTCTGATATTACCCTGCATACTTCCGGCTGCAATGAACCGCATATCTTCCGAAATATCAACGCACTCAACCTTCTCTTTAAACTCCATGGTCCGCAGCAGTTTCCCGTCTGTACTCCAGAGTTTTACCGTATTATCCTGGCTTCCGCTTACAATATATTTACCGTCGGAAGAGAAGATGATACCGGTTATCTGTTCACTATGGCCGTATTGGATAACATATTCCATTGTCTCTTCTGCAGGATTTTCTGTTTTGATCGGTGAGCGTACAGTAGCACATCCGCACGATAAAAGATACAATGCAAGGATCAGAAAATAATAAAAATGTTTTAAATTATACATTAGATCGTTATAAAGATTATGGTAGAAATTAATATCAAAATCATTTAATGTCAAACTTATTTTAATACCCTGTAGAAATAGTTGTGGACAATAAAATATTGTAATATATTATCTATCTAAAGAATATGACATTATGATGTCATATATACAAAGATCAATCAGCAAGGAGTATTGTATGAACTTTAAAAAAAGTATCTTTAAAATGTGCGTTGTTTCCATGCTCATTCTCGTTATATTAGGCAGTAACGGAATGACAGCAGGAAAAATGGATGCGATCAAGAAAAGTGACGTAGTAAAGAATTTTAAGAATAAGGTCAGTTACAGCATTGGCCTGGATATAGGTGATAACCTGAACCAGCAGAAGATCGAAGTAGATATGGAAATATTATTTAAAGGGATCTTTGATGGATTGTCTAAAGGTGACGCTCTTCTTTCAGAAGAAGAGGTCAAAGAGATCATGATGGAATTCCAGAAAATAATGAAAGAAAAATATACTGAAGAAAAAAAGAAGGAAGCAGAAGAGAACAGGAAAGAAGGAGAGAAATTCCTGACGGAAAATAAGAAGAAGAAAGATGTTAAGACACTTAAAAGCGGTCTTCAATACAAGGTCATTACAAAAGGAAAAGGAAAGTTGCCCACTGCAACTGATATTGTAAAAGTACACTATAAAGGAACTTTTATTGATGGTACTGAATTTGACAGTTCTTATAAATACGGAAAACCTGTTACATTTCCCGTATCAGGAGTGATCAAAGGATGGACCGAAGCTCTTCAGCTTATGAAAGAGGGCAGTAAATGGGAGTTGGTTATTCCATCAGAGCTTGCCTACGGAGAGCAGGGTGCGGGATACGACATCGGCCCTAATACTACCCTTCTGTTTACTGTTGAGCTGATCTCCATCGAGGAAAAGAAGGAAAAGGAAGAGGAAAAGGAAGAGGAAGAAGGGAAATAACAGGCGAAGTCCTAAAGTTCAAGCAGTTCAACCCTGCAGCGTCCTTTGGATTTTGCCTTGTACAGGGCTTTGTCAGCCATAATAAGCAGCTGATTATAATCTTTATACTGCAGGTTATACTGCGCAACTCCTATGCTGGCTGTGAAAGGTAACTTTTTTCTATTGATCGTGCCAGGGGAGTTTTTAATGGATTGCAGCAGTCTATTCGAGGCGGACATGGCTCCTTCAAGTGTTGTATTGGGCATTACCACAATGAATTCATCCCCTCCATACCGTGCGCATACATCTGTATCACGGGTAACTTCTTTAATAAGAGAACTTAATTTTTTAAGGCATATATCTCCGGCCTCATGACCGTGAAGGTCATTCACTTTTTTTAAATAATCCAGATCAATGAATAGTAATGAAAGGGGTGATCCATATCGCTTACACCCATTGATCTCCTTCTCCAGTACAAAGAAAAGGAAATTCCTGTTATAAAGTCCTGTTAACGGATCGGTAATTGCCATGTTATATGTAATAGAATTATTAATAGCCACTGAGATCGGGCTGATCAGCATATTAAGGAATCCCAGGTCCATCAGGGTATACTCTTTTAAATTTATCTTCTTTCCAAGGAACATGAAACCGACTAAACGGTAATTGACATGAAACGGGATAAAAAGCTCCGCCTTCATTTTTTTAAAGATCTTAAGCATGTTTTTCTTTATGTGAGAGTATTTGGGGTCATAGATGACCAGCTCTTTTTCAAGGATACTTTTATTGGATTCTATGAATTTAATGAACCAGTGATCGACCTCATATGTTGCTTTTTGGGGATCTGATGTGAATTCATAATAATTTTTATTAAGATTATCATAGATAAATATAACAATATTTTCTGAATATAGATTATCCTTGAGGATCTTCATTATTTTTGATCTCAGCTCTTCCAGGCCCGCCAGGAGCGAGAGATCAGCAATAAAGTTTTTAAAGATCTTTTCCCTGTTGTACTTCTTTTTTTGAAAAAGTTTATCGATCAGGGGTTGAAGGAAGTTGTTATATCGGCTGAAGAGGATGACCAGAATAAAAAAAGCAAAAGTCAATTGTATGGATGAAAATATCCGTATTACAGGAGAAGAGAAGGAAAGAATAAGATACAGGGGGAGAAGCAGGGCTAAGGACATGATGATCCACATGAATGTTTTATGAAAGACCGTCTCAATTTCCATCATTTTGTATTTGATGATCGCATATGATAAGAACCCGATCCAGATGGCACCGAAGAGAAAGTGAGAATCATACATAAAATCGCGTATTAACAGGTCGGGCGTAAGCATCGGGATAATTGTTCCGAAGATGATCCCTCCTGCTGCATAGATAAATGAACCGTATATAAAATAGGATAGCTGATTTTTCTTGTATCCTGTTGCTTTTCTGAGGAAATTTGAAGCTATAATAATAGTAGAGATCATCATGATAAAAAGTACAGCCCTTAAAGGCATCTCCCATTCTCCGCCGATCGTTACCGGCAAATTTTGAATTACTTTATATCCTTTAAAGGCTTTATCTGTCAGTAAAGCGGTCAAAAAGACTATTAGGGATGGAATAAAGAACAGAGTATATAAATATTTTTTTTTAAACGGAGGCCGGTTCAGGCTCAATGCCACCACAATAGCGGAGGAGAGTATAAAAGCACCTACCCATGTTGCACGGGCAAACAGAATGGAAGTCTGGATCTTGTTAAAATGAAAGGCAAGGTTATACAGAACTGAAAAGGAGGCAAAGAGGAAAGAAAAAAAGGCCATTAATAGAATATGGATACTGAGAATATTCAGTTTGCTCTTCCTTTTAATTATGATCAGAATTCCCATTCCCAGATTAATAAGAGCAATAAGGGATATCGCAGCTATTCTAAAAATGAAATAATTCATTTATTTTTCCTGACACATGCGTGTTTGTCGGCTGTTTTTTCTAATCTGTAACGATGCATTCCCCGAAAGAGTTTCTGATATAAATATCCAGCCTGGATTTTGATCTTTTATATGCCGGACTCTGATATTGAACAGAATAGGTGAGTCCTGAACCTGTTTTATCAAATACTTTCAGCTCTCCGAAAGAATTAGTACCATGGACCTGAACGGGCAGGTCTTTATTCAGCTTTATCTTTACTCCCCCCATTTTAGTATTGATATGCAGTTTGTTATTCCCGGGAAAAAGCTTGACCGCATGCATGTCCACGAAAAATTCTCCCATTGAAAATTTCATGTGACCGTTCTTTATCTTTTTATTGGAAAGGTCAAGGGAATAGGACCCGAAACTTTTTGAGGCGAATAATTCTCCTTTCTGATCTATATTGAAATCAGCTTCCTTATAATCACTACAGGAAAAAGATGAATCCCGGAATTTTTTTTTCATGGATGTCCTGTCAAATATGGCTTTCAGGCCAAAATAGATCAATAGGACAGGCCAGTATTTTCCTATGAACTCGCCGATGTTGTAATCGATGACCCCTAAATTTCGAAGTAAAAAATAAGTGCCCAGTCCAATTAACATAAGTGCAAAAAATGGAAATCGTCCGCACATGGTCTTCCCCCTTTTTCTTTAATTTTCACTATTCAAAAAGCTAACCTTAATTTTTATAATAAATATTTTATTTGTTATGTCAAAATATTTTTTTAAGAGAGGGTCTGACCGGTCTGTGTTATATCTAATACAAAATGTCACTTTTTAACAAAAACAAAATGTCACATTTAAATATTTAAGCAATAATTTTTTTACTTAAAACCCGTTCTCTTTTT
>Ga0180007_10004219_pt1 | contig 15353 bp, 11 predicted proteins | sample MM_PC_MetaG_FD_121122 | JGI IMG/M metagenome (GOLD analysis project Ga0180007, IMG submission 121122) | Groundwater microbial communities from the Aspo Hard Rock Laboratory (HRL) deep subsurface site, Sweden - MM_PC_MetaG | ecosystem: Environmental > Aquatic > Deep subsurface > Groundwater... | reverse complement strand
AATTCTTCGTAGTTTTCTTTGTTGTTGTATGAATAAATTCCTTGTTCAGCATTTTGAGATAAAAGCACTTCCATACATCCAATTGCTTTAGCCGAAGAACCAGTTCCAATAATACCAACCGTAAATTCGCGTCCTGGTAAAAATGTTTCTAGCAATACTGGCTGATGAAAAATATTTATTAGTCTTTCACATTCCAATTTCAGTTCAACTTCATTTTTTACAATTGAAGTAAGGGAAACGCCTTTGCTTGTTCCTTCAGCAATTGGTTTTGCAAATACTGGGAAAGGTAGATTTACAGATTCAATATCTTCAATTGTTTTTATTTCGGCAAAATCAGTGGTTGCAAGATTAAGATCGCGCAAAACCCTTTTTGTCATTCCCTTATGCAAACTAAGCGAGAGGACAAGTGGATCAGAAAAAGTATATGGAATATTATATGCATCTAACAAAGCGGGTACTTGAGCTTCGCGCCCAATACCGCGAAGCCCTTCAGCAATATTAAAAACCAATTCCCACGTTTTGCCTTGTGAAAGAGCTTTTGTTAAATCCCAAATATTTCCAATCCTTTCAGTAGTATGTCCCGCTTTATTTATTGCAATTTCAATTGCCTCAATAGTATCTGGTTTATCGAATTCAGCGCTTTCTTCCTCGCTGAATCCGAGTGCCAGATAATCATCTTTCAAATCAAATGTTAATCCTATATTCATCAACTCATCTCAAGGTTACTTTTCACATTATCTTCAATATCTGGATAACTAAAAAGTTTTCCTTCATAATTTTTTAAAATTAAATTACCATTTTCATGTCCTTGAACATATTCTGGAAGAATAGGAATTTTACCACCGCCTCCAGGAGCGTCAATAACATAATTAGGAATTGCATAACCAGTTGTATATCCGCGCAAACCAGCAATTATTTCAATACCTTTAGAAACAGAAGTTCTAAAATGGGATGTTCCAGAAACAGGGTCACATTGATACATATAATATGGCTTAACTCTGTTCTTCAAAAGTTCGTGGAATAATTTTTTCATAACATCTACCGAATCGTTAATTCCTTTAAGCAAAACTGTTTGGCTTCCAAGCGGAATTCCCGCATCGGCTAATCGCTGTAATGCGTCAGAAACTTCTGGTGTAATTTCATCTGGATGAGTAAAATGTATGCTCATCCAAACTGGGTGATATTTACGAATCATTTGCACTAATTTTGGAGTAATTCTCTGTGGAAGAACAACAGGAACTTTGGTACCAATTCTAATAAATTCAACGTGCGGAATTGCTCTTAAATTTGAAAGTAACCACTCTAATCTTTCATCGGCTAAAGTTAATGGATCCCCACCAGATAGAAGAACGTCTCTAATTTCTGTATGCGATTTTATATATTCTATCGCTTTTCCCCATTGTTGAATGTTGTATTGTGCCTCTCCGCCAGGAACTCCAACCATACGCGAACGAGTGCAATAACGACAATAAACCGAGCAAAATCCTGTTGTTAAAAACAAAACTCTATCGGGATAACGGTGAACAATTCCAGGAACTGGAGAATCGTCTTCTTCGCCAAGTGGGTCAACGGCTTCGCCAGGAGCAAGAAAATTTTCCTCGCGAGTCATTACAACAGTTCTGCGAATTGGTTGATTTGCATCTTTTGCATTTAAAAGACTTGCATAATATGGAGTAATTGCAAAAGGTAAGGGTCCATTATGTAATTTAATTGCTTCCAATTCAGAATCTGATAAATCAATCATATTCTGCAATTTTTCCAAAGTCCTAATTCTATTTGCAACTTGCCAATGCCAATCGTTCCATTTTTCATCAGCTATTTCTGGATAAAATTTGTTTATAAACTCACGTGTATTTGCACTAATTGTTATGTGGGCACGTAAATTTCCCTTAGCTACGCGACGCATAACGTTTCTGGGATTTGGTTTATTTTGTTGGGAAAATTTTAAAGGCTTCTTCGATAGAGACGAATTATAATTGGTGTGGGTTGTTAAAATAGTGGCTTCCTTCTGCAAAGCTGAAGGATTGGTGACTGACAAAATTCCATTGCTCGGAGGTTCGTCTATCTCCATTGTGGAATACATTTTTCTCATGAGAGTTGTTCTCCTTTTGCTTTAATATTTTTATAAAATTTTTCATGTTTTTTTTCTCAAAAATCAACTATTTTTAATTATTATTTTTTGTTGACAGGATATAATTAACATACAAAATATGAATTGTGCAAGAGAAATTATTTAATTTATAAATATTTTTTTAATGAGATTTAAATAAAATTATATGCAAATTTAAGTGAGATATTTTAACAACCTAAAATTAAAATATCTCTGAAGTACGCTAAGATTGGGTAAGTTATTTGTTATTTAAAGTACTAAATTACTTCATCAATTCGCGCAGTTGGTCTGGCAACAACAGCTTTTTCACCTTTTTCTATAATTGGTCTTTCTATTAAACTTGGGTCGTTTATCATAAAATTAATAATCTCATCTTGTGTGTAACTATTATTTTTGAAATCCAACTCTTTGTATGCGGCTTCTTTTTTGCGTAAAAGTTCTGCTGGCTTCATTCCCATTTTCTTTAGCAGAGTTTTAAGTTTGTTTTTGGTGAAAGGAGTTTCGTAGTATTTTATAATATCAAACTCAACGCCTTTTTCTTGAAGATATTTTAATCCAGCTCTACTTTTTGAGCAAGTTGGTTTGTGATAAATTTTAATTTCAGCCATTTTGTGGTTTCCTTATTATGTGGTTTAAAATTATGAATAGATTACTTCACAGATTACGACACAGATTGCTAATCTGTGCTACGGAAATTGTTGTTTTATTTTAAATCATTCTTAATTATGTGTTTCAACAGACCAAGACAAGCGTCTTCTAATAAATCCAAAACATATTCAAATCCTTGTTCGCCGCCATAATATGGATCTGGCACATCTTTATCTGGATGTTGAGTTGCAAAATCCATCATCATTTTAACTTTGTGTCGGTATTTTTTCTCCGAATCGAGAGCAAGAATATTTTTAAAATTATCGCTATCCATTGCAATAATATAATTAAATCGCTCAAAATCGTACAATTTAATTTGTCGCGCAATGCTTGTTAAATTATATCCACGCTTAGTTGCATGCTTTTGCATACGCGCATCGGCTGGTTCGCCAGTGTGATAGGCAATTGTTCCAGCAGAATCGCATACAATTCTATCTTGTAAATTGTTTCTTTGAATTAGAGCATTCATAACTACTTCACCAGAAGGTGAGCGACAAATATTGCCCATACAAACAAATAAGATTTTAATCATAATTAACTATTCATTATTTTAAAAAAGTGAAAAGATAATATAAAATAATAAATGAGTTTGTTCAAATGATTGATTTTAATCAACATATTAATGAAGATTTAGCCAATCTTGTTCCAGTAAAAATACCAAGTTAATTGAATTTGGATATTTTAAGTCGGGCGAAATTAATGTTGCGGTTTATTCTGGCGGTTTGCAAGGTAATGTTGGAGTGAAGGATAAAATTCAAAAAGCTATTTAACCTGGATAATGTAATAGGATTAAAATTAACAATATTCAAAATTGCTTAAATAATTTTCCAAAAGTTATAAAACAGTTATCAATTTAAGATAACTGTTTTGTAAATACTGATTAGAAATTAGTTCTAAGCGAAAAAATAAAATTCCTAGCAGGTGCAGAAATGCCCGAACTATAAGGACGGTAGCGTACATCTGTTAAGTTTTCAATTCCAGAACTGATTGTAAATGTGTCGTTTAGAGCATACATTGCTTTTATATTTAGCGTGTACCAAGCTGGAGAATAATTATTTCCATTTTCATCCTTTGCGTAAATTTCATCTTTGGATTGTTCTTCTGCAGGCAAATCCTCAAATTTACATTCCGCTTGATAGTTTGCGTAAAGTTCTAAATTTAATCCATTTGCTCCAAAATTTATTCGCGAAGTTCCAAAAAGAGGAGCTGCATGACGCGATGAACTTGTTGAACCATCATCCAACTCTTCTTCGCCAACTTGATAATTTAAATCGGATGAAAAGCTAAATTGGCTATTAAATTTAACTTCCAAACCAGCTTGAATTCCATAAACATTTGCTTTTGCAGCATTTTGGATTGCTTGAATTTGGCTCATATTTCCATCGTACATAATGCTATCAATTCCGTTTAGCTCAAAATTGCGTCTTACCATTGCGTTTTGCAAAATTGTATAATATCCAGTAACATCAAATTTTAGAAAATTTCCAAAAATTTTAGCCAGACTTAAATCAAAATTATACGCAGTTTCTGCTTGCAAATCTGGATTTGGGACAGTAACAGAATTTGGCTCAGAATCAAATATTTTCCCAATATCATCAACATTTGGTGAGCGGAAAGCGGTTCCAAAATTTGCGCTAACAACCCAAGTTTCTGTTGGACGGAACACCGCTCCAATGCTTCCAGTTAACGAGCCGTTATTTATTTTTGCTGTTTCAAATGGAAGTGGATAAAAATCGAGATTATTTCCAAAATCAGAATCCAAAATAAACTGATTGTAACGCAAACCTGCTTGGATTGTCAGATTTTCCAGCATTCTAAATTCGTCATTAACAAAAGCTGCAATTGAACTCCATTTTGATTGCGGATAGCGCGAAGCTGCAATTGTGGTTGTGTTCGTTGAAATATCAGTTACAGTTCCAGTTGATTTTACATTGTTATAAATGTATTCAACTCCATAATACAAAGTATTTGCTGCATTTATGGCTTTAACAAAATCAACATTTAATGAGTATGCGTCAACAATTTCTTTTGTGGAATTTTGGTCAGTTTTATTTAATGTGCGGTCAATTCTGCTTTCTTCAAATGCTTGCAAAGCTAAACGCAAAGTCATTTGGTCATAAGCAAAATTTGGGCTTTCATTTGTAATATTAAGATTATTCATCATCCAAATTTGCGGGCCATAATTCCACTCGGCATAGCGAGGCAAATCATTTTTAACTCTATTATGCCTATCATATCTTCCATAAGGTGAAGTTTCGGAATAATGGAATCCATATTGGAAATTCCAATTATCATTTGGCATAAAGCGTACTTTTTGCATTACATTTATTTGTGAATAAGCCGAAGGAATTTGCAACAAAGGGTCATTTTGTGTAATAACTCTATCAACATTATCCTCAGTTTGAACATAATATGGTTTAAGATAATCATCGGGACCGTTGCTGCCTTGTCGCAAATTATCATAATTCCACGAGCTAAAACTTGTTATAAATGCCCAATTTTCAAAACCAACATTCACATCAAAATGCCCAGTTTTTTCATTGTTGGCGGATGAATATCTAACAACGGCTTTGCCTTTAATTAACGCTTTGTCGGAAAAAGAGAATTGCGGCGTTAAAGTTTGAAAACTCATTACTCCACCAATTGCATCGCTTCCATAAATAAGTGAGCCTGGACCAAACATTATTTCGGTGTTTTCAATCGCAAATGGGTCAATATTTATCACATTTTGAATATTTCCACTACGAAAAATTGCTGTGTTCATTCTAATTCCATCAACTGTATAAAGCAGACGATTTGTAGCAAATCCTCTAATCATTGGACTTCCGCCACCTTGTTGACTTTTTTGCACAAAAACTTTGCCAGATACGTTTAATAAATCCGCTGCTGTTTGAGGATTTTGCAATTCAACTTCTTTTGGCGAAATTGAGGAAATTTTTATTGGAAGATTGCAAATGTTTTGTCGCCAGCGAGTTGCCGAAATTACAACTTCATCCATATTTAGACTTGTGGTTTCGAGCAAAATTTCAAATCCAATTGATTGAATATTTGCATAGCTTTTTACCACTTTTTTATAACCAAGTATTTGTATTTGAATTTTCTCGGAATTTTTGAAAGCTGAAATATTTGCTTGTCCTTTAGAATTTGTTGTAGTATATCCCTTTGGGTTTTCGCTACTAATTGAAACTAATTCCAAAGGTTTTTTTGTTTCAAAGTCCTTTATTGTAATTGTTTGTGCAAATAAACCAGACAAAGCTCCACAAAACAAAAACAATAAAATTATATTTTTAATCATAATATTTTCCATAAACATAATTTAGTTGAATATTTAAGCTTAATAATTAAGAATCAACATTAATAGCAACTGCTTTCAGTCTTGTTTTAGACGAAAAAAGAACAGTTCCATTTTAAGTTAATTCAGTAATATTTTCTACTATTTAACTAAACTGAGGAGGTGGAGTTTTCGGTTTATCGTGAAAAGATTGGAATGTTGCCAAATATCTCGAATTCTGTTTTTCTTCTGTAAAAGGCGGATATTGAAACAAATTGAGTTTTTCAGAATTATAAAGCGACTTCAAAAAAGTAAAAAATCGCTCTTCTTTTTCTCGCTTTTGTGGATTGTTGTTCAAAGTATTTTGCAATAAATCGGCAAGTTGTTTGTTTAACGCGGTTTCCTCAAAATCCCACCAACACCAATAAAATGTAGTATCACCAACAACTTTGGATTCAACAATATCATACATTTGCTGATTATATTCAAACTCTTTGGAGTGCTTCCATCTTAGCAATGTTTTGGATTCTGCTTTTGTAAATTTTAATAAAACGAGTTCGCTTTTGTCAATTCCATTAATAATTTTCCATTTTACTTCTCGTTTCACTAACTTTTTATTGTATTGCAGCCAAAAATATGTTGTTAAAGCTGGAGCAATAATCACTAAAAGCAAAACTGCGGATATTATTTTAATTTGTTTTCTAATTGTTTTACCTAAAAAATTAAATAAGCTATTGCAAAATAACAATAAAAAGGCAATTGTTTTTGCTGAACTAAAAGTCTAATATTACTTTTTAATCAATTTATTTGTTTCAAAGCATGTAACTTATAAATCCAACATCAATATGGTGTTCGCTTTGGGATTTTTATCAGGCGGGGCAAAATGTGATTCGTTAATAAATTGGATAAAATTTCCATTCATTATATACTGAAAACTCGACTCAATTTTTGATGTAGAATTTCCAAAGCCACTCCCGCTTCCACTCCAATTTCCAATTTCCAATTACAAAGTCAATTTTACTAAATGAATTCGTTTGTCCATAAGTAATTACCGACATAAGAATTAGTACTAAAACTTGGATTGACCATTTTTTCATAATAAGCTTCCTTAAGTATTAAATATATACATATAAATGATTATTAAAATTACAACTGGTATTTTATATTTATTATTGGCATTTTAAATAGCAAATGTTCTTGAATTAATGCTTTATTCCTATGCCTTTATGTGGTTGCACACTCTTTATTCCTATTTTGGTTGTAGTTTATTAAAAATAACCAAATATGCTTGCTTCTGTTTTTAAATGATATTTTACACAACTGTGGTCATTTTATTCCGAATATTCAATTATTATTTAACTCAGATGTATTTAGAGCATTTAATTTATTTACTTTAAAAAGTTGATAATTCTTACTAAGCAGAAGTTAAAATAAAAGCTATTTATAAAAGATAAAGCAAATGAGAAAAAGAATAATACAATTAGGCTTGAAAATACACTTTATAATTTAAATTGGGAGAATAATGCTACAGATTAAAACATTCAAAAATGAAAAAGAATTTATAGAAATAACAAGAGATGAGTTTGTTGAGTTTTTATTCAAGCATCTAGATCGGTTTGGAGATCCGAAAAAGGATATTCAAAAGTGTTTAGATTATGCATTTTCTAATGAAAAATCGGAAGGTGGTTTTGCTCTTGGTGCATTTTATAACAACAAATTGGTTGGCGCACTTATTATGAACAAAACAGGAATGGGTGATTATATACCCGATTGGATTTTAGTATATGTTGCAGTTGATTCGTCATATAGAGGCAAAGGTTTTGGCAAACAAATAATTGAGAATGCGTTTAAGCAATGTGACGGAAGAATAAAACTACACGTTGAATATGATAATCCCGCAAAGAGATTATATGAGAGACTTGGATTTACATCAAAATATGCCGAAATGCGGTACGAAAACAAATAACCGATAACTGAAATTATAAATTAGAAATAAAAGTATTTTTCATAACTAGAAAAAAATAAATGGCTGAATTAGAAATAAATATTACAGAAATAAGAAATAATGTTAAGAAATTAAGCACTTATTTTAAGAAACACGATATAAAATGGAGCTTAATTACAAAAGTTTTTTCTGGTGATAAAGAATTTATGAGACAAATTCTAACACCAGATATTATTAAAGATATTCATTCGGTTGGTGACTCCCGCTTGTCGAGTTTAATAAATCTAAAAGAAATAAATGATGAATTAATTACAATCTACATTAAACCTCCTCCTCTTCAGTACATTGATGATGTTGTTAAATATGCCGATATTTCATTAAACTCATCATTTAAAACAATTATTGCTCTCAATAAAGCTGCAAAAAAGCAAAATAAAATTCACAAAATAATTGTTATGATTGAACTTGGAGAACTGCGAGAAGGAATTAATAGAGAGGATTTGTCTGATTTCTATGAAAGTATATTCCAACTTGAAAATATTGATGTAGTAGGTCTTGGAAGTAATCTTGGTTGTATGTATGGAATTGAGCCGACTTATGATAAGTTGCTTCAACTTTGCTTATATAAAGAACTTATTGAAGCAAAATATAAATCTAAATTGAGTTTAATTTCAGGCGGCAGTTCAATTACTTTGCCATTAATTGAAAACCAAACTATTCCAAAAGATATAAATCATTTTAGAATTGGAGAAGCCGTTTTTTTTGGAACTAGTCCGTTAAACAATAATCAGTTTTTAGATTTAAGTACTGATACGTTTAATTTCTATACTCAAATAATAGAACTTGAGGAAAAAGGAATTGTGCCCGATGGAATAATAAGCGATGCCAGTATTGGTCATGTTGCTGATTATGAACAAAAGGATTTTGGAAGAACAACCAATAAAGCTATCCTTGATTTTGGATTGCTAGATGTCGATCAAGATGGTTTAGAAGCAAATGATAAAGACATTAAACTTGTTGGAACAACTTCGGATATGACAGTGGTTGATATAGGTGAAAATATTAATATTGATGGCAAACAGAAATATTTTATAGGTGATAAAATTTGTCTTAATCCTAATTATATTTCCGTTGCTAGACTTCTAAACTCCAAATTTGTTGATAAAAAATTCATAAAGTAGTTTGACTTGCTAGTGTCATGTCAACAATATAATGGCGTAAATACTAAGATTTTCATTTCGAAGGAGCATTTTGTACAACTGAGAAATGTCGATCCATGCGGTGTTAAGATTTCTCACACCGACAATCCCGACTCATCGGGACGGAGATTCTCCTCCCACAGACAACAATATAACGAAATAAAAGACTTCTTGTCCATATATAAAATTTTGACTATAGTTAACTTATAAAAAATAATTATTTGCTATAATAATAATTTAATTTCATTAAAAAATGTTGAAAGAAAGGCTTTATATGGTTCCTAAAAATGTTTTAGGTGAACTACTTATACCATGTAGTAAAATACCAAAAACTGGTTTTTTTAGAAATGGGTATTGTGATACTTGCCCTGAAGATGTTGGGAAGCATACGGTTTGCATAGAAGCAACGGATGACTTTTTAGAATTTTCAAAATTAAATGGAAATGATTTAAGCACACCAATTCCTGAGTACGAGTTTCCTGGAGTAAAAGATGGTGAGCGATGGTGTCTTTGTGCAATGCGCTGGGTTGAAGCATATCAAGCTAATAAGGCACCCAAAATTGTATTGGAGTCCACACATGAATCAATGTTGGAATTAGTTCCACTTGAAATACTTGTAGAGTTTGCTGCAAATGATTTTTGATTTTGTTAATTATGATCTGTGGTAAGATTTAAACACTATTGATTGATGAATTAAATTTAAGAAATGAATAATAAATATTAAATTATGAAAGAATTAAATATTGGTTAAATTAACTTAAGGTATTTTTTGAGTAATTATGGTTGTATAATTAGAAACTAACTGATTTCTTGTGTTAAAAATAACATTTATATTAAACTTCAATATTTCTTCTTTTCAACCAGATAATTTAACAAAATAGAATGCATAGATTAAAGTGTGAACTAACACTTAGATTCCATATCTCAGTTTCAAATAATTTTTTAAGTCAAATATAGAAAGACAAAATATGAACCTTTTATCAAAAGATGCACCACTAGAAGAATCAATTAGAAAAATGAAAGCAGTTTTAACAGATGTTGGATGTGAAACTACTTTTTCGCACGAAAAACATCCATTAGAAAATTGTTATTCTGTAAATCTCACTTCGGTTGAAGCTCCAAGACATATATATTCCAATGGAAAAGGAATTTTATCGGAGGCATCTATGGCAAGTGCTTTGGGTGAATATATTGAACGTCTGCAGACCAATAATTTTTTTATTGATTTCCATCTTACAAATAGAAAATATTACCCCGACGAAGTAGCTTTTGAGTTTGGTGGCGCATATTTAAATGACGAACTACAATTAATTTATAATCCAAATGGAGAGCTATGCTATGAAGACTTAATTGATTTCAATAGTGATTATGAGGATAAGATTGTTGCCCTCCCATTTATTAAACAATCTAATGGAGATACCGTATATTTTCCACTTAACATTATAAGTAATCTTTACGTAAGCAACGGGCTAGCAACTGGAAATACTCCACAAGAAGCAAAAGTGCAAGCGCTTAGCGAAATTTTTGAACGTTATGCTAAAATTGAGATTATCAAAAATGCATATTCCCTTCCAAAATTTCCTGATGAAATTGTAGAATCCTTCAAAGGTTTGTATAGTGATATTTTGGCACTTAGAGGTTTAGGATATATTGTTGAGGTTCTTGATGCCTCATTAGGTGGGAAATATCCTGTTACTGCCATCTCTTTGATTAATCCTAAAAACTCGTCGCTTTTTGTTTCTTTTGGTGCCCACCCAATTTTGGAAGTCTCGCTCGAGAGAACAATGACAGAATTGATGCAAGGTCGTGGATTAGAAAATTTGGATGCTTTTGAAGTTCCAACCTTTAATATGAACATTGTCGCGGATAGTTCTAATCTTGAATCCCATTTTATTGATTCTAATGGAAAAATAGGATTTGGATTTTTAAGTTCTATTAATAGTTTCAAATACTCCTCTTGGAACTATATGGGCAACGGAACCAATGCTGAGTATGAATATTTAACAGGGATTCTTGACAAAATGGGGAAAGAAATGTTTCTGAGAGAATATAGTTATCTTGGATTTTATTCTTGCCAAATGATAGTTCCTGGAGTTTCGGAAGTTTATCCAATTGAGGATTTAATTTACAATAATAGAAACAGCGGAAAATTGATACGAAATATGGTTTTGCATTTTGAGGACTATGATCCTGAGGACATACTTGATTCCATTGATGATTTGGATGAATTACTAGATGTTGGCAAATATATTGGTGTTATTTTTGAACACAGTTTTAATATGCTGGAATTTAAAGCACAAATGCATTTGATTCTTGGTAACACCGAGGAAACTCTGGCATCCCTAGAATTGGGTACTAATAAGTTAGGACATATAGTTGCAGAATTAATCCGAATGGAACAAAATAAGCTAGTTTGGAAAGACTACCAAGAAGCTATGTTTAATATATTTGGAAAAGAAAGAGTGGAAACCGCATTGCGTATTGTAAAAGGTGAAGAGTCATTAATAGATACAACTCTTCACATTGATTATAAAAATATGCTTGAAATGTATGACAAATTGGAGCTTAAGAAATAAGCTTCCATTTAGTATTACATTATTTATTAGTGTCTTTTAATAACTAATTAATCTCAATTTCAAAAGGCAAGCGTGCTTGTACTTCTTTTGATTTAACCATATTTAAAGCTTTGGAATAATGGCTGAATAAATTATCCAATTCATCTGAAAACAACATTGCTGACATATCTTCTTGCAAAGTTTCAATCAATTCTTGAAATGGCTCTTTTATTGCTGGATATTCAATAATTTTATAATCATCTATTTTTGCCAATTCTTTTGCTGATTCAATTGCATATTTAAGTCCGCCAATTTCATCAACCAAGCCAAGATCAATTGCTTGTAATCCCGACCAAATGCGACCTTGTCCAATATTATTAACTTCATCAAATGACATTTGTCGTCCAATAGCAACGTTATTTACAAATGTGCTATAAACAAAATCGACTTGTTTTTGCAAAATATTTTTTTCATCCATATTTAAAGGACGCAATCCACTGGCAAAATCGGAAAACTTACCACTTTTAACGCCATCAAAAGTTATTCCCAATTTGCTATCAAAAAACTTTTGCATATTTGGAATTATTGAAAAAACTCCAATTGAGCCGGTTAAAGTTGTTGGTTCAGCAATTATTTTATCAGCCCCGCACGAAATATAATATCCACCAGAAGCCGCGTATCTTCCATAAGAAACAACAAAAGGCTTTTCGGCTTTTGCAAGTTCAACTTCCTTCCAAATTAAATCGGATATTAATGCACTTCCGCCAGGCGAGTTAACCCGCATCACTATTGCTTTTACGTTATCTTGTTTACGCGCCTTTCTAATTGCATCAACAATATTGTCTTTCCCAATTACCGTTTCGCTTCCTTCGCCGCCATTTATTTCACCAATGGCATAAATTACAGCAATTCTATTTGATGTATAAGCATCGTTTGGTTTTTCAACTTTAACATATTTTTTTAGCGAAATTGTTTTAATATGCTTTTTCATAGAAATATTTTTTAGAATTTCGAGAACATCAACTTCGTAGTTTAGTTTATCGACCAAATTATAATCCACAGCATCTTTTGGTGATTGCACAAGCATATTGTTGGAAATATTTTGAATTTCACTTGCTTCAATTTTGCGGGCAATTGAAATTTTGTTTAATAAATAATTGTTTATTGAATTAACAAAAGCGTTTAATTGCTCCCTATTTGCTTCACTCATTCCTTCCAAAAGAAATGGTTCAACCGCACTTTTGAATTTTCCAACCTTAATTACTTGTGCCTCTATTTCCAATTTATCTAATGTTTTTTTGAAGAAAGCTAATTGTGTGTTTAATCCTCTAAAATCGAGACCGCCGGTTGGTGTTAAGTAAACAGAATCAGCGACTGAAGCCAAATAATAAGCAGTTTGCGAAAAATAATTTCCGTGAGCAATTATTGGTTTTTTTGACTCTTTAAAATCGATTAAAGCATTTCTTATTGGTTCAATTGTAGCATAACTTCCAGCATTAAAATCATCCATTTTCATATAAATGGCAATAATATTGCTATCATTTTTTGCTTTATTAATATTTTCAACAATATCGTTTAAGCCAATATTTTTACTAATCTTTATAGCTAAAAAGCTTGATAAATTTAAGTTGTCAAATTGTGTTCGTTCTGGAACCTGCTTGTCAAACTCTAATTTTAAAATTGTATTTGGCGAAATTGAAACTGTTTCGTCAGTGCTAACCATTGATACAATTCCAAGCATAATAATAAAAAACAAAAAGAATAGTGTAATTAACGAGGCAATTGTTCCCAGAAACGATGCAAAGAAAAATTTTAAAAACTGTTTCATGATTATTCCTTTATAATATCTTTGATTTTAGGTTTAAAGATAGGAAATGATTTACAATATTTTATATTTTAGAAGCTAAATTATTTAAATAGGAAAATATTTATTATGACAAATTATCTTAAAAAACTATTCTTTTTTAGTTGTCTATTTACTTTAACTTTATCAGCACAAGAAAAATTATTAACCTTAGAACAGGCATACCTTAAAGGAGAACCTAAATTAATTAATTCTTTGCCAACAATAAGCATTTGGTCAGAGGATAGTAATTCATTTTTGATTAAGGACGATAGAAAAATAAAAATCATCAATCTTATGTTAAATGAAGAGCGTTTATTGCTGGATTATTCTGAGCTTAATAAAAGTCTTCCTTACGGATTTGATCTTTCCAAAGCTGAAAATAATACTGACAGTTATTCAAAATTTATACTTAGCAAAGACAATGATCTTTATCTATTTCAAAGAGAGACAAAAAAACTTTCCAAATTAACAGATGATAGCGGTCAAGAAATAAATCCAACATTTTCACCCAATGGAAAATTTATTGCATACACAAAAAATAACAATTTGTATGTTTTCGATTTAGCTAAAAATTCTGAAGTTCAATTAACTTTTACTGGTTCGGATATTCTTTATAATGGTTATGCCTCATGGATTTATTACGAAGAAATTCTTGGAAGAGATTCTCATTATCGTGCTTTTTATTGGTCGCCAGATAGTAAACAGCTTGCGTTTTTGCAGTTTGATGATTCAAAAGTACCAACATTTACATTAACAAGCGCAGATGGTGTGCACGGCAGAGTTGAAATAGAACGCTATCCAAAACCTGGCGATCCAATTCCCAATGTAAAACTTGGCATTGTAAATTTAGAAACCAATAAAACTACTTGGATTGATAGCACCATAAACAAAGGGAATTACATTGCGTGGCCATTATTTACCAATGACAGTAAGAATTTAATTTATCAAAAAATGAATCGTGGACAGGACACTTTGGAAGTTATATTTTCGCAACTTGATAATCCAAATCCAAAAGAAATTTACAAAGAAACTCAAAAAACTTGGGTTGAGTTTATTGAAAATATTTACATGTTAAAAAATGAAAATGGCTTTTTATTCCGCTCCGAAGTCAATGGATGGAATCATATTTATCATTACAATTTTGCTGGGAAATTAATAACTCAAGTTACTAGCGGTATGTGGGAAGTTAAAGATATTGCACTCGTTAATGAAGAAACAAAAACAATATTTTTCCATGCAAGTAAAGAAAATTCGACTGAAACTCAGCTCTACAAAACTACTTTTAATGGTTCAGAAATTGTGAAACTTACGGATAGTGCTGGAACTCATTCATGCACAGTAATCCCAAATGGAAATTATTTTATTGATGAATTTAGTTCAATAACCAAACCTGCAGAATTGGTTTTATACAATATAAATGATAACAGTAAAAAAAATATTGCGGAATCAAAACTTCCCGAAATGGATAATTACACTTTGGCAAAAGTTGAGCTGTTCACAATTCCAACAGAAGATGGTTACAATTTACCAGCAAAATGGTTCTTACCACCCAACTTTGACGAAAGCAAAAAATATCCAGTCATTTTTTCAGTTTATGGCGGACCCGGAAATGCGACTGTAAACAATTCGTTTCCAACACGGGGATTGGGAAATTATTTTTTGGCACAAAATGGAATTATCATAATTGAAGTTGATAATCGTGGCTCGGGGCATTTTGGAAAAAGAGGTAAAGATGAAATGTACAGAAAACTTGGCACTTGGGAAATTGACGATTTAGTT
>Ga0180007_10004218_pt1 | contig 15354 bp, 14 predicted proteins | sample MM_PC_MetaG_FD_121122 | JGI IMG/M metagenome (GOLD analysis project Ga0180007, IMG submission 121122) | Groundwater microbial communities from the Aspo Hard Rock Laboratory (HRL) deep subsurface site, Sweden - MM_PC_MetaG | ecosystem: Environmental > Aquatic > Deep subsurface > Groundwater... | reverse complement strand
GCGGAAAACTCCAGGGAGTGGGCCGCGTAGTCCACCTGGCCCATCACCGGATGCTCCCGCCGGGAGAAGTACCGGTCGTAAACCAGTTGGGGGTTTCCCCCCAGGTCGCGGCCGTCGTTGGCCACCCCGGCGGGCACCTGGAGCGCCTGCAAAAGCTCCATCACCTCGTGGTCCTCGCGGGACTCGGTCCACTGGGCGATGCGTCGGTCCAGTTCCTCGCCTTGGGCCAGGCGGCCCTCCAGGCGCTCCAGCTCCGGGTCCAGGGCCCACTCCGGCGAGCCCATGGCGTGCACCAGGCCCTTCCATTGGCGGTCTTCCATCACGGTGATGGCCACCCAACGGTCCTTGCCCGCGCAGGGGTAGACCCCGTGGGGCGCGGCCTCGGAGTCGCGGTTGCCCGCCCGCTGGGCCACCCGCCCGGTGAGGGCGTAGTTGAGCAGGGCCGGGGCCACGAACTGCACGCTGGCCTCCAACTGGGCCGCATCCAGGTACACTCCCTGGCCGGTGCGCCGCCGGTGGTCCAGGGCGCTGACGATGGCCAGCAGGTTGAGCCGGGGCACCAGGTAGTCGGTGTAGGAGCCGTAGGGGCCGCAGGGCTTACGGTCCGGCCAGCCGCAGTGGTAGGTCAGCCCGCTGATGGCGGTGAGCGGCACCCCGTAGCCGGGCATGGAGCGCAGGGCCCCGGTCTGGCCGTACATGCAGGAGCTGAGCATTATCAGGTCCGGCTTCACCTTGACCAGGTCCTTGTAACCCAGGCCCCACTTGGCCATGACCCCGGCGGTGTAGCTGTCCAAGACCACGTCGGCGGTGGCCACAAGCCGGAGGGCCAGCTCCTTGCCCTGGGGGTGTTTCAGGTTCAGGGCGATGCTCTTTTTGCTGGCGTTCTCCCGCCCGAAGAACAGGGAGTTGTCCAGGTTCACCTTGTCGTCCTTGAAGGGCGTCATGGAGCGGATGATGTCCGGCCGGGTGCGGGTCTCCACCTTGATCACCTCGGCCCCGAAGCCGCCCGCCCAGGAGGTGGTGAGAGGCCCCACCACCGCCCAGCCGAACTCCACCATGCGCACGCCTTCCAGGATGGCCGTCTGCTTTTCCATGGCTAGCGCCCCCCTTCCAGGCCCAGGGAGGCCAAAACTTCCTGGTTGTGCTGGCCCAGGGTGGGAGCGGCCCCCCGCACCAGGCACAGGCCATCCTCGGTCTTCACGAAAGGCCCGGGCAAAGTCAGCTCTTGCTCAAAGGCGGGATGGGCCAGGCGCACCCAGAAGCCCCGCTCCTTGAGCTGGGCCTCGGCCAAAACCCCGGAGGCGTCGTTGACCGGGTAGACCATCACCCGCCGTTTGACCCCTTCGTCCCACAGCTGGCGCTGGGTGTGCCCCGCGAAAAAAGCGGCCACCGGCTCCACGATGCCCTTGTCCGCCTCCTCCTGAGGGGTGCGGCCCAGGTCCAGGCGGGGCCAGTCCATGCCCTTCATGTACTCGCTGCCCATGCCCTCGTCGTCCATCCACTTGGTCAGGGCGGGGTTGCTCACCGCGCCCATCTGCCCGCCGAAGAGGTAGAAGGCCACGAAGCCGTCGGCGCAGGGCCAGATCAGGGGGGTGGTGGTGCCCATGGGCGGGATGCGCAGGGCGCTGCCCTGGCGCCTAAGCACCCGGCCCCTGGCATCCCACAGGATGTGGGAGGCATAGGCCACCCGCTCCAGGCCCTTGAGAGCCGAGACCACCACCCGCTGCCCCTGGCCGGTGCGGCCCCGGTGGAACAGGGCCATGGCCGCCCCGGTGGCCGCGTCGGCCCCGGCATGCAGCCAGGACTGGGGTAGGCTGATGCGCACCGGAGGGCGGTCGGTGTCGCCGCAGATGTAGAGCAGGCCCGAAAGGGCCCAGATCACCAGGTCGCTGGCCACGAAGTCGCGGTAAGGGCCGTCCTCGCCAAAGGCGGTGATGGAGGCCATGACCAGCTCCGGCCGCGCCCGGCACAGATCCTCGTAGCCTAGGCCCATCGCCTCCAGGTGGCCCGGAGGATACGCCTCTATCACCACGTCGGCCGTGGCCGCCAACTCCAGGAAAAGATCACGCCCCTTGTAGGTCTCCAGGTCCAGGATCACGCTTTTCTTGCCGGTGTTCAGGGCCTGCCACAAGAGGGAGGCCTCCACGGGGTCCACCCCCGGGGCCATGGGCCCCAGCAGGCGCGCCGGGTCGCCGCCGGGCGGCTCCACCTTGATCACCTCGGCCCCCATGTCGGCCAGGAGCTTGCCCGCGAACAGGCTCTCCTGGCCGGCCAGCTCCAGCACCCGGTAGCCGCTCAAAAACCCCGCGCCCACCGGAGCCGTCCCCTCCACTCGACGGTCCTGCCGCAACGCTGCCTCCCCTAGCCCGGACATTTCATGAAGGCTGTGCGCCCGGCTGCGCCAGCCACCGGCATACAGCGTTGCCGGCTACGCTCGGGCCTCGACGTAGCAATGGCTACGCCTTCGGCCCTTGCTTGCCGGTCGCCTTGTCTTCCGGCGGCTGGCTGTGCCGGGGCCGGGGGCAAACCCCGCCCCGATAGGGATGATGCCGGCCTCATAAGCACTCCATAAATACCGATTCGTTACTCATCTCCACCCAACCTTCATGAAATAACCTGGCTACTTACCCATCATGGTATTGGGCAGCCACAGAGTGATCTCCGGCCAGATAATGAGCACGGCCAGAGTCAGGATGTCCATGGCCACAAACCAGGCCACGCCCCGGAAAATGGTTTCCAGGGGAATGGTGTCGCCCACCACGCCCTTGATGACGTAGACGTTGAGCCCCACCGGCGGAGTGACCAGGCCGATCTCCAGGTACTTGATCATGATGATGCCGAACCACACCGGCGAGAAGCCGAGCTGGTCCATCACCGGGAAGACGATGGGCAGGGTCAGGAGCATCACTCCGATGGAGTCCAGGAACATGCCCAGGAGGATGTAGACCAGGCTTATGCCCGCCAGCACCACCATGGGATGGACCTTCATGCCCAGAATAGTCTCGCAGATGGCGCCCGGCAGGTCGCTGATGCCGATGAACTTGGTGAAGAACACCGCCCCCAGGGCGATGGCGAAGATCTGGGAGGTGCTGCGCACCGTGTCGCCCATGGAGCTTTTCAGGGTGGGCCAGGAGATCTTGCCGCTGATCAGGGCCACCACGAAGGCCCCGGCCGCGCCCACGCCGCCCGCCTCGGTGGGGGTGAACAGCCCGAAGTAGATGCCCCCGATGACCAGCACGAACAGGGAGATGATGCCCCAGGTTCCCTTGAGGGAGGACAGGCGCTGGCCCCAGGTGACCTTCTCGCTCACCGGCGGGCATAGCTTCTTGTCGGCCATGGCCCGCACCAGGATCATGGCCATGTAGATGAGCGCCGAAAGCACCCCGGGGATGAAACCGGCGATCAAAAGGCGGCCGATGGAGGTCTCGGTGAGCGCCCCGTAGAGGATCAAGAGGATGCTGGGCGGTATCAAAGAGCCGATGGTGCCCGCCGCGGCCACCGCGCCGCTGGACAGGCCCTTGTCGTAGTTGTGCTCCAGCATCTCGGGGATGGCCACCTTGCCCATCATGGCCGCCGTGGCCAAGGAAGACCCGCTGGCCGCGGCAAAGGCGGCGCAACCGGCCACCGAGGCGATGGCCAGGCCGCCGGGCACCCGGGAGAGCCAGTAGCGGGCGGTCTTGTACACGTCCTTGGTCAGCCCGGCGTGGTGGGCCAGATAGCCCATCAACAGGAACAGGGGAATGGTGGTCAGGATGAAGTTGGCGATGAAGCTGAAGGGGATGAGCCCCAAGAGGCCCCCGGTGGCCTGCCAGCCCATGATCTGCCAGTAGCCGGCCACGCCCACGATGGTCAGGGCGAAGGCCACGTGCACCCTGAAGGCGATGAGCACCAGGACCACTCCCACCCCGATGAGCCCTACCATCCAGCTATCCATGGTGCGCCTCCTGCTGCTCAGTATCCTCCCGGCCCATGATCACCGGAATCCGCTCCAGGGCGTCCAAGAGCAACTCGATGCAAAAGGCAAGACAGCCGATGGGGATGATCCACTTGCTTATCCACACCGGCATGTCGATGATCCCCGAGATGTACTCGCGCACCTCGGTGGCCATGATGGCCCGCTGCAGGCTGTATATCCCGATGAGGCCGTAGGCCGCGAACCCCACCAGCAGGGAGAAGGCGTCCAGCACCGCCTTGAACCGAGAGGACAGGCGATCGGTGAACAGGGTGATGAACACGTGCTCTTTTTTGCGCTGCACATAAGCCAGGGGGAAGAAGACCACCGCCACCATGATGAAGTAGCTGTTTATCTCGAACACGGCGGGTATGGGGCTGTTGAAGATGTAGCGGCCGATGACGTCGGCGGTGACCAGGAACATCATGGGCAGCATGAGCAATACCGCCACGCCGGTTAATAGGCCCACTAAGGGGTTAAAGACGCGGCGAAACCCTGCCAAGATTGCTTGGGCGGACACGGTTAATCCTGCCTGCGATGGGTTGCGGAGCTTAGGTCCCGGTCCCGGAGCGCGGGCTCCGGGACCGGGCGCGTGCCTCATGGGCGCGGTCTACTTGCCCCAGGGATATCCCTTGGCCTCGACCTGCTTCTTGTACTTGTCAGCCAGGGACAGGAAGGTCTGCTGGGTCTTGGTGCCCGGCAGTCCCCGCTCGTCCATGGCCTTGGCCCAGGCGTCCATGAAAGGCTTGGCCGCGGCCAGCCACTTGGCCCTTTGCTCCTGGTTCAGGTACAGGAACTTCATGCCCTTCTTCTCGCCCAAGGGGATGACCTTCTTGCGCACGTCGATGAGGCCCTTGGCATAGCGCTCCACGAACTCGTCGCTGACCTCGTTGAAGACCTTCTTAAGCTCGGGGCTGAAGCTATTGTATAGTTGCAGGTTGATGGCCAGGCCGTAGGAGCACAGTTCGCCCGCGTTGATCACGCTGTAGTACTTGATGACGTCCCAGTGCTTGTAGGCCTCCAGGATGAAGAAGTAGCTCTGGGTGGCGTCGGCGGTGCCGCGCATCAGGGCCTCGTACACCTCGCCCTGGGTCAGCTTGATGGGCACCGCGTTCACCGACTTCCAGAACTTGGCCCACTGGCCGCCCGCGAAGCGGATCTTCATGCCCTCTGTGTCGGCGGGCACGAACACCTCCTTCTTGGTGGTGCCCAGTTGGGTCATGCCGGTGACGAAGGGAGCCAGCACCTTGACGTTGTACTTGGCCAACTCGTCGATGAGCGGCTTGTAGGTCTTGAACATCTCGCGCATGGTGGCCAGGCCCACGTAAGGGTCGTCATGGCTGAAGGGCGGGTCGCCCACGGTCCACAGCGGAGTCTTGGCCGGGTGGTAGATGCCCCAGGCGCCGCCCAGGTCGGCGGTGCGGGCCCCGATGCCCTCCATGGCGTCGCCGGGCTTGAGCAGGGCGCCGGACCAGAAGAACTTGATCTGCACCTTGCCCTTGGAGCGCTTTTCAATCTCGGACGCCCACCACTTCACCGCCTCGGCCCTGACCCCCTTGGGCGCGCCCTGAGCGGCGTAGCGCAGCACCAATGGTTTGTCCGCGGACCAGGCCGCCCCCGCCCCCAGGCCCGCCCACAGGCCCAGGGCCAATACCAGCGTCACTATGCTGGGCAGTTTTCCCCTCATGACATTCCCTCCCTTTTGGCCCGCCACGGTGTTGCGCCGCGGCCGGACCGGTTGGCATCAGACCTCGCCCCCCGACTGGGGCTCTTCTATTGGTCGCCGCCACCGGAGGCGGCGGTGTCAGGCTTCTTCCTGGTCCACCTGGTGCAGGCGCTCGCGCACCTCGGTGAGGTGAGCTTCCAGCAGGCTCTGGGCCTTGTCCCGGTCGCCCTGCTCGATGGCCTCCAAGAGCTGTTCGTGGGCCTTGACCACCTTTTCCGAGGTTTCCAGGCTGGCCGGCACCCTGGTCAGGAAGTCCAAATGCACCGCCATGATCGATTCCAGGACCATGACGAATACCGGGTTGCCGGTGGCCTTGGCCAAGAGCCCGTGGAACTGGGCGTTGGCCTCGGTGGCCAGGTGGCCCGACTCCACGATCTGTTTGGCGTGCTCCACGTTGGCCCTGAGCTTTTCCAAATCGTCCTTGGTGGCGTTGGTCAGGGCGTAGTCCAGGATGATGCGCTCCACCTCCAGGCGGGCCTGAGTGATGGCCTCAATGCCCACCCGCCGCATGCGGAAGGCGTCGATGAATAAATCGCTGATGCGCCGGAGGATGGTGTCCTTGATGATGGTGCCCCCGCCGCCGCCGCGCTGCACGGTGATGAATCCGGACAGCTCCAGCAGGCGCAGGGCCTCTCGAATGGTCTGCCGGCCCACGTTGAATTGCTGGGCCAGTTGGGTTTCAGGAGGGAGTCGGTCGCCCACCTTGAGGGTGCCGTCCAAGATCAATTCCTTGATGTTGGAGGAGACCTCTTCGAAGGTGCGCTTGTTCTTGACCGGGGTGAAGAGCTGTTGGCTGGCGTTGGCGGTTTCCTGGCTCATGCTCTTACCTTCCCGGCGTTGGATGTGCGTCCATATGAATGTCAGACATTCGTACTATCATCAATAGCCGAAGCGGGTTCACGATGTCAACCACTTTTATTCTCCTTTAATTTAAGCTTGTTACACGACACGCCCCACCAAAGAGCCCGGCCGGAAGGCTCTTCCGGCCGGGCCGTGCAAACTTCATCGACCGGTCGGAAAGCCCCCGTACCGGTGTTTTCAAGACCCTTTCCCGCTATTCCCCGCCGGCCAGATTTTTCATCAAGGCCTGATAGGAGGGCGGCATTTCGGTGTGGAAACGCATGTAGGGAGTAACCGGGTAGCGCAGACCGGCCCGGTTGGTGAACTCCAGGCCCGAGAGCAGCTTGTCCACCTCCCCGGCGGGTATGGCGAAGGCCATCTCGTCGTCCTGGGCCATGGCGAAGATGCGGTCACCCGCCCCGCAGGGCACCAGCTGGCACTGGCCGGTGATCAGCGCCTGGCTTATGTAGGAGGCGCAGCCGATGCCCCCCAGGACGCTGAAGTTCAGGGCGCGGCCGGTGTGGTGCACCAGGCCCTGCACCATGCGCACCATCTGGGCCGGGTTGCCGTAGACGATGATGAGTTGGGGCTCCCAGTCCGCCTGGGCCAGGGGCGCGGCGATAAGATACTGTCCCTGGCCGTGGGGCAGCTTGGGGATGGCCTCGGCCACCATGGAGCGGGCCGCGTCGTCGCACACCCAGTTGGGCACCCCGGTGTGGCCGGAAAGAAAATCTTCGCTGGGCGGTGCGAAGCCCACAGCCATGGCCCCCAGGGGACAGACCATGTCCTGGGGCGTCAGGCACACCTTCCAGCCGTAGCGCCGGGCCAGGGTGATGCCCTGGCACACCAGCATGGGGCTGGCCTTGTCCGCCGCCTTGGCAAAGCCAGCGGGCAACTCCGCCCGCGAAGCCACCATGCTCAGGGCCACCGGATAGGTGGCCGGGCGCAAAAATTGGCTGAGTTTTTGTTCCACATTTTTCAGATCCATGCTCGACCCCTTCTCAGCTTGAACCAATGCCGTGCTTGCCAACCGAACTCTACAGTGATTAAATCGCTACATTCGTTGGGAATTATAACCCCGGAGCACCGGGCGGAGGCAAGCAAAGGCCATGGATCAAAATACGCGCGAGCTCAAGACCCACTGCTCCTACATGGATCACGGCGGCTGCGGCCTAATCGTCACCGTGCAAGACGGGCGCATCGTAAAGGTCAAGGGCGATCCGGACGGCTGGCTGAACCAGGGCTACGTATGCCCCAAGGGCCTGGCCTCGCCCAAACGTTTGGACCATCCCCAGCGCCTGCGCCACCCCCTGCGCCGGGTGGGCGAGCGGGGCTCGGGCAACTGGGAGCGCATCTCCTGGGACGAGGCTCTTGAAGAAATCAGCGCCCGCCTGGACGGGATCAGGCAGCGCGACGGAGCCCGCTCGGTGGCCTTCGGCCTGGGCATGCCCAAGGGCCTGGACCACTTCGGCCAGATCCGCCTGGCCAACACCTTCGGCTCGCCCAACCTGGTGGCCAGCCAGGACGTATGCCACGCGCCCCGGGAGATCACCGGGGTGCACACCTGCGGCTTCTACCCGGTGGTGGATTTCAAGCACCCCAGCGAACTGGTGGTGCTGTGGGCCAGCGCGGTGACCAACACCAATGAAGAGGGCGGCATCTGCTCCCAGCTACTCAAGCAGGTGGGCCAGGGCACCAAGCTCATGGTCATCGACCCTTACCGCAGCAGCCTGGCCGACAAGGCCGAGCTGTGGCTGCCGCTGAGGCCGGGCAGCGACGCGGCCCTGGCCTTGGGGCTAATCAACGTAATCATCACCGAGAAGCTCTACGACGCCGAGTTCGTGGAGCAGCACACCCACGGATTCGCCGAGCTGGCCGCCCAGGCCGCCGACTACCCGCCGGAGCGGGTGGCCGAGATAACCTGGCTGGAGCCAGAACAGATACGCCGGGCGGCCAGGCTCTACGCCCAGGCCAAGCCCGCCGCCCTGGCCTGGGGCAACCCCATCGAGCACACCAACAACGCCTTCCACGCGGCCAGGGGCCTGGTGTGCCTCATGGCCCTGAGCGGCAACCTGGACGTGATGGGCGGCAACATCTCTCCGCTGGAGCCCAAGATCGCGGGGCTGGGGCCCTACGTGCGGGCCGACCTGGTGCCGGACAAGCGCAAACAGATGCTCAGCGCGGCCCACGGGGTGATCCCCCGCTTCATGACCATCCCCCCTGCTTATCTGCGCCGGGCCATCCTGGAAGGCGACCCCTACCCGGTGAAGGGCTTCTTCTCCATGGACACCAACCCGCTCATGGTCTGGGCGGACAGCCGCCTGACCAAGCGGGCCCTGGAGAGCCTGGAGTTTTTCGCCTGCGCCGAGCTTTTCATGACTCCCAGCGCGGCCCTGGCCGACGTGGTCTTGCCCGCGGCGGCCAGCCTGGAGTTCGACGACATCGGCCACTACGGCATAGGCCACGGCTTCATCCTGGCCCGGCCGCATGTGGTGGACCCGCCCGAGGAGTGCCGCGCGCCCATGCAGATCTGCTGCGACCTGGGCCGCCGCCTGGCCGGGGAAGAGCTGTGGCCCGAGGATTACCACGACATGCTGGACATGGTGCTGGAGCCCAGCGGAGTGAGTTGGGAGGAGTTCGTGGAGCGGGGCCATTTGCAGGGCCCGCAGAAGTTCAGGAAGTACGCGGAAAAGGGCTTCCGCACCCCCACCGGCAAGGTGGAGCTGCTGCTCTCCACGGCGGAGAAGTTCGGCCTGCCTCCCCTGCCCGCCTGGGTGGGCTTCCCCGAGGATATCGGCGAAGAGTTCCCCCTGGTGCTCACCGGGCGAAAGAACAAGGTGGCCCTGCACTCCTCCTACCGCTGGGTGGAAGAGCTGCGCAAACAAAACCCCGAGCCCATCACCGAACTGAATCCGGCCGACGCCCAGCGCCTGGGCATCGCCGAGGGCGACCAGGTGCGGGTGAGCACCCAGCAGGGGAGCATCGTGCAGACCGCCAAGCTCAACCAGAGGGTGCGCCAGGGCGTGGTCTACGCCGAGCACGGCTGGTGGTTCCCCGAGGAGGACGACCCCCTGGGCGGCTGGGAGCGGGCCAACTTCAACCTGCTCACCAGCGCGGCCAAGCTGGGCAAGGAGTTTGGCACGCCCAATATGGCGGCCATACCCTGCAAGGTGGAGAAAGTAGCTTAGAGCGAAATTGCCAAGCGGCGACAGCCTGTAAATCGACAAACAAAGGGCCAGCACTACACCTCGTAGCGCTGGCCCCAATTTTTTCCGTCTCGTTAATGCTCTTTGAATTCCCGCCGACCGTCCGCGCCAAGTGCGGCATAGCCAGGCGGCGACAGACAAGGCGACCGGCGAGCGACAGCCGGAGGCGTAGCAAAAGCTACGTCGAGGCTGGAGCGATGCCGGCAACGCAGTATGTCATCGTCTGGCGAAGCCGCCATCACTTACTCCACTAAGGTGAAGCGCCAGGCGCAATACCATTCGGCGGGATGATCAGGCGGACAGCCCACGCACTCGGTGGTAATGCGCTTGTCTATGCTGCGGGCAAAGGCGGGGTATTCCACCATGCCCACCGAGTGGCAGGGGTAGTCGGGCAGGCCCCGGCGCTTGCGGGCGCTCTGCACCCGGCAGTCGTTCATCTGGAAGATGAAGCTGTGCTCGTCCACCTCGTGGATGGACTGCACGTTGACCAGGGAGTAGTTGCGCAGGCCCAGAGCGGCCTTTAGCCCGTCCAGGCCGGGCAACTCGCCCAAGCCCAGCAGCTTCTTGATGTAAAAGGCCTCGTGGGGGCTCAGGCGGCTCCAGCACAGGTCGTTGGCCCGCTTGGCCGCCTCCATGCCGTGGGCCTGCTCCACCGCCTGGAACCACACCCCGTCGGTGACCAGCCAGTTGGAGGCCGAGCCCTTGGCCAGTTCTATCAGCTCGTCGCGGCTCATGTTCTTCAGCTTCAGCGGCACGCCCTTTTTATCCACCTCGAAGCCCAGGATCTTGCCCAGGCGGCCCATCTGAAAGGCCAGGCAGGAGTCGAAAACTTCGTAGTCAGCCTCCAGCACGTTGTCCATGCCGTTTTGGTGCTCCACTTCGCGGAACCAAAGGCCGTAGTGGATCAGGTTGCGGTGAAAGGTCTCCAAGACGAATCGGACCAATTGGTCCTGATCCAGGTTGTCCAGTTGTTGCATCTGCGAGGACATTCGCTTCTCCAGGTGAGGTTGAGCATGGGTAGGCAGGTAATCATATCCCAAGGGGTCGCGCCTGTTAAGCCGCAGCGCCCTGGTGGGGTGGGCCGGTTTGTTTCTGGTGGGGCGCAAACCTATACCCTAGTAGGTCCATTTTTACCTTGACCCAAGGCCCAAAGTGCTTACAATTGTAAGTACACAGGAACGGAAAAGGAGTCCATCATGGCCCGAGTCACCCGAGTCTCTAAGCAGGGCAACTCTCTGGGCGTTCTTTTGCCCAAGGAGTTTCTGGACGGGCTTGGCCTGGTGCAGGGTGATCGGGTGGCCATGCGGCTGCTGGACCGGCGCATAGAAATCGTCCGCGCGGAGGATGATTATAATGACGCCATGGATTTGGGCAAGGAGTGCTCGTCCCGTTACCGGCGCGCCTTGGCCAAGCTGGCCAAATGAAGCCGGAGCCAAGGTGGATACCACCACAGGCGATCATCGACCTGCATCGGCAGCAAATTGAAAAATTCGGCGGCTTGCCCGGCATCCACAAGGAGGCGGGGCTTGATTCCGCCTTGGCGCGGCCCAAGCAGATTTTTTCCTACGGCGGAGAGCAAAGCGATATCAGTTCTCTCGCCGCCGCCTATGCCTGGGGCATCTCCAAAAACCACCCCTTTGTCGACGGCAACAAAAGGATGTCTCTGGTTTGTATTTACGTTTTTTTGGGCCTGAATGAATATTATTTGGACGCCCGCGAAGAAGACGCCTACGACACCATGATGCTGCTGGCCGACGGATCTCTCCAAGAAGAAGTGCTGGCCGCCTGGATAAGAGCCAACACCTTTAAGCAAAACTCCCTCTAGCCCGACAACCGCCGCAATCCCCCCAAAGACCCCAACCTGGTCATCGCGCCCGTTTGCGCCGCAGCGCCTCGGTTGACATTGACCCTCGGGTCAAGAGAAAATCCCCCCATGGAAAGACCAACCGCCACCGTGCCCGCCCCCATCGGCCTCCGCCAGCAGCGCCGCCGCCTGGCGGCCCGCCGCCTGAGCGAGGAAGGGCTCAAGCTCATCGCCCGCCAAGGCCTGGCCGCGGCCAAGGTGGCGGACATCACCGCCGCCGCCGGGGTGGGCAAAGGCACCTTTTTCACCCACTGGCCCAGCAAGGACGCCTTTGTGGCTGATCTCCTGGACCAGGTGCTCACCGACCTGGCCAGGCGGGTGCGCCCCTTGGGCCTGGCCCCCACCGACGCCGAGACCCTGGTGGCCGACGTGTCCGCGGTGCACCTGCGCTTTTTCCAGCTGCGGCCCGAGGCCGCCGCCCTGATCAACCAGGCCCTGGCCCTGGACACGGGCGGCCAAGCCCACCAGGCCGCCGTGCAGCGTCTGGGCGCACACCTAGACATGGTGGCCGCCATGATCGCCCCGGCCGGGGAGCAGCTGGGCTGGCCCCGCAAGCGGGCCAGGGAGCTGGCCCTGGCCGTGGTCGCCGCGGCGGGCGGATTTTTCTGGCTGGGCGGCCCCCTGGGCCTGGGGGCGGACACTCCCCTGGAACTGCTGGACCGCCTGGGACGGGCCCTGGGACGGGGACTGGCCCGTTGAGCCGACCGGTGGGGATGGGCTACATTAGAATTAGTTAGTAGCGCCGCGAGGCCGCATCCCGCACGAGCAACCCGACGCCGCCGGCGCGAGGCTGAAGCTTTTTAACGGGGAGGGATGCCGGATGCTGGAACTGATGCCGCAAAGCACCGAGGCCGCCGTGGCCGTCCAGGCCAGGGGAAAGCTCACCGACACCGACTATCAGCAGGTGCTCATCCCCCGGCTCAGGGAGATGATAGCCAAGCAGGGCAAGGCCCGTTTCATGCTGGTCATGGGCCCGGAGTTCCGGGGCTGGGAGGCCCGTGGCGCCTGGGACGACGCGGCCTTCGGCTTCAAACACCGCAAGGACTTTGCCAAGCTGGCCCTGGTGGGCGCGCCCAAGTGGGTCAAGTGGTCCATGGACGTGAGCCAACACTTCATGTCCGGGGAGGTGAAGAATTTCCCACCGGAGCAGGAGGACCAGGCCTGGGAGTGGGTGACGGGCTGACGCGACACGACACGACAGACGCAAAAGGGGCCGGCAACAAGCCGGCCCCTTTTTTATTCTCGCTTTTAGCGGCTAGACCACCTTTTTCACCGCGGCCAGCACCTCGTCGTAGTCGGGTTCCTCGCTGAGTTCGGTCACCCGCTGGATATAGGCGATCTTGCCCTCGCGGTCCAAGACCAACACCGCCCTGGCCAGCAGGCGCAGCTCTTTGATGAGCATGCCGTAGGCCATGCCGAAGGCCGCCTCGCGGTGGTCGGACAGGGTGATCACCGCGTCGGCCCCGGCCGCGCCGCACCAGCGCTTCTGGGCAAAGGGAAGGTCCATGCTGACGGTCAGGATAACCACGTCGCCCCCCAGGCCCGCCGCCTCGCTATTGAAGCGCCGGGTTTGCAGATCGCAGGTGGGGGTGTCCAAGGAGGGCACCACCGAGAGGATCACCACCTTGCCCTTGTAGTCGCTGATCTTCACCGGGGCCAGATCGTTGTTCAAAAGCTCGGCGTCCGGGGCCTTCTGGCCCACGGCCACCGCCTGGCCCAAGAGGTTCAGGGGATTGCCGTGCATGGTTACTTGCTTGTCATCGCTCATCTTTTCTCCTTATCGGCGGGCGGGACCCAGGGGCCGCTCAGCGCCATGGTTATCTCAGGGTTAGTTACATTGTAAAAGCGTTGGGCAGGGCTTGTCACATAACGGGTCATGCCTCAGACTGTTTTTTATGGGTGACGCCTTGACATCACCGGCCTCATTCTTTATATAATAATAGTAATCATTATCGTTTATCAACAGTAAACTACTCAGAGAGGGGTAAATACCATGTCCAAAACCGAAGAGTTCCTGAAAGAAGCTTTTGCCGGCGAGTCCCAGGCCAACCGCAAATACCTGGCTTTCGCCAAGAAAGCCGACGAGGAAGGCTACCCCCAGGTGGCTCGCCTGTTCCGGGCCGCGGCCGAGGCCGAGACGGTGCACGCCCATAACCACCTGCGGGCCCTCAAGGGCATCGGCACCACCGCCGACAACCTGGAAGAGGCCATCGCGGGCGAGACCCACGAGTTTGAGCATATGTACCCGGAGATGATCGAGGCGGCCAAGGCCGAAGAGGCCAAGGAGGCCCTGCGCTCCTTCGAGTGGGCCAACGAGGTGGAGAAGATCCACGCCAACCTGTACAAGAAGCTGCTGGACAACCTGGGCGGCAACGCGGGCGACTATGCCTACTACGTCTGCCCGGTGTGCGGCTACACCGCCGAGGGCGAGGCTCCCGAGCGTTGCCCGGTGTGTGGCGCCAAGGGCAGCCGCTTCATGAAAATGGACTAAGGGCCGCCCCTGCCCGAGCCCGACGGGGCCGCTTCGGCGGCCCCGTTGCTTTTGCATGGCCGCCTGTGCTGCAATGGAGTCACCGGGAGGAGAGCATGAACCACCAAGCCAGACGCGCCGAACCGGTCCTGGTTTTGGGCGCCACCGGCTATGTGGGCGGCCGCCTGGTGCCCCGCCTGCTGGCCGCCGGTCACCGGGTGCGGGCCATGGGCCGCTCCCTGGACAAGCTCTCCTGCCGCCCCTGGGCCTCTCATCCAAATTGCGAACTGGTGCAGGGCGACGTAAAAGACCCCCTGTCCCTGGCCAAGGGTATGAAGGGCTGCTGGGCCGCCTTCTACCTGGTGCACTCCATGAACCCCGGCACCAAGGACTTTGCCGCCGCCGACCGCCTGGCGGCGGGCAACATGTCCCTGGCCGCGGCCGCCGCCGGGGTTGAGCGGCTCATCTACCTGGGCGGCCTGGTGCCCGAGGGCCCCAACATAAGCCACCATCTGCGCTCCCGGGCCGAGGTGGGCCATATCCTGCAAAGCGGCGAGGTGCCCTGCACCTGGCTCCGGGCGGCCATGATCCTGGGGGCGGGCAGCGCCTCTTTCGAGCTGCTGCGCTATCTGGGCGAGCGCCTGCCGGTGATGATCACCCCCCGCTGGGTGCGCAGCCGCTGCCAGCCCATTGCCATTTCCAACGTGCTGGGCTATCTCCTGGGCTGCCTGGAGCACGACGAGGTGGCGGGCCAGGCCTACGACATCGGCGGCCCGGACATCCACACCTATGCCGAGATGTTCCAGATCCTGGCTCAGGAAGCGGGCCTGCCCCCGCGCATCATCATCCCGGTGCCGGTGTTCAGCCCCCGCCTGAGCAGTTATTGGATTCACCTGGTCACCCCGGTGCCCGCCAGCCTGGGCCGCCCCCTGGCCGAGGGCCTGCGCAACACGGTGATCTGTGGGGACACCCGCATCCGCCAGATCATCCCCCAGGAGCTGGTCACCTGCCGCCAAGCCATCCGCACCGCCCTGGAGCGCCTGGCCCAGGACCAGGTGGAGAGCTGCTGGATGGACGCGGGCGAGCTGAACCCGCCCGAGTGGGTCACCTGCGGCGACGCCCCCTATGCCGGGGGCACGGTGCTGCGGGCGGGCTACCGTTTGGGCATCCCCCTGCCGGCGGAAACGGTGTGGCCGCACCTGGCCGAGGTGGGCGGCCGCCGGGGTTGGTATTACCAGACTTGGCTGTGGCGGGTGCGCGGGGCCCTGGACAAGCTGGTGGGCGGGGTGGGCCTGG
>Ga0180007_10004216_pt1 | contig 15357 bp, 12 predicted proteins | sample MM_PC_MetaG_FD_121122 | JGI IMG/M metagenome (GOLD analysis project Ga0180007, IMG submission 121122) | Groundwater microbial communities from the Aspo Hard Rock Laboratory (HRL) deep subsurface site, Sweden - MM_PC_MetaG | ecosystem: Environmental > Aquatic > Deep subsurface > Groundwater... | reverse complement strand
GGACCGGCGAGAAACTGCAAAGGCTGACGCAGCTTTTCGAGGCCGGCGGCCTGCCCTGCAGCCAGGTTCAGGATATAGACCGGGCCATCTGGACCAAGGCCATTATCAACTCGGCCATCAATCCGGTAGCCGGCCTGGCCGCCATCCCCAACGGCGAACTGCTGGCCAAGCCCGATTTGCTTAAACTGTCCACCGCAGTTATCAAAGAAGCTGCTGCAGTCGCGGCCGCCGAGGGCATCGTGCTGCCGACCGACCAACTGTACCAGCAGTTTCTGCAAACCTGCCAGGCAACAGCCGCCAACCGCTGTTCCATGCTGGCGGACCTGCAGGCCGGCCGTCCTACCGAAGTGAACTGGCTTAACGGCAGTATAGTGCAACTGGCAGAGCGCCACCGGCTGGCTGCGGATACCAACCGGGAGCTATGGCAGACAGTACTGGCTCGCAGTAGGGAAAAATCCGGTCAACCTGAATAAGCACCTTGTACTCGGCCTGCCTGGTGTTTATTATTGCTTAAAGTGGCTCAAGTATGGCCACGCTGCAACCACAAGGAGCCTATAACTTTGAGCCCCGCACCGATATCTGCACGCATTCGTTCGGCCCTGCAGCCCTACCTCAGGCTGCCGGTAAGTATATATATTATCTTCACCGCCACCATCATAAATGGCATCGGCATCTTTGTGTTCCCTTTCATGACCCTCATTCTAACCCGCAATCTGGGTTATGATCCAAAAACAGCCGGTATCATCATGATGCTCCTGTCCACCGCTTACATCCCCGGTGGTTTTATCGGTGGCAAACTGGCAGACCGCTTCGGGCGTAAAAAAGTGATGATGGTAACCCAGCTGGTTTCAGTAGCGGCTTTTGTTCCCTGCGGCTTTCTGGGCAACTCGCCGCTTATTGTCTTGTTCATCGCCATATCGATTTTTTTTGACGGCATAACTGATCCGGCCCGCCAGGCCATGCAGACAGACCTGACCACGCCGGAAAACCGGCAGACCGCCTTTTCGCTGATCTATCTGGGACACAACCTGGGCTTTGCCCTGGGTCCGCTTATCGCCGGTTTTTTATTCAACAGGGCTCCACAGTGGATCTTCTGGGGCAATGCCCTGGCGGCGGGAATCGCGGTACTGCTGGTACTGGCCTTCGTGCCCGAAACAAAACCAACAAACGAACAGCTGGAGCAGAGCCTGCACAGCGATTCCAGCGAAAAAGCTGTACAGGGCGGCCTTATCAAGGCCCTGCTCAGCCGCCCCTTCCTGCTGCTGTATGTTTTTATAACCACCTGGTACGGCTTTGTGTACGCACAGCACCGCTTCCTGTTGCCTTTGCAGACCGACCAACTTTTCGGTGCTGGCGGCGCGCCGCTATACGGCCTCTTGATGACCTTTAACGCCGTGATCGTCGTAGTATTCAACATTCCGCTGGTAGCCGCGCTAAAGCGCTTCGGGCCGGTGGTAAATACCGCCATTGCCGGCTTTCTGTACGCGCTGGGTTTCGGTATGCTGGGCCTGATACACAGCAAGTGGCTGTTTTTTGTCTCGGTCTTCATCTGGACTGCCGGTGAAATCGTCAATGCCACCAACTCCGAAGTATATGTAGCCAACCATACGCCCATGTCGCACCGCGGCCGCTTCAATGCTGTTATCCCATTAATCTGGGGCTTTGGCTGGGGAGTCTCCACCTGGTATTCTGGCATGCTCACCGAGGCTTTCGGCCTTAACACCACCTGGCTGCTGATGGGCCTTATTGCCGCAAGCGCCGCTCTCGGAGTACTGCTGCTTAACAGCGTAGAACAAAGGCGCAAAAAGCGCCGGGCAGACTTGACTGCGGCGGCTATAACGCCTGAAGCTTAAAGCAACAGGCCGGTACTCTGGTCGTCTGAACAGAAAAAGCAACACCCAGTTGAAGAATTACATTCTCTGCCGTAAAAAGCGGTATACCAGCAAACAGGACAGCGCAAGCAGCAGAAAATACAGCAAAACCGGAATCTGCAGCAAGGGGCGCACGTAGAGCGATGCTGCCAGCAGCGTGCCGCTGAATGCAGTCAGGTACAACAACCGCCTGAGAATCTTGCTCCGGCCGGAACGGTTCAGCAGCCTCCAGCGTGCCAGCAGTACCGCAAGAAGCGGCAGAGGCAGAATCAGGCTGCCGCCCAGAACAAACAGTAGCTTAAGCATGATGGCTCCCCCCAAGTGGAGCAAGCAAGTGCACCGGATTTCCGCCTGCATACGGCTGAAGTACTATTCCGGAATGCAATAATTCTTTCACCAAGAGCTCTTCTTCTATGGTATGGACCTCCAGAGCCAGCTGCTCTCCTGCATCCGGGTCTTCTTTCGCAGATATTATCGATTGACTGTCTGTAATCAGTGGCGATATGGGCCGGACCGCAACTAAGGCATAACCCTGGGCTCTCATATGGCGCAAGCCGAACACATCTGCCGCACGGAGCGGGCTTACCATGGCCAAAAGCGAACGAGGAGGGAACAACTGTAAAGGTAAATTAACAAGATAGTCAAATGCCAGATGGTCGCCAAGACGTGCTCCGGCACACAGTTCTTTTATCCGCTGTTTTTGCTGTTTACCGCTGCCCGGAGCACAGTAAGCCAGATCCGCGCCGTACAGCATCAGGGCAACCCGGTTGCCGCCATCAAGATAGCAGCAGGCCAGGGTCTGAGCGACACTGCAGGCATTATCAAAATCGGGCTCAGTTTCATATGACTCAGAGCGGCAATCCAGAATAATGCCGAGGTCAATAGCCCGTTCAGCTTCATAGATATTAACTTTCTGCTGGTTCCACCGAGCACCGGCCCGCCAGTTTATAGTTCGCAGCGGATCTCCTGGAAGATAATCCCGGATGCCGTAAAACTCCGAACCTTCACCGGCACGCCTTACTCCAGAAATACCGGGAAACAAGCGCAGGGCTGAACCGGCGGAAAGATTCGGTTTTAGCTGTGCGGAGGGGATAGGGACAAATAATACTGAGTCTGCTGCAAGCTCTTGTTCCTGTTCCCATAGCCAGAAATTATCTGAGCTGGCACAGGTAACGGAAGAAAATTGGAAAATGCCGCGATTCGCCCGGATTGTATAATTCAGGCTTATTGCCGAGTCTGATTCCAGTGAACCCTGCCAATGAGTGACCCCGTCGATGACAGTAATTTCGGCAGGAACAGTATCCGCCAATCGCAGCCATGCCAGGTCTGCTCCGCAATTCTTTACATGCAGGCTGACCCGGCAACTCTGCCCGGGGGCGGGACAGGCTGGTTCAAAAACCCGTTCTAGCTGCAGCTGCGGCGGCAGCGGCGGCCTCAGCCTCCCGACAATCAGCCAGAGTACAGGAACAATAGCGGGCAGCAGCCAACGGCCTTCCAAAGTCAGAATCGCCAAAGCTAAAAGCACTCCAGAAGCCAGCAGTTGCAGGCGGTGAACAGGTTTCACACTGCCAGCTCTCGCGGCACCGGAACACTGGCCAGAATATCCTTGATTAAATCGTCGGTACGGACGCTGTTAGCCCAGGCCTCGGGCTTAAGGAGGATGCGATGAATAAATACTTCAAACGCACACCACTTAATGTCGTCCGGAATAACAAAATGCCTGCATTCCAGCAACGCCCTGGCGCGGGCCATTTTAATCAGGGCCAGTGATGCCCGGGGGCTAGCACCTACCGCAACCTTGGCGGCTTCACGGGTAGCGCGGGACAACTGAACCGCATAGCGGCACAGATCAGGGTTTACATGAATATCCTCAACGGACAGAATCAGTTCACGCAACCTATCCATACTGGCTACAGTTGCAAGATCCACTTGTTCTCGCCCCCGCTCCATGCGCTGCTGCACCACCGCACATTCTTCGTCCAGCTCAGGATAGCCAACCTGCAGCCGTACCAGAAAACGGTCGAGCTGGGCCTCGGGCAGCATGAATGTTCCTTCGTACTCGATGGGGTTCTGGGTTGCGATTACCATAAATGGCTGCGGCAGCGGCAGGGTATTGCCTTCCAGCGTGGCCTGCTTTTCTTCCATAGCCTCCAGCAGCGCCGACTGGGTTTTGGGCGGAGCGCGGTTTATTTCGTCCGCCAGCACAAAGTTGGCAAAGACCGGGCCTTCTATCAGCCGCAACTGATTGTTCTGGCGATCCAGCACATAGGCTCCGGTGATATCCGCCGGTAGAAGGTCGGGTGTAAACTGAATACGCTTAAAAGCGCCTCCGAGCACCCGGGCCAGACTTTTGGCAGCCAGGGTTTTTGCCAGTCCAGGATTATCTTCTATTAACACATGTCCGCCGGCCAGCATTGCAGCCAGCATTTTTTCAAGAAAATCACGCTTGCCTATTACCGCTTTGCCGATTTCGTCAAGAATCGTATGGCATAGTTCAGAAGCAGCACTTAATTGCCCATCGGTCATATTGTATCCTCCCGGAGTTTTAGCTTATACATCATCTAGAGATTGCTTCAGATTTTCTACTATAAGCCGGGCTTCCGGCATGGCTGAAGCTGCCTGTTTTTGCCGGCGTTTGGTTCTGCTGCGTAGCTGCGTGGTCTGAAGCACAGCCAGCGGACTATTACGGAATCCCGGCCTGCTGCGCAGCCTGTCCAGGGCTTCTTCCTCGCTGCAGCCGGCATGTAATGCTTCAATGCGCAGTACCAGCGAGAACAGGCGCCAATATAATAGTTGCCGGTAAATACTCGAAGTATCAATTGCGCCGGTCCATAGCCTTAGCGCGGCCAAACCAGGATTTTTCGGTCCTTTCCTGCAGGAATCTGCCGTAACGCGGGCTGCAATAGATGCAGCTGAGTGCTTGGTCTTCCTTAGTGCCAGATACGCAAAGCCGCTGAGAACCAGCAACGCGGCCAGAGCGCGCAATACCAGCAGCAGAATGCCATACATATCCTTGGTTATTTCATATAAACTCATGCTTGCGGTGCCTCCCGGGAAAGACCGCCGAGAATCACTTCCAACAGGTGGAGGGCTTGCTGTCGGTCCTGCTCGCTGCAGACGGCCTGGGAATAACGGGCACGCTCAAATAACTGCGTCAATTGAGCTGTCAGCTGCGTCGGCACCCCTTTGGCCAGTACATACTGGCCAAATTCACGCGCCGTAAGGGTATACAAGCGATCCGGTTCATTGCTGTCTCCAGTCAAAGCCGACAGCTCCGCAAAGCAGGCAATAATACTGTTACGCACATCGTCTCCGGTATCCAGCCGCATCCGTGTTTTTTGCAGGGCCTCCACCAGCAATCCATCAGCCACTTGCTCCGGCTCCGGCTCCACTATCTGCAGTTCGGCACCTCGCTGGCTCCGGAACAGCAGAATCATCGGCTTTAACACCCAAAAAGCCAGCCCCAATGCAGCGGCTGCCAACATCAGCGGTATTGCCAGTCTTCCATAGCGTTTCTGCGGCGTAAAATTCTCTGCAGGCGCTAGGGCTAAAGCCGGTGCATCCATAACTTCTCCGAAAAGCTGGGGGAGCTCTACCTCGATATCAGTGATTTTTGCCCGCTCGTTTTCTACCAACTCTGCTACTGGTACCATTGGGGGTACAGCTTTCCGGTTATTGATAACTACAAATATGACGAACGCAAGCAGACTATAAACGAGCAGCAGTATAACAGTCTCTACGGTCAAGCGACGCAAAGCCTGAGCCGCAGTAGGGCCACCCTTAGCCTTGCGAGACCGCAGCATCCTTATGATGATGATAAAAATACCAGGGATCAGAACTATGCCAAAAAGCAAAAAAAGCACAGACAGCAACAAACCGGAGCCGTACATAAAGGAATCCGGATGGATCGAAACCACGATCCGATAAAGCTGCTGCAGCAAGGTATCCTGCCAATACGCTTGGGCTCCGACAAATCCAAAACAAAGGGAGGCTAAAATAATAGCAAAGACCAGGAGTCCAATTGATTGTAATGATGGTGTTCGGTGAAAAGACATTAAAAAGATGCTCCGCTCAGTCGGTTTATTACTTTTCGTTATGGCAGTGTAACAGGCAATTATTCAGCAGGCAAGTTTTTTCTTCAGTCAGCGGTGGATACCGTCACGGCAGCTCTTGCTCCTTAAAAACATCAGAATATGTTCGGCAGCAGCTCTCATTTTTCGCCGCCTAACCCTACCCCTGATAAAAAAAATACCCCGCACGGAAACCCGACGGGGTATTTTACAAGATAACGACAGCGGTAATCCGGCGGCAGACCACAGGGTCAAGCGCTGGTCATTATAGCTTCTGCAGAGCTACTCACTTGGCGCTGCTTGCGCTGCTAGCCGTGCGGCAATTACTTGCCACCGGCAACTTACTTGCCGCACCCCTCACAACCCAAGCCGCAGTCGGAACAACTGGCCGGGGCTTCCTCGCGCACCTGGTTGAACAGGTCAGCATGCTGCACCGCACCAGCGGCATCGATAAGGTCGGCCAGCTTGTGTTCGCCCTTAAAGCGCAATACATTAACCATAAAGATATTCAGCTTGTTCACAATACTGGGCGGCAGCAGGTTACCGTCGATCTCCACCGAGATGGTCGGGTAGTTCTGGTCACGCGCCCAGGGAGTAAAGATTCCTTCGATTACCCGGCCGATAAGACAGGCAAAGGGAGAGATATTTACCACGCCGGAGAAACCTTCTTCCATCGCAGTAGCCGCCACACCGGTGGACACAGCGATTTCCGAGTTCAGCTCATGGCTTACAAAGTGCTTCTGGGTATTTTCCATGATACGACGCATGTCATGCGGTGCATCGGGAATCAGGCCGGTGGAGCCCAGGATCTTCTTTACCTTTTTCTCCACCGAATGTTTCCACCACTCTTCCAGGCGCAGACGGGCCAGTTTCTTGGCCGGCTCGCTGAACCAGCGGACTACCGGCGGCCGCAGCTTGTATTTTTTGGTCAGGTCATATTCGCGTACAAAGTCTAGATAATGGATCCACTCGGCGATACCGGAAACCTTAACCACAATGCCGCGAGCGCTCATCAGGTCGGTCAGCTCACCAACCGCGAAATCGTCGCGGCGCACATAGATCTCGCCGACTACCAGCACCTTGGGCAGATCGACCAGCTTGCGTTTCAGCGGGATCTTTTTAACATCGGCGGCGACGCGTTCCAGCTCGGACATCAGAGCCTTCGGATTCTTCTCCACCACATCCATCATCTTGTACCAGGAACGGTCGAAAGCATCCAAGGCCTGCACCGGATTCTCGGCGGTAGCCTTAAGGCTGGTCTGAATGTCTTTCATGTAGTCGGAAACCACAATACCGCGCCACATGTCCTGAGCAAAGCTTGGTCCCAGCTCGGTGTAGGAATTATCGGCCGACAGGGTAAAGACCACCACATTCTCCAGGCGCATGTCGCGGAACAGATTTTCGTAATACACGAAATACTGGCCAGTGCGGCAGGGGCCGGTGGTGATGGGCACAAAGAGCAGATACAACTCGTCTTTGCGGTATTTCTCCGAGGCAAAATACTGCAGGGCGCTGCCGAGCACCAGATGGCTGGGCACACATTCCTTGCCGGAGGCGTGGGAACGGGCAACCTGGATGGTCTTGTTGGTAGCCATCGGCAGGGCTTCGGCGTTCATGCCGATACCGCGCAGGGTGGCTGCAATAAACTCGGTGGATATATTGCCCATGTTGGACAGCAGAATTTTCACCCGCTTGTTGTTGCGGGCCGGCTGCACTTCGCCGGTCTTGGTGTTGCGTACCGCCAGGCCGTCGGGACCGTTCTGCTCGAACTTCCAGCCGTTGTCGTAGCGTTCGGCTTCTATCTCGGCTTTTTTGGCCCGGTAGCCGTCGATGATGTCCAGGAAAGCCTCGACACGTGTATCCACGCCGGCGTCAGCCGAATGCGAATCCAGCTCAAGCACCAGAAAGGGTTTCTGGCCCATCAGCCACTTTACGTAATGCAGGATAAACGAATCCGGCGCACAGGAGAAATTGGTAATAAAAGTTACATAAATATTCGGCTCGTCCTTGAGCATATTCGCGGCCTTCATGTCCTGCTGGCCATAATACCAGTACATGTTGGGGAATATATCTTCATCTTCGTAAGGCAGAATGTCGAAAGGAATGACCGAATAGCCGCGGGTGGTAAACTTACGCGGAATTCCCATATTGGCTTCGGCGGTAAAGGCATTGTAGGGGCGGCCCAATACAGCAATTACCGGCCGGTCGGCCTTGCGGGCGTCCTCGAGTGCTTGCTTGCCCAGCTCCTTGGCTTTGGCAAAAAATTCACCCTGTTTAGCCAAAGCCTTGTTAAAGGCCCGCTCGACTTCAGCTTCGCCGAGGTTTAAAAGCCGGCCGAAATTCTGGAAGTGTTCCAGCGCCTTCTTGTCGCCGAATTTAAAGCTTACCACTAAAGGCAGCAGCTTGCTTTCAGGCACCTCGGGGAAAGCTTTTTTAATATAATAAGGCAATCCCTGGGTAATAGGACAGAAGTTAGCGTGTACATCGGTTTCATAGCTGGGCATGTCGCGGAAGTGGGCCAGCAGTACGTAATCCACCCCCTTGTCCAGACAATCCTGTACTGCTCCATGGGCAATTTCCGCCGGGAAGCAGTAGGTACTCTCAACCTTGGCTACACCTTCGTGCGCTACCTCGGTAGACAATACTGTCTTGATGCCCAGTTCGTGGAAGAACCAGGAGTATAGCGGATACAAGGTATGGGTAGAAAAGGCCCGGGGAATACCAATGGTGTATTCGCGCTTGGCTACAAATTCATCGGGTTTTGCCGCGCATTCGTCGAAGAGCAGATGCTGGCGTTTTTCTACATAATCAAATACCGGCACGTCTTTTACGGCCTTGCGCATGTTGGTATATTTATTACAGCGTCCGCCGAACATGTACGGATGGCCGTTTACCTTCAGCACCTGAATCTGACAGTAGTTGTCGCAGGACTTGCAGGTAAACACCCGCTCGTACTCGATTTCGTTCTTGATCAGATCCTCGATATTGATGTCCACTTTTTCCAGCAAGTTGTCGGCATGTTTTTTCTTGGCCAGCAGGGCCACGCCGAAACAGCCCATCAGTTCGGGAGACGGCGGCACCAGAATTTCCTTGTCCAGCATCATGGCAAAGGCCAGCGGTACAGCTTCGTTCTTGGCTACACCGCCCTGCAGGAATACCTTGCTGCCGATGGTGCGGTTGCCCACGACGCGGTTAAGATAATTGGCCACGATCGACACGACAATACCAGCCGTTATATTTTCTTTAGTAGCACCCTGCTGCACGGCCTTGCGGATATCGGAATTGATGAAAGCCGAGCAGTGTTCGCCGAACTTCAGCGGCGCATCGGCCTGCAGGGCGATCGGGCCGATATCCTTGGCGCTATGGATGGAAAGGTCACCGGAGGCAGACTCTTCCAGGAAGGAGCCGGTACCGGCCGAACAGGCCTCGTTCATGGCGTAGTCGATCGGAACACCATTTTTAAGCAGCACATACTTGGCATCCTGGCCACCGATCTCGAAGATGGTTTCCACCCCCGGATCAAAGAAGGTTGTACCAACCGCATGCGCGATAATTTCGTTATACACACCGGGAGTTTCCAGGTACACACCCAGAATCTCGCGTGACGAACCGGTTGTGGCGCACAGGCTGATACGAATGGGCTTGCCACCTGTATCGGCCATCACCTTGTCCTGGATGATACGCAGACATTCCTTGAGCGCCTTTACCGGGTCGCCGTGGGTACGGCCATAGTGGCTGGCTACAACCTGGTCAGTCTCGGCATCGATAAGACAGGCTTTGGTAGTGGTGGAACCGCCGTCCACACCCAGTAGATATTCGCGGCCGGCCACAGCCTTGGACTCGGAGGGTTCAAAAAACTTTACCTTGCTCCGCCATTTTTTCAGATCGGGAAGCGTATCAAAACGAACGGTATTCAGCTTGAGCAGTTTTTCGATATTGGGCAGCGGCGAACCGGAATCCCGGGCCAGCAGGGCTGCACCGAAAGCCTCAAAAACCGGAGCAGTTTCCGGTACGATAAAATTGATCTCCGGAGCCTTCTCGCGGATAAACCGCACAATATGCTTGTTCAGCGTTACACCACCGGTGAGTACTACCGTACCCTTGCGGATCTTGGCGCGCTTCAGAAAGTCTACAACCTTGGAGGCCATCACGTCGGAGAGCGACAGTACAATGTCGTCCTTGGTGGCCTCGCGCTTGTTCAGGCGGTGGGTACAGTCGCTCTTCATAAACACCGAACAGCGAGTGGAAAGAGACAGCACCCGGGCGCTATCCGGAACATTCTGGATATCGGCCAGCTTCATGTCCATGCGGCCAAGCTGCTGCTTAAGGAACTCGCCGGTGCCGGAGGCGCACTTGTTGCCGGAGAAGTTGTTGATGATTTTGGAAGTCTCGTCCAAAGAATAGACGATGAGATCTTCGCCGCCCATACTGACAACCGCATCAGCTTTTACATTGATGGAGCGCAGGGCCTCTTCGACGCAGAGCGGTTCCAGGGTGCCGGAAGCGTTGAACAGAAAACGTCCCTCGTTACCGGTAACCAGCACCGCAGTGCCCTCGGGAATCTGGCGCTGGCTCAGCGTATTGCGGACAGCCAGATTAAAATCCCCTTCGTGGGGGGTAACTGCCTGCCAGATTGCTTTACCGTCTTCGACCAGAACCATCTTCAGGCTCGATGAGCCAATGTTGATACCAAGAGAAAGCATGTACACCTCGTGTGTGGGCCGTATCTATGACTTTTATACTCAAGCTACGGAGGATGGAGACCGGAAAACCCGTTATCGGACGATCTCGAACGGCTTATAATACATCAAGCCTAGTCTATGTTTCAATGGGACAGGACAAAGGATAGCACAAAATGTGCGCACATGCGAAATTTGCATAAAAACGAGCGAACATTCGCTCTAAATACTACCATTTTAGTAGCATATTGACCAAAAGAAAACGCCCACAGCCACAACTCTCCCAAATCAGGAGAAAAACGGCCGCGGGCGTTACCAAAAATCAGGTAAAAAAGCTTATTCGATACCCACCAAAGCCTTGATGTAATGCAGGCGGCCATATAATTCAGGATGCTCCGAATTTCGCCGCGACAAATGTCCGCGCAGCTGGCTGAAATTTTCCACCTTGCGCGAGGTCATCCAGTGCTCCATATCATCCAGCACCGAGGTGATAGCCGCGAAACCGCCTGAATACACGGTCGAGCAAAGCTGCACCGTAGAAGCGCCGGCGGCAATCAGTTTTATGGCAGTCTGCCCGTCATACACACCGCCGGAAGCAGCTAGATCCATATCGGTACGGCCGTCCAGCAGACTTATCCAACGCAGGCTGTCGTGGTAGTTCTCTGGGTTGCTGCGGCTGGGCCCGGGTTTCAGGCTCATGGTATCCAAATCAATATCCATGCGGTAATAGCGGTTAAACAACACCAGGGCGCTGGCGCCAGCCTTGCCGATACGTCCGGCCAAGGCCGGAATGTTGCTGAAATTCTGGCCTATCTTTACCGCAACCGGAATCTTCACCGCAGAGCACACCGCCTTTACGGTGTCAACAATACCTTTTTCAATACTCTCCGAACTTTCTTCCATAGAGTTAGGTATATGACCGATATTTATTTCCAGGGCATCGGCACCGGCCAGCTCGATCTTTTTGGCATAATCCGGCCACCAGGCACCACTGGTTCCGTTCAGACTGGCGATTAGCGGAACTTCCAGCTTTTCCTTGGCGCTGGCTATCAGGTCAAAATACCAGGCAGCACCATCGCTCAAGCCCAGGCCCTGCAGAAAAGCCTCGGCTTCCGGGTTATTGTCCAGCTCACTGCTGATACCGGCGATCTCGGCACGCAGCTGCTCCTCGAACAATGATTTTAGTACAACCGCACCAATCCCGGCTCCAGCCGCCCGCTGCAGACGTTCCAGCGAAGCGCCTAGGCCACAGGCTGCTAAAATCAACGGATTCTTCAGCTCCAGCCCCATATATTTTGTAGTCAGGTCAATCATTGCGTCCTCCATCAATACAGAAAATCATATATCTTCAATATAGTAGGGAATCAGCTGCTTTGCAATGAGGGAATTAAGGCAAAAGCCTATATAACTGCAAAAGCACGAGACCAAGGCATGGACAATCCGACAGTTATGACCTACTTTTATATTGTATAGGAGGCAATCAGTGCCACTGCAAATACGCGATGCCGTCCAGGATGATTTTCCAGCCATACTCCAACTGAACACAGAATACGTCGAACTGACCAGCCCAATGGACCAGACACGCCTGGCCTTCCTGCACAGCCTGGCCGCGTATCACCGTGTAGCCGAGCTGGACGGAGCATTTGCCGGCTTTCTGTTTGCTATGCGCCGCGGCGCGACCTACCCCAACGCCAATTTTGACTGGTTCAGCAGCCGCTACGACGACTTTCTGTATATAGACCGCATCGTCATCGGCCGGTCCTTCCATCGCGCCGGTGTCGGCAGACGGCTGTACAACGATATTTTCGGCTTTGCCCGAGCTCAGGCTGTTCCAAGGGTCTGCTGCGAGTTCAATGTGGTACCACTTAATGAAATATCAGAACGCTTCCATGCCCGCCAGGGGTTCTCCGAGCAAGGCGCGCAGTGGCTGGACGGCGGCAAGAAAAAAGTTTCGATGCAGGTACTAGAATTGTAACAAAAATTTCAGACGAGGGGTAGCACTGCCTGCAGCCTCATGTCGCCGGCCGGCCGCAGCTGACAGGCCAGGCGCATATCGGCATCAGCTCCGACTGCAGCCAACCGTTCGGCTTCGCGCGGAAGGATCGGCCCGCCTCTGCCCTCCAGAACACGCACCCGGCAGGTACCGCACTGGGCCTTGCCGCCGCAGTCATGGCGCAGGGCTACCGCCGCCCGCTGTGCTGAAACCAGCACCGACAGTACCGGACTGCCCGCAAAAACCTGCTCCCGGCCATCCCGGACCAGTGTCAGGGTCATGGCGAAACGGTAACGCGGTTGCGGCCGGTCTGCTTGGACTGGTACAGTGCCTTGTCGGCCCGGTCTATTACCGATTTGGCCGAGTGGTCGCGTTCCGGGTCAAATTTAGCCAGCCCTAGCGAAATGGTAACCCGCAGCTGCTGCCCCTCGTATTCATTAACCGTTTTTTCGACATTCATGCGGATGCGCTCGGCAATCAGCAGACCACCCTCTTCGGTGGTATCCGGCAGCAGCACACAGAATTCTTCACCGCCATAGCGGGCGGCGATATCGGTGGGCCGGGTGCTTACCTGAATGAGCTTGGCCACCTGCTTTAGCACCACATCGCCACAGGAATGCCCGTAGGTATCGTTGAATAGCTTAAAGTGATCAATATCCATCATCACAACGCAGAGCGGTTTGTCGGCCAGCGAACTGTATTCCATTTTTTCGATGAGCGCGGTGTAGAAGTAATGCTTCATGCGCAGCTTGGTCATCATGTCGGTTGTGGTCATCTCGAACAGGAACGCGTTGTTGATGGCGATGGCGGCCAGCGTAGCGATGTTCAAGAGGTACTCTTTTTCGTAGTCGTCAAAATCCTGGTTCATGATCTGGTCGCCCAGGATAATAATGCCGTTAATAACTCCCTTGGTTTTCAGCGGCACGATCAGGGTCGGCTCCAGTGGTACCAGTTTGTCCAGGCCGCCCAGATCGCCCAGGGCCTCGCGGATTTCGTCGAAGGTGTAGCACTTGTATTCGCGCGAGAACAGTTTCATGGCCGGCAGACTCTCGTCGAGGGTATAGTCGACATGGTGCTCCAGCTCGAAACCCTTGTAATTGCGGTGCAGGCTGAAGGCAGTAGAATCGATCCCTTTCTTGGCGTACAGGGCGGCCTTCAGCACTTTCATCTGCCCCATGATGGTATACAGTATCGAATCGATCAGGATCATGTAGTCGAGCGTGGAGTTCAGGCTTTTTGAAATTTCCAGCAGCTGTTTAAGATCGAACACCTGCTTTTCATACATCTCGATGTACTCGAGAGCTTTATGTTTTTCTTCCATGTTTTGCGGTACTTTCTCCGTGCGCTCATTATACTATCGAATATCAAAAAAATCCAACAAGAAAATAAAGCTGACGAAGTGAAAGCGCCAAAATACCCGAAAAATCAGTTATTTTCCTTCCATTGAACTGCCTGCTGGAATAAATCCAGGCCGATGCCGCCTTCAAACCCATGCCGGCGGGCCGGATGGCATTCCAGATGGATAAAAGCCTCGGGGTGCGGCATCAGACCGAAGACCCGCCCGCTTTGGTCGCAGATGCCGGCAATACTGGCCACCGCGCCGTTGGGATTGCGGCCGGCATAGCGCAGAGCCACCAGATGCTCCGCTTCCAGCCGCTGCAGGGTTTCCGGAGTATCGGTAACAAAGCGACCCTCGCCGTGGCGGATCGGCAGCCAGCGCCGGCCAAGCCCGCGCGTCCAGACACAGGGCGATTCACTCTCGCAGTCCACCAGCACCCAGTCGTCGATGAACTGTCCGTGGTCGTTGTGCACCAGCGATACCACCGGCCGGTCGTCACCGTCCAGGGCGGGCAAGAGACCGGTCTTTACCAGGGTCTGAAAGCCGTTACAGATACCGATAATCAGGCCGCCGTCGGCCACAAAGCTGCGCAGCTGCGGCTCCAGCTTCTGCCGGAACAGATTGGCCAGTACCAGGCCCGAGCCCAAGTGATCACCGAAGGAGAAGCCGCCAGGAAAACCGATATAGTCATACTGTGCCAGCAAGGCCGGTTCGGAAACAACATCAGCCACATGCCGGCGGTCAGCCTCGGCTCCGGCCATCAAAAAAGCCTGCGCCAGCTCTTCATCGGCGTTAATTCCGTATCCTGAAAGCACCAATGCTCTGGTTTTCATGCAACAACTCCAAGTATAAAAATATAATATATTGACCATAGGGAGGCCGCTGCAGACAGCAGGCGGCTTGCCCATCACGACCGCTTCGTTACCGGCAGCCACCCATCGTATTCAGCCGCTGCCGCTCAGCCGATCGGTGTTTTGAAAGCCTGTTCAAGCGCTGCCAGATTGGTTTCAAGTACCAAACTTTCACCCACACTGCAGCGCAGCACTGGCTCGGCGCTAACTTCGCCGGCAAAGCGCCAGGAATGGCCGTGCAGAGTGTCCTCGAAGCGCTCCCGGTCTTCCTTGCGGATGGAAACGACGAAGCGCCCCCCCGATTCAGCGAACAGGGCGCGCACCGCATACTGGTCGGCAGTGTATTGCATGAGGGTTCCCGGCAGATGGCTCAATTGCAGCCGCGCGCCCAGGCGCCCGCCCAGGCAGGATTCCGCCAGGGCCACCGCCAGGCCGCCGTCCGAGCAGTCATGACAGGAACGCACGATGCGGCCGGAAATGGCCCGGGCCAGCACCCGGTACAGTTCGCGGGACTTCTGCAGGTCCACATCCGGAGCCGGGCCGAACTGCGGCAG
>Ga0180007_10004215_pt1 | contig 15361 bp, 11 predicted proteins | sample MM_PC_MetaG_FD_121122 | JGI IMG/M metagenome (GOLD analysis project Ga0180007, IMG submission 121122) | Groundwater microbial communities from the Aspo Hard Rock Laboratory (HRL) deep subsurface site, Sweden - MM_PC_MetaG | ecosystem: Environmental > Aquatic > Deep subsurface > Groundwater... | reverse complement strand
CAATAAAACGGCCACGGTCCGCACAACAAACACAACCGTTTTCGGCCTGCATCCAACAGAACAAGGATTGAAACTCTCCAGTCCCTTTGATAAAAACACCGTATATTTTTTTGTTTTCGGCCTGCATCCAACAGAACAAGGATTGAAACACAATAAGCGAAAAATCACCTGTCCCAAAATCCAGAGTTTTCGGCCTGCATCCAACAGAACAAGGATTGAAACCCACCCGGCGAAGTTATTTCTTTTGCGCCCTTATAGTTTTCGGCCTGCATCCAACAGAACAAGGATTGAAACAGATGATTTTTTCCAATGTTAAATTCCTTTCGATGGATTTGAGTATTTCTTCAGGGATATGAATGACCGAGCCCGGTTATGCAGCCCACGAATTAATGCGGGGGTAAAAAACTTTATCTTATTTCTTTATCGGAAAAGTGCTTGATGTTATAAGTAAAAAGTAACATTAAATAACGATTGAGATCGAGGGATTCCCGTTCCTCAATATAAGTTTCAGTATATCTCTGCGAAATATTATTGTTTTCCTTCAGGATATCATAGATATATATGCGAAGGTCACCCTGCTGGTTTTTGAAAAGTTTTTTACCAAAGGACATATTCCATAATAGGGAAGAGTTATTCAGATTACTTGAAACGCGATTATAATTAGTATAATTCAGATCGCTTTGAATGACCAAGCCGGGCCCGAAATTCCATTCCAGATCAGCCGATGATCGCTGGTTGAATTGCAGGGTATTGTCCTTTAATGCCTGGTCATACTGAGCGCTGGAAACATTGATGTAATTACTGATCTTGAAGCTGATATCCTTGCTGATATTGCTATTCAAGATAATTCGGACTCCTCCTGAATTTCTTTTGGTGAAAAATTGGGTATCATTAAGATAACCGGGTGTTTGTGTATAATTGGCATCGACAGCAATAAACAAGTTCGATTTTATATATTTGATTGGGAACTCATAAGATACCTTTGAGCTAACGTTGTTATAGCCGGACATATTCTCCGGCCTGGTCAATTGGGTGCCGGGAGTAATTTCTATCCCATAATAAGTAATGCTTTCGGAACCGGCGATTATTGTTCGGGTTCCGATGTATGTGTCACAAATTGAATATTTAATTCTGGCTTTAAATGACCTGTTTTTTTGTGTATTTCTGGATTTATAATTGAGATTGATATTATGCCAATACTGTTGGGTCAGATCGGCATTTCCGATTTTCAAATATTCCGGATCATCATTATCCAGGACTTCATTCAATTGATTGGAGCGGGGCGCGCGATTAAAGATAGTATAAATAACTTTTAATGCAGTTGATTTATTGAATTTATATTCCAGAATAAGGTCAGGTAAGCAACTGAAATAGGATTGCTTTTCATCGAAATCATCAGGAATAGATTGCCTGTTCCTGATGATTAGGTTTTCATATTTCAATTGGCCCTGGATTGTTAAACGATTGATGGTTTTTTCATACATAGCTTGCAGTAACCGTGTGGTCAGATCATTATCTGAATCACCGGATAGACTACTATCGAACTCTGAGAAGCTGTTTAATGGATCCGAATACCGGTAAGTGTATTTTGAAGATTTGTCTGTATCTCTGTTAATTTTTGCACTAATCGATAACTTTCCAATATTCCCGAGATCTTCTTGAAAATAAACACTCCCGAAAAAACCTTGAGTATCATCTTGTGAATGCGATTTAAAGTCCGCAAGCGTGGAATCGTCCGGCGTGACAGTTTCTATTTTCTGCTCATTGTCATTTTTTCTAGTATTTTGAAATCCCATGAATGAAAAAGCAACTGACCGCTTATCTTTAATAAAATCATGTTTATAACCCATATATTCGCTAAAAATCATATTCGTCCGATCATTAGTATTTTCGTTTTCTATGGATGATATCTGTGAATTTCCGCTATATGTTCCGGAGTTAGAAAAGGAGTTTTGTCTGCTATCATTTAAAAAGATTCTTGAATTTACATATAATTTATCTTTCTCAGAGATATTGTATTCAATTCGCGTAAATATATTATGGTTGCCGGTAAGATTTTCAGAGTGATCATCTTTGAAATATTCCTGCCGTTCCTCTGAATCAAACAGATACTGGCGGTAAATAGTATTTTTATTCTCACTATTAGTGTAATTATATATATAGTCACCATTAATTTTAATTTTTTTATTCGGCGTACTCTTAAAATTAATTCCACAGGATTGGGTTTTGGCAATGCCGTCACCGGAATGAAATAATTCCGGGTTCAAATATTGATCCGGACCGTATAAATTCAATTTTAAATTATTATTTAGCTGGGCCGTTACTGTAAATTGACTGACTTTCCCAAATGAATTCATATTGCCATCTAACTGGTAAACATCATTCTGCCCGTAAGCGGAATGTGTTTTACCGAATTTGCCCTTGCTTTTATCCGGCTTCAAAACAATGTTAATTGTTTTTGTTGTTTTTCCGTCGTCGATTCCGGTCATTTCGGCTTCTTCACTTCGCTTGTCGAATACCTGTATTTTCCCAATCATCTCAGCCGGAATGGTTTCGAGTGTCATTGTAGGATTGTATTTGAAAAAATCATCCCCGTTAACCATGACATTTTCGATATTCTCACCGTCTATCTGTATCTTTCCGTCATAGTTATAGAACCCGGCCATTTTTAATACCAGGTCTTTGGCGCTGGCATTTTGAGACATTGCAATGGCGCTGGCAATATATTCCAATGTATCACCGTTTTGGATGGCCATTGGGATTTGGACAACTATCTCAACTGCTTGTAATGGGACGGCTTCTGGTTTAAGATATATTGTCCCCATGTCATAACCCTGGGATTCAATGTGTAATGTTTTTTTGAATTTCGTATATCCAATATACGTAACTTCAATTTGAAATTTGCCTTGTGGTAATTTATCAATGTGAAACCAGCCGGAATTATCGGTGAAGGTGAAATTAACGGTACTGTCCCGGAGATTTGTAAAGAGCACGTTGGCATTTTCCAGAGGTTTGGAACTGTCACGTTCAAGTACATAACCTTTGATACGACAATTATTTTGGCTGGCTGGTGTGATTATTAAACAACACAACCAGATTGAAAATGTAATCAGTAGTTTATTCATTCTGTACATCTGATATATCGCTTAAAACTTTTTTATCATTGGTCAAGTGCCTCAGACATATGTATCACTGTAACATAACGTAAAATGTTCAGTGTTTCAATTTTAAAAATAAAAAATTTGGAAAAGGATCAATAGCGCATTTTACCAGAAGCTGATTGCAAATGTAATATTTAAAGCAACTATTTGCATAATTGCCGAATCTTTTGTTATTTATTCATCATGTTGTGTTTATATTAAACCGGAATATTTTATGAGAAAAACTGTCATTTTAGTCCTGTGTATCAGCCTGAGCGGATGCGGAACTGTCAAAAAGATGCTCAAACGAGAACCGAAAGAAGAGAGGGCGCAAACGGTTCTGAAAGACAAAGCAGCCGCATCGCCAAAGTCAACTTCAGGGCTGGCCACTGGTACTCTGAAAACTCCCTGCACTTTTTTGCCATCCTATCGGGATATAGGCGGTCCGCATCTGAAAATTGATTCATTGAATACCGTATTATATCTGGATGATAACGTGCTGCAGGCAATTGAACGTTACCTGGAGTCTGAAAAAAAATCTGGAACAACCGATTCATTAAAGGGCAAATCGACTGTTCGGTACTATGCTACAAATTATTCGGCAAACGATTTACTGGCGGATGAAATCAGTCAGGAAAAAGCCCGGGAAAAAGTCCATTTCAAAGGGGTGTTTGATAAACATGGCCAGCTGCATTCACTCGAATTTTTCGGTGAACAGAGCACTAACACTATCGATGTTAATAATCTAAAACCTCTTTATGCCAGTTACTGGGATATTTTAACAAATCGCCGCATTAATTATCTGGATAATGACGGTAACCGTCCGGAGCCGCATGTCAAATTTTATTCGGATCCCGCTAAAATTGTTCACCGCGTGGACTATATTAACAGCAATAAAGAAATCATTGCAACCGGTGATTTTACATTCGGTGTAAAACAGATGATTCTGGAACAGCGGATAGTGTTTCCTAATGGCGGAAAACTGACCGATTTGCATCCGGACTTTTTTTACCGGCAATACGACCGGGTCGAGGCTGGCTGGGTGATCAAATGCCTCTATGAACAGAAAGACAAATTAAGTGATCTGATTATTATGCAGGACAATGGAGTCATCTTTTACCGGTATCGGTTCAATCACGAGAGTATTCGCAATCAGCGGGTTATTGAGGTATTTGTTTATAATTCCGCAGATGAAATAGTCGGCCGTTACGAGCTTTATTTTGATGGTAACGGAGATCTGCAAAAGAAAATTCTGATTTCAGACGATCGAAAAATAGCCGCTTACTCAGTCTATACCGTTGATACAGAAAAATTTAAAATTATTGTCAATAACTTCGATCAATCGGGCAAGCATATCAGTAGAATTTACAGGGATTTGTGATCAACAGACGCTTATATATCCTGGCAATCATCGGTTTTACCGTACTATTATTTTCCGGCTGCGGGAAAGATGAAGGGGACCATGTTGCCCCGGATGTAACGATTACCGATCCGGTCAATAATCAGACGGTGAACAGTATCCATTTGATTAAATGCACTGTAACAGATAATCGGAGTGTCATCGCGGTTAAAATTATTATTGATGGTAAAATGCAGAATGCGGGTTCAGAATCCAAGACCGTTTTTACTTATCAATGGAACACGACGGATCAGGAAGATTCGAGTTTACATATCATTACAGCCCAGGCGTTTGATGCTTCGGATAATATCGGTCTGTCCGATACAGTGGTTTGCGTTGTTGATAATCGCGGAATAGCGCCTGTTGCGGTGGCTCTGTCCACACCCTTAAATGTGGGGAAACATTCAATGACCCTGAACTGGACACTGAGTATTGATAAGGATTTTCAGGAATATCGCCTGTACCGGAACAGTAATAACAGCTGGACTGGTTCTGAAATTCTGGTGACCAGGATTCAAAACCCGGGGCAAAGTGTCTATATTGATAATGGTATGAATGCCGATTCCAGTTGGGTAAGTTCCTGGGGATTGGATGAAAACAAAAACTATTATTATCGTATTCAGGTTGTGGATACTGCCAGCCTTTCAAGTAATAGCAATGTTGTCTATGCCTTAACGAAATTACCTGAACCGGTTGTACTTAGAGAGACGTACTCGGCGACAAAATTAACGGCCACTATCTCATGGTATAAATCGACAGAGGATGTAAAATATTACCGGATTCATCGCAGCCGTCTGTCAACAGTGGGGGGCAACCTGTCTGATTCGGTCGGCATTGCAGCCGGCACTCAGAGTAGTTTTATCGATACAGGATTGACATCTTTGTCATCTTATTATTATAAAGTTTTTATCGTTGACGATGCGGGTTATGCATCGGGCAGCAATGTAATCAAGGTTGGAACCGGCAGTATTGGTGATGTGACCATGCACGTGCCCGTCGGGGACCAGGTGAAGAAACATTCGATCAAATTACGTTGGTCAAAAAGTAAAGAAGAAGATGAGTGCGAGTATCGTCTGTATCGGTCAGGGAGTAGTGGTGTTTCGAATTCTAATGTTCTTCTGACAGCTACCAGTCAGGTAGATGATACAGTATATACGGATACCGGTTTACAGGATAATCAAACCTACTATTATGCTGTTTATCTGGTGGACAGCGAGAATAATTACACGAAGAGCAACGAAATCAGCGTCAAGACCATGAGTCTGCAGCCGATTCCTCTGTCGGTTAAATCAGTAGAAAAATACCAGGCGACAATAAACTGGGAGAAGTACACAGATGACGATTTCGCCGGATATTATTTGTATCGTTCCGATCATACGAATTTTGATACCAGCGCCGCAGATTTGAAGCAGGTATTTCATAATCCGGCGACAGTGGAATATATTGATGAAAACCTGAATCTGGATACCCAGTACTATTACCGAATGTTTATTGCCGATACATTTGGCACAAAGGCCGGGTCTGATATCTCGCTGCAGACAAAAAGCGTCGAGCGGGTTGAAATAAAGGAAATTACGGCCGTCGATGATTCCTTTTTTCGCCTGGTGTATACAATGAACAGGAACGACAAGGATTTTCAGTATTACTCAATTCATCGCGGTGACAACAGTGATGTCGGTCGTACGGATCTTCAGGTCGGAACGGTGTCCGTCCGATCGGATACGGTATTCGATGATCCAGTTGCCGCTGTTCAGAATTCACAATACTATTACCGGGTTTATGTTGTTGACAGCAGAGATAATTCATCAGCCGGCAGCAATGTCGTTGGAGACACGCTCAATACAGCACCGGTACCGGTGGAGTTGACATTTGTAGGATCGACGAATACATCTATTCAGCTGCGTTGGAGTCTGGATGAAAACGATGATTTTTCCGTTTATGAACTCTATCGCAGTATGCAAAGTGAATTTACAAAAGAGTCGAAGAATGTCGTCAAAGTGGCGACAATATCCAATAAAAATACGACCAACTATACCGAGAGTAACCTTTCCAGTGGCGCGCTGTACTATTATTGTATCTATGTCGTCGATGTAGGCGGGAAATCATCAACCAGTAATATTGTAACAGCGTACACAGTGCCTTAAGATCGTAATATGCCTAACGAACGAAAAAACCTGCTGATAATATCTTTTCTTAGTGTGTGGCTGATGGGATTTTCATCTCAATGTGGTAACGAATCAGTGAAGACAATTTCGTCGATGGGTTTCACAGGCGAACATTATCTTGAGATTTCCAATAATGCATCCATTAAGTCTTTTGTTTCCGGCGATTTTGCTATTGAAATATGGGCCTGTGGCGACAGCAGCCGGGCGGATCTTGCCCGGACTTTAGTGATGCTTGGCAATAACAATGGTGGTAATGAAATTGCCATTTATCAGGGCGCAATTGATTCGAGTATGGTGATAGTATATATTGATGACAATCTATTTGGGATGTTCAGCGTCAGCGAATTGGACTGGTCTGCCCGGGAAAAGCACTACTTATGTTTATCAAGGGCTGATAATTTTTTCTCTTTTTATGTTGATGGACGACGGTTGAAGTCTGTTTCAATGGAAAATACCGATCTGGATATTGGTTCGAGTAATATGCTAATCGGTGCTGATTATGATTTACCCGGAGTTAATAGTAATCCGGGGAATTACTGGGTCGGGACAATTGATGAGGTGCGGATATGGACGAAAGCGATCCAATCTTCGGAAGTCAGTTTTCACAATAAATATCCCGATAAATTAACCGAACACTACTCTTCCAATGGCCTTGAACCATTAATCGGCATCTGGCGCTTTAATAATGAGCAGACCGGTATTATTCCTGACGAAAGCGGAAGCGGGAATGATGCCGTTATTCGGGGAAACGGTGAATCCTTGTTCTGGGTGAGCGAGTAATTCTGTAGAGACGTTGCTTGCGACGTCTCTACGCTACGACGTATAATTACCTGTATAAATATTCTGTTTCTGTGATATACATCAACTCTACAAAGGGTGAGATTTTGTAAATTATTTCAGATTTTTAAAGAATTTATCCCTAACCCTCACTACCCTCTAGTCCGGTGTGACCCCCAATCACACTGGACTTTTTTTGTGTATAACTACTCGGCTGGAGAAAACAATAATCATCCGGCAGCTGCCGGATGGGATAGAATTGAACGTGGCGGGCATCATGTGATAAGCAAGAGCCTTGATTATTATCGATTGTATACGAGTACAGTGAACTATGCCACTGAAAAGTGCTCAAAAAAAGAAATAAAACAATAATCCGTTGCTTTTTACCGTCGGAAAACATCAGGTTCAACGGCCGAATTCTCGGGCGGCCTCAAGCATGGCGATATAATTTTCAAATTTTACGTATTCCGGAATGCTGTTGCCGGAACCGACACAATAGCCGCCATTATAGGCAGCGTCTTCGATGTTTTTCCGAACCTGTTCACGAATCTGCCCCGGAGTTCCGCGGGAGAGTAGATCAACATCCACATGCCCGATCAGGCAGAGGCGATCACCATAGCGCTGTTTAACTTCGGAAATGGCCATGGCCTGTGGTTCAATTGGATGCAAAGCATCAACGCCGCAATTAATAATATCTTCCATTACTTCAAACAGAATTCCGTCAGTGTGGTAGATCAATGGTTTATTCGCTGATTTTGCTAAATCACCAATTTTCTTCAGCCAGGGAAAGAAATACTGACGCAGTATTGCGGGTGACAACATCAGGCCCGAAACATAAGCAATGTCATCACTGTACCACATTACATCGACACTGTCACTTTCTGCAAAATATTCAAACATAGTGAGTACCAGGTTCCCGATCTTATTAAACAGCGCCTCAACCAGTTCCGGGTTATCGTAGAGCGCATAGGAAAATTCTTCAAAACCCATCAACTCCCAGACCATGGTAAAAATGTCACCATATTGACCGATTACACCCATGCCTTCGGGCAAATACTGCCTGACTTTTTCAAACGTTGAATAATCAAAATCTGCCTTTTCCGGAAATCTGTATTTTTCAAAGTCCTCAAAGGAGGTAATAACGCCTTTGCCTTCGGTTGCCCAGTTTCTGGATACCGATCCATCATCATTGACGGTTATATTTTCACTGTCCTGGAGAAAAAGTTTGCCGGGATTGAAATCGGCGACCGGTTGTAATTTAATATAGTCATAGCCGGCTTTATGCCAGAAATCCACATCATCTTTCAGGGATTGTATGGGTCTTCCAAGGAATTTTTCTTTAATAATCGGATGAATGCCAAGCTCGGCAATCGGTACATACTGCGCCTTTCCGCGTTTTAATGTCAGTTTGAACTGTTCAATATCCGGTCCCATATTCTCCTCTCTTCTATCAATTATTTTTGACTTTCAGTGGTGCAATTTAAAGGTTTTTTCCCTGCACCGCACTATTATTTTACATTTTTCAATTGTAACTTAGGCCGATATGTAGGAAGTGTATGGATCATCGGAACACAATGAAAACAAAGGCTGTATTTCTGGATCGTGATGGTACGTTAAATGCGGACAGTGTTCATTATATAAAATCCGTCGAGGAATTTCACCTGTTTGAGTTTACCGCAGACGCACTCTTGATTTTGACGCGGCTTGGTTATAAGAATATCCTCATTACGAATCAATCCGCCCTTGGGCGAGATATGATTACCGTCAAAGAGTTCGAGAATATTCATTTAAACCTGAAAACGGCAATCCGGCGTGCGGGTGCTGAAATCCATGGAATTTATTATTGTCCCCATCTACCGGAAGACAATTGCGATTGCCGGAAGCCGAAAACCGGGAATTTGAAAAAAGCCATTAGGGATTTTAACATCGATATTAGTAAATCGTTTTTTATCGGGGACTCATTTAAAGATATTCAGACCGGAGCGGCGGCTGGCTGCCGGACGATTTTTGTCCGTACCGGAGTTGACTCGCCAGCAATAAAAACCATTGAATCATGGAAACCACGGCCGGATTTTATCACTGAAAATTTACTTGAAGCAGCGCAACTCATTGAATGTACAGAAAGAAGTCAGAACTTATGAAAATTGTTGTTTTAATGGGGGGGACCTCCTCCGAACGGGAAGTCTCATTATCCAGTGGAAAGAATATTGCAGAGGCGCTGAAACGGAATGGTCATGATGTTCTCCTGCTTGATACTGTTTTACCAATCGGTCAATTGCAGGAATCAATACCGGTCACGGTAAAGGAGATTGAGCAGGGTGATGAAAACCTTTTGCATTTACTGATTGAACCTGAAATTCGGTCCGCAGATTTCATATTCAGTGCACTGCATGGCGGCAGTGGTGAAAACGGGATTGTGCAGGGAATCCTGCAGATACTTGGATATCAGTTCAATGGATCAAGCGCAGAGGGTTGCGCGATTGCGATGGATAAGGTTGTCTCAAAAATGATCTTTGAAAAAAATGGTATTCCAACACCGAAATGGCTGTATTTTGAACGAATCGGCGGATTCGATTATGCCGAAACAATTGACAAAATAGCGCGTAAGTTCCAATTACCTCTGGTGATAAAACCCGGACATGAAGGATCCACAGTCGGGCTGACGATTGTAAAAAAACATGAGCAGATAAAGGCGGCTATTAACAAAGCGTTAAAGTATAATTCGGTGTTTTTGGTTGAGGAATATATTCCAGGGCGTGAACTGACCGTTGCTGTGCTTGGAAAAAGAGCGTTGCCGGTGGTGGAAATCCGTCCTAAACATGGGATATATGATTATGAATGCAAATATACCAGCGGGATGAGTGAATACATTGTTCCGGCGGACATTGGCGATAATCTTGCAGAAGAGATTCAAGATCTTACAATTAATGCTTTCAATCTACTGCGCTGTTCCGGTTACGGCCGGATGGATTTGCGCCTGTGTGAAGATAACAAACCCTGTTTTCTGGAGATGAATACACTGCCGGGAATGACCTCCACCAGCCTGGTGCCAAAAGCCGCAAAGGCGGTCGGATTAAGTTTTGAACAATTGTTAGAAGAAATCATTCGGATCGGAATGGGAGATAATGAATAATTCAGTTAAACGGTGTTCGGAATATATTCTTGATTACAGTGCTCTGCACTGGTTTGCATTATATACAAAATCACGGCATGAGAAAAAAGTCAAAGAATTACTGGATGAGAAATGCATTGAAAACTATTTGCCGTTAAAAAAGGAATACCATCAATGGACCGATCGTAAAAAACTGGTTGAAGTACCGCTGATCCGTGGATATGTGTTTGTGCGTATAGCTGCTAAAAATTCAGTCTTTGTTCTTGAAATACCGGGCGCTGCACGGTTTATTAAATTTAAAAATGAAATGGCCCCGATTCCGGATTTTCAGATTGAAGCGTTGACGCAGGTACTTGCAAGCGGAGCCAGTCTTCAAAAGCGGGAATATCTTAAAACCGGAAGGAATGTACAGGTCAAAAGTGGACCATTCAAGGGAGTCAAAGGAAAAATTCAGCGGATCGAAAATGAAAATCGCTTCATCATTTCTCTGAACTTTCCACAAGCATCTTTCGAGGTGCTGGTTGATCCTGCGCTTCTGGAACCTTTCGATGATGAATGTGAAAAGAAATCCTATGTATCAATACCCCTAGGAATGTAACTATGGCACTCCGTTTTTATAATACTATGACCCGGAATAAGGATGATTTTCAGCCAATACAAACTGGTAAAGTCAGGATGTATACCTGCGGCCCGACTGTCTATAACTATGCCCATATCGGGAATTTCCGGGCGTATATTTTTGAAGATTTGCTTCGTCGTTATCTGAAATTCAAGGGATATCAGGTTGTTCAGGTGATGAACATTACGGACGTTGATGATAAAATCATTCGGGACGCCAATAAAACCGGCAAATCGATCCGGGAATTTACCAAATCCTATCAGGATGCTTTTTTTGAGGATTTGGATGCTCTTGGAATAGAGCGGGCCGAGGTCTATCCGGCTGCAACAGATCACATTCCGGAGATGGTGAATTTAATCAAATCACTTCTGGATAAAGGCATTGCTTATCGAACTGATGACGGATCGATTTACTTCAGAGTATCCGATTATCCGGCTTATGGCAAACTGGCGCATCTGAATATTGCAGAAATGCAACGTGGTGCGCGGGTCCAAAGCGATGAATACGAAAAAGAAGAAATTCGGGATTTTGCACTGTGGAAGGGCTGGAAAGATGATGACGGTCCGGTTTACTGGGAAACGGAAATTGGCAAGGGCCGGCCGGGCTGGCATATCGAATGTTCGGCAATGAGTTCGAAATATCTGGGGAAACACTTTGATATTCACACGGGCGGTGTGGATAATATTTTTCCCCACCATGAAAATGAGATTGCGCAAAGCGAAGCGGGCACCGGTGAAAAATTTGTGAATTACTGGCTGCATTGTGAACACCTGATGGTTGAAGGCGATAAAATGAGTAAATCCGCCGGCAATTTCTATCGTCTGCGGGAACTTCTGGACAAAGAGATTGACGCAACGGCCATCCGGTATGTGCTTTTAAGTACACACTATCGTCAAAAATTGAATTTTACATTTGATAAAGTCGAAGCTGCGGCAAAAAGCATTACACGCCTGCGGGATTTCAAGAAATCTCTGATCGGAAATACCATTAATGATTCACAACAAATTCGCAAGATTATTGATAAATATTTGAACGATTTTGAAGCAACCCTGGATGACGATCTGAATATTTCAGGCGCACTGGGATCGGTTTTTTCCTGTATCCATGAGATCAACACTTTTCGTGAAACCAATTCGCTAACCGAAGACGATGTTCAGGCAATTGTGGAATATTTGAACAGAATTGATTCCGTCCTGAATGTGCTGGAAGTACCGGAAAATCAATTATCAGACGAGGAACAGACCTTGATCGATGCCCGGCAGCAAGCCAGAGCGGAACGGAACTGGGCCGAAGCCGACCGGATTCGAGATGAGTTGCTGAGCCGGGGTATTATACTTGAAGACACGCCCCAGGGAACATCCTGGAAGCGGAAGATTTAAACGGTATAAATTATAATTCATAATTCGTAAATATTTCGTCGATCGTAACGGTCGCTGTACCGATTTTCCCAACCACTACGCCGGATGCAAGATTGGCGGCTTTCGCGGCGGTAAACCAGTTATCGGAGATTATTAATCCGGCTAAAAATGTTGCAATGAACGTGTCTCCCGCGCCGCTGACATCAAACACTTCCCGGGCCTTGGTTGGTACAGTCAAACTGTTTTGATTGCTATCAAGGACGAAAACTCCCTGGTCGCCTAGAGTAATTACGAGCCCCTTCAAACCCAGATCGGATACTAGTCTTTTTGCATATTCGCCAATCTCCTCGTCTTTCAGGTCGGGATGTCGAATGGCATTTACAAATTCTTTACGGTTTGGTTTAAGGGTTGTAGCACCGTGATACTTGGAAAAGTCATTGCTTTTTGGATCGACTATTACGGGTTTTCCGGAAAAGTATTTCAGGATATCCGATGTCAGGCCAGTAGTCAGAAATCCCTTATTGTAATCCGATATAATTACGCCATCGTACCGGTCCGAATTACTCACGATCTGTTTATAAAGAGCCACTGCCGTGGAATCATGAATCGGTTCACAGGATTCTTCGTCAATGCGTAAGAGTTGTTGGTGTTGTGCGATAACCCGGGATTTCATTGTTGTGTGCCGTCCTGGAATTTCCTGAATCAGGGGCTTGATATTTTTTTGATGACACAATTCAAACAGAATATTTTCATGATCATCATTGCCACAAATTCCGGCGAGAGTGACTTTGCTGCCCAAACTTGCCAGATTTGCCGCGACATTCCCGGCTCCTCCGAGGCGGTTCTCTTTATTTTTTACTTGAATAACCGGCACAGGGGCTTCCGGTGAAATTCGACTGACTGATCCCCAGATATAATTATCGAGAATCAGGTCACCGACGACCAGAATATTCAGAGTAGAAATGTCATTGAATAGCGTCCGTAAGGCATTTTTTGATATATCATTATAAGGCGACATATTACTCTCAATTTATGTGATAATAATCTTTGTACCAGTCGATAAACCGCTTCACGCCCAATTCAATTCCCGTGGATGGATTAAATCCGAGTATTTTGCGGGAATGTTCTATATCGGCGAAGGTTTCCGGAACATCGCCGGGCTGAATCGGCATATAATTAATATTTGCCTGTTTGTCAAGATTTTTTTCAATCAATCGGATAAAGTCCATCAGGTCTTCACTGCGATGATTTCCGAGATTGAATATCTCGTAATCAGATGGTGTGTTGAGAGCGGCAATAATCCCGTCCACAATATCATCAACGTAAGTAAAATCCCGTCGCATTTTTCCATTGTTAAAGACATCGATGGGTTCGCCGGCGAGGATTTTTTTTGTAAATATAAAAAGAGCCATATCAGGTCTGCCATATGGGCCATAAACAGTGAAAAATCGTAAACCCGTTGTCGGCATTTTAAACAAATGTGAATAGGTGTGCGCAATCAATTCATTTGACTTTTTTGAAGCGGCATACAGAGAAATTGGGTGGTCGACATTGTCATCAACAGAAAAGGGGAGTTTTTTATTGTCTCCATAAACGCTGGAGCTGGAGGCATAGACAAAATTGGTGACCCGGGCGCGCTTTGACAGTTCGATAATGTTCAGAAATCCCTCGAGATTTGATTTTTGATAGGCAAAGGGATTGATCAATGAATACCGGACGCCTGCCTGGGCTGCGAGATTACAGACTTTTTGAATATCATGGGTTTCAAACACAATTTCTAGTGATTTGAAATCGCACAGATCATTTCGGTAAAAGGTAAAATATTTCGATTTTTCAAGCAGTTTTAACCGGGCCTCTTTCAGGGATGGATCGTAATAATCGTTCACACTGTCGTATCCGACGATAGGGGTACCGTTTTCCAATAGTTTATTGCATAGATGAAAACCAATAAATCCTGCGGCACCAGTTACTAATATTGACATAGAATATCTCGCTTTATTTCAGTTTCATGGTAAAACTTATACAATTCGAACAAAAATAAAAATTACTTTTAATTGAAAATTTTTTATTGAAATCTAAATAAATTGTATTAACTTTCGAGGCTTTTTCAATTTCCGAGTTCACCGCTAATATTTGGATAGTATCTGGAACGAAAGATTTAAGGGTCTTTTTCCTCTGAAAATATACGCCACCATAGCTCAGCTGGTAGAGCGGCTGATTTGTAATCAGCGGGTCGCGGGTTCGATCCCTGCTGGTGGCTCAACGAATTGAGAGTGGTTTTTGAAATGGAGATTTGACGATTACCAATGCCCGGGATAAGGGGTTTTTTGGGAGAGAGTATTTGCTTTCGCTAGGTCAAATAGTTTTAATTTTTCAAAACGGTATACAACTTACATCACTTAAATCAGAATTAAAACGGGTCGGTGGCCGAGTGGTTAATGGCAGCAGACTGTAAATCTGCCGGCGAAACGCCTACGGTGGTTCAAATCCATCCCGGCCCACATCTTCCTGCGGGTGTAGCTTAGTGGTAAAGCTCCGGCCTTCCAAGCCGGTGACGAGGGTTCAATCCCCTTCACCCGCTCACGTATGAATGTGGATATTTGACCGGTAAAGACTATCTGTTCATAGTTATTTGAATGAAATGCCCACGTAGCTCAGTCGGTAGAGCGTCCCGAAAGGTCGGGAAGGTCACGGTTAATACCGACGCTATTTGAGAATGAATGCACACGTAGCTCAGTCGGTAGAGCGTTCCGAAAGGTCGGGAAGGTCACGGTTAAAACTGTGTTATTTG
>Ga0180007_10004214_pt1 | contig 15361 bp, 11 predicted proteins | sample MM_PC_MetaG_FD_121122 | JGI IMG/M metagenome (GOLD analysis project Ga0180007, IMG submission 121122) | Groundwater microbial communities from the Aspo Hard Rock Laboratory (HRL) deep subsurface site, Sweden - MM_PC_MetaG | ecosystem: Environmental > Aquatic > Deep subsurface > Groundwater... | reverse complement strand
GAAACTCACGCTTCTGTATGCGTAACTGACGGGGTGAAAACTGCGATATCCTGCGTGAAATCCTGGGATCAGACAGGTTGATCAGTGTGAAGAATCTGGGGAGAAATAATGTGGCACGTTACATCAGGGAACCGAATGAGGATTGCCTGACAAACAGTCAGTAGGTATAGCGTCCGGGCAACTGGGTATCATGATGAATACCAGTCGGTTATCCTGGGTCTATTGCCATCACACAGCCAGGATCGGTTTTCGGGTTCCTCTGAGGGTTCCTCCTTCATGTTTAGTGCGTGAAGCTTACTGCCTTCATGGAATCGCTATGGTAGATTGCTATTAGTGATGTCCCAGGTTTCAGATCAGAGGTTAATTCGCATCAATGAGTGTAGAGGTGGATACCGGACTCATTCTGAAATCTAGTTGATATCCTTGATCGGATGTAGTGAGTTATGTTTACTGAGAGGAGTGCCTAGTGTGGCAACAGATTATGTGGTGGCTACTTACCCTCGTGGTAGGGTCGTTTCTTGTTCCATATATTGTTCAGGTGATTGCTGCTCGCAATAAGCTGACGGCGTTGATTGTTGAGATTCGATACAATCGTGTCGTGTTGAACAGATTCAAGAAGTCGGGTGCGGGAATACAGGTGGTATCGCGGTCCGCCTACGAAGACTTTCGAAAAGACTATTTGTTAGCTAAAACTCTGGCTAAAGACAAGAAGCATAGGGCCTTCGATCACATTCACAACGCATACGCCTATCACTCGTCTCGGCTTGTCGGAAATGCTGATGGCGAGTGGCACGATGTCTTTGATAGGTTTTCGACAGCCGATCAAAAGCTCATGGACTACTTGAAACTCGAGAGACCACGTCTTGGTGGAATTGTTCCATTGTTTGACAAGGCGTTCTTTTCCGACATTGATGTCAGTCTCCGGTCCGTAAGCGAATAAGAGACACAGGAACCGGAGAGTGTCCTAAAGTTAGTTGAAAGTTGAAGCGGCCTCCGGCCTCTGGTAAAACTTTGAGTGACAAAAACTTAAAGCACCAGAGACCAAAGGAGGCCACCAATGGCCAGATTGCCACATATCGTTCACAAGCGCAAGAAGTCCAAGATCATGGGCAGCCCTGACACCATCAGCCGCCAGGATATCGCCGCCATGCAGGTCGATGCCAGGCTTGATCTGATTCGGGCCCTGATCCCCATCGGCCTATCCTACGTGGCCGCTGAACTGGAGCAGGAGGTCGTCAGACTGGCCGGTGTCCGGAACAGCTGCAAGGCAGACCAGGACGCTCCCCGTCGCCATGGAACCAACCCCGGGTCGGTGAAGTTGGCCGGCCAATCGATCCCGATTCGTGTGCCACGCCTGAGGGATCCAGATGGCGAAGTTCCCTTGGTCTGCTACGAAAATCTTCATCGTGGCGGAGATTTGAACGACCAGGTTTTCCGGCAGGTGTTGTACGGCATTTCCTGCCGCAACTACGAGCAGGCGGCCGCGCAGATTCCCGGCGCGATTGGCCTGTCGAGTTCGACGGTGTCGCGCAAGTTCGTCGAAGCCAGCGCAAAGAAGTTGCGCGAGTTCCAAGAACGAGGCCTCTCGAGTTTGGACCTCGTGGCCGTTTTCCTGGACGGCAAGAGCTTTGCCGAAGACCAGATGGTCATCGCCGCAGGCGTTGATCTACAGGGCCATAAGCACATTCTGGGGTTTGTCCAGACCAGCACGGAGAACAAGCGATCCATCTCCCAGTTCTTGAAGTCGCTGACCAGCCGCGGGCTTGACGTCAGCGATGGCCTGCTTGCAGTCATCGACGGTGCCAAGGGTCTTCGAGCGGCATTGTTTGATGCTTTTCCGGATCAGGTTGTGATCCAACGCTGCCAGTGGCACAAGCGGGAGAACGTGGTGTCGTACCTGGCCAGGTGTGATCAAAAGTACTGGCGTGACCGGCTGCAGAAGGCGTACCAGCGGCCGACCTACGACGAAGCGAAGCGGGAGCTGAAAAAGATCCGCCGAGAGCTGGTGAACATCAACGAATCCGCCGTCGCGAGCCTGGACGAAGGGTTCGAGGAAACGCTGACCTTGCACCGCCTGGGCCTGTTTGGAGTCCTGGGTCGGTCACTCAAGACGACGAATATCTCGGCCGGAGCGGCCACCATCAATGTACCCGGCGACTATGTGTCTATCGGTCTTGCCATCGGCGCCGCGATCGACGGGGACATCATCCAGGTGGAGTCCGGAGTCTACTCCGGGCCCGACAATCGCAATCTTGAGATCAACGGGATCAACCTGAGTCTCATGGCGATCTCGGGACCGAGCACCACGATCATCGACTGTGAAGGCTTGGGGCTTGGCATCTCGGTGCTCAACGGCGCCGGCCCGTCGGTGCTGATCGAGGGTTTCACGATTCGCAATGCCACCGGTGGAAACGGCAGCGCCCTGGTCGTCCATCAGTCGATGGCTTCGATCAGCGGCTGCATCTTCGAGACCAACACGGTCAGCATGAATGCTGGGGCCGTCTGGATCGGCTACGCCACCGGGACAGTGACAGTCGACGCCTGCGAATTTTACGGAAATACGAGCGTCTACCGCGCCGGCGCGTTGATGATCGACAACTCCACGGCCGAGATCACGAACTGCATCTTCGCCGACAACGTCGCGGGCAGCACGGGCGGCGGGGCCATGTATTTCAACACTTCTCAGCCCACGGTTCATGCGTGCATCCTGACGCGCAATGACGGAGGCGGAGGAGCCGGAGGCATCGCGTCGGCCTCATCGGGCGCGTTCCAGGTCACCAACACGATCATCGCCAACAGCCTCGCAGGTGCTGCGGCCAACAGCGGCACGTACACCCACTGCATCGCCTGGAACAACGCGGGCGGCGACGACCTCTACGACTCTGTGAACAACCTGGTCGCCGACCCCCTGTTCTGCGATCCCAGCGGCGACTCCTTCTTTGTCTGCGCGGACTCGCCGGCCGCGGCGGCCGCGGCCGCGAATCCCTGGGGCGAGACGGTCGGTTTCCTGGATCAGGGTTGCCCTGACTGTGGAGATGTCGCTCAGGAGGACTTGAGTTGGAGCGGCGTCAAGGCTCTCTATCGATGACCTGGAACGGCGTCATGGGTTCTCTCCATCCCTACCAGGTCGCCGGTCGCGTCCCAGTCCGGAGGAACCCATGGCCGATCATGAACTGAACCCGAAACCGTCCATCGTCGCCGAGGCTCACATTTCCTCCCGGGACGAATACGACCGCCTCTACCAGCTGTCGCTCGACGATCCCGAATCGTTCTGGCGCAAGCAGGCCGAACGCATCGATTGGTTCCATCCCTTTCGGACGGTGTTCGATCACGACTACGAGAACGTGGATTTCGGCTGGTATCTGGGCGGACGTCTGAACGCCTGCCACAACTGCGTCGATCGCCATCTCGAGGCCAGGGGGGATCAGGCGGCGATCATCTGGGCCAAGGATGAACCCGGCGAGTACGAGACCGTCACCTACCGCGACCTCAAGCACAAGGTGGCCAAGGTGGCGAACGTTCTGCGGCATCACGGCGTGCGCAAGGGCGATCGGGTGTGCCTCTACATGCCGATGATTCCCGAGCTGGCCTACACGATGCTGGCCTGCGCGAGGATCGGAGCCGTGCATTCGATCGTGTTCGGGGGGTTCAGCAGCGAAGCGATCCGGGACCGGATCATCGACGCCGGCGCCAGGATCGTCGTGACAGCCAACGAGGGGTTGCGCGGCGGCAAGCGCCTGCGTCTCAAGGACACCGTCGACCGGGCCGTGGACGGACTGGATCTGGTCACGACCGTCCTGGTCGCCCGTCGCACCGACGGCGAAGTGGCCATGCGTCCGGGGCGCGATTTCTGGCTGGATCAGGAATGCAGCCGTCAGCGCTCGACGAGCACCATTACCTGGATGGGAGCCGAGGAACCCCTGTTCATCCTCTACACGTCGGGATCGACGGGTAAGCCCAAGGGCGTGCTGCACACCACCGGCGGCTACATGGTCTACACGGCGATGACCCACGAACTGGTCTTCGACCACCACGACCGCGACGTCTACTTCTGCGCCGCGGACATCGGTTGGATCACCGGCCACTCGTATATCATCTACGGGCCATTGGCCAACGGCGCCACGACGGTCATGTTCGAGTCGATTCCGACCTACCCCGATGCGGGACGCTACTGGAGGATCGTCGAGGATCTCGGTGTGACCATCTTCTACACGGCGCCCACCGCGATCCGGGCCATCCATCGCGAAGGTGACGCGTTCCTCGAGCCCTACGACCGTTCGACCCTGCGGGTGCTGGGAACCGTCGGTGAACCCATCAGCCCCGAGACGTGGCGCTGGTACCACGACGTCGTTGGCGAGGGACGCTGCGCCGTGGTGGACACCTGGTGGCAGACCGAGACCGGCGGCATCATGATCACGCCCTTGCCCGGGGTCACGCCGCTGAAGCCCGGTTCGGCGACGTTGCCTTTCTTCGGGATCAAGCCGGTGCTGATGGATGAGGAAGGACGCCCCATCGAAGGCGACGACGTCACCGGCAACCTCTGCATCGAGAAGACCTGGCCGGGGCAGGCCCGGACCGTCTATGGCGATCACGAGAGATTCGCAGAGACCTACTTTTCCCAGTATCCAGGCTACTACTTCACCGGTGATGGCTGCCGCCGCGACCGGGACGGCTACTACTGGATCACCGGACGCGTGGACGACGTGATCAACGTCAGCGGGCACCGCCTCGGCACAGCCGAAGTGGAGAGCGCGCTGGTGGCCCACGAGGCCGTGGCCGAAGCCGCCGTGGTCGGGTTTCCCCATGAGATCAAGGGCCAGGGGATCTTCGCCTTCGTCCTGCTGAGCGCCGAGTATGCGGGCAGCGACCGGAGCGAAGTGAGCGGCGTGCTCAAGGAACAGGTTCGCCATGTGATCGGCCCGATCGCCACGCCGGACAGGATCCTGGTCGTGCCCGGCCTGCCCAAGACGCGCAGCGGCAAGATCATGAGAAGGATCCTCAGGGCGATTGCGGCGGGGGAGACGTCGGATCTCGGCGATGTGACGACCCTGGCGGATCCAGGCGTCGTTGCCGAAATCGTCCTGACCTACGGGAAATTGCGGGACTGATCGACGCCCCGTTACAGGGGCAGCGCCGTCTTGCGCAGGCACTTCGGGGGAGGATGGCTCCAGGCCGGGCCGCCGGTGGCTCCGGACAGGTAACCCAGGCCGGCACCATGATGGATGGCGAGCAGGCAGATCATCACCCGGAAGAACTGGGAAGGCTGACGCCGCAGGGTCACGATCGCGCTGTCGAGGGCGATGGCGCCGATATGGGTGATCGTCAGCAGTGTCCACACCGCCAGGGCTGCGGGGTGGATGAGTCCCACCAGGGGCAGGCAGAGCGCGAGCATCGAGAGCACGGCCAGGCCGAGAGCGGCCGGCGACAGGGAGCCCGGATGCTTGCGGGTCATCATCGCGCGTCCGTAGCCGTAGCGGTAGATCTGCCGGAACAGGGCGGTCAGGGAGCTGCGCGGCATGTATGCCACGGCGAACTCCTGTTCGTGCCATGCCTGGATGCCCATCCTTTCGACCCTCAGGTTGAACTCCAGATCCTCACCGGCATCGAAGCGCTCGTCGATGCCGCCGAGTTCCAGATACAGCGACCGTTCGTATCCGCAGCCGGCACTCAGGGGCGAGCACCACTGGGCGTCGCCCGAGTAGATGCGTGATCCCGAATTGTGCCCTAGATAGGACTGACGGGCGAGAGAGACGGCGGTCTGGAACGCGTTGTCGCCCTCGGCGATCAGCGGCTGGGGACGGGAGACGCATCGGGCTCCCGAAGCGAAGGCCTCGACGACGCCCTCGAGCATCCGTTCGGAGACGATGCTGCAATGCCCGTCGATGAACAGGATATGGCTGCCCAGCGCGAACCGTGCGCCCACGTTGCGGGCGGCGCCGGAAAGCCCGGCGGGGTTGTCCAGAAGTCGAATGCGTGGGTCCGAGGCCTGGAGATCCATGACCACGTCACGGGTGCGGTCGGTGCTCATGCCGTCCACGACGATCAGCTCGTATCGGTCGTGGGGCAGGCTCTGGGCCTGCAGCTCACCGATCACACGGGCGATGTGGCGCTCTTCGTTGCGAACCGGCAGCACGACGCTCAGGAAGAGCGGAGTGGGGTTCGTTTGAGCAGCGGATTCGGGCATGGCATCCTCGTTCGATCCTCGGCAAGGATCTCGTCCCGGTGTCGTTTCGGGATGAGCTCTGTGTGTCGGGGATCATCGGCCCTGTTTCGCTGCCCTGTAGTCCTTCCTGTGATCAGCCTCCGCACCCGGCCGTCAGAGCGCCGATCGACCCGCAAGTGGCTGTCCGGCATGGCGAGTCGGCCTCGAGGAAGAGGCCGTCGGGGACCCCGCCGTCCGGCCAGTCGCAAAAGAGCGGGTCGAGGTGGATCATACCCCCGAAATCGGTGGTGCCGGGCGGCGGCGAGTCATGGGGGTTGCCGTAGATGTTGCTGCAACCGAGACCGAACATGCCGATGCCGTTCCAACTGATCGCCGCACCTCCGGACCCGAAGGCGATGATCGACGTGCGGATCCTGAAGTCGTCCACGTCGCGCACCCGGAGACCGCTGCCGTCCGGAGATGAGTTGCCCACGATGGTGCAATGATCCAGGCTCACGGTGTCGGAGGCCGTGCCCGGGACTCCACCGCCGATCCAGACGCCGCCGCCGGAACCGTCGGACGTGTTGCCGACCACGACGCAGTGATCGACCGAGGCGTCGAAATTGAAGATGGCCAGCCCGCCGCCGGCGGTGGTCGCCGAATTGTCGCGGAAGACGCAGCGGGAAACCACCGCGCTGTCGTAGCTGTTGATCATGAACAAGCCGCCGCCCCAGTCAGACTGGTTGTTCTCGAAGATGCAGGCCTCGATCCGCACGGCGCTCACGCCTCCCCACCACATGCCGCCGCCGGCGCCGGGAACGACGCCGTCGCCGAAGGCCGTGTTGTCGCGCAGCACACAGTTGCGGATCGTCGGCGGGGAGAGATGTCCGATGATGCCGCCCCCGCCAAACCAGTTGGACGACTCGTTGGCCACGCCGTTGATGATGGTGAAGCCATCGATGACGCACTGATCGTTGTAGCCCACCGCGAAGACGAGTCGACCTTGGCCTTCTGCATCGAGGATCGTGACCCGGGGCCCGCCTTCGCTGCGGATCTCGACGCCTTGATAATCCCGTTCGAGCAGGATCATGCCGTGATCGACATGCCAGGAGTCGGCGAGATCGACCTGCTCGCTCCACCTGTAGTGACCCGGAGCGACCAGGATGAGGTCGCCGGCCACGGCCATCTCCACGGCGTCCTGCAGCGTCGGCGCGTCGCCGGAGCCATCGGCCCGCACCCTGATGGTCCGGCCGATGATCTCATGGGGCGTCGCGACCAGCTCGTTGGACAGCACCGACCAGACATCGTCGCCGGATCCGACGCGCAGACGGATGAAGATGTCGAGGCCGGTCGTCAATCCGCTGATCGTCACCGACTCCCTGGCGCCGGCCTCACCCGGAGCCGGCAGTTCGGGCACGACCGTCCAGTCGGCCCAGTCGGCGTTCGGGTCGGTCGTGAAGCGCAGGTCGTAGGTCTCGGCCGCCTTGGTGCGGTCATCGGGAACGGTCCAGCCGACCGTGACGCTCGTGGCGTCGAATCCGATCACCGCGAGATCGTCGATCGTCACGGTCGGAACCGTCTGTTCCGGTGGCGGAGGCCCGGCGGGATCGCTGGAGCAGCCGAATCCCGGCGCCATGGACACGGCGAGCAGGACGGCCAGGAGGTTCGATCGGGTGAAGCGAGGCATCGGCAACTTCCTCGATGGGGGGAGGGCGAATCGCTGCCTGAGACTAGAGAACGACGCCGGGGCGGTCAAGGCGCTGGCGCCCGAGACCGCAATAAGCAGGAGACCGGGCTTCCTTCGGCACGGGAATCACGGTACCATGCCGCATCCTTCGACATCGGAGAAGCCATGGAACGCAAGGTCCTCCACGTCCTGTCCCAACGCCCCGGCTTGACCGGCAGCGGCGTGACGCTCGATTCCCTGATCCGCCGTGCCTCCTCCACCGGATGGTCCCAGGTCGCGGTGGTCGGAGCGCCGGGAGACGAAACGGAAACCTACGTCGGCGGCCTGCCGCGCGATCGGGTGAGGCCTCTGCATTTCGACTGCGGGGATCTGGACTTCCCCGTGCCCGGGATGAGCGACGTGATGCCCTACCGGAGCATGCGGTTCTCCGAATTGGACGACCAACGTTTGGCGGCCTATCGCAAGGCATGGCTGGATCATCTCGCAGTCGTGATCGAGGATTTTCGTCCCGACATAATCCACGCCCACCATGTCTGGATCCTCGGTTCCCTGCTCAAGGACGTCGCCCCGGACATTCCGGTGGTGACCCACTGCCATGCCACGGGTTTTCGACAGATGGCCCTGTGCCCCCATCTCGCCTTCGACGTGCGGGAGGGGTGCCGCCGCAACGACGCCTTCTGCGTCCTTCACGAAGGTCACTCCGATGAACTCGTCCGGACTCTCGGGGTGGCCCGGGACCAGATCACCGTGGTCGGGAGCGGCTATCGAAGTGAGATTTTTCACGCCCGAGGACTGCCCGACGAAAGGGACGGCCACATCCTTTACGTCGGGAAATCGAGCCGGGCCAAGGGCGTGCCCTGGCTCCTCGACGCTGTGGAATCCCTGGCCGAGCGTCGCCCGGGACTCGTGCTGCACATGGCCGGCTCCGGCGCGGGAGCCGAAGCCGAGGAGATCCATCGGCGCATCGAACGTCTCGGCGGCCTGGTGGTCCATCACGGGCAGCTGGCCCAGCTCGAGCTGGCCGACCTCATGCGCAGCAGCGCCGTCTGTGTCCTGCCGTCCTTCTACGAAGGGCTGCCGCTGGTGCTGGTGGAGGCCCTCGCCTGCGGCTGCCGCATCGTGGCGACGAATCTGCCCGGCATCAGGAACCAGCTCGTCCCGTACCTGGGAAGCGCCATCGACCTGGTCCCGATGCCGCGCATGGAGTCGGTCGACGTCCCTTACGGGCCCGATCTTCCCGACTTCGTCACCAGCCTCACCGTGACCCTCGAGCGGGCCTTGAATGCTCCGCCGATCGACGTGAATTCGACGGCTTTCGCTCTCGCCCTGGGGCCTTTCACCTGGTCCAGGATCTTCAGCCGCATCGAGAACCTGTGGCTCGATCTGATGGAAGCCCGATCGGCCTAGCCGGTCGATGGCGCCCAGGAGGCCTTCCTTGGAGATTCGTCTGGTTCCACCTGAGTGGGCCACGCACCTGATCAGCGATCTCGACGACTGGCACCGTGCTCCCCGTCCGGTGGGCGACCTCGCGCCGTTCGATCTGCCCGACGACGCCTGGTTCGAATATGCCTGGCTCGATGCCGACGGCGTGCCCCGTTCGGATCCCACCGGCGTGTCAGCAGCGAACCCCTGGTGGGAGCATGCCTGTCGTCTGGCGGGGCCGGCCTTTCGTGAACACCCCGATGTTCCGAGCGCCGCAGCGAAAGCAGAGGGTCGACTGGAGCGTCACAAGTTGCCGTCGTCTTTTCTCGGCTCCCACCGTTGGGTGTTCCTGTACTCGACGGCAGGACCGTCGACACCGGGTCCGCTGGTCCTCTTCCAGGACGGCAAAGCGTGCTGGCACCACGGTCGTGTCGGTCCCCTGGCGGATGCCCTCACTCGATCCGGCGCGATCCCGCCCGCCCATTTCGTTTTCCTTCAACCCGAGCAGCGGAGTGGAGATTACGTCTTCAACCCCGCCTTCCGATCCTTCGTGAGCGAGGAGCTGATCCCGTTCGTCGAACAGGCTCGTCGCTGCACCGAATCGAGGGTGGCCTGGGGCGTCAGCCTCGGGGCGTTGGCTTCGGCCTGGCTGGCGCTCGATGCATCGGGCCTTTTCCAGACTGTCGTGGCCCAATCGGGAGCCTTCCTCGGAGGACCGGAAGACCGGCCCCACGATCCCTACGGAGGGAGCGAGTGGCTGTTGGCCGAAATCCGCGCCGGTCGGGGTGGGGATCTGAACTGGTCCCTGGATTGTGGAACCCTGGAATGGCTGCAGGGAGGACACCGGCGGCTGATCGAGGCCATGACCGACACTGGATGCCTCCATCGCTCCACCTCACGGACCATGGGCCACAATTGGCAGAACTGGCGCCAGGGTATTCCCGATGCTTTGCGGTGGGCTCTCGCACGATAAATCCCTGTGGTCGACTTGCCTTTCGGAAATTCCTGTGGCATCTTGGTCGTTCAATGAAATCCGTCTCTCATCTGTTCCGGGGGGAATCTCATGCGCAAGTCCGTCATCATGTTCCTGATCCTTCTTGTCGCCGTGGCCGGTGTGGCTGTCGCCAAGGACAAGGTCTACGGCAAGGGCGTCAGCGAAGGCGACGTCACGAAAATCAGCGCCATCATGGCCGACACCGACAGCTACCAGGGCAAGACGGTCCGCATCGAGGGAACCGCCGTGGCGATCTGTGCCTCTCGCGGTTGCTGGGTCGAGATCTCGTCTGACTTGGAGGGCCAGACCCTGCGCTTGAAGGTGAAAGACGGCGAGATCGTCTTCCCTTCGAAGATCGTGGGCGAGCGCATTGCCGCCGAAGGCGTCTTCACGGCCAACCACGTGACCGAAGAAAACAAGGTGTGCAGCCACAAGGCCACCCAGGAAGCCACGGGCTACTCCTGCACGACCTCCTATCAGGTGACCGGCACCGGCGCTGTCGTTTCTTTCAAATAAGCGCAGATGATGGGATCCTTCCGAAAAGTCTGCCGCTGGCTTCACCGCGAGCTGGGTTTCTTCGCTGTGGGCCTGACGCTGGTCTACGCCGTCAGTGGACTCGCCGTGAACCACGTGCATCACTGGAACCCCGACAACACATCGGCCATGGAGACCTGGAGCATCGAAGCTCCGGGTCTCGGACCTACCGAGGAAATCACGCCACTGGTGATCAGCCGTCTGGCCCTCGCGGAGCCGCCCAAGGACTCATGGAGAGCCGCAGAGCACCTGCTGCACGTCTTCACGCGTGACGGCACCGTGGAAGTGGATCTGAACACCGGCGGGGTGCGCCGAGAGCGGGTCACCCCGCGGCCGATCCTGTACGATATGAACTTCATGCATCTCAACAAGGGCAAGGGCGTCTGGACGATCGTCGCCGACGCCTATGCGGTCCTGCTCACCCTGCTCGCCCTCTCGGGGATTTTCCTGGTCAAGGGACGCAGGGGGCTCGCCGGTCGTGGTGGAGTGCTGATGGGGCTGGGGATTCTGCTTCCGATTCTCTATGCCTGGCTGGCCCGCGGTTGACAAGTCTTGACTCCCCTGTGCCGCCTTCCTAGCTTGGGCCCTTGAACCCGTTTCGCCGCGACGTCTGCGGCCAGACTCCAGACAGCAGGGGAGGTGCCCATGGCCACCATCGGCATCCGACTCGAGGACAAGAACCGCTGGGAACGGCGCGTTCCTCTGACTCCGGAACACGCTGCAGAGATCGCACGCGTGTCCGGCCATCAACTGCTGTTCCAGCCGTCGCCGAACCGAGTGTTCTCCGACGACCAGTACCGCGATGCTGGGATCGAAGTCACCGAATCGGCCGTCCAGGCCGATATCCTGATCGCCGTCAAGGAGATCCCCCTCGACCTGTTCCGCGCCGGCTGCGTCACCATGTTCTTTTCGCATACGATCAAGGGCCAGCCCGGCAACATGCCCATGCTGAAGCGCCTGCTCGACCTCGGATGCACCCTGATCGATTACGAACGCATCGTCGATCGGGAGGGCCGACGGCTGATATCCTTCAGCCTCCACGCGGGCTACGCCGGCATGATCGAATCCCTGCGCGCCCTGGGATTGCGCTTGCGGTCACGAGGACGGGAGACGGCGCTGGCCGACATCAAGCCGGCCTTCGAGTACGCGGACCTGCAGGATGCAGAACGTCACCTGCGCCTGATCGGCGAGCGGTTGCGCACCGAAGCGGCTGCCCCTCTGGTCATCGGCATCTCCGGGTACGGGAATGTGAGCCGCGGCGCCCAGACGGTGCTGGACTGGTTGCCCGTCTCGGAAGTCACGCCCGCTGATCTGCCCCTGTCCGGGATCAAGGCAAGCGGTGCGACGTTGATCAAGGTCGTCTTCGGGGAGGCGGACATGGTTCGTCCCGCCGGCGATCACGATTTCGAACTCCAGGATTACTACACGAATCCCGACAGGTACGTGGGTCGATTCGAAGACCACCTGCCGCATCTCGATCTGTTGGTCAACACGATCTTCTGGACCATACGCTACCCCCGACTGGTGACAAGAGATTGGGTCGCCTCGGCGTTCGCTGAAGGAAAAGAGCCGCGCCTGCAGGTGATCGGGGACATCAGCATCGACATCGAGGGCAGTATCGAGATCAGTCTCAAAGCCACCTACCCCGACCAGCCCTGCTTCGTCTACGATCCGGCGACCGATGAAGTGATCGACGGTGTCGAAGGTCGTGGGATCGTGGTCATGGCCGTGGACAACCTGCCCAGCGAGCTGCCTCGGGAAGCGTCCGAGCACTTCAGCTCGGTCCTGAAGGATATGGTTCCCGCCCTGGGCGATGCCGACTGGTCAGCATCCTTCGCGGAATTGGATCTGCCATACCACCTGAAGACGGCGGTCATCTGCCACCGTGGCGAACTGACCCCCGCGTACGCCGGTCTCGCCGGGCCCCTGGCCGAACATGGAGAGGGTTGAGATGCAACGAATCCTGGTTCTTGGTGCAGGTCTGGTCGCTCGTCCCCTGGTCGGGTATCTCCTGGAGCACGGTTTCGCCCTGACCCAGGCGGATCTCGAGATCAACCGGGCCGAGGCCATGATCGCCGGTCACCAGAACGGACGCGCCGTGCAGCTCGATCTGAGCGACCAAGAGGCCCTCGGCTGTCTGGTCTCCGAGCATGATCTGGTCGTAAGCCTGGCGCCGCCGCCCTTCCATCATGCGGTGGCCCGTCACTGTCTCAACCACGCCAGACCCATGGTCACAGCGTCGTATGTTTCCGAGGACATGATGTCCCTCGACCGGGAAGCCCGCAGCCTCGGCGTGACGCTGCTCAACGAGATCGGCGTCGACCCCGGCATCGATCACATGTCGGCCATGCGCATCATCGACGCCGTGCGCGATCAGGGCGGCCGGATCCTGGTGTTCCGTTCCTACTGCGGAGGGCTGCCGGCGCCTGAATGCAACGACAATCCCTTCGGCTACAAGTTGTCGTGGGCGCCTCGCGGAGTCCTGATGGCCAGCCGCAACGAAGCGATCTACCGCCGTCACCGCATGAGGATCCACACGCCGAACGAGCGTCTGTTCCGGGACATGCACCTGGTCCACGTCGAGGGCGTCGGCGATTTCGAGGCCTACCTCAACCGCGACTCGCTCCAGTACATCGACCTCTACGGGCTCGAAGATGTCGCCACCATGTACCGCGGAACCCTGCGCAACATGGGCTGGTGCGACTGCCTTCACAACTACCTGAAGCTGGGTCTTCTCGACCTCGAGGTCCGCAACGTCCGCGGCCTGACCTACCGCGATCTCACGGCCGGGATCCTGGGCTGTTCGACGGACGACGACCTGGCCGCGGTCTCGGCCAGGAAGTGCTGCATTTCCCGAAACTCCCTGCCGGTGTCGAACCTCGACTGGCTCGGGATGTTCGACGACGATCCTTTGCCGGTAAGCGAAATCTGTCCCCTGGACGCTCTGAACCTGCGCATGCAGGCACGGATGACCTACGCCGAAGGCGAACGCGACATGGTGGTCATGAAGCACGTCTTCGTCGCCGAATACGGGGACGGGAGCCGGGAGCAGCTCCATTCCCAGATGGTCGATTACGGCATTCCCGGAGGAGACTCCTCCATGGCGCGCACCGTGTCCCTGCCAGTGGCGATCGCGGCGCGTATGATCCTCGAAGGTCGCATCACTCAAGCAGGAGTTTTGCGTCCGATGACCCGGGACATCTATGATCCCGTGCTCATGGAGCTCGAATCCCTGGGCATCGCCTGTGTGGAAGAGACAGAAACCATCGAACCCGCGACCCGCGGAACCGGAGGGAAAAAACGATGACAAAACAGGAGATCGGCAAGCTGTTCCGCTCGCTGGGCCTGAGCAGGACCATGAAGGGCACCAGCGTGGGCGGCGAGTGGTTCGCCGACAGCGGAGACTATCTGGAATCGCGCAACCCGACGACGGGCGAAGTGCTGGCGAAAGTCGAACAGGCTTCGGCCAGGGACTACGCCGAGATGATGAAGATCTCCCAGAAGGCCTTCAGCGAATGGCGCACGATGCCCGCGCCCCTGCGCGGAGAGATCGTCCGTCAGATCGGCGAGGCCCTGCGCGAGAAGAAGGACGATCTCGCCGCCCTGGTGTCGCTTGAGAACGGCAAGGTCTTCAACGAGGGACAGGGTGAAGTTCAGGAGATGATCGACATCTGCGACTTCGCCGTGGGACAGAGCCGCAACCTGAGCGGCCCGACCCTCCAGAGCGAGCGGCCCAAGCATCGTATGATGGAGCAGTGGCATCCTCTCGGCGTGGTGGGTGTGATCACCGCCTTCAACTTCCCAGTGGCCGTGTGGGCCTGGAACATGGCTCTGGCCTGGGTCTGCGGAGACACCGGCGTGTGGAAGCCTTCGAGCAAGACACCGCTGACGGCCATCGCCTGCCAGAACATCGCCAACGAGGTCTTCAAGCGGAACGGCGTGCCCGAGGGCGTAAGCTGCGTGGTCATCGGCCGTGGTTCGGTGATCGGCGAGAAGATGGTCAACGACCACCGCCTGCCCCTGATATCGGCCACGGGCTCGACCAAGATGGGTATCCGGATCGGAGCGATCGTCGGCGGCCGTCTCGGCAAGACGATCCTGGAGCTGGGCGGCAACAACGCCATGGTCATCTCGGAGAAATGCGACCTGACCGGCGCCCTGGCCAGCGCCTTCTTCGGCGCCGTCGGCACCGCCGGCCAGCGCTGCACTTCGACCCGTCGTCTGATCATCCAGGAGACGATCTACGACAAGTTCCTCAGGAAGCTCGTGGCGAACTACGAGAAGGTTCGCATCGGCGACCCCATGGATCCCAAGACTCTCATGGGACCGTTGATCGACGAGGGAGCGGTCAAGGACTACGAGGACGCCATCAAGGCGGCGCTCGAGCAGGGCGGCAAGCTGATCTACGGCGGCAAGGTCCTGCGTCGCAAGGGTTGTGCCCGCACGTTCGTCTTGCCGACGATCATCGAGATCGCCAACAAGGCCAAGATCGTGCAGACCGAGACCTTCGCTCCGATCCTCTACGTCATGAAGTACAAGAAGATCGATCAGGCCTTCCGCCTGCACAACGACGTACCCCAGG
>Ga0180007_10004213_pt1 | contig 15362 bp, 14 predicted proteins | sample MM_PC_MetaG_FD_121122 | JGI IMG/M metagenome (GOLD analysis project Ga0180007, IMG submission 121122) | Groundwater microbial communities from the Aspo Hard Rock Laboratory (HRL) deep subsurface site, Sweden - MM_PC_MetaG | ecosystem: Environmental > Aquatic > Deep subsurface > Groundwater... | reverse complement strand
CCGGTTTCGGTATTATACAGACCAGGCAAACCCAGGTAAAATCCCATCATAAAGGCAAATGTTCCGTTCAAACCGATCTGGTAATCACAGGGCGTAGTCGCACCGCCAAAAATATCTGCCCAATTTTCGTAAAGTAAGTGGTTTTGCGACTCCGGCAGAATTATTCCTTGAGTAATTTCAGTCCCACTATCGACGACAATACTCGCTGCCAATTGATTTATCGATGAAAAATAATCGGCGATATCATCACTGTTCAGATAAGCGGAGGGAATATCATAGGGTGTCGGATCGAGATCGATAGCAAAGTCCTGCCCCACGCCGGCGTGAAACACAACAACTACATTGTACTGACTGAAATCAATATCGGCATCCTCGTTAGCTATTTGAATGGCCTCGACCAGTAATTCGGTTAACCGAACATCAATGGAATCTACTTTCAGAAACGGGTGATAGTACTCCATTTTCCTTGATAATGTATAAACCTGGTCATCAGTTCTGGGAAAAACAGCGGAGTTCGTTGTATCAATAATTAATTGACCCGATGAGGCCCGATTATAATAGTTCGAGACCGCCCGGATGTGGTCTTTGAAATAGGCATTATTATGCGGCGCCGGATCGACCGGCGGAAAGTTTTCATCTTTACAGGGCAATTCAGCCTGGGTTAAAAACCGCCCATTCCCCGTTGTGGCTTCATTCTCATCCTGCTGAAATGCTACCCGCAGGGCACAAATAGAGATCGTTCCCGAGATTGCGTTAGCTTGAGGAATTGATCGTGACGTTTTTCTTAAAACCGGTGATATTTCAGCATAAGACTGTGTCGCTGCTGAAAGTACAATAACGAATATTGTTAGTAAAAGAATAGTTGTTTTTTTCATGGTACAGATGATTCTGCAATGCGTTAAATATCCTGATTTAACCGTGGGTCAGACTGCGCTCCTAAAAATTAATATCAAGGGAAAAAAGCATCGTGTTCTGGCGCGGATGCCCGGCATCACCGGCGGTATATCCAAAATCAAATCCCAGACCGGCGTAGCGCAACCCGGCGCCGAATGTCGGCACCGGCCACTTATCATTAACCAGAATATGTCCAGGCTTATCATAAATAAAGCCCATACGGATAGCAAAAAGATCGGAATACCAGTACTCAATTCCGAAATTATGGGTCAGTTTTTCCAATTCATTCGTAAACGATCCATCCTTGGTGTCCCCGTCCTTATCCGCCTCGCCAATACCATCGGCAGCCGAATCATGTAACAATAACCAGTCGTCCACCCAGGATGTGAATATCCCGATATACCAATCATCGGTATGGGCCGCTTCCATCTTGCCATCTTCATTAAATTCACCGGCAGAAGTATAATGACCGTTTTCGTCATAATGACCGATGAGTCCGTCACCGTCAATGTCTCTATCCGGGTAAGATGCAACCAGTAATTTATTTACGTCGTAGGCTATGGTAACCTTGTTATATTCGCCGCCAAAGGTGTAATTAAACCCTAACTTCAGGTTAGTCGGCATCGGGTCGGCCTGGGCCACATCGATAAAGGCAATTTTGGGGCCAATGTTGGCAATCGCAACCCCAAAGGTCAAATCTCTCAGAAGAAACTGGCGTTTTAGATAGCCGACATCAAAGGCAAAATTTGTCGATGCCCCTTTGCCCTTTTCCGCACCGGCCCCCTGGTCAGTCAGATGCTGATGAACCATTTTAACATTCACACCAATCGATGATGTTCGCGACAACGCAGTTCCATATGAACCGGTCATTGCCATCATAAAAGATGAAAATGTTCCTAAAGGATTGCCATACTCATCCGTCCGTTCCTGTTCGCCCAGGTTCAGCAGAATGATATGTCCACCCAGCATGCCGACATTTTTCACGAAATGGCGATAGCCGAGAAATTCATAGTAAATATCATTTGCCAGATTAGGTAACCAGTTTGTGTGAGTTAACGCAAGTTCTCTACCGGTTAAAAAACCCAGACCTGCTGGATTATAAAATGTTGCATATGCATCATCGGCAATAGCCGCTCCGACCTCTCCCATACCGGCAGAGCGGGCACCGGGATTGATGAGCAACCAAACCGCTCCCGCCTCACTTTGGGCGAAACCGGCTGTGATGCCAAGCAGCAACAATGTTAATATAATCACGCTGTTTTTCATTAAAACCTCCTAGAAACAAAAAACCGAAAAATAGTTGTAATTCGGTTGCTCAATACCTGTAATTTTGGAATTGTCAGAAGAAAAATAGTGTCTGCTTTCTTCATTCAGGGTTTATCAATTATTCGATAGGCACTCCATTTTCGTCGAGGAAATTAAAGGTATTTCTGTCAAGAATCAAGCACATTTCATTTTCAAACCGAATTAAAATTTTTCGGCTTCATCAATAAGCATAACCGGAATATCATCTTTTATGTCAAATTTGAGCCGGCATTCATGGCAAATCAGTTTTGAATGCTCTCTATCATATTCGATATCCTTTTTACAATTTGGACACACTAAAATTTCAAGCAGCTCATCGGATAACATATTAACCTCTATTCTTTATAAAAAGCACTGACGGCCATCACATTCCAACTATTAATATCCCGGAAATGTTCCACCTTAAACTCTCTCAACGGATTGAATCTCAGGTTGCCAGCTTATTGATCTGGTCTTTAAACTCATCCAGATCCTTAAATTTTTTATACACCGAAGCAAACCGAATATAAGCGATTTCGTCCAACTCCTTTAAATATTTCATGACCAGTTCGCCGATAAAATTAGAAGCGATCTCAGCACCGGAAAGTTCTTCAATCTCTTTTTCGATATCGATGACAACTGATTCAAGTTTATCGGCGGGTACCGGCCGCTTATTACAGGCGATTCTCAAGCTGTCCAATAATTTCTGGCGGTCGTACTCTTCACGCCGTCCGTCGTTTTTAATAATTGTCAGCGGGTATTCTACTACATACTCATACGTGGTAAAACGATGTCCGCAATCCAGGCATTCACGGCGACGGCGGATGGCATTATTTTTCTGTGCGGACCTGGAGTCCACAACTTTTGTCTCAATCGATTCACAAAAAGGACATTTCATGGCTTACCTATGCGTTTATTTCCCGGTACAAGGGAAACTGGCTGCAAAGTTCGCGAACCTCTTCCCTGACCGAATGTTTTATGGTTTCATCTTCATTGTTTGCAAGCACCTTATCAATTAATCGGGCAATTGTGCGCATTTCGGCTTCCTTCATTCCGCGTGTCGTCATGGCAGCGGTCCCGATTCTGATTCCACTGGTAACGAACGGGCTTTTTGTATCGAAGGGAACCATGTTTTTATTGGTTGTAATCCCGGATTCCTCAAGACTGTTTTCGGCTTTTTTCCCGGATAATCCCTTATTAGTCAAATCAATCAGCATCAGGTGATTATCGGTTCCCCCGGAAGTTAACTGATAATCCCGGCTGACCAGTTCTTCGGCTAAGATTTTTGCATTAGTGATAATCTGTTGGGCATACAATTTAAACTCCGGTTTGAGAGCTTCCCCAAAAGCCACGGCTTTTGCTGCAATAATATGCATGAGCGGTCCGCCCTGAATACCCGGCATCACATTGGAATCCACAATCTCGGACATCATCTTTGTCCGACCGGTTTTGGGGGCAACGATGCCAAAGGGATTCTCGAAATCTTTGCCCATTAAAATTAATCCGCCCCGGGGTCCGCGCAGGGTTTTATGGGTCGTTGACGTTACGATATGGCAGTGCGGTAACGGGTCCGGATGCAACCCCGCGGCGATCAGACCGGCCGGATGGGCCACATCGGCCACCAGGAACGCACCAATGCTGTCAGCGATCTCCCGAAATCGCTCAAAATCCAGAAAGCGTGGATAAGCGCTGCCACCGGCAATGATCATCTTAGGCCTGGTTTCTTTCGCAATTTTCGCCATCTGATCAAAATCGATCCGTCCCGTCTCCCGTTTTACCCCGTAGGAAACGATATTAAACAGTTTTCCCGAAAAGTTTACCGGGCTGCCATGGGTCAAGTGTCCACCATGCGCCAGGTTCATTCCCAACACCGTGTCACCGGTTTCCAGCAGTGTAAAATAAACCGCCATGTTCGCCTGGGAACCGGAATGCGGCTGTACGTTGGCATATTCCGCGCCGAATAGTTCCATTACACGGTCACGTGCCAGATTTTCAGCGGTATCCACCGCCGAACAGCCACCGTAATAACGTTTTCCCGGATATCCTTCGGCATATTTATTGGTCATCGCCGAACCGGCCGCTTCCAGCACCGCCGGACTGACGAAGTTCTCCGATGCAATTAGTTCCAAAGTCCCGCGCTCGCGTTCAAACTCCGCTGAAATCGCCGACATAACATCGGGGTCATTCGTGCGTAAATAATCAAAATCCACGATCTGTCTCCAAAAGTTTATCCAGTTTATCGATGCGCCGCTGATGACGACCGCCTTCAAAATCGGCGTTCAGCCAGATATCAAGCATTTTTCCAGCGGATTCCTGGTCTGTATAGGACGCGGCAAAACAGATCACATTGGCATCATTATGTCTTCGGCTTAGTGATGCGACTTCATCATTATAAACCAGGGCTGCCCGAATTCCCCGGACTTTATTGGCTGCAATACTCATACCGATACCGGATTTGCAAACAAGCACCCCCCGGTCCGCCTGATGATCTGTGATCAACTTTGTTACGGCCCCGGCATAGTCGACGTAGTCCACGGATTCTGTTCCCGAAGATCCACAATCAATTAGCGTGTGCCCACTCGCTCGTGCAAACTTAATAAGGGCGGATTTTAATTCAACTCCGCCATGATCGGAGCCAAAGGCAATATTCATAAAATTTTAGTCTATACTGACGTTTAGGTCAATCCATTTGTAACAATCCAGCCGGGGACGGTACACGGTTCGCTCATTGCCGGCGCCGTCATAACGGTTCATGAACCAGTCTTCACGGGTCGGAATCAGATATTCTTTTAAAAAATCAATCCGGGACTGGACACTGAAATCACCCAGCTTTTTCGCCTGCAGATAGTCGTCGTAGGCGAGTTTGTAGGCCAGTTTATCTTCAAAACTGATTGGCGTGCGAGCTGCGCTGCAGCGTTCCGCTGCCGCGAACAGGACATCGGCGCGCACTTTGTACGCCAGCTGTGAATTACCAATAGCCATAGCTTTTTTAGCCCAGCTGTAAGCAGTTTCATAATCGGAAAGATTCAAATACATTTTTGAAATGTTATCAATGACATTCAGGCCCTGTGGATCAATATTTTTATTGATGTGCTCGTACGTACTCGCGGCTTTCTGATATTTTCCGAGGTTCTTATAAAGTTCCGCTAATTTGTCCCAGGCTTCTTTGTTCCGCAGGTCCACAGCTGTTACCTTTTTCAGCACCTCAATCGCTTTATCATATTCCAACTGATCGGACAGCGCATCGGCATATTCCAGTCCGTAACGTACATTGTTGGGATTCCGTTCCCACTGGTTTTTTTGTACATCTATGATATTTTTCCCCAGCCGTTGATAGACCAGTAAACGGTCACTGAGAGCCTGTTGGTCATCGGGTTGAATTTCCAATATCTTTTCAATACCCCAGAGCATGTCCTCTAAGCGTTCCTGTCCGAAACACAATTTATTATAACTACGGTACAGCTCCAGATCCTGCGGCTGAAGTTCAATCATTTTTTCATATTCCCGGATTTCCAGATCGATCTTTCCCTGTACATGGTAGATATAGGCAATGTTTTTACGAAGGTACATATCTTTGGGAAGATATTTTTCGCCTTCCTGATAGACAAACAAAGCGCTGTCAAAATACACCGGATCAGTCTTGGCCATTTGCTGATACGCACGCCCAAAATAGGAATAGATATCCTGAGCATACTCTTCTTTACAGCCATATTCCATCATTTTTTTATAATTTTTAATCGTACTGGACCAGTTCTGATTCTGATAGTAACTGTATGCAAAATTCAGATAAAGGTCACATTTATCCCGATCGATTTCCCGCTTAGGTTCAGCGAGCTGAGCGTCTTCAGATGAATCTGCCGGCGGAAGACATTGACTTAAAAAAATCGATGTCACTAGCAATAAAACGAGAACCAGCAGATGCATTAGGCGCTGATCTTTCATGACACACCCCTTCTTTTAGAATTAAAACCTCTTAAACCTCTTAAACCACAACTCCCCTGTTGTAACACTGGCATAAAATGACAGCAACGTCTCCTTCCCGATTTTCCCGGAAAGAAAACCATCGCGAATCGACGCCACGACAGCCAAATCAATTCGGTTGGAATAATGATTAAACGGTACGCCAACCCCAAAACTTATTCCTGTTTCACTCAGTTTACCGTCTTGGTAAACTGCTTCGGTTTGATAAAATGCTCCGGTCCGGAGCGCTATCTTTTGCCAATAGGATGCATTAATCCTGCTTGCCGGCTGTTTTTCGAGTCCAATTCCAACATAAAGAGGATTTTGTGTTGAAGATGTATTCACAACGCTGAATTCCTCGAAAAGTGACGACGAAACCATTGAATAGGCAAGATCGGCGGAAAACGCAAGCGATTCACCGAGTTTCCGCCGCATACCAAGTTGAAATGTTGTCGGGAATTTCAGGGATTGAACAGCCATTGTTGTATCGTCCCCGAAGTAATAATCAAAATGCCGGTAATAATCAAAATTCAGGTTCTGAGCATAGGTCCCACCCAACTCCAGTTTTTGGTTCTGGCTGATCCAATACGCTCCCAACTCCAGTTGGGAACCCTCGACAACCGCATATTCCCGGTAATAGGTATTGACGGATCCGTCATCATCAACATCTGTCGCCATTCGGGTCAGATAACTGCCAAAAAACAGCCGGGTTTTCAGGCCAAGGCTCAACCGTGGACTAACCCGATAACCGCCCCCCAGAAAAAACTCCGATATTCCCCCTTCAACGTCCACTTCAGAATTGTAATAGACCTTAGGATCATAAGACTCTATCGAATCAGTAATGCTGATTTCACCCTTCATCCGGGTATATGGTGTGATACCCATTGCAAAACCCGCATCTTTACCGATGGGAAATTTGAAGGAAAATCCGAGAAATTGAGTCTGCGTCGCTCCCGGCCAACCGGAAGATGTAGTAAACGATGAAGTACCCAATTGCCCCTGAACCGAAGTGGTCATAAAACCATCCCACAGGGCTGGGTTTGATATATTCAGGCTGATAGAATCGGGAATGGCAATGCCGGTCTGGCCCAACGCCAGGTAACGGGCGGAAATCCCAGGCGAGGACAGACCAAAGCCATAAGTTGAGTAATACGAGGTCTGCCCGAAGAGAGAGCAAGTTAACAAAAATATTATGGCAACGCGTTTGATCATAAATCTATTGTTCTTTCATCGTTAAAATCCGAAGAGACGGGCGAAAACCAGCCGGATTCTGGTCGGAAGCATTGTACAGACTAAGTGTTGAAATATTCGAAAACGTCGGAACGGTATAGAGCACAATGCCGTAATTATTAACATCTTCATAACTTGTAGTTAATTGTAAAAGAGATTTAATATCAATTATAACACTATCTGCCGTAGTGTTTATATTGCGTATTATTCCCTCTGAAACAGAAGGAGGAAAGTATAACGGGTCAACATAATAAGTTGAATCAGTCAGGTCATATTTTAAAATATTCGAATCCGCATAACTTATATATAACGAGAAATCTTCACCATACTGCACTGTATTTTCTCTATCTATTTTCAATCGTAAATCTGCTTTAGCGATTATTATATTTTCATCGGTTAGTGTGTCCTCAAAATTAAAGAACAGCACGCCAAAGCTCGCCCGTCCCGAATTTATACTCAGCAGGTTGGACGATTCAGCCGGGTTTTTAATATTAATGATAGATAAATCTTCGGTTGGTAAAATATAACTACTCTTCAGCGAGGTATCTCCGACTACGTAATAGGCTACCTCCAGCCACGGATAATAAGGCGACTCTGTTGAATGAAATGTCTGAACGGCCGTTTTATTTGTATCTGATTGCATAAGGACCAAGGTGTAATCCTCGTTAGTGACTTTGTACCATTGAGACACAAGAGCAGTATCCAAATTAATGACAACGGTGTCCGAGTCGGTGTAGGGGAACTCTGCTAAAACCCGTAATTTGCCTAAATTCTTATAATTTTCAATTTTGAAATTCCCAAAGTGGCTGCTATCTTCGGTCCAGGGATCAGCGCCATCATTCTCCAAATGTAATATTTCTATTTTAATAGTGTCGTTATTCGAGCTATCCAATCGATATTGACGATCACTTCTTAAATTCAATTTCAAAGAAATAAATTTTTCCACCGAATCCGGCAAATAATAATCAATCTCACCAAATTTTAACAAGGTGTACGCATAGACATTTTCATCGTTTCCAATATACAGTATATCGGATTGTCCGATACCCGGATTGACAACAGCCTGTGCAACGGTCATTGAATCGGCGGATATTGTTAACGTATTAATATCATAAAAATCACCGGGATTCTGAATGGTCGGTATTTTCTCTTCGCAAGCGGCTATTATCAACAGAAAAGCCAGAGATGTAAACTGACAGTAACGATAAATTGAAGATTGATATTTGCTTAGTGTCAAACGTCCATGCAGACGTTCACGATCTTTATAACTGTTCCACGATTTTAATAATTTCATCTGCTAAGTTCTGCCATTCTTCCGGAGATTCACTTTTTAGGTTATAGGTCGAAACTTTCGACTTGTCTTTGCCGAACAGGTTTTTATATACCGAATCTGCCATATAGGATTTCTCTAAATCCTTGCCTGTATTAATCAGCAGGGTATGATCACTGAGTTTGTTTGCCGCGGCAACACAATCCATCTTCTTATTTTTTACAATCAGATCGCTGTCTAAATCCGTCAAGCCGATTCGTTTATAATCGTCAAGCAGATAGTTGGAAAGGGGATTTTTTGAATGAAGGATCTGGAGTATTTTGACATCGTTAAAATAGGTATTGTCCAAAAGGCCGGATTTAATCATCAATGGAATCAGACTCATCTGCCAGTCATTCAGAATAATTACCTCGGGCTTCCAGCGCAAATAATTCAGGGTTATAAGCGCGGCTGATGCAAAATATCCAAAACGTAATGCATTATGACCAAACTCGGAATTGGATTCCTTATACAGATCAGGAGCGTTGTTTGAATAGTAGCCATCGTGTTCCAGAAAATAAACCTGCACTTTGGTATTGGGTATAAATGCTGATTTTACACTGGCCTGAATCGTCTCGTTCTGATACTGAAGGTTCATGTCCCGAAGCCGGATCACTTCACGCAGAATATACCGGCGTTCGCTGATAAATGAATATTTCGGCATCATCAGGCGGAAATCATATTTTCGTTCGTTGAACACAATGGGTATTTCCTTAGAAAATGACGCCAGATGATAGCTTTCGGCAAAGGGTACAATCTCGGATGTTAAAAAATATATTCTTTTAATCATATTTCTATTTCACAAATTGTTTAGCGTTGATTACAAATTCACTCTGGGGATAATAATCAATTAATCGCTGAAACTCATCAATTGCTTTATCTCGCTCGCCCATAGCCGCATAACATAATCCGAGTTTAAATTGTGCATCGTCCTCTTTGTTACTGTCCTTAAATGCAAATACTTTCTCGAATTCTACGATCCCACGTTGATATTGTTTCATCGAATAAAAACATTCCCCAATCCAGTACTGGGCATTATCGGCTAATTCATGATATTTATCCTCATTTAACAGCTGTCGGAACAGCCCGATTGACTCTTCATTGTTTCCATTCTGGTGAAATGTCAGCGCCTGTAGATAGCGATCCCGATAAGTTCCACCGGAAACCGGAGTCTGAGACGCCGGCTGGGTATTCGTAATGGATTTGGTTTCGCTTAAACTGGCCCCCAGGGACACAATCCGGTTCTCCAGAATCACCAATTGGGACAAAATCTCAAAGTTGATACTGTCTGTATAACTCGCCCGCCGGGCATTTAGCGACACCTGCCGTTGTAGTTTTACAAAATCATGACTCAGTGCCGCAGCCACCGATTCCAGAACGTGCAGAGCACTATCCAGTTGGCCGATCTGGCCCCCGAAATTATTAGGAGCGATCTCAATACGGCCAAGGTCTTTGACTTTACCGGACAGACTGTTCACCAATTTAACTGTTTTATTCAGTTTCTGCTCAATGTCACCAATCTGGGTCTGAAGGCTGGTCAACTCCTCATTCGGGCCGGCATCCTTGGTTTTTGGCTTGGCAATCGTGCGTGTCTCAAACGACATACAAAGCAGGCAAACGCCTGCAATAGAAACGATACTCAAGAGCAATTTTTTGTTTTTCATAATAGTTCTTCTAATAAAAATTGGACATAAAATCCAGCAGCAAAAGCTACGATATTTCGTTGAAAAAACAAATGGTAATTTACTTTATTTTGGGCATTTAGCGGCGGCGTTCCAGGCTGATATTAAAGACCAATCCAACCATTAAAAAGCAACTGATAATAAATGAGCCCCCGTAACTTAAAAAAGGTAACGGCAATCCCGTAACCGGTAAAAGCCCCACCGTCATGGCAATGTTGATAAATACATGAAAAAACAAAACACTCATTACTCCAATCACCACTAACGAACTGAACCGGTCACGCAGGCGATACGCGACACTTATCAGCAGCGATATCAGTATAAAAAACAAGAACAGAACGACGATAACCCCCACAAACCCATATTCCTCACCAATCACCGAAAAGATAAAATCGTTGTGCTGTTCAGGCAAAAACTTTAAGTGGGTTTGGGTTCCGTTGCCGATTCCTTTTCCAAACAGTCCCCCGGATCCAATAGCAACCTGGGACTGGATAACCTGGTATCCCGATCCCAGCGGATCAGCATTTACGTTGAATAATGTCATGATTCTGTTCTGCTGGTACGGTTTCAGACGATTCCAGAGTACCGGTGTTAAAAATCCCAGGGATAAATTGAAAACAAAGAGGATAATGGCGACCCAGATTCTTTCTTTACTGAAATAAAGAACCACGATCAATATTAAAACCCAGATAAAAAAACTGTAAAAATTAAACGCGGTTATGATACTGATAACCGGTGCGAGGACAATAAAGAGGTGGTATATCCGGGCGCCGGCCCAGATTAACATGGGGAAAACCAGCATGAAATAGATGATGGACGTACCCAAATCCGGCTGTTTTAATACAATGCCCATTGGCAGCAGCGCCAGAAGCAGCGGCATAATCAATGATTTAAAGTCCGAAATAATCAGATCACTCCCGGATAAATAGCGTGCCACCGCAACAATCACCAGAATTTTCATAAACTCCGAGGGCTGAAAGTGAAACGGACCCAGCACAAACCAACGGTTCGTGCTGGCAGCAGAACTCCCGAAAAAATAGGGCAATACGACCATAGCGATACCGATCCAGTAGAAAATAAAAGCACCATCGAATAAAAACTTCTTTTGGAGCAGAAATATCGCAAACATAGTGATGACACCAAGTATCATCCATAAAAGCTGTTTTCCAATGACCTTTTTAAAAAATGACGCTTCCACATGCAGGGACGCACTATATAACGCCATGAGACCGGCAACGCATAGTAAAAACACAGTGAGCGCAATCAAATAATTGCTGTTTGATATTGAACTGCCAATCTGGATTGATTTTCTCACCGGGCAGTTACCTCTTTCACGTCAGTTTCTTTGGGTAGATTTTTCTGACAATAACTGAAAATCTGTCTTGCTGTTACTGCGGCCTCTCCGCCGCCCGATCCACCATGCTCGATCAGGACCGTTATAGCAAGCGTACGATCGCCGTCTTTCGAATAACCTATAAACCAGGAATGAGCTTCGCCGTGCGGATTTTGAGCGGTACCGGTTTTCCCATACACATCCAATCCACGTACTTTGGCAGCACGACCCGTCCCGGTTTTTGAATTGACCACGTCATACATTGCTTTTTCGACAAACTCCCAGGACGAAGCGGATATACTCCGAATGGAATCCGCGGAAGAAAACGCAAACCGTTGAAAACGGTTTGTCCCGTGCTCCATATACTCTAATCCCAGGTGCGGGGTTGCCAGTTTTCCATGGGTCGCCAGGGCCCCGGTAAATCGCACCATCTGTAAAGGGGTCACCAGTAAATCCCCCTGGCCAATCACGAGATTCAGTTTATTCCCTTCGCTCCAGCCACCTTTTCCATATTTATTATCCAGAAAGGGTTCATCCGGTAAGATTCCCTGAGACTCGCCGTACAGATCGACCTTTGTTAATTCACCAAACCGAAATTTTCCGGCATACGTGGCCCATAGGCTTACATCCATTTTCCGAACCAGCGTATAAAAATAGACATTACACGAATTTACAACAGCATCGAACAAGTTCATCCGCCCGTGCCCGATTTCCTTCCAGCACTTGAATTCACGTCGGCCTAATTTGTAAACACCGCGACACCTTACGGTTGTTTCAGGATCAAGGATATTTTCTTCGAGAGATGCGAGGACAGCAACGATCTTAAAGGTGGAACCCGGTGGATAGGTTCCCTGGATAGCCCTGTCATACAGCGGACGTTCGGCATCATTTAGCAACTCGTTCCACACATCGGACTCGACAATACCGGAAAACAGACCGGGGGAATAGTCAGGCTTACTGACAATCGCCAGAATTTCACCGGTTTTGGCATCCATTACAATTGCCGCACCCTTCTTATCTTCAAGCAGCTGTTCCGCATACGCCTGAAGTCCGATATCAATAGTAATGTACAAATCATTGCCAAACTGTGATTCCACATTATGCCGGTCCCGAACTTTTCCAACCTCCTGCCCGTATACATTTACCTGGACATAATCAAACCCCCTTTTACCACGCAAAATACTTTCATATTCCCGCTCAACACCCTTCCAGCCGATCAAGTCTCCCGAACGATAACCGTAATTTTTAATCATCTGCAGGTCTTCTTTATTAATTTCCCGCAAATACCCCAACACATGACTCAGATTAGCCCGGCTGGGAAATGATCGAATCGGTTCCAGTGAATACATGACACCGGGCAGCTCAAACCGGCGCTCTTCCAGCTCCGTCAGGGTCTCAAAATCAATATCCTCTGCAATTCTCAACGGTAAAAAACGTCCCCGCCAATTCTTTTTCACTCGCCGCTGTATCTCTGATTCCGGAATATTCAGGATATGACTTAACAAACTGTACCCCGAATCGTTTTTATCAACCTCAAAGGGAATCAGATTGACATTATACTGGGACTTGTTATCGACAATGATCTGGCCGTTGCGGTCATAAATTATGCCCCGCGGCGCAGGCTGCGTAACAACCCGGATTCGATTTGCTTCTGCAATTCCTGCAAACCGCTTATAGTCCACAATCTGTAACTGGTATAGCCTGATACCCAGAATAAGAAACAGGGTAAATACCCCAAGTATTAACAGATTCCGATGCAGTGATGTTGCATTATTCTGTAAATAGAACATTATTAATCGTTACTTAAAGACAAAATATAATCAAATACAATAAATAAAACCGATGTATAGATAGTCTCCGGAAGAATGTACCGGACAACTAAAAACTGAATCGTGTAATCTGTCGAGTGAAAATTAATCAGAAAAAAAATCAGGTAATGGAAAAAGATAATAAAGCATGTGAAGGTGTAAAGCGTAAAACTGTTAAACCGGTTTCGGCGACCTTTCAGGTAGCCTGCCAGAAATCCGGCAATTGTTTTTACCATGGCCGACAATCCTAAAAACGAACCGATTCCAATCATGTCGACAATTAATCCAAAACCGAAGCCGTAAAGCTGGCCATAAACCCGCCCATATAGTATCGCAACAAACATAACCAGTACCAGTATAAAATCAGGTTTAATACCCTGGATCGAAAACCAGGGTGCAACAACCAGTTGCAGAAGAATTGCCAGTAAACTAAATCCGATTAATATTAAAAACTTTTTCATATTTAGTATGAAAGAATTACAAAAGCCTCTTCGATAGTGTTGATGTCCGCATTGGATCGAATGATGGCCGATTGAAATGGCTCATTTTCAGCCTGATATACTTCAATGACCTCGCCGACAATAATATTTGGCGGATAAATTTTACTGTAGCCAGAGGTCAATACCAACTCTCCCGGATGTATCTCGGCTGTATTCGGAATCTCCCGAACAACCGCCGAACCATCGGATTGCCACATCACAATCCCCAAAACTCTGGAATTTTGAAATTTAACACTCAGGCGAAAATTCACATCTTGAAAAATCTGACATTGGGTGGTTTTATCGCCCACCGCAATCGTTTTCCCGATAATCCCCTTGATTGAGATTACGGCAAGGTTGGGGGTAATCCCCTCATTTTTACCAACATTCAGCAAAATGGAATTGGCAATCGGTGTTGTTCCGCGATTAATGACTTTCGCCGGAACAATTTCGTACGCGGTACTATCCAAAAAACCGAGCATTTTTTTCAGGCGCCGGTTTTCCAAATAAGCCTCTTTAAACTCAACGTTTTGCAATTTTAATTGCAAATTTTCCTGTTTTAACGCCTCATTTTCCCTTAATAATCCGGACAGTTCATCAAGCCACATGCCGGGGAAATGAATAAAGGAGAAAACATCCGCCACATCCCCTTGAAAAGACCTTAATTCGGGTGCTTCATTCATGAACAGGATTAAAAAAGAGATAAATATGAGCAGAATCAGCAGAAAATAATCATAGAAATCGAAAAGGATGGATAAAATTTTTCTCCACATCAAAACTACACTAGGACTTCTTTATACTTATCTAAATCCTCGATAATGATTCCGGTTCCTTTGACGACCGACAGGAGCGGCTCTTCGGCAACATTGACCGGCAAATCCGTCTCCACACGGATTCTCTGGTCCAAACCTTTCAGCAGTGAGCCGCCACCGGTAAGAATAATACCTCTGTCCAAAATATCTGAAGACAGTTCCGGCGGCGTCATTTCCAAAGCCTGTTTAATAGCTTGAGATATCAGATCTATGGTGTCTTTCAGGCATTCCCGAATTTCAACCGATGACACCTCAATGGTTTTGGGAATACCCGCTACCAGGCTGCGGCCTTTGACGGCAATCGTCGTATCATTAATCGGCATGGCCGAACCTACGGTGCACTTGATCCATTCGGAAGTTCTCTCGCCGATCAGCAGATTGTGTTCCGCTTTAAAGTACTGGATAATCGCCTCATCCATTTCATCACCGGCAACCCGGATAGCCTGCTTGGTTACAATACCGTTCAATGCAATTACCGCTATCTCGGTTGTTCCGCCGCCAATATCGACAATGATATTGCCTATCGGTTTGGAAATATCAATACCAATACCGATCGCAGCAGCCACGGGCT
>Ga0180007_10004211_pt1 | contig 15373 bp, 15 predicted proteins | sample MM_PC_MetaG_FD_121122 | JGI IMG/M metagenome (GOLD analysis project Ga0180007, IMG submission 121122) | Groundwater microbial communities from the Aspo Hard Rock Laboratory (HRL) deep subsurface site, Sweden - MM_PC_MetaG | ecosystem: Environmental > Aquatic > Deep subsurface > Groundwater... | reverse complement strand
TTTATGGCCTCGATAGAACCTGGCCAAAACTCAAACTCCTTCCATGACTTTATATAATCACCGCCGCCAGGGTCTCTATTTATCACACCATCTCTGTCTAAAAATATTGCCTTCATAGTCCTCCTATGCCCTAAAGTAGACAAATCAGTCACTGTCTGTTTTGTCTACTTTTCGAAATGGGTTAAATAAAGTATTTCGTGTTGGCGCCGACCCATTCGATCAGCTTTTCCAGGCCCTTCTCAGGTGTAGTCTTTGGTTTCCAGGTGAGTGACTTTGAGACCTTGCCAATGTCAGAGATGTATACCTTCTGGTCGCTTGGCCGCCATTCCTTGTGCTCTATTTTCCTGAACTTGATGCCTGTTTTATTTTCTATCAATGCTATAAACTCCAGGAGTGACGTAGTATTCCTTGGCCCTCCGCCTATATTAAATACATCATGCCCTGTCTCGCCCTGTATGAACTTATCATAGGCCTCTACTAAATCATCCACGTACAGCAAATCCCTTACCTGTTTACCATCGCCGTAAACAATGATGGGCTGGCCTGTCAGATTCGCTATGACAAACCACGCTACCCAGCCTTGTTCTTCGAAACCAAACTGCATTGGGCCGTAGATGCACGACATGCGAAACACTGCTGTCTTCATGCCGTAGATGTGGGCATATTCTTGGACATAAAGATCTCCGACAAGTTTGCTCACCCCATAAGGTGTATGGCCAGTCAAGTCCACAGACAGTGTCTCAGGAACGCCTTTTTTAGTTTTATACCTGTATCTTGTCTCTTCTTCTTCCAGCGCAATGCTGTCCACATTCTCTCCGTAGATCTTATTTGTGGAGCAATACAAAAATGCAGCCTTTGGCGAGACCTGCCTTAGGCATTCTAAGACATTAAGTGTGCCATAGGCATTTATACTAAAGTCCTCTCTCGGGATCTTCATGGAAAGAGGCACGCCAGGCTGTCCCGCGGTATGTATGACTGCGTCTACACCGCTGCCAAGCGCCTTCATCACATCCTTTTCTTCCCTTATGTCCCCTTTTATCCTCTTTACGTTTTCGAACTGGCTCAGGTAGTTCCAATTAAACTCCACGCTCTCCTTATTATATCCGAATAGATTAGAACGCATCAGATTATCCAGTACGATTACCTCGTCGCCTTTCTTTGAATAATACTCTGCTGTATGAGACCCCACCAAACCTGCTCCACCTGTCACCAATACCCTCATTTCCCCCTCCTTTTAAACATGCGAATACGTCTTCATCAGATTTAATCTCTCAATACCCATAATATATTTCGAACTCTTTGTCATGCGCCAGGGAAAAAAACTGGTGATCTTTTCCGCGCCGTCATCGTAAGCCGCGTCATACTTGGCCTCGAGAATAACAGAAACATGAACCATGGACTTATCTAAAGATGTGTTCGCGAAACCAGCGATGCTATAAAACTCCAGGCCTGAATCAAGCGTGATCCTGTACTTTTTATCCGCCGACAGATAATACCTTCTCCTGTAGCTATTCAGAAGGGAGAAATCCATGCAGCTTAGATCCATCTTTAATCTGTCAGGCATATCAGATCTCCTGATAGCGTCCTGAAGATCTATCCTGGAAAAACCGCTGTCAAGCCTGAACCCCTCCAGGGAAAAAGAAGTCTTCTGGCAGACAAGCCCAGTCTTTGCCTTAAGCTCCAGCACAGGACTCCGCACCTCTCCCAGCAGATCCCCATACCACCTGACCCGGATCTTGACCCGGTTTTCCATGCCAGTGACATTGTGAAAATAACTGGACATGTCAAAGGAATCGAGATAGATGTTATTAACCCTGCGCTCGTAATATATCTCGAAAAAAGCCGCAGGATGAAACCTTATAAATGAATCTACCTCTTGTCTTGTAAAGTGGTTTATAAAAAACTTGCGCTCGTATCTGAAATTATTCTTTTCCATAGAGTAGCGTGTAGACATCCTCTTCGTTCGGCCGAATATCTATCTTGTCGACGGTGATTTTGGAGCCTTTTTCAACCAGATATTTTTTTTCAATGCCCCTGGCCTTAAGAGAACTTACATTTATTGTAGCTGGCCCGTATTCTGGCTTTTTCTTGTAAGCGGCAAACGCCACTCTGCAATCAAAAACCTCAACACCCGCTATATTTACAACTGAACTATCCTTGCCTGCCACAGCAATATTTGAATTCTTTATCTTTATCCCTTCAATATCCGCGCTGCTCGACTCTCCCACGCTTACACCTTTATCACCTGCGCCGTCTATAAAAACATCCCTGATCTTAACTACACTGCCTGATATATCTATACCATCATTCCCGCACTGCAAAAACGAGGAATTAGTTATGTCTCCTTTTGTGAAATCACCGTCAAATGCATCAGAAAAGGTATACGCAAAAAGTGTATCATCAATACTGAACTCGCTTCTTATAATATTCAATCCATCCTCTGACCTGTTTCCTAAAAACTTGCAGCTGTATATCTCAACGGGCGATTCGTAAAAAGTAACAGCTCCAGTAACTTCCAGCCCTATCTGCTCTGGCGCTGCCAGATCTTTAAATACAACGCTCTTTAAAATATTCGTGTCACTGTCTGCCATCACAACAATGCCCTGACCCGTGGAATCGCCTGAACAAATCACAATAGGCTCTTCCTTTGTCCCTATAAATTTAATGGGTGAATAAGAAACAACGCTCGCTTTATTTGAAAGATCGATCCTGGTTCCTTTTGAACATAAAACTACAAAGCCTTCAGGAATTATAAGATCTCTATCAAGGCCCCACTCTCCTGGTAAAATAGTAATTTTTCCCGCGTCATCATCCACTGCCAGAAACTCAAATCCTTGTACATTTGACTTCTGTCTGGCTAAATCACTATCAATATAAGCCTTATCCAGATGCGCGTATGGAAAGATGTCTTCGACTCTATCCTGCGCTGTCCCAAATATCCTGCAGTTAAGCCTTAAGTCAGAAATGTCCTCTTCCCCCTTCCACTCAAATCCTTGTGGAAAGAAAAATTTAACGTCTCTATATTCGACTGGCTGATGCTCCGTCTTCCCTAAAAAGATTATCTCTTCTGACGGCTTTAATACTGTTAAATCCTTATAAGAAACACTCAAGGCCTCGACATCCATTGATTGTATGTTTCCCAATTCGAGCTCAATACCATCACTATCGGAGTTTTTAAAATAGGCATTGATGACTTTCTCAGGGGCGAGGGCCATATTTATTACACCTATATTATTATGATAGATATCTTTCGAAAAATTGTAATACGGGAATTCCTTATAGATAATATTCAATTTCTTTTCCAATTCATCTTCTATATCGTTAAAAAAATTGTTTATGTAATCCGGGTTTGAGATCCTCTCGAGCTCTTTTATGTATTTCTGATAAAATTTCCTGTCGTTTAACAAGGCTGCGCAGAAACTCTTTTTCCCGCCAGCCGCAGCATGCGCACTACTCCAGTATTTCAAAGACAACTCGGATATGGGAGAACACGTCCCATCAAAGCCTATGGGCTCCAATCTGGCAGTGATCGGATTAAAATAGAATCTCATGTTGATCCAGCCTGTCCCATGCTCTGAGCCCATCAGATCGCTTACAGCAAAAAACTTAGCGAGCTTGTCTGAGTCAAAGACATTGCTGACCTTTAAATCGCCTTTTCGAAAAGACTCTAATAGGCTTATGGCCTTCATAAATTGCCGGCGTTTGACAGGATCCCTTAAAATACTGTTGGTCTGAAATGCGTCTATAGAACTCGAAAGGTAGCTCCCACTTTCAGAGATCCTGTCGCGCTCCTTCCAGAAAATAGTCTCATCAAATCTTATGATAGGGCCTTCTCTATACTCATTATTCTCTATTAAACGTTTCTCAAAAAATTCTTCTATTGCGTATATACCGAGGTCTTTCCCGTTTACTGTAACATTTATAAAATCATATCTTAAGGCTACTAGCCCCTCTTTTTTTAAAACCTTGTGATAAAGCCATTCGTAAATATAATTTCTGGTCTTTGGATGCTGTATAGAAAATATCTTCATGCCAAACAACGTTTCATTGCCTTTCACTTTTATTCGGAATGACCACTTATCTGTCTCAAGATGGTCAGTATGATCTCCTTTTAGACGCAGGGCTACCTTTACAGTCTTGCCATTGTGCCTTATCTGGGCTGGAACAAAATCGCTGTCATCCGCTGCCAGATTATTTAACTCCAGGGCCTCCCGCCTTTTGTATTCGAGCTTCTGAAAATCTTTATGCGCAATATCAATGGTTATATTCTCAGGCCTGGCCAGAAACATGCCCCTTGCCACATGCTTCAAGAACACGCGCTTCTTTTTCATGGCAGGCTTTATCCTTTCCTCTATAACATCTGTTTTATGCACTATAATACCTGCGAGAAAAATCAAAAGCGAATACACGGCCACTGCCGTCACAATAAGCTGCCTCCTGTGTGTCTTTAAATATCGCGACATGAATCTGGCCGAATAATCTATAATCGGATTCTTTTTCTCTGATGCCTTTATTCTCACTTTAGTAAATTCCCTTATTATCTAAAAATGTTATTTTTATAGAATCTTTTAGTTTTCTCAATTCTTCTCTCGCTTCTTTCAGATTTTCGAAATCCTTGAACTCGACTAGGAACGATGCCTCCAGCGCTTCTTTTGTCTCGTCAAATCTCTTCATGTTTAATCCAAGAGAGTGTTTCTTAAGTACGCGCACGATACTATCGAGATCTATCTTCTGTGAATCCTGACTCGATACTGTCAGATATAGATTTTGATTATCCTGGAATCTATGAGAGAATTTCTTGAGGCATATAATAGCGATGATGATGAAAAAGGCCATTATGGTAATCGCCCTCTGGTCCGCGCCAAAACCAAGACCTATGGCAATAGAAAGAAATAGATACGCCAATTCTTCAGGTTCTTTTATAGCTGCGCGGAACCTCACAATAGAAAGCGCGCCTACCAGGCCCAGAGATAATGCCAGCGAGGATTTTACGATGGCGATCACGAGCATCGTCGTCATTGTCAGAAGCATGAAATTCCTGGCAAAGATCCTGCGGTTAGAAAGCGACTCGCCGTATTTTATATAGACCCTGCTCAGTAGAAACGACAGCATTGCCGCAAGAAGTAAGTTAAACGCAAATCCCGCTATCGGTATCTGCACGCTCTGCGTTGCCAAAAATTCCTGAAATGTCTGAAGTCTATTCATGTCTTTCTCCTTTTCTGCGCTGCGATTAAAATAGCGTTGGAAAGATTAACTCCGGTAAAGCGGTAAAATAATAAATCAAATATATATTTCCTTTTCAATTCTGGCCTAAACTCGCCATAATCATAATCCACGGAATATTCATTAACCTCAAAACCGTATTTTTTCAATAATCTGGTAAGGGTCCAGGGTGTAAAATAAAATAAGTGCTTGTTGCCTTCCTCGTCAATCGCAGGATACATCTTTTTTAATTTCAATTTTCCCTTTAAGGGGGAGCTGTTAATTGCTTTTTTAACCGCGTTTTTAAAAAAATGCCTGCGGCCCAGCCATGAATCATTAGGCACTGCTATAAATAAAAAACCATCATCCTTTAAGATCCTACTCGTTTCCTTTATTGCTATCGATGGATAAGGCAAATGCTCCAACACGTGCCAAAAACAAACCGCGTCAAAAAATCTTTCATGATATTTTACGTCCTCAAACTGCCCCAAAGAAAGTTCTAGTCCGAATTCCTTTTTCGCAAACTCAATCGCATAGCGCGAGGTCTCTGTGCCAAAACACTGCCATTTATTTGCCCTTTTGGCCTGTGATAAAAATTCTCCCAGGCCCGCTCCTACATCCAGAAGCCTTCCTTCGTTTACAAATCTATTCAAAAAATTAAACCTTGCCTCGTATCTAAATTCGCTTTTCGGTTCTAGTTTTCCCCATCCTTCGCAATTCTCATAATTCCAGTCATAAGCCTCTGATATCTTATCCTGACCAGGGCGATGGCTTACGAATTTTAAACCGCAGATCCTGCATTGCACTATGCGGCCTTTCTCATCGATAAGCCTGGTTTTAGAATTATCACAAATATCACAGCGTAATATCGTTTCATATCCAGAACTCATCCAGGCTGCTCCTTCTTCTCTCTCTTCTTTACTAATTCCCAATATTTTGCCCATTTTGAAAATTCTACCCATGCATAAAGAACAGCAAAAACAATCCCGTGCATCCCCTCGAGAAACCCTTTTTTCTTTACATAAAGTTTCCAGAATGTCTTGCGAGTCTTCTTCAAAAGCCCTTTTCTCACAAAGGCAATATTTTTTGCTCCGAATTCGTCCAGCATTCTCTGCGCCTGAAGATTCGTATACCTGTTCTGGCGATCTATAAATTCAGATATGCTGTAAAAAGGATGATGCTCTATTATTTCCTCCATCTTTCCCATCTCACCCTTGACCATAAGGGTTTCGTGAATACTGCCCTGATAAAAGGCCTTGCCCTTCCTGAAGAAATGCGCAGAATAATGATACCACCCTCCGTATTTCATTGCCTTTCCTAAAAAAAAGTTTTGCCTGCGGAATTTATAAGCTGCGTACTTATTCTCACTATCGGCAAGTATCTTCTCTATGGCCTGCCGCATACCACCGGTAACTACGTCATCGGCGTCCAATTGAAGGATCCAATCACCCGAAGACTGGTCTACGCCGGCATTCCTTTCCTTGTCAAATCCCTGAAATTTTCTCTGAATAATTTTAGCGCCATATTCTTGACATATGCTGATAGTAGAATCAGTGGAAAATCCGTCTACTACCACTATCTCGTCTGCCCATTTTATGCTTTCGAGGCAGTTGCGTACCTTATCTTCTGCATTTTTTGTGATTATTACGGCTGAAAGCTTTAATTTTTTATTCATTTCAAACCTTCCATTCAAGGATAAACCGATTTCTGTTTCCATAATTGTCTTGCTTTTTCCAGTGAAGGTTCAAACAAAACATCCGCTTTATGGTAAAATTTTAATTTTTTAAATATGCTGCTTAACATCCTGTTATCAGAGATTATAATATTCGGACTTTTTTTTGGCGTTTTCTTTAACATCTTACAGATAGATAGTATGTTGTAAAAATAGTCGTTAAGCCAGAAAAATCGAACATTAGACTGGCCGTCAAAGTCATAAGAGATCCTTTGAGACTTTTTTAGAAATATCCATATCTGGTGATTGTCTTTTGCCGCGAGAAGCGCGATCTTATTTATCCTGTCTTGTTTGATTTTAGAACGGCCTGACGCGACATAAGCTATCTTCAAAGGTTTACCCCATCTGCGGCAAAAGATATCGTAATTCTTTTTATAAATCCGCTCTTTTTCATGAGGCCGCTTTTTTAAAGTAGCGCTGCCTTCGTGATAAACGTAGGAGGCCTTTGCCCTGGCGCATTTAAACCCGGCTTCCTGCGTTCTGCGGCAAAAATCAGACTCCTCAAAAAAATAGGGGGAAAATATCTCATCAAGAAACCCTATTTTATCGATCACCTCTCTTTTTATCAGCATGCAAAATCCTTCACACCTGCCCAGCTCTTGCCACTGTCCTTTGAAATCCTTAAGGCTTTTTGCGTAAGAATCAACGCTGTCTTCTTTAAGGATCTGGCCCAGCGTATTACTGGAAGGATTTACTATGCCTATTTGCGCATTGCTTTCAGCTGCTGCGATCATTTCGGCCAGCCAATTGTCACCAAGCAATATGTCATTGCTCAATAGACAAACATAAGGCGCATCAGAAGCCTTCATCCCCTGATTTATTGCTTTAACAAAACCGGCATTTTTCTCATTCCTGATTAATGAAATCTCGGTGTCTTTTTTTTCTTTCAGGCCTTTTAAATATTCGGCTGTCTCCTGTTCGCTTCCATTGTCTACCAGAATAAGTCTATGCGGATAATGCGTATGCCTAAAAAAGCTTTCCAAACAATCTTTGGTCAACTGCAGTTCGTTCCAGACTAGAAGAATAATGTCACATTTCATTTTTTTGCCTTTTTAATTCCCAATATTTAGCATAACTCAATATCTGATAAAGCCCTCCGAAGATAGATATCATAAATCCTGTCAACCCGTCTTTGTAGGCTTTTTTACGAAGAAAAGTGCGCAGAAAACGGTCACATGTGCGATGAAGAGCCTTACCTATCCCCATTTTTCTTTTATCCCTTACCCATTTGGCCGCTTCCATGGTAGTTTGCTTGTTCATCTTATTGACAAAATCTTCGATATTCTTATAAGAATAATGCACTATATCATTGTTGAGATTTTTGGACGGCCCTTTTAAAAACGCCCGCGGATGAACCTCTGATTCCTCCCAGCGAAAATCCTGTTTTTTGAATAACTTCAACTGGCCGCTGGGGTACCACCCTCCGTATTTAACCCAGTAATCCCCGATATAATTTCTACGCGGTATAATAAAACCCGTGAATTCTCCGGCGGCAGTTATCATTTCTTTTATTTCTTCTTTTAATTCAGGGGTAACCCTTTCATCCGCATCCAGGCTTAACACCCAACTATTACGCGCCTGGTCATATGCCCAGTTTCGGTGCTTTCCCTCTATATCCATCTTTCTATGAAAGATCCTATCTGTATAGGCCTGGGCGATCTCTACGGTCCTGTCTGTGCTGTTATCGTCAACTATAATAATCTCATCTGCCCACTTGACTGACTCCAGGCAGGCCTTTATATTGGCTTCCTCATTTCTGGTAATAACCACGACAGATATAACAATTTTATCGTTCATATGTCACCTCGGTTTTTAAACATCTTTGAAGGCCTTCCTCAAAGTCTGCACCACATATTCCTTCATCTCTTGCCTTAATCCAGGGTAGACTCCGATAAAAAAGGTCCTGGCCATGATCTGGTCTGTATTTCTTAAATCCCCTGCGACCCTGTGAGGGATATCGAGAAACCCGGGTTGTTTTAATATATTGCCGGCAAAAATCTTTCTTGTTTCAATGCCTGAGTCTTCTAAATTTTCAACAATTCCCTTAGCGTCTATGCCCTCTCTTACTGTTATCGGAAAACCAAACCAGGAGGGCCGGGCCTTGCTTTCCCATTTAGGAAGAATTATTTTTTCTTCCATATCTTTAAACTGTTCATAATAAAATGTGAAATTTTTCCGCCGCGCCTCTATAAAGGAAGGGAGTTTTTCAAACTGGGCAACTCCGATAGCAGCCTGCAGGTCTGTCAGTTTTAAATTATAACCTAAGTGAGAATAGACATATTTATGGTCATAGCCAAGGGGGAGTTTTCCATGCTGGCCATTAAATCTTCTGCCGCAGCTATTGTTCTTGCCAGGTTCACACCAGCAATCCCTGCCCCAATCTCTCATAGAAAGGCTTATCTTCTCGAATCTTGAGTCGTTTACAATTACTCCGCCGCCCTCTCCTGTTGTCATATGGTGAGCGGGATAAAAGCTCAAAGAGGCCATATTACCAAAAGTGCCGACTAATTTCCCATCCCACTCAGCCCCGAGCGCGTCGCAGGCATCCTCTAATACATATAGGCCGTGTTTTTTAGCTACCTCCATCACTATGTCCATATGAGCAGGATTCCCCAATGTATGAGGGACAAAGATTGCCTTTGTCTTTGGGCCTACTGCCTGTTCTAAGAATCGCGGCGCTATATTGTAAGTCCCTATGTCACAATCTATAAATACAGGCACAAGCCCATTTTGCAAAATAGGAGTGAGTGTAGTCGGAAAGGTTACTGCGGGGGTAATCACCTCATCACCTTGCTTTAAAGGGGTTTTTAACTTCAGGGATTTTAAGGAAGATATCATGATTAGATTGGCAGAAGAACCGGAATTTACTAAATAAAATCCTTTGGCATTGAAAAATCCCCTAAAATATTTTTCCAGTTTTTCAGCATAAGGGCCAGCTGTGAGCCAGAAATCAAGCGCGGAACTAACAAGGGCTGTCATTTCTTTTTCATCGTATACGCGCCCCGCGTACGGGATACGCGTCTTTCCGGGCACAAACGGCTCAGGCCTGTGGTGCTCCGTATAGTATTTAGTAACAAGGTTGGAAATCTTTTTTCTTAAATCTTTATCTCTCATGGTTCAATTCCATCCTCTTTTCATACTGCTCTGGTATCCCCTGATTTCATTTATCGTAAATTTGCGTAAGTCTTCCACAGAGGCATTGCTGTAAAAAAGCCTGTACCACTTGACCGTCCTCTCCATGGCCTCTGATACTTTGTATATCGGGTCCCAGTGTAAAAGCCCGCAGGCCTTGGATATGTCTAATTTCAAAAGTCCGGCTTCATGAGGATGGGGCGCTGTGTCTCTTGCATATTTGCCATTTCCCCAGTATTTAATCGTGAGTTTGACTAATTCTTCAACAGACATCTCGTTTTCTTCCTTGGGCCCAAAATTCCAAGCGTCAGAATATTTAACTCCATCCTTGCGCATCAGCGCTCCAAGCAATAGATAACCGCTCAAACACTCTAACACGTAATGCCATGGCCTTGTTGCTTCAGGATTACGGACTACGATTGATTCTCCCTTAGACAAGGCCCTTACACAATCAGGGATGATTCTATTGTCTGCCCAATCACCGCCACCAATAATATTTCCTGCGCGCGCAGAAGACAGGGCTAAGCTATGCGTCTTGTTATAATCTTCCGGGTTGAAAAACGACCTCCTGTAAGCAGATGTCAGAAGTTCTGCGCAGCCCTTACTTGAACTATACAGATCATACCCGCCCAAAGGGTCTGTTTCCTTATAACAATAAGATATCTCCCTGTTCTCGTAACATTTGTCACTGGTCACGATAACGCAGGCTTTTACGCTGCCTATCTTTCTTATCGCCTCCAACACGTTCAATGTCCCCATCACATTTGTCTGATAAGTAAGCATTGGTTCTTCATAAGAACGTCTTACCAGAGACTGCGCAGCCAGATGAAACACAAATTCAGGCTGGTATTTTTTAAACAGCGAACATAAAGCGCCATGGTCGTTCACGTCGCCAATAATATGGGTGACTTTTTCCCGCAGGTTTATGGCGTTAAAAATACTGGGTTCGGTGTGGGGCTCTAAGGAATAGCCGATGACCTTTGCGCCTAATTCTGCAAGCCAAAGTAAGAGCCAGCTGCCCTTAAAACCAGTATGGCCTGTAACCAGCACTGTCTTATCTTTATATGCATTTTGCAAAAAACTACTCATTTTTCAATCTCCCATGTGTAAGGTATCTCTTTTGCGAACGGGTCTATTCTTTTTATTTCATCCGGGTCATGAGGCAAGGTGGCGCAATTCGCCACAATAGATGTCTTATCTCCCATGCCTTGAAACCCATTCCAGATCTTAGGCGGTATCTTGACCAGACAATAATTTTCCTCGCCAAGACAGAATTCCATCAAGTTCCCCCTCGTAGTAGAGCCCTCTCTGTCATCATAAAGGACCAGTTTTATCTCTCCGTGGATAACAGCGTAATTTAATGTCATCTCCTCATGCAAATGCCATCCTTTAACAACGCCTGGATGAACAGTAGAAAAATATATCTCACCGAATCTCTCAAACACAGGATCATCGCATCTCAGCATATGATAGATACAGCCTCTTTCATCCGGAATCCTTTTCAGAGGCTTTACAACTACGCCTGCGATATTATCCTTTTTCATCTTCCCTTTCAGACATGGACAACTTCGTAAGTTACCCAGAGGGTAACTTACGAAGTTGTCCATGTGCCTTTATTTTTAAACCATTTTACCGTAAGCTCCAATCCCTTTTCTAAAATTTGCGTCTTTGGCATCCATCCTAAAAGCCTTTTCGCCTTACTTATATCAGCAGAGATAAACCAGACTTCATTTTTTCTATGCTCTACAGCTGACCATTCCAGTTCCACGTCAGTATTTATAATCTTTTTTAACCGCTCGCCGATCTCCCGAACACTTATGGCAACTCCTGTGCCAATATTAAAAATCTCATGCCTTAAAGGAAGGCCCGGGACATTTAATAAACTAAGATAGGCATCTACTATGTCATCCACATAGATAAAATCCCATCTCTGCTTCCCTGAGGTCATCCTTGGCCTTTGTTTTTTAAGAAAGCTCTCTATGATGCAGGGGATCAGCCGCCTCTTGTGATCACCGGGGCCATAAGGGGCGAAGATACGAAATGTAACACACTTCAATCCATATTTTTCTGAGTAAAAGGTGCACACCTCTTCTGCAGAGACCTTTGTCAGGGCATAAAGATTCAGGGGATCCAAGACGCTATCTTCCCTTAACTTATCCTTGCTCGCCTTGTAAACAAAACAGGTGCTTGTATTGACAAAGAGTTTAACCTCAGTCTCTCTGGCAGCCTCAAGTAAATTTATTGCGCCTACTATGTTAGTATTAAACATGTCCGGAATCTCAGCTGGTTTATGCTCTATGGCATAATAAGCGGCTAAATGAAAAATAACATCTGGTTTGAAATCAGAAATGGCCTTTGATATCGCATGAGTATCCTGTAAGTCCGCATTGTACATCTTGACGCTCGACACAATATCCCTGATCCGCCAAAGATCAGCAGTAGAGCGCTCTATTATCCCTACCTTAAATTTTTTCTCCACCAGGCGTTGCGCAAGATTAGAGCCGATAAAACCTGCGCCGCCAGTGATAAGTACTTTCTTTATCTCATCTTTTTTAGTCATTCCAAACCTTCCAAAATGCCCTGGACTCCTGCCACAGCTTATTTAAATGTTCCATGTCCCTAAAGGTATCCATGCATTCCCATCCCTTTGCGTGTTCATACATCGCTAACTCTCCATCCCTGGCCAATTGTTCCAAGGCCCCTCTTTCAAGGTCGCAGTTCTCATCCTCTGATAAATAATTAAAGAATTTTCGATTAAAAACAAAAAATCCTCCGTTTATTAAACCAGAAGAAAGCTGTGGTTTCTCAATAAATGAGACGACCTTATGCTTATCTGTCACCAATTCCCCGAACCTTGACGGAGGCCGCACCCCAGTCACTGTCCCTATAAAACCGTGACTTTTATGAAATGCGAGCAATTCCTGTAAATCTATGTTTGCCACCCCATCTCCATAGGTAAGCATGAATAAATCACCGTCCACATATTTTTCTATTTTCTTTACCCTTGATCCCTTGAGGGCTGCATCCCCTGTATCAACTAAAGTAACCTTCCAGTCCTTTTCACTGCGAGAGCCGTGGTTACAAAAATATCTCTTGATCATCTCGCCTTTATAACCCAAGCAAAGAATAAAGTCTTTGAATCCATAATGGGCGTAGATCTTCATAATATGCCATAGAGCGGATTTTCCGCCAATTTCAACCATGGGTTTGGGGCGAAATTCTGTTTCCTCGCGAAGACGCGTACCTAAACCGCCGCATAATATAACGACCTTGATATCTTTCATGCTTCAGTCTCCTATTTTAATATTTTCCATATGTCCCTAAAGTAATTTTGAAACATAGATACATCCTTTTCTATTAACAAATTTGATCTTATTATCTCTCACCAATTCATCCACTGCTTTTTTGACTCCAGGCGCGTCTCTATAGTCATGAAAACAAATAAAACTGCTCTTTTTAACCAGGGGTATCCAATTAAGAATATCCTTTTTGACTCCTTCGTAGGAATGGTCTCCATCGACCCACAGAAAATCTATCTTTCTGTGCGCGGGCCATTCCTTAATCACTTCATGGGAAAATCCCCGCAATACACTGAATCTGTCTCTATATTTTTTTGTATTTTGCAGAAATTCATTAAATATCTCGTCTCCTTTTTCCTGCATAAGGCCGTCCTTCCACGGATCGATGCAAAAAAAGCGGATATTCCTGGAACCCATTCCCTCTGCTATAAAACAAGTGGACTTGCCTTTAAAACTTCCGATTTCCACGATTACGGAATTCTCCTTTAACGATCTAGCGATTTTGAATAGCAGAAACCCCTCGTTCAGCCCAAGATGGCCATTTATCCTGTCCAACTCTTTTAATTTTCTAATATAGAATATCGAAGGAATTTTAATATCCATACGCCACTTTTGCTTTGTGAAAAAATCCGAACCTTTCTAATACCTTTCCATGATTTTCGTCATCCACATATATCTTGTCAAACTTTTTTTTGCGCTTAAGTATCCTCCATAAACTGACCGGCCCAAAGAAACTACTCGACAGATTATAGATGTGGACATTGGAATGACTTTCTATTCCCTGCGTATTTCTGTCTTTTAAAAAAATCCAGACAATATTGCCTTCGCGGGCTAATTCCAGAGATTTTTTATTTACTCCCTCTCTTAGCGCAGAGTCTTCTTTGCTTAAGATGTAAAGAATTCGCTCTTGCCTGCCCCACTTAGAATAAAATATCTCCCGATTCCTGTCAAAATCCCTGTTAAACCTCTTAAACCTTACGAATGAGCGCCGTTCCCTATGATATACGTAAGATGCCGTGGCGCACACACTGGAATAACCGAATTTCTGCGCCCTTTTGCTAAAATCAGCGTCCTCAAAATTTCCCATCCCGTATATCTCGTCAAAAAGCCCCGCCTTATCGATGACTTCCCGTTTGATCAACATGCAGAACCCTGTAGCCCACGCCAGCAAAGTATATTCTCCAGAAAAAGACTTTAGCTTTTCGGCAAGAATTCCTACGCGCTGGCCGAACTTTACCCTGCAGCCCAGCGTATTGCTGTTAGCATTGACTATGCCTATATCCTTTCGTTTCTCAGCTACCTTGATCATCTCTTCAAGCCAGCCCTTTGTGACCTCTGTATCGTTATTTAAAAGACATATGTAAGGCGCATTTGAACGCTTTATGCCCTCATTGGCAGCCTTGATAAATCCAAGATTTTTATCATTCCTGATTAAAGTGACTGCGTCTTTTTTATCGCGCGCAAGCTTATCCAGATAATCCCTGGCAGGCTGGCCGCTTCCATTATCAATAATAATCAGATGAAACGCACTAGACGTATTCCTAAAAATACTCTCTATGCATTTTTTGGTAAACTCGAGCTGGTTCCAAACAGGGATAATTATATCACACTTCATCTTTTCTTATACACCGCGACTTTAGTGGGCCAGGCAGTTACTGTCCTGAACTTATGATAGCCTGGATCTGGCCTATTTTCCCACATTATATCAGGATAATCCAATTCGATTTTTTGATATTGTGACTCTATCTGCCTGCGATATCTAGCGCTTAAATTCTTGAGCGGGGCCCAGTCATTTCTCACTATGATCCATTCGGGGAATGATTCACGCGCAAAATCCTCATTGTCCACTTTTAAATCCGTATAAAATATAACCGCATAATCCCCCATGATCAATTTAACTGTATCGCCTGGCTTTGCATTTTTATTCAGGAACTTTATTATGCCTTCTGTTGGGCCGTCATAATCATGGGTCAGTTCATAGACAATATCAGTTAAAGGTATCCATAAT
>Ga0180007_10004210_pt1 | contig 15374 bp, 12 predicted proteins | sample MM_PC_MetaG_FD_121122 | JGI IMG/M metagenome (GOLD analysis project Ga0180007, IMG submission 121122) | Groundwater microbial communities from the Aspo Hard Rock Laboratory (HRL) deep subsurface site, Sweden - MM_PC_MetaG | ecosystem: Environmental > Aquatic > Deep subsurface > Groundwater... | reverse complement strand
TTTGCTGCTTGATGAATACGATACTGGTAAGTTGCTTATCTTGGACCAAAAGGCTCACCAGTCTGGTTATGCAGCTGATTTTCTAGCGATTATCGAGCCGACCTCGCTAATTTCGAGGTCTCTAAAGGAGGTTGAATGATATTATTTGTCCACAGAGCTTTTTACCCTTTTTAAAGCTTAAAAATACTTCTGTGTGGATAAAAATATAGATTTTATAGGTTCCTGGCGGTTATCCACAGCCAAAATGTGGATAAGAACAACTTTGGTATTCATGATTCTGGGTTTTTATCCCTTGTCTAAGGCAAAGTACAAGTAATATGTTCAGAATTGTCAATGCCTTGACTTAGACTAATTTCTGTGCTATATTGGATGTAGAGTACATGAAGGGAGTGGAATCAGCTAGGATAGCACTTTAAAAATCATAAGAAATCATCTCACCCAAGAAGGGGTCACCAGAAATGGTCAGAGAACGTTAGTTCTGTTTCAAACGGAGCTAGAGCTCTCTTACTGTTTGTAAGTCAGGTGTCGATAGCACCTGCAGGCTCCTTCAACAAAAACAAAAACGCCGGAATTGCGGTCCAAAATAGACCAATAATTCCAAAAAGATGGTAAGAGTCGTTTCACGAACTATCGGATCGCGAAGCCCACCGTCCAGGACTCAAATTAACGCTTAATCCTATTTGAGAGGGTTTAACGTTGTGAGTCACGGACGAACAGGGCGTCAACTGCGCTTACTAATATATTTATTGAAGCGCCCAACTGGCGCCCTTTCATTTTTTCTTATACTTGAGCCTGTTTCGGGCTTTTTTTGTTACAATTCTCTTGCTTTCTGAGCCATTCTCTCATAAAATAACGGTACTATGCTTAAAGAAATCATTACATTTAGCCTGTTTGGCCAACAAGTCACCCTATATTACTATGGCTTCTTTTTGCTTCTGGCTGTTCTGGCGGGAGTGCTGATTTTGTACCGTGAATTGAAGAAAAGGCAGCTTGAAACCAAAAGAATTCTTGACAATATTTTGTGGATATTGCTTTGTGGTGTGCTCGGAGGTCGCTTGGCCTATGTACTGTTTCATTGTGGTTATTATCTCGACAATCTCTCTGAAATTTATCAATACTGGTATGGGGGCTTCTATTTTGGAGGTGCTTTCTTGGGGGCCTTTATTTATGTTTTTGCGTGGCTCTATCTCAAAAAAAGACAAGAACTTTTGTCCTGGCTTGATGCCTCAATAGAAGCAATCTTTGTTAGTTATGCAGTGGCTAGTCTTGGAAGTTACATTGCCGGTGTTCAAAGTGGTAAAATGTTTGCGGAGAGTCTTTCCAAACATCCTTTTGAGCTATATCAAGCGATTGCTTATGTGACGCTATTCTTTCTAGCTACAGCTTCGTATAGATACGTAAAAAATCTGCAACCAGGCGATATTTTTTTTGCTGGCATGATTCTTTCTGGCATAACCCAGTTTGTCTTGGCCTTTGCCTTGGATGATAGTTTAATTTTTAGAATTGGCTCGTTAATTTTCAACCCTGTTCATATTTTGGCCCTGCTTGTCTTGACGGTCGGAGTAATTGGGTTGATAATGAAGAGAAGGAATACATAAGAAGTAAAAGAACAAAAAACATATGAATCAAGAACTTCAAGATGGACTCAAAAAGAAACTTCATGAAGAGAAAGAATCTTTAGAAAGAGAACTAGCTACTTTTGCCGATAAAGACAAAAATGTCGCTGGTGACTTTGACACTCGTTTTCCAGACTATGGAGACGAAGAAGAGCAAAATGCCGCTGAAGTGGCTGACTATGCCAAAAATCTTGACCTAGAAGCTAAGATGGAGGTCAAACTTTTGAATGTCAAGAAGGCTCTCAAGAGAATAGCGATTGGCAAGTACGGCGTTTGTGAGAGTTGTGACAAAGAGATTTCACCCGAAAGACTCAAGGCCCTCCCTTCTGCCGGTGAGTGCTTAGAATGCCAAGAAAAAAGTGGTCCCAGTGTTTAGGACGACTCTTACCAAAGCTCTTTTATTTCTTGGTATTTTTGGTGGTATTGTGGTCGTTGATCAGATTCTCAAATCTTGGATTGTGCGGAATGTAGTTCCTGGAGAAATGATTGGTAATGACTGGCTGAATCTTTCTTTCCATCAAAATGAAGGCATTGCCTTTGGTATTCCCTTTGCCGAGCAGTATCTTTATGTCTTGATTGCCGTGGTTCTGGTGATTTTGTTTGTCTTTTACCGAAAATCATTTACGAGAAATTATATCGTCATTAGTATGGCGGTAGTGAGTGGGGGAGCGTTGAGTAATCTTAGCGACAGAATCTTTAGAGGAGCTGTTGTTGACTATATTGGAGTCTTCTATTGGCCTTTCTTCAATCTTGCTGATGTGGCTATTACGGCTGGAGTATTGATGTTAGCCATCGATGAGATTTGGGGTAAGGGTAAGAAAAAGACTTAGATAGATTTCAGATAATAATAAAAGCGGAGATCCGTTTTTTTTATTTGCTAAAAAAATAAGATGAATGAAACTGCTAAACTGACCTCGGCCGCTCTTTTGGGAATTGATTGCCAGGAGATTGAAGTCGAGGTTGATGTGGCGCCCGGTCTTTCTTCCTTAACCGTTGTCGGACTAGCCGATACGGCCATTCACGAGTCACGTGACAGGATCAGGGCTGCTCTCAAAAATTCTTTTGACTTGATCATGAGAGGAAAGATTACGGTTAACCTAGCCCCTGCTGATATTAGAAAAGAAGGACCGGCCTATGATTTGCCAATCGCTTTGGGGATTCTGAAGGCCGAAGGTCATTGTCAGGCCAGCTTCAGAGAGGCCCTTTTTGTCGGGGAACTCTCTCTTGAAGGTAAGCTCAGGCCGATTTGTGGTATTCTCTCTATTGCTGACTTTGTCAAAAGGAAGGGAATCAAACACTTGTATGTTCCCAAAGAGAATGCTCAGGAAGCTGCTTTGATTCCAGGTATTAAAGTCTACGGGAGTAAGAGTCTGATAGAGTTAGTTGATCATCTAGAGGACAGAGCAAGAATATTACCAGAGACAAAAAATATACCCAAAATCGCAAAGACTGTCACGGCTACAGATTTTAGATATATTGCCGGACAAGCACAGGTAAAAAGAGCCCTAGAGATTGCGGCAGCTGGAGGACATAATGTTCTGTTGTCTGGACCGCCGGGTTCAGGAAAGACCTTATTGTCCCGGTCCTTGCCCTCAATTTTCCCACGGATGTCTTTTGACGAGATTTTGGAAGTTAGCCGTATTTATAGTGTGGCTGGTCTTTTGCCGCACAATAAACCTTTGGTTTCAAGTCGACCCTTTAGGTCACCACATCATTCGGCCTCAGGGGCCTCTCTGGTGGGTGGCGGAGCCTATCCAAGACCAGGGGAGATTAGCCTATCCCATCGAGGAGTACTTTTTCTGGATGAATTGCCAGAATTTGATCGCCAAGTTCTGGAGAATCTTAGGCAACCCTTAGAAGATGGCCAGATTCAGATCTCAAGAACCAGACAAACCTTGATTTTTCCCGCCAAATTTTCTTTGGTTGCTTCCATGAATCCTTGTCCGTGTGGATATCTTGGTTCTGAAGATCGAGAGTGTCGTTGTTCACCCATTGAGATTGAACGTTATCAAAAAAAGATATCCGGCCCTCTTCTTGATCGCATAGATCTTCAAATAGAGGTGCCAAAAGTAAAATACGAGGATTTGTCTGGGGGAACTGAAGCCGAGCCCTCTTCTGAAGTTAGAAAACGTGTTGAGAAGGCAAGGCAGTCGCAGCTAGACAGGTATGGGCAGTGTCAAATTATGACCAATTCTGAAATGGATGGTCGTCAGATCAAAAAATACTGTGACTTGGATCAAGATTCACAAAACATGCTTAAGGAGGCAACGTCAAATCTGGGCCTGTCGGCTCGTTCCTACTTCAGAGTCATTAAAGTAGCTCGAACAATTGCTGATTTGCTTGGTGACCAAAATGTAACAGTTGATCATATTGCTGAAGCTTTGCAGTATCGGATGAAAGACAAGTAGTAGAAGTTGTATCGAAGAAGCAAATGTGTCATAATTAAGAAAAGGTCAAAATATAACAAAAGCTTATGTCTATCAAAGTAGCTATTGTCGAGGATGACAAATCTCTCCTTGACGCAATTGCTTTTGAGCTCGAGGAACAAGGCTACGAAGTGACCAAGGATGTCGATGGTGAAAGTGGTGTCGAGACTATCAAAAACACTAAGCCAGACATTATTCTTCTAGATATCATCATGCCTCGCATGGATGGTTTTGAAGTTCTTGAAACTCTGAAGAAAAATGAAGCTCTCCAAGACATTCCAGTGATTATCTTGTCCAACCTAGGACATGATGCCGATGTCAAAAAAGGGATTGAACTGGGGGCGAAAGCTTACTTCATCAAGGCCTCAATTGACATTGAGGAAATGGATGACAAGATTAAAGAAATCCTTGAGAAAAACGACAGCAAAAAAGAATAAACAATTAGAGGGAAATTGTGACTAAAAGAGGGAAAAGACAACTAATGAGAACGGTTCTGTTGATTCTAGGGAGCCTGACTCTTCTTTTTGTGGTAGCAGGAGCAAGCCAGTTGTTTGCTGGTCCTGCGCCCAATTCTTGCTTACCCAACTCTATTTTTTTGTTGGCCGGAAGTTTTGTTGTGTTGCTTCTGATTATTTTCTTTTGTCAGTATCATCTCTCAATAGACGATGAAAGCCTTAGTGAGCTTATGGAGACAAACGAGATTTTAGAAAGAAAGCTTGAGCAAAGCGAAAAAGAAAAACAAAGCTTTGCTACTTTGCCGCTTGAGGATCCGTCGCCAGTTTTAAGAATAGACAAGCAGGGAAAGATACTTTTTGCTAATAACGCCAGCCTTTCTCTTCTCTGGAATTGGAAAAAGTATATCGGAGAAGAAGTGCCCAAGCATATCAAAGAAAAAATAATCCACATCCTCGAGAAAGGTAAAAATGATGAGATTGAAACTAAGGTCAGAGGTCGGATATTGTCATTTAAGGTGACACCAATAGTAGACGAAGGGTATTTGAATCTTTATGGTCGTGATGTGACCAAGGAGAAAGAAGTCGATGAGATGAAGTCAGAGTTTGTCTCCTTGGCTTCTCATCAACTCAGAACCCCTTTGACCGGCATTCAGTGGTATGCGCAGTTATTGGCCAAGAAAAAAACAGGAGACTTGAATAAAACACAAGAAGGCTTCATTGATGAAATTCTTGGCAATGTGAAAAGAATGGTTAAGTTAGTGGAGGATCTTCTGAATGTTTCCAAGATGGAAAGAGGAGAAAAGTTTGTTCTTAATAGACAAGAAACAGATATTCTAAGCATTGTTCGGGAAGTTATTAGTAATCATCGGCGGGAAGCAGAAAAAAACAACGTCACTATCACAACTTCTCCTTGGTGTGGAGAAAGTTGTCTTTTCAGGGTGGATAAAGAAAAAATTGTTCAAGCCTTCGATAACATTATTGACAATGCTATTATATACTCACAGGATGGTGGTAAAATCGAGATTCTTTGTCATAACAAAAACGACTCCATTGATTTTTTTATCAAGGATTATGGCATTGGTATTCCTCAGAAGCAACAGGTACTTGTCTTTGACCGATTTTATCGGGCTGATAACGCCAAGCAAAAGCATCCCTCTGGAACTGGTCTGGGCCTCTACTTGGCAAAGGCGATCATAGAAAAACATGGCGGGAAGATTGGGTTTATTTCGGATGAAGGAAAAGGGACAACTTTTTATGTTTTCTTGCCCAAGGATGGCAAGAACAACAAAGCAAAAATAAAAACCGGATTTCTAAAAAAACCAGGTAGCTAACAAAAACCCCACCAGAGCGGTGGGGTTTTTGGTTTATTTAACCGGTATATCCAATTGTTTTAGCAATAGCCAGAACCTTGTTCACGTAAGCAGAGGAGTGATTGTAGTGCAAGAGAGCTCCGCTGATGTTTCTATCGCCTCCATTGGCTTTTAGATAGTTGGCCGCAGAAAAGATAGCGTCATCAGAATCATGAATAAGAGCTCTACCATCACCATCACCGTCAACGCCGTAGCTTCTAAAGGTCGAAGGCATAAACTGCATTGGTCCAGAAGCGCCAGCATAACTGGCGACAGAAGTATCGCCACGTCTGCCTGTTTCAACTTTGTGAATAGCCGAGAGAACTTCCCATGGGATCTGGTATTGTTCTCCAGCAGATTTATAGACAAGATCAAAACCGGTAGTGTCTTTTTTCTTTTCTTCTTCAAGGTTAATTTTGCCAGCAATTTCAACTCTTTCGTTCTTTTTTGCTTGAGCTAGACTGGTAAACTCATCAACTTCCTTGTAGGAAGAAAGATCAGCTTTTTCCTTTTCGACACATTGAATCTTGTCTTTCTTTCTAGGATAAATATTTGGGTTAGTAATTTGTAAAAGAACCTCGGCCTCCTTTGTTTTTTCTTTAGTGTCAGAAACTTCACAAGTAATGTTTTCATCTGAAGTTTCTAGATCTTGGGTATCACTTGGGGTCTCCAGAGGAGCCGTCGCAAGTGACATCGCAAAGACAGAAGAAAGGAGTGTCAGCATAAATTTTTTAAAAACCAATTGCCTAGGATTTCTTGCTGGGCGACTAGTCCCAACCTTTCTGGCCTCAAGAAGACGTGATAGAGGCTATCCGTGTGCTTGCTTACAAAGCTAGCGCACGGCTTTATTGGCCAGAAAGTAAATAAGAAATAAAAACAGGGCTTAAACCCTGACCTAAACATAAGGTGAGGATAACAATGATCAATTCAACAGTCACACAAATTGACCGAATTTTGCTATCCCTCCTCTCAGATCCTAGTCTAGAAGCTGAAAGGAGGGCGAGTAAAACGATTGATTTTCTAACTTGTAGAACGTATTATACACCAATACTCAGTATTTGTCAAGGCTTCTGCTCTCTAACTATGACTTCTTGCTTTATCTAAGGGAAAATAGTAAGGACGCCCAAACGGGCGTCCTTACATATTGTAAAAACTAAGTTTTTAGTAAACGTAACCCTTAATGACTCGACTCTTGGCCGAAACTGTTCTAGAACTGACCACGCCAAAACCACGGTAGTTCATTTCTGAAACAGTGATTTTGTCGCCGTTAACAGCTTCAACATAAGCTACGTGGCCATAACCACTCTCAGAAGTCACCATAATGGCCCCTACAGCAGGGACTTTGCCGGTAGATCTACCAGAGCCACGAGCTCCGTTGAGCCAGGTTCCGGCGTTTCCGCGCCAGCTAACATCACCTCTTTTTTGGGCCACGTACCAAGTACACCAACCCCAAGGAAAGCGATTGCCAACCTTAGAACCAGATTTAACCACTGGCTTAGGAGCGTTTGTGGTTGTTGAACTGCGGCTTGAAGAGCTGTTAGATCTAGTTGAACTGGCAGCAGCCAAAACACGGTCAGGTGTTCTCACCACAGGCAGTGGTTTATTCTTGGACTCTCTTTTGCCGTCAGGAATGACGAGAATTTGAGCAAATTCAATGCTATCAGCACTTTCTAACTTATTGAAGGCCATAACATCATCAAGATCAACTTGATGCTTTTTGGCGATTTGGTCTAGGGTTTCGCCTTCATCAACTCTTTCAGTGGTCCCAGAAATAGGTAGAATTGACAACTGTTCTCCGGGTTTAATGAAATCGTCAGCATATTTCTTGTTTTCTTCAAGAACCGTAGCTTCATCAATGCTAAACTTCTTAGCAATAGAAGTTACAGTATCACCACCTTTGACGGTGTATTTGATGACTTTTTCCCTTGGTTTAGTCGAAATCTTGGTTTCGATGTCGTTAGTTTTGACCAAGGTATCACTACCCAGGGTCAAAACTTTGCCGGCGGACACACTGGCTGGCATGGGACTACCATCTTCTGTGGTAACTTCTGTTCCAGAAGTTACCAAAGGGGCAGCACTAGCCACGGTGACAGGAGAAAGTCTTTTCTCCTCGGTTACGGGGGTTTCGTTGGTGACTGTTTCTATGTCACCTTCTCCATAGAGAAGGGAAACCAGGATGCTAGAATCATTAGCACTGACAGTGACTTCGTTTTGACTTTTTTGGAGAAGGTTGATTCCAGCCAACGCGACAGCAAAGAGAAGGATAAAAACCATCATAAAACGACGATTTTGCTCTAAAAACGTCTCTTTGAACTTGATGACAAATTGTCTTTTTGATTTTTGGAGGAAGTTTTTGATGTTGGAAGCACCGTTGTCCATCCAACTCGCCTTTTTTGAAAAAGGTTTTAGATGAGTTGAAGGCTTAGAGAGTTTGAGAATAAGGCAGATCTCTCTTTCTTTAGCTGGTGACCAGATCAAGAAGGACAGTTTTTCTTTCGCTATCCAGCTAAAGGGTTTAAGTTAAGTAGTTTCTAATTAACATTTAACTCCTCCAAAACCAATAACCTGTATCTATGGTTTGATTTTGGTAACTCCTAGGATAGTTCAAGTAGGTGAAAAAGTCAATAGACTTTTCAACAGCTAGCTTTTGGGCTTATATAAGGGCAAAAATACCACTTTAACACCCTCAAAACAGGTCTTTTTGGCTTAGAAAAAGGACTTCCGGAGACCTTTAAATCTATGATTTTTTTGGATATTTAGGTATAGTTAAAGGTATAGCAGTGAGGACGATATGAGGATATAAAAGACAATTTTGTAACATTATTTATCTAGCTGCATTATACATATTGCACGTGCAGTTATTTACTAATTTACTAATCTATGACTAACTCTGAGATAAAAGAGAGTTTTTTGGTAGCTAAGTCTGGTGACGAGGAGGCTTTTGGTCGTATTTACGATTATTACTACGACAAACTGTCGGCCTATGTTTACCGAAGAGTCTTGGATGGTGAAAATACTCAAGATATTATTTCGAATACTTTTTTTAAGGCTTTAAAAGGCCTTAAAAGGTTCAAATGGCAAGGAGCCTCGCAGTTTAATGGGTGGATGTACAGAATTGCCACCAATGAGGTAAATGCCTACTTTAGAAAGAAAAGCCACTATCACTTTTCTGCTCCAGAAGATCTAGAGCAGTATTTCTTTGATAATTCAAGCACTGATGATGTTCAGGATGATGCTTCGAGAAAAATAGATCTTCAGAAGGACTTTGTTGAGATTTCACAGGTAATTCAGGAACTAAAGCCCAAGGAGCAAACTCTCATTCACCTTAGGTTTTTTGAGGATATGAGTATGAGAGAAATAGCAGAAACCGTGAACAAGAACGAGAATTCGGTGAGAGTGTCATTGCATCGAATTCTGAAGAAACTGAAACTGAGATCTGGAGCAAAGCAGCTAAATCAACTAAATTAAATCTATGAACGATATTGAAAAAAAACTATCAGAGGTAGAGAAGCCCGAGTTTTCCAATAATAAACACAAACACCAGTTGCGGAGAGCTCTCTTGTCTTCTAGTCAGTTTGAAAAGAAGAAGTCAATTTGGCCAAAAGTAGCCTTCTCTTTGTCGGCTGCGACTGCTGTGGCGGCGATTGTTCTAGCTGTGGTTGTTTATGCCCCTGGTCCAGAAACGTCATTCTCGCCTGACTTTGTTCAGCTGGGAGATAGCGACAATCCTATGCCACAGGGCAATGAAGGATTGCTAGCAGATGGAGGTATTAGAAAGTTTCGCTCTGATCAAGAACTACAAGAGTTTATTGCCAAAAACAAGATTAAAAAGGAAGGTGAATCACCAGAATACTCAATGGAGACTGGATCATCAAGTATTGCCAGGGGAGAAGGTCTGGGCGGGGGATCATCTACGGATTATTCAACTACGAATGTTCAGGTAGAAGGAGTAGATGAAGCTGACGTTGTCAAAAATGACGGACAGTATATTTATGCAGTTTCAAATGACAAAGTTAGTATTCTTGAAGCCTATCCAGCCAAAGAAATGAAAAAACTAAGTGAAATTGTTATTCCTGCAGACGAGGAGAATAATTACCGACCCGAGGCCCAGCTTTATCTGAACGACAATAACCTGATAATCATCACTTCCGAGTATTCCAAGGTTCTTTCAGGAAATGAAGACAGTTCAAGATGTGATCTGATAGATATGTGTCCGCAGACCTACTATGAGGAAGAGGCGATAGTTTATATCTATGACATTTCTGACCGCTCTAATCCAAAGATGCGCGACAAGATCTCTTCTTCGGGCTATTATGTGAATTCAAGAATGGTTGGCGATTATGTTTATATTGTCACCAATCAGGCTTTGAGCCATGGAATCATTTTGCCTTCAATTGAGAATAACGGTCAGGAAGAGGTTGTAAGGTCACAAGATATAGCCTATAACAGTGATGTCAAAGACAACAACTTTCGGTTTACCAGTGTTATTGCGATCGATATAGTCGATGGGGAAACTACACAGCAGGTCAGCCTAGCTGGCGATTCACAAGAAATCTATGTTTCAACAGGTAATATCTACACAACCCAGACCAATTATGCCTATTTGAACGAGAATAAAGTTCTTGCTGAGGCAGAAGAAAGCCAAGAAAAAACAATCATTAATAGAATCTCAATTGATAAGGACAAGGTCGAGTATGCTGCCACGGGAGAGGTTCGAGGCTGGTTACTGAATCAGTTCTCTATGGATGAATATGACAAGAAATTCAGAATTGCCACCACTGTTGAGGAGTTTAACGGTAACGAATTATCTTATTCAGACAACAATGTTTATATTCTAGACGAAAACCTCGAAAGAGTTGGTGCACTTGAAGGTCTGGCTCAGGGTGAGAGAATCTATTCTGTTAGATTTATGGGTGAGCGTGGGTATATAGTGACTTACAAAGAAGTTGATCCTCTGTTTGTTATTGATCTCAAGAATCCAAAAAATCCTTATGTCCTGGGGCAATTGAAGATTCCTGGATACTCTGACTACCTACATCCTTATGACGAGAACCATCTGATTGGCATTGGGAAAGACACAGAGGTGGTTACCTCAAACATTGAGGGGGAAGAGAATATCGTGCTTCCCAAAGGAATGAAAATGGCCATCTTTGATGTCAGTGACGTTACGAAGCCCAAAGAGCTTCATAAGGTCGTTATCGGGGATGTGGGCACAAGTTCAGAAGCCCTGTATGATCATAAAGCCTTCTTGTTCAACAAGAAAAATGGACTGTTGGTACTTCCCATCTCGCTCGCAGAAATTCCTGAGGGCGTTGAAGATGACAGAAGTTATGGAGAGAATGTGTTTCAAGGCGTCTTTGTTTATAGAGTTGATCTAAACAAAGGCTTTGACCTGAAAGGGCGAGTCACTCATTATTCGGCCGAGCAGGTAGAACAAGCTGAATTTCATAATTATACTCAAACAATCAGAAGAAGCCTTTATATGGATGATGTTCTGTACACTCTCAGCCAAGAATTTATCAAGGCCAACCAGCTTTGGAGCCTCAAGGAAATTAAAGCTGATAAATTGTAATTGTATCCTTGTTACGGTTGCACATACCAACTTGTTAAAGCCTACCTTTTTTGGTAGGCTTTAATAGTTAAAAAGAATCTATCCCTCAAAAAAAACATGAACAACCACATTTTAGATAGTCTTAACGATCGCCAAAAAGAAGCTTGTCTAGTAAAAGGAGGTCCGTTATTGATCTTAGCCGGGGCTGGATCAGGTAAAACCAGAGTTTTGACTCACAGAGTGGCTCATCTTATCTCAGAAGGGGTAGAGCCCAGGAATATCCTAGCTGTCACGTTCACCAACAAGGCGGCAGGTGAAATGAAGCAGAGAATCAAAACTTTACTTCAAGGCAAGGTTAACTTTCACCCGTTCAGACCGCAGTTTGAGGTAGAGCCCTTTGTGGGGACTTTTCATTCTTTTGCGGTTCAAATACTACGCAGGGAAATAGGTAAAATGGGGTTTAAAGAAGATTTTGTAATTTTTGACGCCCAAGATCAGTTATCAGCGGTCAAGCAGGCCATGAAAAAGCTTCATATTCCCTTTGATGATGTTAACCCCAGAGCAGTTCGAGCCGCTATTTCTAGAGCCAAATGTGACTTGATTAAACCAGCCGGTTTCCTAAACTATTCAGAGAAAGGCTTTTTTACCGAATTGGCCGCCAAAGTTTATCAGCAGTATCAAAAGGATCTCAAGCAAATGGCAGGACTCGATTTTGACGACTTAATTATGCATCTGGTCGATCTTTTTGAGGCCAATCCAGACATTCTCGAAAAATATCAAGATCGCTTTCAATACATTCTGGTCGACGAATATCAAGACACCAACAAAGCCCAGTACGTGCTCATAAAGCAATTGGCTAGCAAAAATAGGAATTTGTGCGTTGTCGGTGACGATTGGCAGTCTATTTACAGCTTTCGGGGGGCCAATATTCAAAACATTCTCAACTTTGAAAAGGACTATCCTGAAGCCAAAACCGTTTACTTAGAACAGAATTATCGCTCAACAGGACATATTCTGGATTCAGCGCACGCTGTTATGGAGCAGAGCGAGGAAAGAAAAGAAAAAAAGCTTTGGACTGACAATGGTTCCGGAGAGAAGGTCAAAAGTCATACGGCGACCAACGCTTACCGGGAAGCCGGTTTTGTGATTGATACTATTATGGAACATAGCGATGCCCAAACTGGCCAACTTCCCGAAGCAGCCATTCTGTATCGCACCAACGCTCAATCCAGAGCCTTGGAAGAAGTTCTAATGGAACGGGGAGTACCGTATCAGATTGTGGGTGGAGTCAAGTTTTATGAGCGCAAAGAAATTAAGGACATGTTGGCTTATCTTCGATTAGTTCTTAATTCAGACGACAATATTAGTTTCGAGCGGGTGGTTAATATGCCGGCCAGAAGAGTTGGCAAGCGCACTATCACAGTACTAACTGATGCCTCAAACCGTCTGGGAATTTCTCTTTTTGACTATCTTGATAACGATGATCGCTTGGCTGAGGTCAAAGGTGTGGCCAGAAAAGGACTTGGCGAATTTAGAAGCCTGATCAACATATTCAGAAAACAAGCTCTTGAGTTAACATTGCCAGAATTAATTGACTTTGCTCTCAGAAAATCTGGTCTAGAGGACTTCTTGCGAGACGGGAGCGAAGAAGGGGAGAGTCGTTTTGAGAATGTTTTGGAGCTCAAAACTGTCGCTCGTCGTTTTGTCACTTCCAAGGAAGATGAAACCGGTTCACGGAAAGGAGCATTAGACGATTTGCGCGGGTTTCTGGAAGAGGTTAGTTTGGTAAGTGATCATGATGAAGGCGATGAGAAATCGAGTCATTACAGAGAACAAAAAAACGACCAGACCATTCAAGTACAAGAATCCAGTCGCAAAGTTATTCTGATGACAGTTCATAGCGCCAAAGGGCTGGAATTTGATCATGTTTTCTTGGTCGGGATGGAAGAAAGCATTTTTCCTCACTCGAGATCTTTGTTTGATCCCAGCGAGATGGAAGAAGAAAGACGTTTATGTTATGTCGGGATGACTCGGGCCAAGAAATATCTTTATCTTCTGCGGGCCGAAGAAAGGCATTTGTTTGGCTCGGTCAAGCAGAATATGGCTTCACGCTTTATTGAAGAGATTCCCGAGTCTCTAATAGAAGAGGTGTCGCTCTTTTCTAAGTTTAACGACTCTTCAAGTTTTCCGACAAATAGTAATTCTAAAGAAGAGTTGGGAGAAGTTCAATATATAGATTTTGATATTTAATTATGTAGGGACGCACCATGGTGCGTCCCTACATAATTAATGGTACATTTCCTAGTACACAAAAACCAACAACAACACAAAAAAGACCGTATAGAGGCCAAACAGATAACCTTCTCTAGTTTTTTTGTCATATGTTAGCAAAAAAGCCAGCGCCCCAAAGCCAAGAGAGATAAAAAGTAACACTTTATTCTGAGACAAGAGAGCTGTCACTGTCGGAAAGGAGATCAGGTTTAGCAGACCCAGAATAAGCTTTCCTTTTCTAGTGCCAAGAATCGTAAAAAGAGTTTTGACTTTGTCTTGCGGATCGCCTTTGACATCTTTGACGTCTTTAACGTTAACAACTAGAGTAAAGAGAATTAGAGTCGCCAGAATAATGCTGTGCGGGAAAACTTCTAGAGATTGATTCTTGGCCATGAGCATGAAACCCATAAAAAGAGTCAGTAGGATAGACAGGGCGATAACAAAAGATGAAACAAAAGGAAATCTTCTGAGGCGAATAGGAGGGGTGGAGTAAAGATAAGTTAGTCCGGCTAGTATTAGAGTGAGAGTCAAAAATCTGAGGCCAAGGTTGAAGCCAAGACCTATCGCCAACAGGCAGCAGGCCAGAGCTATGTTCTTAACTTCTGATGTGGAAAAAACTTTGGCTACAAGCGGTCGGTTTGGATTTGAAACTTTGTCAATTTTGAGATCATACAGGTCGTTTTGGAAAACAGAGAAAAGCCACAATAGAAAAGGAATCAAGAAGAGATTGAGGATGATCAAATAGCCATAAAAATTGTTCTCAAAAGGAGTGCCGGTGATTCTAAGGCCAATATACATACCCATAAAGAGACTGACCCCGCTCAAAACAAATCTAAGCGGTCTTGTATTCTTGATGAGGGCCCAGAATTTGTCTTGGCTATAAACATAGAACCAGATCAAAACTTCAATCACCACAACAATAGATAGTATCAGAGTGAGTTTGAAATCGAAGAGGCTATTGGGATTGATGTGTTTGATCTCAAACATTTTTTGTGGTAGTAGCAGAACGTCAATCATATCGGCTTTGTTGAAACTTAGACTCATTTTTTGAGCCATGGTCAGCAAAGCTGGTAGCACAGCAAAGATATAGATGGTGGTATAAACAACCACGGCCGATAGAACAGTTTTGAGTGGCTTCTTGGTCTTCAGATAAACATAGGTCGCTACCAGTACGCAGGCTAGAACAGTCTGAACCCGAATTCCATAGGTAATCCCAAATTCAAAGTTATCACCAAAAAAGCTGAAATATTTCTTGATAATGTCTTGTGGTCCATCTACCAGTAAGTAGGCAATAACGACGTTACCCTTGCCTTTGGAGAAAAATAAGTCGACCACGGGTGACAACAGTGAAATAAACCAACCGCACAGAGCCACATTACTAATAGCCATGACCTTCTCTTTGGTAAAGAAGTGCATAATCAGAATCAGTGACAGAACTGCGGCCGCAAAGAAAAAGAAGAAGTGAGGAAAAGTATTAAAAGTAAAAAGATTACCTTGCTGTGACGAGAAGCTCTCCAGACCAATTCTAAGAATAATAATAGAAGACAAGCTCAGAAGCCAGGTTTTGAGACTAATGTTATAATTTTCAATCGAGTTGATTATTTTTGTGAGCATTTGACATTCATGGTCAACAGACTAGAATATGTGGTGTTATGATTATAGATGAAAAAACCTTAGATGCCCAATGATTTTTTGGACAATTTGCA
>Ga0180007_10004209_pt1 | contig 15375 bp, 15 predicted proteins | sample MM_PC_MetaG_FD_121122 | JGI IMG/M metagenome (GOLD analysis project Ga0180007, IMG submission 121122) | Groundwater microbial communities from the Aspo Hard Rock Laboratory (HRL) deep subsurface site, Sweden - MM_PC_MetaG | ecosystem: Environmental > Aquatic > Deep subsurface > Groundwater... | reverse complement strand
TAAAACCGTATTCTTCACAGTAGTTGATTTAGAAATCGTCAATATGATTGCTGTTGAAGATCCTATTAAAGAAACAGCTAAAGGTGTTATCACTGAATTAAAGAAAAGAAATATTACACCTTATATGATTACAGGTGATCAAGAAATAACTGCTCAATATATCGCATCTATTTTAGGTATTGAACATGTATTTGCTGAAGTCTTACCGCATGAAAAAGCGGAAAAGATTCTCGAAATACAAAAGACAGGAAAGATTGTAGCATTTGTTGGTGATGGTATTAATGATGCACCTGCATTAAAAATGGCTGATGTAGGATTTGCTGTTGGTAGTGGTAGTGATATTGCTATTGATACATCAGATGTAACTCTCATGAGTTATGATTTAGGTTTAGTAATTAAAGCAATTGATTTATCTCTTGCTACATTAAAAAATATTTACTTGAATTTCTTTTGGGCATTTGCGTATAATATTGTTATGATACCTCTTGCAGCATATGGGTTACTCAATCCATCACTTGCAGGTATTGGTATGGGATTTTCAAGTATTATGGTTGTCTTAAACGCTTTAAGTCTTAATTTATTTAAGTTTAAAAATATACCCGTGGAGGAATAGAAAATGAAAGTAAAAGTTCCAGATATGTCATGCAATCATTGCGTGATGACGATTCAAAAGTCATTATTGGTAAGTGGTTTAAATGCTCAAGTAAGTTTAGTCGATAAATCAGTTAATTTTAAGAATGAAAAAGATTTAGAAAAAGTATTAGAAGCAGTAAAAAAAGCCGGATATAATCCAGAAGTATGAGGATTATTGGTGGAAAGCACCGAGGAAGAAATTTGGTGCGTGTAGGCAAAGTAACAACGAGAGAAACTGCTGATATGGTTAAAGAATCAGTGTTTAATATGCTTGGTGGAACACTTGATGGTGTTGTACTCGACTTATTTGCTGGTTCAGGTGCATATGGCTTAGAAGCTATCTCAAGAGGTGCATCATTTTTATATGCAGTCGATCATGATCGAGATGCAATTAAAACCATCATCGAAAACGCGAAAATATTAAATGAAATGGAGCATGTTTCTGTCAGTTTAAAGGATTACATGCGCTTTTTAAATACAATGGATGAGACCATGCTTTTTGATGTTGTCTTTATTGATCCACCATATGATTTTATTGTCTATAAAGAAGTTTTAGAAAAACTTGATCCACATTTAGTCAAAAATGCACTGATTGTCTGTGAATCAAAAAAACAAGTAATACTTGATGAAGAGATAGCATCTTTGGTTAAGATTAAAGAACGTGTCTATGGCATCAAACGAATTACCATTTATCAAAAAAAATAGGACCTTCTCGAAGGTCCTTATTTTATGCGCTTATTTGTAAGCAATTCTGCTTTTCCCATTCTACCAACTTGAAAAGTCAAAGAGCGGAAATGGTATTTCTCAAAATGATCTAAATCATCCTTATAACTAAGAAGTGTAATCTCTTTAAGATCAGTACCTTTGACATCAATTTGATCACCAGTAGCAATCCAGTACAAATAATGTTTTTCTATTTTTTTATCTTCTTGTTTTAAGATGGCAATACCAATTGGATCAACAATATAATTTGGATTGTTAAAGAAATCAGCAATCACAACGCGCTGTTTATTTTTAGGAATGTCGTAATTGTATATCTTTTCCTTATTTCTACCAATAATTAAGATTACTTTTTCTGATTCTATTTGAGCATTCGTGATGACCATATAGATGCCAAATATAAAGGATAATGTCAGAACACCAATAATGACATACTTCATATAATCCTCAATATAGAAATAGGCAAGAATACCAAAGGTTAATGAACCAACAATTGAAATATAACTAAAGATTGATGATAAATATTTGGGTTGTATATCACCTGATATACCTTTGAGTTTCTTTCCTTTGAATTTAACTCTGAATGAAGGTAGACCTCCAGTAATTCTTAAAAAGCCATATAAAGCGACTAAAACAGGTAGGACAGTAGCTACAAAATAAAGAATCATTATCTTTATATCGATATTTAGAAGTATGCCACCAATAAAATTAAATAGCTCAACAGCAAGTAAAATAGATAAACCAATAACCGATATTTTTCTATTTCTTCCTAGGATGCTATAAACAAAGTATGCCATAATAAAATAACTGGCGCTATTAATGATAAAATCGACAATATAGTTCATGTTTTTCCCCTTTAGAATGTAGGTTTCGAACACATTATAAACAAATTATGTGAATATGTCAAACAGTACTCCTTTATGCTTGTTTTTTAGCGATGAATCAAGTAAAATAAATATAGCAAGTGAGGAGTGGTTTAAGTGTCAATAGCAATTTGGTTATTTATCGTATTATTGGTTGTTGCATTACTCGTTGGTGGGGCAATTGGTTTTTTCCTTGCAAGAGCTTGGTTTAAAAAGTACTTGGAGAAAAATCCACCTGTTAATGAAATGATGATCAGAGAAATGATGAGACAAATGGGAAGAACCCCATCAGAAAAACAAGTTCGTCAAATCTTAGCTTCAATGAATCAATACAAATAGTCTTTAAAAATGACATATGGAAATATGTCTTTTTTTTATTCATCACAGGCAGTTGATTAAAGAACTGTCTTTTTTTATAAACAGTAAAATCAGATATTTATTTCTAGGAAAATAAAGGATATAAAAATAAATTTATCTAAAATACACTTGACATCAATACGAGAAAGATGTATCTTTAATATATGGACTACACTTGTAGTCTCGGAGGTTGTATATGAAAGATGAGAAAATTACAGAATCTGAATGGCAAATCATGCGTATCCTTTGGGGGAACAGTCCACAATCGTCTGCCCAAATCATAAGTCAAACTGCATCAATTAACACCTGGTCACCAACGACAATCAAAACATTTATTTCACGTCTTGTTGATAAAGGTGTTATAGGATTCAGACTAGAAAATAATAAAAGAGTCTATTTTCCTTTAGTAACAGAAAAACAATGCGTATTAAATGAAATGAAATCTATCATTCATATGATTTATGGTGGGAAAATGAACTACGAAACAGAACATTTTATTTTCTATGGCAATGATGATCAAGAATTTATTCATCAATTATCATCAACAATCGAAATTGATTTAGAAACTTTATCACATCATCTTGATTTTCAGTTCACTCAAAAACAATCTATCTATCTACACTCAAGTCAAAATCGTCTTTTTTCTGCATTAGGGATGACTTCAGCACCATCATGGGTTCGAGTAGCATCCATGTGGAATATACTTCATGTAGCACCAAAAGAAACATTTACAAATCGTATTTCCAATCGATTATTACATCATATTCTAACTGAATCTATTCTTTACCAAATGAATCCAAATTTACCCTATTGGCTTCAACAAGGTATTTCTGCATATGAAAGTCAATGGCTAACTTTTGATGAAATCAAAGATTCATTGATTAAAAACAGTGAGATGATTAATCATCTTAATTTAAACAATTTATCTGAAAATTTCCAATTATTTAGAGAAAGTAATAGGCACGAATTAGCCTATTCATTAATCGACTATATGGTTAAAAATCATGGGTACCATGCACTCAACGATTTTGTAAACCATCCAAATGATATGAAGCGCATCTTTGGTACGGATTTACAAACATTCCTAAAAAATTGGAGAGCATATATCATCAGTCAATATTTAGGGGATGAGAACTTATGATGAATAAATTTAAACTAATTATACTGATTATACTTGCAGCTTTTTTTATCTATAGTTGTACACCTGAAGAAACTATAACCATCCTATGCGAAGATAACGAGACACTAATTGATGGTAATTGCGAAATCACACCTGTTGTTTGTGATATTGATCAAACACTTGAAAATGGAATTTGTGTGACTTTACCACCTGAGTGCTCATAGAGTGAAATTCTTGTCGATGGAATTTGTGTATGGAATCAAGAAAGTGAAAATGATATAACATACACGCTACAAATGGTAACACATGATTTTTATCAACTTGTTTCAAGTTTAGAAGACAATAACCCAAAGTTGTTTTCCAATCAAGATGAAATAAGTCGCGTCATTAGAGAACAAAAAGCACTATTGCATGCTGGGATGACTCAAATCGAATTAATTCGTGTTTTAGCACCTATTATTTCAGCGTACAGATGTGGCCATACTGCAATATTCCCTAGTGAGACTTTGTATGCTGACATCATTGAGAACAACCCTATATTCCCACTATTTGTTAGATTATTTGATCAAGAATTATACATTGTCGGCAATAACGAATCCTACGATATAACTATAGGATCCAAAATTGTAAGTATTAATGGTTATACAGTGGAAAATATACTGGAAATATTGCTCAATTCAACATCATCTGATGGTCAAAATATCACATTCAAATATGGAATTATTGATATGATGTTTAATGAACTTTTCTTTCAATACGTGACAAGCGATGAGACGTTTATCGTTGAGTACATTGAACCTAATACATCAACTATTCTGTCAAAACAAATGGACGGATTAACCAGTGAAATCCTTTTTGGAAATAATAATTTACAAGACAATATTCCATTTCATGCAGAATATATGGATGAATATGCGATTTTAAAAATTGAAACTTTTCAACCATTTGGCATTTATACAAGATCAAGCTTTGCAAACTTCTTTCTTGAATTTTTTACCAATGTAGATAATTTAGATATCCAAAATGTTATCATTGATATTCGAAATAATGGCGGAGGAGATCCAACTGTATCAAGTGATCTATTCTCATATATTGCTTCATATTCCCAACCCTATTTCGTTCCTGAAAGCTTAAATTATTACCCAGGTTTAAAATCAAATATTCCTTTGAAGGAACCACATTTTAATAGGAATTTATATGTACTCATCAATGGTATGAGTTTTTCAACCAGTGGTCATTTTTCAGCTTTAGTGAAATCTCAGAATATAGCAACATTTATTGGAGAAGAATCTGGTGGTTCATACACATGTTCAGATAACTCAACACAAATTGAATTAGATCATACAGGCATCATGTTATATACCTCACAAACGATTTGGACTGTTGTAACAAGTGATTTAGTGTTTGGTAGAGGCATTATGCCAGATTATGAAGTCATTCCTACCATTGAAGATTGCTTAAATAATGTCGATACAGTTTTAGTCTTTACTCTCAATTTAATTACAGAAGATTGATTTTTATTAACAATTTAATAGACACTTTCATACTAGTATATCAAGTATGATGGTGTTTTTTTGTAGCAGTAAAAAAAAGACACCAATTAAAGTGTCCATTTATTAGTTGATTTTAGATTGACTTATTTTTCCTTTTGGGATAAAATTTCAATTCAGTTCCAGCTCTTAATCTCCTATAATTCAATTTATGTCTGATAAAGATGAGAGTCGCTAGACATGATACAATGATAAAATCCATGATTCGTGTTGGTTGATTATATAAACTATCTTGTAAAAAGATTCGGATGAAGAAATAAATTAATGTAAATGATGCCGCTGTTGTTGATGCTACAGAAACATATTTAGTCAATATGAAGATGAGTAAGAAAACAAGAATAATGACTAATGCTAACCAAGGTTCAATTGCAAAGATCATACCAGCGGATGTAGCAACTGCTTTTCCACCCTTAAAATTGATATAAATTGGGAAAACATGTCCTATGACTGCTGCCATACCGTAAACACTAGAAATATTGATATCATACTGACTGACTAAATAAAGACTACTATCACCAGTAAAATGGCCAATCAAGTAAACAATCAATATCACCAAAGCACCTTTAAGTCCATCAAAAATGAATGCAAAGATTCCATATTTAAAACCTAAAACTCTTGTTGCATTGGTTGCACCTGTATTTTTTGAACCATGTTCTCTTATGTCAATATTTTTAAATACTTTTCCGATAATCAAACCACTAGGAATTGAACCGAGAAAATATGATAATATCATAAATAAAGATATCCAAACATATGTCATATAATCACCCCATTACTTACATATTATATCATGCAAAACCACAATGTCAAATGATTAAATAAAACATAATCATACATTGTATTTGACCATATTTTTTGGTATAATAGTCTCATAAAAATAAGTTGGTGATCACGTGAATAAAACAAACAAAATTTATGATGAAAAGTCGATTCAAATTCTTGAAGGCCTTGAAGCGGTAAGAAAAAGACCTGGGATGTACATCGGATCGACAGATGCAAAGGGACTCCATCACCTTGTCTGGGAAATTGTAGATAATGCAATTGATGAATCATTATCCGGATATGGTAGTGAGATTTCTCTTACAATTAAAGCTGATAACAGCATTGAGGTTTCTGATAGCGGTCGTGGTATGCCTTATAAAATGCATGCTTCAGGACGTCCGACAACGGAGATCATTTTTACTGTTTTACATGCTGGTGGTAAGTTTTCTGATACTGACGGATACAAAGTATCCGGTGGTCTTCATGGTGTAGGATCATCAGTTGTAAATGCTTTAAGTCAATTTCTAGAAGTAACTATCTATCGTGATGGTATGATATGGCGTCAAAGATTTTCAGATGGTGGATCCAAAATTGGACCACTTGAACGTATCGGTGAATCCAAAAAAACTGGAACAACAGTCTGGTTTAAGCCAGATCCTAAAATATTTTCAACAACATTATTTCAATATGACATGATTAAAGAACGTTTGAGAGAAGCTGCCTTTTTAATTAAAGGATTGAAGATTAATTTGAATGATCAGCGTAAATCTCAAAAGGAGTCATTTAAGTACGATGACGGTATTAAAGCTTATATTGAATTCTTAGATAAAGATAAAACTGGCCTTCATGATACGTACTTAATCGTATCTGAATATGTTTTAGCAGAAAAGAAGAAAAAGAAAATAGAAATTGATATTGCTTTCCAGTTTACAACAAGCTATCAAGAGAACATTCTATCCTTTGTCAACAATGTACGCACCAAAGATGGTGGGACACATGAAATTGGATTTAAATCTGCTTTAACGAGAGCCCTCAATGATTATGCAAGAAAATATAATATATTAAAAGATAAAGATAGTAACTTAGACGGCTCAGATATCAGAGAAGGTCTTACTGCTGTTATCTCCTTAAGAATACCTGAAGAAGTTCTTGAATTTGAAGGCCAAACAAAAGGTAAACTTGGTACACCGGAAGCAAGAAACGCAACAGACTCAGTTGTTTATGAAAACATAACAACTTATATGGAAGAAAATAAAGCCATAGCAAGTACGATTATCAATCGTTCTCTTTCTGCTCAAAAGGCTAGAGAAGCCGCAAGAAAAGCAAGAGATGAAGCAAGAAATGGCAAGTCAAAACAAAAGAAAGAAATGTCTTTGAGTGGTAAATTAACGCCAGCTCAAGGTAAAGATAAGAATCTAAATGAATTATTTTTAGTTGAAGGTGATTCTGCGGGTGGTTCTGCTAAACAAGGTCGAAATAGACGTTTCCAAGCAATTCTACCACTTCGCGGTAAAGTCATTAATACAGAAAGAACTTCAATTGAATCCATTTTAAGAAATGAAGAAATTAGTACAGTTATCTATACAATAGGTGCTGATTTTGGTATTGATTTCGATCTTAAAAAGTGTAACTATAAGAAAGTTATTATCATGACAGATGCTGATACTGATGGTGCACATATTCAGATTTTATTGCTCACATTCTTCTTTAGATACATGCGTCCTTTGATTGAAGATGGTAGGTTATATCTTGCTCAACCGCCTCTTTACAAGCTTACTAAAAAAAGAGGTAAAAAAGAAGAGATCTTCTATGCATGGACAGATGAAGAATTAAAAGCGAAAATAGATGATTCACCATATAACCTTCAAAGATATAAAGGGTTAGGTGAAATGAATGCTATTCAATTATGGGATACAACAATGAATCCTGAAACAAGATCACTGATTCAAGTTAATATTGATGATATCAGTGCTTCAGATAAGCGAATCTCGATTTTGATGGGTGATGATGTTGCGCCTAGAAGAGCATGGATTGAAGATAATGTTGATTTTGAAATCAGTGATGATTTTGATTTAACTCAGGGGGTGGAATGATGTCTGTCAGCAAAGACCTCGATAAATTTATCGAAAATGTCATCGAATCATCCTTAGAAGATATAGTATCCGAACGTTTTGCAAGATATGCTAAATATATTATTCAAGATCGTGCATTACCTGATGCTAGAGATGGGTTAAAGCCCGTACAAAGACGTATCTTATACGCGATGCAACAATTAGGTATGCTACACAACAAACCCTATAAGAAGTCAGCAAGAATTGCTGGAGAAGTTATGGGTAAGTACCATCCTCATGGAGATTCTTCCATTTATGAAGCCATGGTGCGCTTAAGTCAAGACTTTAAGATGCGTGTTCCTTTAATTGATATGCATGGAAATAATGGTTCAATTGATGGAGATTCCGCAGCAGCGATGCGTTATACTGAAGCACGTTTGTCACGTGCATCAGAAGCCTTACTAGGTGATATCGATAAAAGAACTGTTCCATTTGTTCCCAATTTTGATGATGAAGAATTGGAACCAGTTGTTCTTCCAGCTAAATTTCCTAATCTTCTTGTTAATGGTGCAACTGGTATTAGTGCTGGTTATGCAACTAAAATTCCTCCTCACAATTTAAAAGAGGTTGTTTCAGCAACCATCGCATATATTGATAACGAAAATATAACTTTTCAAGAAATATCAGAAATTATTAAGGGGCCAGATTTCCCTACCGGTGGTATTGTTCAAGGTCATGCAGGTATTTTATCTGCACTTGAAACAGGTGCTGGTAAAATTGTTATCCGGGCGAAGACTTATGTTGAAGAAGTCTCAAAGAGTCAAGATAAAATCATCATCTTTGAAATACCTTTTGAGGTTAACAAAGCCGATTTAGTCAAATCAATTGATATGTTAAGGATTGATAAAAAAATCGATGACATCTTAGAAATTAGAGATGAATCTGATAAAGATGGTTTGCGTATTGCGATTGATTTGAAAAAAGGCGCAGATGCACAATTCATATTGAATTATCTTTATAAATCAACAGATCTTCAAGTCGCATACAACTATAATATGGTAGCAATACTTAATCATCGTCCAGTTTTAGTCGGTGTTATTCCTATCATAAAAGCTTATGTTGATCATCAAAAAGATGTTATTACTAACCGTTCAAACTTTGAATTATCTAAAGCAAGTAAGAGACAGCATATTGTTGATGGTTTGATTAAGATGGTTTCAGTTGTTGATGAAATCATTAAGATCATTCGTGCTTCCCAAAATAAACAGGGAGCTAAAGAAAACATCATGGAGACTTTCGGATTCTCCGAACTTCAGGCTGAAGCGATCGTAACCTTACAACTCTATCGTTTATCCAATACAGATATTCTTGCTCTTCAACAAGAAAATGAAGGTCTTGATGTGCGTATTAAAGAACTTGAACACATCTTATCTAGTGAAAATGCCTTAAGACGAGTCATCAAGAAGGAATTAATTGAGATTTCTGATTTACTTGGTGATGAAAGAAAATCTGAGATTGAAGCTGAAATCGAGAATATTAAGATTGATCACAAAGAACTTATCAGTGAAGAAAAAGTGATGATTGGTATTACTAAAGAAGGCTATATTAAACGTGCAAGCACGAGAAGCTATCAAGCATCTTTATCCGTAGGTTTAAAAGCTGATGATGCACTCATCTTTGAACAAGAACTTAATACATTAGATACATTGCTACTGTTTACAAATCTTGGTAACTACATCTTCCTTCCAGTATATAAACTTGATGAGCAAAAATGGAAAGATTTAGGTATCTATATTAATAACATCGTTCCAATTGATAAAAATGAAAGAATCTTTAAAGTCTTATCTGTCTCAAACTTTAGTTCTGGACAGTCAGTACTTTTAGCAACTGCACAAGGGATGATGAAACAAGCCAAATTAAGTGATTTTGAAGTCACGAGATATAATAAACCAATGAAAGCGATGCGTTTAGATAATCATGATGAATTGGTCTATGTCGATCTAAATGAGCGCATCAATATTCTTTCAATCTCTGAAAAGGGTTATGCCTTAAGATTTAGATCTGTTGAACTTCCAATGTATGGATTGCAAGCAGGCGGTGTTAAGTGTATGTCTTTATCTGAAGATGACAACTTGGTATCGGCACTCTACGTGAATCCAAGCGATGAGTTTATTATGCTCACCTCTAGAGGTCATGTCATTAAAGATGTTGTTGAAGAATTGCCAATCTACAATAGAAATAGACGTGGTATTTTGGTCATTGAACATCAAAAAGCAAATCCACATCTTGCCGTATCAGCAGCAAGAGTTTCTAGACAACAGCTTAAAGAAGATGTTCCTGTACTTATCGTGACCGAAAAAGGTTCGATGAAGGCAGTTGTTTCTGATTTAAAATACACAGGTAATAAGTTTGGTAAGAAAATGTTTGATGAAGAAAGCCTTGGCAGGGGTTATAGCATTGAGATATTTGATGCTAAAGAGGAAGTATTAGACGAAAAAGTAACTGACCGAGTGAAAAAAAAGACAGTAAAAATTGTTGAAGCAGTCGATATCCTCAAAGAAGAAATTATCGTTAAAGACAATAAAAAGATTCATCTCAATCGCTTTGATTTATTTGATGACGAAGATGAAGAATAAGGGAGAAATAATTATGAATTTTCAATTTAATAACAAAACTTACACATATGAAAAACCAATCGCTTTAAAGGATTTTGCAATTCAATTAAAAGAAAATGATGTTTTAGCTGCTACTGTCAATGGTCGTTTAAGAGAATTATCTTATATTCCATCAAAAGATGCTAAGATTAGCTTCTTAAAATACAATCACAGTGACGCCATTCGAATTTACGAATCAACATTACGCTATGTCATCGCAATGGTGATTCAAAAGTTATACCCAACAGCAAAAATTAAATTTAACTATAGTATTTCTAGATCAATTTTAGGAATATTTGACTATTTTGATGGTGTCGTCAATGCTCAAGTCGTTGAAAACATCAAAGATGAAGTTCAAAAGATGATTGATTTAGACTTGCCAATCACAAGAAAACGGGTTTCAATTGCAGCTGCTACTAAACTTTATACAGAATTGGATATGTTAGACAAAGTTGCTATCTTAAAATATCGTGAAGAAGACTATGTAAACTTATATGAATGCAAAGGTTATACCAATTACATGTTTGGTTATATGCTACCTTCAACTGGGTATTTAAGAGAATTTAAATTATTCTTATATCATCCAGGATTCATCATTCAGTATCCTAGAGCAGAATTTAATGGTGAGATTCCTCCATTTTCTGATGAACCAAGATTTGGTATGGCGCTTAAAGAAGCCGCTAAGTGGGGTAAAGTCATTCATGGAAACACTATTCCTTTAATTAATGAATATGCGAAAGATTTTGCATCTTCAGTAGATTTTGTTAACATGTGCGAAACCAAACATGCACATATGCTATATGACCTAGGAACTCAAATTCAAACCAATATGGATAATATTCGCTTGATCGCTATAGCAGGACCTTCGTCATCGGGTAAAACTACATTTTCAAATCGTTTGCGTATCGAACTCATGAGTCGCGGCATTATGCCAGTCATGATTTCAATTGATGACTACTACTTCAACAAAGACTTTGCACCAAGAAATGATGATGGATCTCCTGATTTAGAACACGTTGATGCAATTGATGTTGCACAATTTAATCATGACATGTTATCACTTGTTCAAGGACAGGAAGTTACGCTTCCTAAATTCAATTTCCAAACTGGACAAAGAGAAAAAGGGAAAACCATTCGTTTATTAGAAAATACACCAATCATTATTGAAGGTATCCATGCTTTAAACGAAAAACTAACTAGAAGTATTCCTAAACATCAAAAATTCAATATTTATATCTCACCGCAAACACAGCTTCATATTGATAATCATAATCCAATCAGTATTACTGAACTCCGATTATTAAGACGCATCGTAAGAGATCAAAAATATCGTAATTCATCAGCTACAGATACGATGGATATGTGGCCATCAGTAAGACGTGGAGAATTTAGATGGATTTATCCAACACAAAAAGAAGCTAATTTTGTGTTCAATTCGGAATTAACTTATGAATTTGCAGTATTAAAGAAACATGCAGTCAAGCAACTGCAAGCTATCCCAAGTGATAATGAACATTACATCACTGCAAATCGTATCCTTAAGTTCTTAAAATATTTTAATGACATTGACGATGAAATCGTCCCATGTAACTCCTTGTTAAGAGAATTTATCGGGGGCAGTAGCTTCCATTAAGAAAGGTTTGATTGAACATGAAGGCTTTAGCAAATATGGAACGCATCCAAATTTCTAATGAAGTGGTATTACTTTTGTTATCACTTTATGAATCTAAAGGTAAATCTTTCTTTTATGATGATTTATTTAGTAGGGATTTAGGTGCATTTGAAAGAAAGACAATGGAAAACAATTTAATTGCACTTGCTCATTATCTTAATTTAAACATGACAGATGCAAGAATTAAGCTTTTTGCTAAAAAACCAATGTCAGCAAGAACTAAAGATGAATTTTTGTTATCTAATTTAAAGAGTGCGCTCAATCAGCTCCATAAAAGACCAGAATCTTTTGAACTTCTCGTCAATGAAGTTGGTAATTTGATCAAACTTTTAACAAAGAATGCAGATCCAATTGCTTTTGGTACTTATGAAAAGCAAGAAGATGGCATGCTTAAATTAAAGAAGGTATCAAAAAAAGATGATTTAGACCTATTAATGCAATTATTTGAAAGAAATTTAAAAACTAAAAAATATGAACTCACTCAACTCATTGCTAATTTCTATGTCGACTTTCTAAATATGAACATTTTAACGAAACATAATGATTTAGTAGCTCTGATCTTACTTTATGCACTCTTAGCTAAAAACTTCTCTGTTTTTAAATATGTGAGTTTCTTTAAGTATTTCCTAAAGGAAAAAGAAGGTTGGCAAAGTGGAATCATTACAGCAAACTACTACTGGTCCTCGGGATTTGCGCAAACCGATATGTTATCGAGAATGCTTGTTAATCTACTCCTTAAATCATATGAAGAAGTTGATGATATGGCACATGAATATATATTTGAAAAAGATTTAAACAAATCAAATAATATTGAAAATAGTATCTTGAAGCTTGAAGAAATATTTACTAAAGAAGATCTAAGAAAAAGACATCCAAATGTGAGTGATGCGACGATAGATCGAACGCTCAAGCGTTTAAAACTTGAAGATAAGATTCGTCCTTTAGGTAAAGGAAGAAGCTCAAAATGGCAACGTATCGTCTCTGGCAATAAGAAATATGGTATGGAACAACTCTCACTATTTAACGATTAAGGGCTCAGCCCTTTTTTTGTTTAAATAATGCGTTTTTTTAATAATATCATTGATATTTGATATAATAAATTATAGAGGTGAAGATCAGTATGGACATGTCACAAATTAAAAAATTAAGAGAAGAAACTGGAGCAGGTATGCTAGATTGCAAAAAAGCACTAGAATCTTCATCTGGAGACTATGCTTTAGCACTTAAATCATTACAGACAACAACACAAAAATCTGAAGGTAATTCAAGGGTTGCTTCCAAGGGTTTATGTAGTGTCGTCATCAATCAAAATCAAGCCATTTTATTTGAAGTAAATGCAGAGACAGATTTCGTTTCGAAGAACGAATATTTCGTTCAATTAATCCAAGATCTTGGACCTCTTTTGATTCAATCAAATGTTACAAATGCTAAAGATGCACTTCTATTAAAAATGGATGATCTTACTGTTGGACAAAAGATACAACAAACGGCATCTATCATTAAAGAAAACGCTCAGTTAAGACGTTTTTACCGCGTTATTAAAGAAGATACTCAAGGGTTTGGTTCCTATGTACACCAAGGTGGTAAGGTTGTTACACTTGTCATTTTAGACCAAAATAATTCACAGATTGCAAATGCTTTAGCGATGCAAGTTACAGCAAACTCTCCATTATATATAGATCCAAAAACCATCGATGAAGACACCATAAATTATGAAAAATTTATGTTTGAAAAAGCACATGGAGCATTGGATGAAAATCAATTTAATCAACACTTAAATGAGATCTGTTTACTCACACAAGATTATATTAAAAATCCAGAAATCAAAGTCAGCGATTTACTCAAAGAAAATAAAATCAGTTTGATTGATTTCTTTAGATTTGAATTAGGTCAAGGCATTGAGAATAAATTGAATTGCAAGTTAGATATACCATGTGATGGCTCTTCAATTACAGTTACGCCTATTTATTGATTGAAAAATATAAGAAAATGCTCATTATAGTTTATAATGAAGCTAGGAGGAATGGAAAATGAAATTTGATGTAAATGTAGGAAAGATTGACCAGTATATCCGTTATTTTCTTGGAGTTGCATTTATCGTATTATCCTTTTGGTTAAGTTTGTGGTTCTTTATTGGTACAGTCATCATGTTTGCAACTGCATATTTTAAATTTTGTCCAATCTACCGGATCATAGGTGTTAAAACAAGTAAAGCAACAGATACAACAGACGAAGAAAAATAAGCCCTCTGGGCTTTTTTTTTCGTAATATATAAAAAAAAGCTCTTGCGAGCTAATTAAACATGCCTGATTTTAATACCTTCATGACTTGTTCTGTAATGCGATCTAAATCCTGGTCAGTGAGTGTGTCTCTAAATAGAATTTGTAAACCAACGAAATTTGAAATACCCATAAGGATATAAGATAATGTTTCCAAATCTAGATCTTCTCTAACTTCGCCATCATCTACCGCATGATGCAGTTGTCTAATATAATCATGTGAGAAGGTTTCATAATACTCTCTAAACAATGCTTTATCAGCAAACATTGATTCCCAGATAATTCGGTAAGCTAAAGGATCTTGCCAAGCAAACTTCAAGAACGCTCTTAATCCAAGACGTTCTTTTTCATATCTTGTCTTAGAATCACCAATGCCTTCACTAATCGCTTTTCTAATTGATTTTCTATATTTCGCTAATAAATATGAATATAAAGCAAACTTATCATCAAAATATAAGTAAAAAGTTCCAGTAGCTATACCGGCTTTATTGATAATCTCATTAATTGATGTTGCTTGATACCCATTTTTTGAGAAAAGCTTCTTTGCAGTCTCGATAATTTGATCAAAAGTTTTTTGTCCATCTTTACGTTTTGGTAAACGATAATTCATTTGGTCCATGTCATCACCTAATAATAGTGTATAACAAACTTAAAAAAAAGACAATCACATTATTATTTCGCTTGACAATAAATCAAACAAGGTATATCATTAAG
>Ga0180007_10004207_pt1 | contig 15385 bp, 16 predicted proteins | sample MM_PC_MetaG_FD_121122 | JGI IMG/M metagenome (GOLD analysis project Ga0180007, IMG submission 121122) | Groundwater microbial communities from the Aspo Hard Rock Laboratory (HRL) deep subsurface site, Sweden - MM_PC_MetaG | ecosystem: Environmental > Aquatic > Deep subsurface > Groundwater... | reverse complement strand
GGCGCTGCGACCCATTTTTTCTGCCATGGCCTGCTCGAACACAACGCGTTCCCGTCGGTACGGCGTGCCGTCCTGGGTGCGCGTGGTTTCGGCGTTGGCCAGATTCTTGGCGATGGTGTCCATTTTCGTGCGCTGGCCCGAGAGGCCGCTGGCGCTCAATCGAATGGAACTGAAGAGGCCTTCACTCATCGTTCACCCTCCTATCGGATTCGTCCGCTGATCGACTCGCGGAGCACGTTGTACTTCATGCTCAGAACACGGGTCGCCAGGCGGTAGGACAGTTCGGTCGTGGCGATGTCGGTCATTTCCTGGTCCACGTTCACGTCGTTGATGCCGTTGTCGAAGCCGCTCTCCTGGAGTCTGACTTCGCCGTTCGTTTGGCCGATTCCCTGTCTTCCGACCGGAAGATGACCGGGACGGGACTGCTGGCCGGCAAGATTGTTGCCCTGGGCCTTGCGCAGCATTTCCTCGAATTTGTACTCCTGGGCCCGGTAGCCCCGCGTCTCCACATTGGCGACGTTTTCGGCCGTCACTCGCTGGCGGCGGGCGTAGACCGTCAGGGCCTTCTTGAGGTGATCCAGGTTGGCTCGCTCGAACAGGTTCTGGTCCACGATTCACCTCCAGTGAAGCGGCCCCTGGCCGCAGTTCAGGTCTTCCCTAACAAGTCCCGTACCAGTTCAGGTTCATCCCCGCTCGGCGAGGGCCAGAAAGAGCCGGTCATTTTCCGCTTCGAGACTCAGGATCTCCTCGAGCAGGCCAGCGACCGTCCCGAGAATTCCTTGCATCCGCGCGGCGAAGTCCGTCTGGAGCCGATGACGACTCTCCTCCCAGATCTGACGCGCCGGGCGATGCTGGGCCTCCATGTGGGTGATCATGTCCAGCATGGTCCGTTTGCGATCGAGAAGGACGCGGATTTCCGACAGTTCGACGCCCTCCCGGATCGCCTCGCCCTGACGTCGGGAGAGTTCCAGAATCTCCTGGTACATGGATCTCTCCCGCTCGTAGAGATCCAGCAGGCCCTCGAGTCCGACCTGAACGTCGTGGGCGTTCCACTCAGCGCGTGTGGATGCTGTCGGTGCCATAGGGCACACCTTCCTGTTGGATGCTCGCCAATTGGTCCACCATCGCCGCCATGTCGCAGGCCCGGGCCCGCCACGAGGTTTGCGTCTGGTCGTTGCAGAATTCCCCGTAGAGCTGTCTGGCCGCGGTGTAGTCGCCGGCGAGAAAGTAGCCGTTGGCCAGTTGATACCGGGCCCAGGCTCCGGTTTCGCCGGGCAGCTCCTCGAGGGTGTGATAGAGCCTCAGAGCGTCGTCCCGCCCCTGTTCCAGGTAGAGGATGTCCGGGATCGTGCGCAGGACCCATCCGAGCTGCTGGGGTTCGAGTTGCCCGCTGACCCCAGGCTCTGCCATCAACCGCAGCAGGTGATCGAGGCATGCCCCGCGATCCGACCTCATGGCCAGAACATAGGAGTACCAGAAACGGATTCTGGGACCGAGGCCGTCGATTTGTCCGACGACCTTGGCCATCAGATGGTCGAGATTGCGACCATGGTCTTCGACGATCATCCAGCGGAAAGCCAGCTCGAGGGTCGATTCGACCTTCCTGAGATCAGCCAGCCCCATCAGATTCAGGAATTCCTCGGTGACCTGAAGGGAATCGGCGGACAGCACCGCCGTCGAGAACATTTCTCGCCGGAGTTCGGCCGAGCCCGGATCGTCGACCTGGCCGCGGTGGAGGGCTCGTCGATACCATTTCAACGCCTCGCCGAACTCACCGACATCACGGTAGCTGCGGGCTGTGGTCAGGGACTGATCCGTAGTGAACTGGGAATTGCGGTTCCACTCCCTGATCAGGATGTCTTCGACATTGAGCAGGGATCGGGCGGCGCTCATCAATCGGCCGCGCCGGAGATCCACCAGGTTGTTCTCGGTCAGGATCATGCCGTCAGGGTACTGAAGCTGGGGGGCGGAATCCTGGATGGCCGACACATATCCGGCCGCCAGGGAACGGTAGCGGTAGAAATCCGACCGCTTCAAGCGCGACGCAGCCATCGTGTCGCTGACCAGCGTCAGCAGCAGGATGGCCGATCCTAGCAGGATCGCGCATTGAAAGGCGATGGAAGGGCTTCGGGGCATGGTGATCCTTTCCGGACGGTCGACCTCTGTCTCCCGTCAAAAAGGCAAACACCATGCCCGTTTCAGCCTGGAGGAACCCGATCAGTCTCCGTCGGACGCTTCGTCGGCTACGGCGTACTGACGCAGCTTCTCCCGAAGAGTCTGTCGAGAAATCCCCAGAATCCTAGCGGCCTTCGACTTATTGTTCTCGGTCTTCTCAAGGGTGTACAGGATCTGGTCCCGCTCCACATCCGAAAGAGATGTCAGACTCCCTGCTGAAGAACGCTGAGCTTCGCGGCCCAGCCGGGGGTCCCGCCCCTGGGCGATGTGGGTCGGGAAATGGGATGCCGAGAGGATATCGGGCTCCTCCAGGATCATGATGCGCTTCAGGACATTGCGCATCTCACGCACGTTGCCAGGCCACGGATAGCGCTGCAGCGTCTCGATCAATTCTGGCGAGGCCAGTTCGGTGCGCAAACCCAGCTTGAGGTTGAACTCCTGGATGAAGGCGTTGAGCAGCACTCCGATGTCCTCGGGACGATCCCTCAGCGGGGGAATGATGATCTCGACGACTTGGAGCCTGTAATAGAGGTCGTTGCGGAACTGGCCCTCCTGGATCGCCGCCTCGAGTTCTCGATTGGTTGCGGCGACGATGCGGGCGTTCACGGTCAGCTCTTCCTTGCCCCCGACGCGGCGAAAGCGACGATTCTCGATCACCCGGAGCAGGCGGGACTGGAGCAGGACACCCATCTCGCCGATCTCGTCGAGGAAGATGGTGCCGTCGCCGGCCACTTCGAACAAACCTTCCTTGCGGGCCTTGGCGTCGGTGAAGGCGCCCTTCTCATGGCCCATCAACTCGCTCTCCAGGAGGGTCTCGGGTACCGCGGCGCAGTTGATCTCCATGAAGGGGGCCGAACCGACGCCGCTGACTTCATGAATGGCCCGAGCGACGATCTCTTTGCCGCTCCCGCTCTCCCCTCGCACCAGAACAGAGGTATCGTTGCCGGCGCGGCTGGATCCGACCTTTTCGAGCAGCTTGCGGATGCCGCCGAGGCCAGGGCAGGCGCAGATCATGTCCATGTAGGGGGAGGCGCTGGTGGACACAGGCATCGTCGAAGTGGCTCCCCTGCGACGGGATGCCTTGCTCGGCGGCGACTCGTTCAGCTCCACCGTCGCAGGACGCGTGGCCCGCAGGGCGGCCCGGACTTGGCTCTTCATCGCACTGAGCTTGAAAGGCTTCTGGATGAAATCGTAGGCGCCAAGCCGCATGCTCTCGACAGCCGTCTCCACGTCGCCGTAGGCGGTCATCATGATTACCGGGGTATCATGTCCTTGGTGGCGAAGTGCCTGCAGGAGTTCCAGCCCGGTCACCCCCGGCATCTTCAGATCGGTGATCACCAGATCATAGGATTCGTTGTGAAGGGTGGCCAGGGCTGCCTCGCCGGTCTCGGCGCCGGTGACGGTGAAACCCTCGGCCGTCAGGGCCTCCTCAAGGGAATGCCTGATGGCGGCTTCGTCGTCGACGACCAGGATGCGTTCGCTCATGCTCGTACCTCTTTCTGCTGGGATTCCGACTCGTCGCCGACAGGCAGCAAGACGGTCAGGACCGTCTCTACCCCACGGCGTTCGGCTCGGATATTCCCACCATGGGCTTCGATGATCTTGCGGCTGATGGAAAGGCCCAGTCCGGTCCCCGCACTCTTGGTCGTGAAGAAGGGACGAAACAGGCTTTCCGGGACATTGGCGCCGAATCCGGCGCCCCGGTCGATAACACGAATCCGGATACCGCGACGGCGTTGACGCAATCCTGTCGCGCGATTCATGAATTCCAGGGTTTTGCCCTCGCGGGCGTCGATCGTGACGGTTCCGCCAATCTGCGAGGCATCAATGGCGTTGAAGATGAGATTCAAGAGAACCTGCTTGAGTTGATCCCCGTCGCAGCACCAGCTTCGAGCGTCCGGGGCCAGGTTCTGCACCATCTGCAGTCCCTTATGCTCGGCCCTGGGTTTGGCCAGGCGGGTGCAGTCGTCGACCAGACGCACCAGGTCCGTGGTTTCCCAGCGGGGTTCGATGGGCCGCACGTACTGAAGCATCCGGGTGATCGTGGTGTTGATGCGATCCACCTCTCCGGTGATCACATCCAGGTAGCGACGCCGCGGATCGTCCGCCTCGAGATGATCAGCTAAAAGCTCGGCCTGGGCGCTCAGACCCATCAGGGGGTTGCGGATCTCGTGGGCCAGGGTCGCCGACATCTCGACGGTGCTCTGCAAACTGTCGGCCCGCAGCCTCTCGGCGGCGAGGGTCTTGGACTCGGTGAGGTCCTCGATCACGATCACCAGCCATTGCTCGTCTTCTCCCCGTCCCTGCATCGACGACGACTGCACCAGCACGGGCAACGCCTGATCGCCCCGCTGCACCGAGCCTTCGCCATGATAACCGGCGGGATGTCCGGACAGGGTGACAAACGGCAGGGAACTCGTGTCGGCGAGCTTCAGCAACCCGTCCAGAAAAAGTTCGGGGACCTCCTTGGGACCGAAAGCCTCCTGGCGGAAGAACTCCGCCGACGCGGCGCCGCGCGCCGGCGACCGCCCTCGACCGACACCCAGAACCGGCTGGGGACGGAGCGACGAGACGACCGAGCGGCCCGAAACGAGCTCGCGGGCCACGCTGTTGCAGTAGATCGTTCGGGCCTGCTCGTCGACGACCCAGATGCCGCTTTGAACCGTCTCGAGAACCCGGGAGTTGAAGACGCTCAACTCCCGCATGCGGTCGAGCATCTGTGCTGAAGCGACTTCTTCGGCCAGGATCACCTGGACCGCCTTGAGAAACGCACGACGCTCATCCGAAGCCTTGTCGGAACGGAAACCCAGCAGCAGAAGATAGCCGAAACCAATACCCATATGCTCGAGGGCGAGGGCGGCCACTCGACCGGAAGGGCCCGGGTCGTCGGGATGACGAATCTGGAAGAGATCGAGGGACGAGCCGGTGTCGCGTCGGGAAGCATGCTCCGTTTCGAGGTGAACCAGGACGCGATCCCAAGCGTTCTCCTCCCACTGCCAGGTTTGGCGAGGTGTGAAAGAAGTGCCGGCCGCCGGACGCAGCACCAAAGCAGCCCCTTCGGCGCCGACGAATCCCGAGAGGGTCTGGAGCAGTCTCGCCAGGGTATCGTCCCAGTTGCGCGTGCTGCTGAGCTCCCGTCCGAACTGATAGAGCAGCGAGAGCTGGTCCATGTGACCAGTGAGTTCTTCATGGGCGTGGGCCAGATCCTCGCCGGTCCGTTTCAATTGAGACTGGAGATCCCGCTGACGTTCGCGGAGCAGGTCGGTTGTGCGGGTGTGCTTGAGGGACACCTCGCGCAGCGCTCGGGCAGCTTCGAGCCTGGCTTCGAGGCGCTGGATCAGATCACCATATTCATGATCCGTCGCCGGCATGGCGAGGGCATCGGTCACACCGACGCGCAAAGCCCTGGTGAGATCCCCGATCGGCCAGTTTTCATGGATCAGGGCGGTCAAATGGCCGGATCTCAGATTCGCTACGGCGCGCAGGGCGTCCAGGACTGACGTGACTCCGGATCCGGAGGTCTCGATCAGCAGAATGCGAGGATCTTCATCCCGGCACGGAATGGACGGCTGCTCGTGTTCCCTGCAGGGGAACCACGCATCCTTCCGCCAAACAAGCGTACCAAGAGGCCAGAGCGCGCCGCCAGGGAGATAGAACGAGGGGATCATGGTCCCCAAACCCCCGATGTTTCAAGGAGTTGCCAAAGAATTGAGCTGGAGTGTAAAGATATTGATCAGATGAGGCAAGCAAAAAGACGGTGAAGCGCTGATCGCGCCTTCACCGTCTGGAAAGACTGCAAAACCTACTCGACGAAGAGATCGAGGATTTCCATAACCTGCTCCAGGTTCTTGGAAACCTGTTCACGGACTTCCGGGGTGATGATCTCCCCGTCGAGCATCTTTTGACGAACTTCATCGATGCGTTCCTGTCGAACATCCGGCAGGCCCTCGATGGCGTTGGCCCCAGCCTGAATCAGCTGCGTCGTGCTCTCGTACGAGTCGGCAGCGGCAGATCGTACGAACTGATCCTCGACCTGCGGGGACGTCGCGGGCAAATCTCCAGGAGTCTCGACGCTGCGAAGCGACGCCTTGGGCTGCTCCTGAATCTGTTTCGACTGCTGGAACTGGGCCATGGCCCTGTTGGCCGTCGAGAGATTGACTTTGTCTGTCGACATCTCGTCTTCTCCTTGATGACTGCCGAATTCGGCTGTCGTGTGTTCCCGTGTCCCCCACTGTATGCAAGCCTGATACCAGGCGGGCGATCCATCGGGATTCTGGCCTGAGGATATCATCGGCAAATATCACCGATACTTTAGTTATAGTTTCAGTTTTTTATCTATTAGCCTTCCTGACCTCGCAGGACGTTATCGATGACCGGGACGACTGGAGCGAGTTGGCCATCCCGCCGACCCTTCTCCCCGGCCCAGGATTCCCGTACCCAGTTTTTTTATAAATACTGCTCAAGGTTTCTCCCCGTCCAGTCGATAACCGATCCAGTTGCGGATGGACCCAGGGTTCGTCGAGGCCCAAAAGAAGGAACTGACGGACCGCAACCTTGGACACACCATCTGATGAAACGTCTGATCCTTCAAGGAGGAATTTCCAATGGCTCTTCGCATCAACACCAACGTCGCTTCGATTAATGCGCAGCGCAATCTCAACAAGAGTACGTCTGCTCTGAACAAGTCGCTCGAGCGACTCAGCTCGGGTCTGCGGATCAACCGCGCGGCCGACGACGCCGCCGGTCTGGCGATCAGTGAATCCATGAAGTCGGACATTCGCGCTCTCGACCAGGCCACCCGCAACGCTGCCGACGGCATCTCGATGGTGCAGCTGGCGGAAGGCGCGATGGACGAGGTCTCCGGCATCCTGATTCGTATGCGTGAACTGGCCCAGCAGGCCGGTAACGAAACGATGGGCGTCGACGAGCGTGGTTTCATCAACGCGGAGTTCTCCGCCCTGCGCACCGAGATCACCCGGCTCAGCGACGCCACCGAGTTCAACGGCATCAAGCTGCTGGACGGCTCCGGCGCGACCAGCGACATCCTGGTCGGAACCCAGGCCACCGACATCATCGCGGTTGACCTGACCAACAACGCCGACACGTCGGTGGCCGGTCTGAACCTGGACGCCTCGGCGCTGGACACGTCCGCCAACGCAATCCTTGCCATGACGACGATCAATGACGCGGTCGGGACTCTCAGTGGCTGGCGTGCCGACTTCGGTGTGACTCAGAACAGGCTGGAATCGGCGATGCGTTCGATCGCCAACACGATCGAGAACCTCTCGGCTGCCAACAGTCGCATCCGGGATGTCGACATTGCGGCCGAGACAAGCCGCATGACAAGTTCTCAGATCCTGCAACAGGCCGGCGTGTCCGTCCTCGCGCAGGCGAATCTGAGCCCGCAGATGGCCCTGAGTCTACTGCAGTAACCGCAACTCCGAAGGTAGGGTCCCGTCTCCGCGGGACCCTACCTAGGATCCATGACCGACGGGAGGCTGTCATGAGTACATTTTCGTTCGGAGGCCTGGCCTCGGGGATGGACACGGCGAGCATCGTGCGCCAGCTCGTGGCGTTGCGGCGTCAACCGATCATGCGCCTCGAATCCAAGATCGACGTCTACAAGCGCACCAAGAGCGCCTACAGCGATCTGGAGACGAAGGTCAAGAACCTGATGTCCATGGCCCAGGATCTCGATACGCCCCAGGAGTACTCGTCCCTGGCGGTGACTTCGGGCAACGAGGGCGTTCTGACGGCCACTGCCGGGTATCAGGCCCAGCAGGGCTCCTACGACATCATCGTCAACACGCTGGCCGAAGCCCAGAAGGATCGGACCCAGGGTTACGACTCCCTCATGGCCGATGTGGGAACCGGCACGATGACCATCCTGGTCAACGGCAATCCGACGGACATCTCCCTGGCAGCCGGCGCGAGCAGCCTTGCGGACCTTCGTTTTGCCATCAACGAATCGGGTGCCGGCGTCACCGCGACGATTCTTCATGACGGTAGTGAGACCGGCGGGTACTACCTGGTCGTTTCGGCCGAGCAGACAGGAACCGATGCAGCCTTCTCCATCGATACAAGCGGGCTGTCGGGCGGCACGTCGCCGGCCTTCATCACGACCCAGACCGCGGTCAACGCCTCGCTCGAAATCGATGGTCTGACTGTCACATCCCAGACCAACAGCGTCGCCGGAGCCATCGAGGGCGTGACCCTCGAGCTGACCGGCACAGACGCCACCGAGTTCAATCTGAACGTGGGGGTCGACCCCGAGGCGCTGAAAGAGAAAGTCCAGTCCTTCGTCGACGCCTACAACGAACTGTTCTCCTATGTGGAATTGCAGCGTGGCGAAGAAGCGACCCTTCGCGGAGACTCGAACATCCGCTCGATCACCAGTCGCATCCAGCGCATCATGACCACCAGCCTGTCCGGCGGCGACATCACGATGTTCGCCCAGGTGGGTGTCAAGCAGATCGAGGACGGCCTGCTTTCCTTCGACGAAAACGTTTTCACCACAGCGGTTGCCGAGGACTACACGGGCGTCCGCAACCTGTTTGTTTCCAGCGGAACCCATGAGGGCACGGTCTATCTTCTGGGGGAAGCCCTCGATGACATGACCGATTCGATCGACGGCATGTTCAAGTTCAGCCAGGAAGCTCTCGACGACAGGATCGAGAATGCCGAGGATTCCATCACGCGGTACGAACGGATCGTCTCCTCCTACGAAGCCAGGATCACGGCCCAGTTCACGGCCATGGAACGGCTGATCGCCAACATCCAGAACCAGGGCAACGCCCTGTCCGGATTCACCTACACCCAGATCGGCTAGTCAGGGAAGGCCTTGTGATCATGAACGGGAAACAGGGAATCCACCAATACCAGCAAATCGCCGTCAAGACGGTCACGCCCGAGCGCATGATCGTCATGCTCTACGAGGGCGTGTTCCGCTTCCTCGAGCGGGCTCGGCGAGCCATGGCCGATAAGAACATCGAGGCCAGGACGGTGAACCTGAACAAGGCCCAGGCGATCATCCAGGAACTGAACCACGCCCTCGACCACGACGTCGGCGCCCGCTTCACCAGGGATCTCGAAGCTCTCTACCGTTACGCCGATCATGAACTGACCGAGACCGTCATCACCAACGATCCGAGGCACGTGGACAACGTCGTGCGCGTGCTCGAGCCCCTGCATCGGGCCTGGGCGGCGATTCCCATGGGGGTCTGCCGCACAGGAGAGAATGCGCTCCCGGTCCTCGACTCCGTCGAAACGGACAACATCAGTCTGACCGGTACGAAACCTGCACCGCTGAGATCAGGCGGTCTCGGTGGCGCCGGACCCGAATCCTCGGAGATCCGGAAAACCAGCCTCTGTGTCGCCGTCTGACACCATGACCAGTCTCATTGCCGACATCCTTGCCCTGACCGAGGGCATGAAATCCGCCTTGGCCGGCCATGATCTGGCCAGGGCCGACGATCTGCTGTCCCGACGCGGCAAGCTGCTTGAGCGCTTGGCTGCGGTGTGGCCCTCGCAAACACCCCCCCCCGCAGCACTGTTGAATTCCCTGGTCCGGATCCGCGAACTGGATGCCGAGATGGAGGCCGAACTCTCCCGGCAGCGCGATGTGACCGGCGAGGAGATCAGCCGTCTGGCCCAACGTCCCCATGCAAAAAAACACGGCGCCGAAACGCCGTGCATCATCAACCGTCGAGCCTGATCCTCTCAGGGTTTCTTCTTGTCCTGTTCGTCGGCGGGTTCAGCGTCTGTCCGGGGTCGCCCGATCCGTGTGACATCCTCGGGCTTCGATTCCGCTGCGGACAGGGTCGTGCTTCGAATCTCCTCGTAGATCTCATGACGATGGACGGGTATCGAACGAGGCGCGTCGATGCCGATCTGGACCTGATCGCCACGAATGTCGACGATCATGATGGAGATGTTGTCTCCGATCATGATCTTTTCGTTCCGCTTGCGACTGAGGATGAGCACGTGACCTCCATGTCCCGCTGGTCGCTGCCGGGAGTGTGCGCTGCAGCGACGGATCCGGTAGCGATCAACTCTCGATCAGCACCGGGTCGTTGTGATCTGCCGACTCCACCACTTGATGCGCGTCCTCGGAAGCTACCGCGGTCTGAGTCGCCGCAGACTCCCCCTCCGATGTCAGATCGTCACCGAACCTGACATAATCAATCTCCTGGTGCAAGGAATACTTTCGTTCATCAAGGATGCACTGCAACCCCTTCCAATTCTTTGTGTTGACGACTATCGGCGCCGCCATGTTGCCGGTCACTTTCCGCCCGCCTTCGTGCACGGTCGTGACAATCATGACCACGAGATCCTCAGCCGCGGGCGAGCCCAGTTCGGCTTCGGCATGGTCGTCGAGTTCGAATGCGAACCCTCGGTCGAAGTAGCCGGGATCCACGACCGGAACCCTGAACCCTGGTCGATCCAGGGATTGAAACCACATCAACGGCAACGGCGGGTTGTTCTCCGCGAGATGCCACGACTTCAGGCCGGGCAATCCCACCATGCCATCGGGCATGTGAATGACCCCCTGAGGGCCTTGGTCCTCATTCACGATCTTCACGTTCATCGGTCTGCCTCCGTTCACTCGTTTACAGGTACTGGAAGAGGTTCGTCTGAAGCAACCGACTCGAAACGAGCAGGCTGGCCTGGTAGGCCGATTCGGCCTGTGTCAGCTCGGAGGCGATTTCGATCATGTCCGAATCGCGAACCCGGCTGAGATTCGTGCTCAGGGAGTAGTCACGGTCCATCAGGCGGCCCTCCATCCACTCAAGCATGTTCTGACGGCTGCCCACCTCGATCTCAATTTCGAGGACCTGCTGCTCGATCCCTTCGAGCTCGCCGATCGCGTCGCGAATGCCGTCGACGTCGCCGCTCCTGAGGGCGGCAGCCAAGGCTTCGAGAGTGCCGAACAGCCGGGCGGGACGTCCTGTCCCGACCAACCCCAGGTTATGCGCCGTAGCATCGCCGGGCTCGTTGCTGATCGACCAGGTCTCCCCGGTCATGGAGATGATGTTCATCGAGGCGCCATCGAGTTCCATCGTCAGAGGCGGCAGTCCTGCTCCGGTGATCGCGGTCTCGAAGGCCGTGCGGATATCGTCGAGCGACGCCGATCCCGACAGATCGATGGTCAGGTCGGTCTGGTTCATGGTCAGATGGATCTGCCCGAGGGGCATCGCCCCGACCATCGATTCGATGTTCGCCAGGTTCGTGCTCCACTGGGGAGCGGTGCGGATGTCGGTGCCGCTGATGAGACCCGAAGTCGAACTGCCCACGATGCCCAGACTCGCCGCGGTCGAACCGCCGTCGGAATCCCGGATCGTCAAGGGACCCCCACCCGGATCGGTGATGGTCAGCGAGGTTCCCCCGGAACCGATCGACGCGTTCAGGCCGGCGGCGTTGAGAAGGTTGATGATATCGCCGATGGTTCCGGATCCCGATAGATCGACGGACTTCTCGATGCCCGTGCTGTCGGTGAACATGATCGAGCCCATGGTCCAGCCGTTGCCGTGGGTGATTTCGCTCAGGGCGGTCGAGGCAGCCAGGCGCGGCGCCAGATCACCGAACCCGGCCAGGATCGATCGATCGGAACCCAGGAGTTCCGTACCTGGAATGTTGATCTGCAACTCGGTGCTCGGCCCGATCCGTACCGTCATGTTGTTGCTGTCACCCTGGTACTGGACCTGGCCCGTGGCCGTGCGGACAAACGGCTGGATATCGGTTCGATAACCGCTGAACAGCGAGTTTCCCTCGACGCTCTGGTTCATCAGGCTCATCGCCTCGCTGATGATTCCCTCGATTTCGGAAGCAGCGATCGCCCGTGTCTGCCACGTGTTCGAGGCGCCCGACACCTCGCGTCGCGCGATTTGGGAGGCGTCGCGGATGACTTCCAGCAGGTCCTGCATCGCCGTATCGGTCTGGTCGACGATCGTCCTCGCTCGGTTGATATTGCTGCGGTACTGCTCGTTCTGGTGCAGCAACGATTCGTAGTGCCTGATCAGCCCGACACCTCGGGCGTCGTCGGCGAAGCTGTTGACTCGATGACCGGTAGCTGTCATCTCCTGCAGCCTGGCCATACGGCCCAGATTGTTCTGGGTGCCAAGCAGAATCATGTGGGAGATCTGGCCTTCGGTGACTCTCATGACCATGTCGGTCCTCCTAGATCATCTGCAAGACGGTATCGAACATATCCTGCGCCGCTGCGACGACTTTCGCCGACGCGAGATAGGCGTTCTGGTAACGAGCCAGGTTGGCCGCCTCTTCGTCGAGGCTGACTCCCCTGACACTCTCGAGCCTCGAGGTCAAGGCGTCGACCACCTGCCGCTGACTTTCGACCTGAAGACGCGTTCCCGCCGCATCCGCGGCGATCCCCGTCAGCATTTCCCCGAAGATCGCCGAGATCGTCCGATCACCATCGATAGGGTCCTGCTGTCCCAGCCCGGCGATCTCACGGGCGATGTCGGTATCCCCGGACAAGCCAGTCCTCGAGACGGCGACCATTTCCGGACGAGCGACCAATTCGGCGTTGACGGCGATGGTCCCGGCCGTCGTGCCGGAGAAGAACATCAGTCCGCTGCCACCGGGTGTCTGACCCTGCACATGGAGTGCGTTCAGGCGGTCGATCAGTTCCTTGGCGACTGCATCGAGCTGGTCGCGGGATCCGATGATCTTGTCGTCGCGTCCCTCCAACAAGCCTGCCAGCTGCCCAGCGCCCAACTCAAAAGGAAAGCGCCTGTTGCCGGTGCTCAGCTGCGTGAGCCCGTCGCGGTCCCGGGACAACTCGAGATGCTGTGCCTCTCCGCAGACCACAACGGTGCGACCCGACAGGATCACATCGATCGTGCCATCGCCCCGCTCGGCAACATCGACCTTGGCCAGAACGGAAATCTCGGCCAAAAGCTGGTCGCGCCTGTCGCGCAGGTCGTTGGCCGTGTCTCCGGGGCCTTCGGCCAGCAGGATCTGCTGATTCAGCTCGGCGACGCCGTCGAGCATCATGTTGAGCATCGTGACCGTGTTCTCGATCTGCGTGTCCATCTGCCGTGCCAACTCGTCCAAACCGGCAGAAGTGGCGTTCAGGCTGCTGGCGAGCATGACGCCCTTGTTCAGCACATCGGTTCGCAATTCCGCGGTGACCGGTGGCGATGCAAGTTCACTCCAGCTGGCGAAGAACTCGTCGATGGCCGTCCCGATATGATTGCCGGTCGCGAGCCCCATCAAGGTCTCCACTTCGCCAAGGGCGAAGTCCACCTGCTCGTTTTGGGCCAGGACCGACCCCTGATCGCGCATGCGGCTCACCAGGAACATGTCGGTCAAGCGCCTCACGCCCAGTACGTCGGCTCCACCACCCAGCATCCCGTAGGTGAGCTGCAGCGGACTCCTGGTTCCGATCATCACGGACTGGCGCGAGAAGCCGGCCGTGTTCACGTTGGCGATGTTATGGCTGGCGGTCTGCATGGCCGAACTGGCCGAGAACAGTCCGGACATGCCGATGTCGAGAATCCTGTTCATTCCCATGATCGTTCTCCCTAGGCCTGACGAACCACGACGCTGCCGCTACCGGCCGCCATGGCTCCACGACCGTCGTAGGTGCCACCTGCGGCGTTGTTGATGCCGACGCGCAAGGCATTGGCTTCACCGGCGATCAGGTCCAGGCAGAAGCGTGCAAGACGCCCGTTGAGTTCATTCTGTCGGGCCAGAGCCTCGACAGCCTTCCGGTGGGACAACCTCAGGCTTTCAAGCTCAGAAGTCATCATTCCGCCGGTGCGGATGATCTGGGTGAGGGACGTGTCGGCGGGGAGTTGCAGCACCCGGGCCGCCCGTTCCTGAGCTTCAAGGCGTCGGTTGCGGCTGCCGTCGGCCATGGGCCGTCGTACCTCCCACGCCCTTGTCAGGGCATCGAGCTCGACCAGCGACTGGCGCCTCATGAATCGGTTCTGCCGACGCGTGAGTCGAATGAGTCCGTGGTACTCCCTGATCTCGGATACTAGGGTTTCACGGAGTTGCGCCAGGGCCGTCCCTGGTCGTTCCTGATACGTCATCACTCAGCCTCCAAGGTTCCGTCGGCGCCCACCAGTCGGGTGTACAGATCGCCAACTCGGTTCACATAGTTACGGGTTTCCTCGAACGGCGGCACCGTCCGACCAGCTCGCTCCACATTGCCGGGACCTGCGTTGTAGCCAGCCAGCATCAACGGCAGGTCGCCGTCGAAACGCTTGCTCAGCCACGCGAGATAGTCCGCCCCGCCTCGGATGTTCTGTTCCGGATCGAGAGGATCCTCGACCCCCATCTCCGCTGCCGTCTTCGGCATGAGTTGCATCAGGCCCTGGGCTCCAGCCCGGGACTGGGCGTCCGGACGACCGGACGACTCCTTGACGATCACGGCCAGGATCAATTCGGGATCCAAGCCGGTCCGTTCGGCAGCGCTCTCGATGAGCGGGCCGTAGGTCTGCAACGTATCGGCCACCACGGTGCCGGCATCACGCGCCCGGCTCATCAACGTTTCCGCGGGAGTCGAAGCAGGAAGAGCCTGAGGTCCGTAGGCGTCCAGGGCGCGCCGCACTGCCGGACGTGGCATGGGCGGCAACGACGTGGCTTGGGTTTCGACCGGCGAGGTGTCGAGAGCCTCGAGCATGGGCATGTATCGCTCAATGATCATGTCGGCCACGCCGAGTCCGTTCTCGCTGCCGCCGAGGTTCTCGGCCATCTTCTGGTCGAGCATGTCGCGGTAGGTTCCCATCTCGCCCTTGTTGTCGATCAGGTCCGATTCCATGACGGTGCTGCGCATGCTCTTGAGCAGCAGGTTGACGAACATGCCCTCGAATTCCTGGGCGGCCTTGCGCAGTGTCTGCTCCTGGGCCGCACGTGTCGGCGGAGCCGGCGCATCAAGGCGGCGGATCGGTGCGGAAGTCATGTGTGTCGTGGTCGTCATGATCGTCCTACATGATGATCAGCTCGGCCTGGAGGGCGCCGGCTTGCTTGAGGGCCTGCAGGATGGCGATGATGTCCCGGGGACTCGCGCCCACCTCGTTCAACACGGCCACCACATCGCTTACCGTTCCTGTGTCGGGCACGTGGATCACCGAGGCGTCCTTTTCCTGGACGTCGGTAATGACTGTCGGGGTCACGACCGTACGGCCGCTCTCATTGAAGGAGTTGGGCTGGGAAACGTCGAAGCGGGTCTTGATGATGACTT
>Ga0180007_10004206_pt1 | contig 15394 bp, 16 predicted proteins | sample MM_PC_MetaG_FD_121122 | JGI IMG/M metagenome (GOLD analysis project Ga0180007, IMG submission 121122) | Groundwater microbial communities from the Aspo Hard Rock Laboratory (HRL) deep subsurface site, Sweden - MM_PC_MetaG | ecosystem: Environmental > Aquatic > Deep subsurface > Groundwater... | reverse complement strand
CTTCAGCATGATTAGTTGTGAGTCAGCTCGTCTTTGCGACATATGGTGTGGGTTTGTTTGAAACCCTCCACCTTACACCGCCTGACGAGAAAAGGTAACCCTAATTGCTGCAATCCTAACAATTTCTTGTCCATAGACGAAATTTAAAAAAATTCTGCGGTCAAAACCGCAGATTAGATTTTTATCAGCCCCATCCAGCCTTTTTAAGCTGGTCGAGCAATAAGAAGTAGATGTCGTCTGAGGACATGATTTCTCGGTCTGGGCTGAAATCGAATACGTAGAAGTCTTCCGGATCTTTTACAACTCGTCGCGCCCCACGGAAGTTGGGGTTAAAAAGACTCAGAATATCTCGCTCGACAACACCTTCTTTGGTTGCTTGCAAAACTTTGTTGGTTCCAGAAACAACGGCTACATGACCAACACCAAAACTCGGATCATTACGAAAATAGTTATGCCCACTGCTTTGGGAGAAAAGCAAGTCTCCATAGCGAAACGGAGCAAAGGGAGAGACATGGTGTCCGATTTGTTCGAACTGTTGCAGCGAACGTCTGGGTAGTTGCACCCCGAGCTGGCCGTAGAACCACTGTGTCAGGCTAGAACAGTCGAAATAGTTTGGTGCTTCATCTCGTCGAGCCCGACGTTTGTATTTCGCTTGACCAATAAGTTCGCGAATTACGTTCAGGCAATCAGGATTGAATCCAGACTGAACCAGCCTGAATCCTGGTAAAGACAGCAAAATGGAGAGAGCCTTTTCAGTGTCGATGGGCAAATTCATTTCTCCGAACGAGACAGCACATCGTTGCTCGACCGCGGTATAGATCATTTCTTTTTCCTTCCTTGTTCGGCTATCTCAGTCTGATCTTCTGGGAAAAGTGGTCTTTTTTCTGGCATTTTTTTAGCCAGCCAATAAAGAGCCATCGTTCCACCGAAAGCCAATAGTCCAGACAATCCAAGACCAAGAGCTGTTTTCCATTCTCCGACAGTAATCCAATAAATTGGACTAACGATCAAAGACAACAAACCAGTGACACTAATCGCGTCTACTAATGACCACCAGAGACCACGTCCACCAAAAACCAGTAAGACAATGAAGGTTACAGCCAGGAAAACAAGGCTAGAGGTAAAGGCTAGATTAGGTCCGTGACTAACTGTGGTTGCTATATTCAGCAACTCCAGTTCGGGCAGATTGCAATCAATAAAGCTTGATATGGTCACACAGGCTAACGCTAAAAAGAACACTCGCAGCTGCTTATCAAGTACTTTCATCACTTACTATCTACTCTTTCATCTATAACTTCACAATATAACTATTAGAGTCCAAGTCGTCAATTATTCATCGCGGATTTGATGATCGGTGGATTTTTTTTGAGTTAGACGTTTTTAATTAAACGTGAGATCTAAATTGAAGTGCTTCAGCTAAATGTTCTTGGGTAATCTGATCCGAGCCAGAGAGATCAGCAATAGTGCGGGCAACTTTGAGAGTGCGTTTGACGGATCGGGCAGAAAGTTTCAATCGATCTGTGGCCGCACACAGAAAATTTTCGGTTTCATTATTTAGAGAGCAGTGTTCGGTTATGAGTCGATGATCCATATCAGCATTGGTAAAAGCATTTTCGTCAGATAATCTAATCGACATTCTATTCCGAGCAGCAATAACTCGTTGACGAATCATGTCTGAGGTTTCACTTGGCCTACACTTAAGAAGTTCGTTTGGATCAACCCGCGGCACTTTTAAGTGTAGGTCAATTCGTTCTAGCAGAGGTCCAGAAATTTTACGTTGATAGCGTAGCAACTCCGTGGGTTGGCAAGTGCAGTCATGTGAAGGATCAGAGGCATAACCACACGGACAAGGATTGCGAGCCGCCACGAGCGAAAAACGAGCCTGAAAACGTAGCGTGCATTGAGCCCGAGAAATGGTTACAAAACCATCTTCGAGCGGTTGACGTAATGCTTCTAAAACATGCCGCGGGAATTCGGGAAATTCATCCAAAAATAATACACCGCGATGAGCCAAGCTAACTTCGCCCGGTGCCGGCCAACTACCACCACCAATCAAAGCCACACAGGAAGAAGTGTGATGTGGCGAACGGAAGGGGCGTTCTATATTAGGACCACTCAGGTTTAGTTTGCCTGTTACACTTCTGATTTTAATTACTTCCAGCGCCTCTTCTCGGGTCATTGGCGGAAAGATTGAGGGCAGCGCTCGAGCCAACATGGTTTTTCCCGAACCTGGTGGACCAGTCATTAATACGTTATGACTACCAGCAGCCGCTATTTCCAGTGCTCGTTTAGCCAGAGCTTGCCCGTGAACATGCGCAAAATCGACCGGGTATTTATTATTGCTTACGACAATCGTTTGTTGATCGGGGGTCATTGGCTTTATAGTTTGCACCCCAGTTAAATGTAGCAGCACATCGGTTACACTTTTCGCCGGCAAGGCGTTGATTTTGCTGCTGACCATCTCATCGAGAGCTAAAGCCACCTCCTCCCTGTTGGCGGCTGGAAAATAAACTTCCGTAGCTTGGTTTTCCAAGGCAGCCAAGACAGCCGGCAAGGCGCCGATGAATGGTCGGAGAGAGCCATCTAAAGCTAACTCGCCCAAAAATACGCGACGTTTTTGATTTGGCAGAGTCAGGCCGCCGGTTGCACTGATAATAGCCAGCGTCATAGCCAGGTCATGCATTGACCCTTCTTTTTTTATATGCGCCGGTGCCAAGTTCACCGTTATTCGTGCCTGAGGAAAGGGAAGACCACTATTTTTAATTGCCGCGCGTATTCGTTCTTGGGCTTCGCGAACAGAAGTGTCTGGCAAACCCACCACCTTGAAAACAGGTAGTGTAGCCCGTGAAATATCGGCTTCGACCTCAATTAGCACCGCATCCAAACCAATTAAGGCTATAGAAAAAAATTTTTCCGACATATATTTTGCTTTATTTTAAAGAGGATTTGGTTGCAGATCTCTCTTTAGAGAAAAGGTGTTAAATTAGCGATTAATGAAATGGTGAAGCTGTTGATCCCGACGGCGCCAATTGCTTAGCAAGATCGATTAGATTGCGCAAGATTTTTATGGTGTCCTTCTTGACAGAAGGCTTAGGGTGAGCTAGGCTTTTTTGTTCATTGAAGAATGGATTCTGTTTTCAGGAGGATGTCGTCATGAGCAATGGTTACCACCTTTCGATTCGCCTGGTACGAGGTGTGCATTTGGTGTGGTGTGTTCTTATATTCTTGGCATCTTTCGCCGCTATTCCACTTTGCATTTTCGCCCAGACTTATCCTGGTGTTAGGATCTGGTATCTAGCTTTGGCAGTGGTCATGCTTGGTTGTCTTATTTTCCAGGGCATTCTTAATGTGGTTTGTGGAGGGTGTCCACTTACCAAGCTGGAAAATAGCTTACGCAGTCGCTCTGATTCAAATTTCATCCCAACCAGATCTTTTATCAGTTCTTTTTGCGCTAAGAATTTTGGTTGGGAGATACCACCTGAAATAATTCGTTTGATCATCCTGGTCATAGCTGGCGCGGCGATCATTATATTGTCGTTCGTAATCGGGTCGCTGTCATTTTCATAATCAATGAAACTCAATCCGTCCTTCCTCTGTAATGCGGCGGATTTTTTGTTTTTCTTCAATCAATTCAACTGGCGCAGTTAGTCTTTGTTATCCACATTGACTATTGTACGAACGTACAATAAACTAAATCTTGCGACTCCTGGGCATGGCGGTCCATATTATAACCGCTGGAAACGGCGGGATCTGTCAGACGGCAGGCGGATGTGCCTGTCTTCGCCAATGTCGTACCGACCGACCCTCTCCATTAATGGTCGAGCTCGGCACTGGCTATGGATAGGTTCAACCCATCAACCATGCCCAGGAGGCTCACCGGCAGACTACCGTTTTTGCTATCTCGTATCACTCTTATTTAACCTCAAAATAATTTAAGGTATCGCGCTTCATTATGGCCGCTCGGCTGGACCACCTGAGAAAGTTGCAAAAGTTTTATCAAAACAGTAAGCGCATGCCCAGCTATGCCGAATTAGCTGGGCTGTTTGGTTTCGCCTCTAAAAATGCTGCCAAATATCGCGTAGATAAATGGGTCGAGGCTGGTGTTTTGATTAAAGATTCAGTTGGTAAAATTTTGCCCGGTGAGTCATTTCATCCACTGCGGGTCTTGGGCTCGGTTGAGACCGGTCCGCCTTCAGCAACCGAAGAAGAACAGGCAAACACAGCTTCTTTGGATGAATGGCTTATTGGAAAAAAAGAAGTCAGTCTCATGTTGCACGCAGCCGACAACTCCATGATTCAAGCCGGTATTTGTCCAGGCGACAGGATTATTTTGGCGCGACAACGCACACCAAAGAGTGGTGATATTGTTATGGTGGAAATTGAGCAGCGGTGGACCTTGAGATATTACGAACAGCAAAAGACCCAGATTATATTAAAACCAGCCAACGCACGTTTTAAATCGATTAGATCTTCAAAAGAACTAAAGATAGCTGGGGTGGTGACGGCTGTGATCAGGAAGTATTAAAGTAATAATAAAAAGCACCGGAGAGTTTTTTAAAATTTTCGATTCTTTCTAGCGAACAACTAGAAATTTGAAATTAAAATCTAAAGCCCTGTTGGTAATAAAAAAGCTGTCTGAAAAGACAGCTTATCTTTTTTGAGTCGTTACTGATAACGATGAAATAATCAGTATTCAGCTTTAATCAAGCGTGATCGGCGCGCCATATTTTAGCCACAGTGCGTAAATATCTTCTGGTTCAAGGTAACCACTGTAGGCATTGGAAAGACGAATTCCAGCGAAGAGCGATTTTTTTATGACCTCAGCCGTAATTGTTGCTACCGGCTGATCTTTCATTGTACTGAATTGTGCCAATTGTTCAGCGAGCTTTTTTTGTCCGGCTAGTAGCTGTTCTGTCTTTTTTCTACTACTGTTTTTTTCAATTCTGACCCATGAGTTCATTGGGCCATCATCTTTAAATCTGGCGTCGAGACATCCTTTTTCTACCAGACCATAATCTAGACAGATTCGCCTAGGCTCATCACAGACCACAATGTTTACTGCCTGGAAACTGTTCGCCTCTGTTACATAGGCTCGACTTTCGATCTGTAGACATCGTTCATGTCGACAAGTTTTTCTGACTTTATGCAAAGGTTCTGCTGCCAGGGCTCTGCGTTCATACAATCGGCGGCGGGCTTCTTGTTCCGCCAGTGCAGCTGCATGAACCTCGCTCAAACAATCCGAGAGTTGTTTGCGATCGTCAATTTCGCTGGACATTGTTTCAAACTCCGTACTTTCAAGGTTCTGATAAGAGGTTGGTGAAATTTTTTCCGTCTGTCAAATTTTAAGTTGGCCAGTCAACTTAAAATTTGGTTGAATGTGTTTTTTGCCCAGCTTTAATTTGCTAGATAGACGAGCTTTCGATCTGTATTTTTAGATCGTACAAATAAAATTACCCCGATAATAATCATTATGTCCGCGATATTTATTGCTGAACGATCGAAAAATAATAAGTAATCAATTGTTGCTTCGTGAATGAAACGATCTAATAGATTTGAGAAAGCACCTAAAATTATGAACAATAGTCCCAGAATAGAAGCGGGATCGTGCTTTGTTGCCCACCTCAGCAGAATTATAAATATTAAAAAAATTGCTAGCGCAATCGGTAGGTAAATCCAATTTGGTACTGGCAAACTAAAAACAATTCCTTCATTATAAAATAATTTAAATTTGAACCACCAATTGCCGTAATTCGAATTAGTTATGACAAAATATTGTTTAGCAATTAAATCTACAATAAATAATGTTAATACAACGCCTAAACCACGGACTCGCGCCCGTGGTTTTTGTTTATGAGCAGCTTGATCAGCCAAGACTATGCTTCCATTTTGAAATTTTTCTTGCATTCGATACATGAACTGGACGCAGGACGGGCTCGCAAACGCTTTTCAACAATTTCTTGACCACAGTACTTGCAGGTACCGTATGTGCCGCCCTCAAACCGCTGTAAAGCTGACTCGACATCGCGGAGTGAGGATTCGAGTGTTCTTTCCAGCGTTAGATTGGTGCTATAAGTTGCCACTTCTTCGGCATTCTCATCTTCTTTATCACCAATATTCGGAAAGTCAGCTTTAAAATCACCCTCAGCACTGGGGTTCTTGGTTGATATTTGAGCTAGCTCACTTTCCAGCCGCTCCCTCTCTTCAGTTAGGAGCTGTTTCATCTCATTTAAAAAATCTTTATTCATGTGTACAGGGATCAATACTTTCTATCGAAAATGCTATATCAAAAAGTCTAATTTGGCAATGCTACTGGGTTAAATAATGTCATTAGAGACTGACAAACTTTTATTTTTTAAAAAAGTTGCGCTGAATTTGGCAAAATGAAAAGCGGCGTATATGTCGCCCAATTTAGAAGACTATTGGCAACTCATACGCCGCAACCTCTGGCTTGAACCCATCGGTCGGGCGCAGTGTCTCTTCTCCCCTCGTTTAATTCTTTTATTTTTCTTTTTTTAAACGAAGAAGAGGCAATGCGCCCGGATGAATATATAGACCAGCGGTAGAAAGGAACTTAACTTCTCAACCACTCCACGGCAGAGCCCCCAAAGGGAAATAGGAGGATACCAACACGAGGCTTTGAAATTTTGTTTTGATTTTAAAACTGGTGAAGGAGTAGTAAAGAAGAGGGAAATACTTCCGAGTGATCAGAAACATTTCTCTCTAATTAAAATGAACTAACTTTGCTATTTCAGTATACCAGTAATTATAGAAATTAACAACCATGATTAGTGAAGATAAAAATATTTAATTTTAGCCAAAAAAATGGATGAATTGATTAATATTTTTTCTTCTTGTGAATAACTTTTGTACTCACATTGAGTAGGCTTAGTTAAGTTGTCCACAAATAGCCTATTTTATCCACAAAAAACTACTAGTTTATCCACAAACTGTTGAATGATAAGGTTTTTAAGCTGTTTCTCGTTTAAAAATAACCTTAAAAATGGCAACTTATCACTCAAAATATCAGTGTTTTGAAGAGAGATGGTATTTTTTGCTCCAGGCAAACATCCTTTTTGTCTGGTTTTATCAATTAGCGAATTTTCACCCGAAAGAAGCATTTCTGTGTCAGAAGCGATGATTACTCCTGTTCCAAACCCCTTTATAGGGTAGATTAAGCCAGGGCTTTCCATTATTTTTATATATTGAATTTCACTCTGGGCAATGCGTGAATAAGCGTATTGGCCTGGATTAAGAATAAATTCACGCTCCTTTTGACCATCTGGACGTTCAAATATAGAAATATCGGGCAGGGAGGCATCAAAGAGCTTAGATATAGCCGCTCCAAGCTTATTTGGTTCAATTTCAGGCAAATAAAGAGAGAATCTAATTTGATTATCTGTATTAAGACCATCTTCGATGGTTAAAGACATTTTTTCAGCCAGTAAATCTTTCAAATTTTGCTTAGCTAACAGCAATTCATCACTCTCTGGAACACCATATAATATCCGTTTGGTCTCAATGTCTGACATTAATATTCCCATCAGATTAATGGTTGGGTCGGACAGAGAAAATGACCTACTTGAGCTTAAACCAATAGGTGGTCTTAAAATAGGTAATTCTGAGAGTTGTCGAGAAGTAGCGGGAATTCGGAATGATCTCGAGGCGCTGGCTGTTCTAATATCAGTCGTTAATAGTCTGATTTGATCGAGGTTATTTAAATTATTAACAGCTATCACAAAGGAAGAATCAGTAGAGTTTTGCTCAGACTCGGCTATTTGTTCACTTATTAAGTCAGTCGTCGGGTCAAGTTTTAGATAAGCTTGTATGCGTGCCACGCTTCTCATACTGGCGAGAGCCCGAGAGATTATTTTGTCATCGGCCAGTGACTTAGCCTCCTTTAGCGCCAGCTGCTCGACTGTTCCCAGCAAATAGGTTCGATCAGCAATTTTTTGAGCTCCAGATTGCTCAAGCATTTTTTGTTCTTCTTCGGTTGCCTCAAGCAAGCGACTCCAGCGAAGTAGCACCTGCCAATGTAGACCTTCTTTTTCTGACACAGCAAAGGCCGCAGCTTCAACTGGGTGTAGGTTTTTTAATGCAGGGTCAATTTTTTGTATAAAGCTGACAGGTGATCCTTGGGCGTGCGCATAAATTATTACATCGTTTGGTACTAGGTTAAGCAGAGTGTCGCGTGTTCCCAAAAATAAATAACTAGCACTTAGCACGATGATCGCCACAATAATTAAAACAGACCAGAAAAAGGCGGCGGCTATTAGTCCGCCACCTCTTTCATTGTGACTTTTGATTGTGGTTGTAATTTCAACCATTGAATTACTTATCGATCACTTTATTAGTCGTGATCGATTATGGTCGTGGTGGGCGAGGACTGCCGGAGCCACCACCATGTCGTGGCGGCGGACCACCACGATGATTATTTGGTGGGCGTATCTCATAGCCTTCTGGCATTTTCTGTTCACGTCCGAGTTCTTTCATCGCCTGTTTATGCGACAAGTTAACGCGACCCATGTCATCAATTTCAACTACTTTTACTGGTATAACATCGTTGATATTAACAATGTCTGTAACTTTATTGACGCGCCAAGGGGCTAATTCTGAGATATGTACCATGCCGTCTTGTCCAGGCACCAGTTCAACAAAGGCACCGAAATCCATAATACGTACCACTTTACCGTTTTCAAACATTTCACCTACTTCAATTTCTCGAGTTAGTTCACGGATCCAATCAATTGCCCGTTTCATTGCTTCGCCATTGGCCGAGCAAACAGTCACTTGACCGTCATTTTCAATGTCGATACTAACGCCAGTGGCATCAATAATTTCATTAATCACCTTGCCGCCGGGGCCGATAACATCGCGAATTCGTTCTGGATCGATCATGAAAGTTTCGATGCGAGGAGCATACGGCGATAATTCCGGTCGCGGTGAAGCGATGCAGGCGGTCATTGCATCCAGAATGCGCAAGCGACCATCCTTGGCTTGCTGTAGAGTTTCAGAGACAATGTCTTTTGATAATCCTTTAGTCTTGGTGTCGAGCTGAACCGTAGTTATGCCATTTCGAGTACCAGCCACCTTGAAGTCCATACCGCCCTTACCATCTTCTAAATCCTGTAAGTCGGTCAATATTTTGTAGCGACCATCTTCGGTTGAAGCTAGACCCATAGCCACACCAGCCACAGGTTGCTTGATCGGAACACCAGCATCCATTAAAGCCAATGTTGAGCCGCAAATCGAGGCTTGTGAGCTGGAGCCGTTTGAAGTAAACACTTCGGAAACGACCCGAATTGTGTATGGGAAGGCCTCTTTTTCCGGTAAAACCGGAACTAAAGCACGTTCTGCCAGACCACCGTGACCAACTTCGCGTCGACCACCACCACCCAGGCGACCAGTTTCACCGACCGAGAAAGGAGGAAAATTATAGTGATGGAAGTATCGTTTTTTGCCATTATCGTCCATGCCGTCCAGGATTTGTACGTCACCTGGTCCACCCAGAGTTACCGTTGACAGCACCTGTGTTGCGCCACGGGAAAACAATCCCGAGCCGTGGGTTCGTGGTAACAGTCCCACTTCACAAATAAGTGGTCGAATATCTGTTAGTGAACGACCATCAACTCGTTGATTGCGTTCGACGATAGCTAGTGAGACCACTTCATCAGTCATCTTATCTGTAGCATCGAGTGCGGCGTTCACGGCTCGTTCATTCAGATTCAGACCCTCGAGATGTTTAGCTGTTTCCTTTTTTATTTTCCTGATGGCGTCACGGCGTTCAGTTTTTGAGCCGGTGGTTGAAGCAAATAATGATTGTTCAACACGTGGCATATAAAACTCACGAGTTTTAGCAATAGCTTCTTGTCGAGTTTTATACTGTTCTTCTTCCAATCCCTCTTCAAACCCCATCAATTTTTTTGAATCAATTTTCGGTTGACCAATCGCTGCAACTATTTCCCCAATAAATTTGATCACTTCTTGTAAATGTTTTTGGCCAAATTGAATAGCGGCATTTAGATCTTCTTCGCTTACTTCCTGAGCATTACACTCAAGCATAAGGACGCGATCCGGGGTGCCGGCGACGATAACATCAAGATCGCTCTTGGTTTGAGCTTCGAAAGTTGGGTTGATAACCCACTCACCACCAATTCGACCGATGCGAATGCCGGCGATTGGACCCTCCCAAGGAATGTTCGAAATAGCGAGCGCACAAGAAGCACCGACCATACCCAGAATATCGGTGTCATTCTCCAGATCAGCTGATAAGCATTCGATAACTACTTGTACCTCATGTCGCACCTCATAAGGAAAGAGCGGTCGGAGAGCACGATCAATCATACGACCAGTCATGACAGCCTCATCGGTTGGTCGACCCTCGCGCTTCATGAAACGCGAGCCTTTGATTTTTCCAGCAGCGTACATTTTCTCTTCGTAATCAACAGAGAGGGGAAAGAAGTCAATCCCTTCGCGAGCACTTTCAGACATAGTAGCTGTAGCTAAAATGACCGAATCGCCGTAGCGTACGGTACAAGAGCCACCCGCCTGATGGGCTAATTTACCAGTTTCGATTGTGAGGGTTTTTCCTCCCCACAGAGTTTCGAAACGACGTATTTCCATACGTAGATACTGCCGCCATCTCGAATCGTCGGAAAACTTTAGACCTTCGGATAGTTCATTCCAATCCGTGTTGGTCTACGTGTCTTCGGGCGAATCTTCGCGCGGCAGTTTTAATGATTATTAGTCGGATCTCTCCGATTTCATCACCCACTCTTTAGTGAAGAGAGGAAGACGAAGAGGGAGACATCGTCCGAATGAGATGAGTTCGTGTCGGCTTGAACCCCTAATTTAATTATTTAGTTTATTTTTTAGTTCTTTTTATTGGTTTGCGAGTATTCTTGGTGGTTGAAGTGCGAGTTGGCGGGCGCGGCGTGTTTTTTTGTGGTGGTTTTATCCAGAAGCTATCCCCACTGCTTTCTAATCGGTCCTTTGTTTCTGTTCGGTCAGAAATCGAGTGATTTATGCTGTGACCAGCACTGCCGATAAGATATTTTGGATCGCTGTCCAAGTCAACGAAAGCGTCAGCAGCTGCTACTAAGCGCGATGAGGTGGATTTACGAAAAGCAACGACCTCAACTTGTTTACCATGATGCTTTAGATATTCGACTAATTCAACGAAGTCTCCATCACCCGAAACCAGCACAACAACGTCCAGAATTTCACCAATACGAATAGCATCAACGGTGATACCGACATCCCAATCAGCTTTTTTGACGCCGCTATGAAACTCCTGAAGTTCGCGTTCTTTGGTTTCGATGCCACGCTGATTTAGCGCTTCAAAAAACGCACCCTCTTCACCAGTAGCCCGAACCACATAGGCCAGAGCCCGAATGAGCTGGCGATCAGCTACGGCAGTTTTTAAAATCTCACCAAAGTTAACCTTGCGGTTGTAGAGAGCTTTAGCCGAGTAATACATGTTTTGCACGTCGATAAAAACACCGACGCGCTGATGGGGGTGTTTAATATTTGGTTTAGTGGTTTCAGTGGCCATAAAAAGGCTATTCTGTTAAGCCAAAAACGCCGGAAAAAGCCGGCGTTTGTAATTACTCTAGTTTGAGGTCGGCCATCAACTTTTCGTATGCTTTCGGCTCTTCTCTTTTTAGATATCTCATTAGTCGGCGTCGTTCACTAACCTTGCGCAGCAGTCCTTTTCGTGAAGAGAAGTCTTTTTTGTGCTCGAGAAGGTGATTCGATAGCTCTTTAATTTCCGCTGTTAAGATGGCGATTTGGACATGTGGCGAGCCGGTGTCGGTTCCATGTGTCTGATGTTTAGCGATAATCCGATCTTTTTTCTTCTTGTCTAACATACATTTGCCAAAATGTGGCTTTAACGGATCGTCCAGCCTTAAGGCCAGGCGAGCGCATAAATTACATTCATTACTGGGACACCCTATCATTATTTAATATATTTGACAAGTCCACTCCTCGCATTTCGTTTATAGTAAATGTGTCGTATAATTGTGAGGACTTAACAGTTGGTTTATGGCTTTATCAGCAAAAACTTCGACATTATTGGGTGATTTTTTGACGTATCTGGAGGTTGAGCGCGGACGGTCAGAAAAGACAGTTCGTAATTATGATTTCTATTTGCACCGTTTTTTTATCTGGACCGAGGGTTTGGATCCGCAAAAAATAACTCTTGATCACGTGCGGAAATATCGGGTTTGGTTAAACCGACTCAAAGACGAGCGTGGTCAAACACTTAAAAAGAACACGCAGAACTATCATTTAATTGCTCTTCGATCCTTTTTAAAGTATTTAGCTAAACGTGATATTAAAGCGCTGGCGCCAGAAAAAATTGAGCTGGCCAGAATGCCGCAGCGGATCGTTGAATTTTTGGAGGCTCATGAATTGGATCGATTGCTGGAGGCGCCAACCGTTGACGAGCATGGATTAGCGCGACCCAGCGATGCTTTATCGCTTATTAAATTGCGCGACAAAGCAATTCTGGAGCTTTTGTTCTCGACCGGTCTGCGTGTTTCTGAGCTGGCTTCTTTAACTAAGGATATGGTGAATTTGAGTCGCGATGAATTTACTGTGCGTGGCAAGGGTGATAAGCCACGCGTCGTGTTTATTTCCAACCAGGCGCGCTTTTGGGTTAAGGAGTATCTGGCTCATCGTCATGACCCCGAGCCGTATTTATTTGTTAATCATGATCGAGCGGCTGATGGTCGTGATTCCGAACGGTGTTTGACTCCTCGGAGCGTGCAACGCATTGTGGAACGATACGCACGTCGAGCCGGTATTACGAAGCGCATTACTCCGCATGTGCTGCGACATACTTTTGCCACAGATTTGTTGCGTAATGGTGCTGATATTAGAAGTGTTCAGGAAATGCTGGGACATTCTTCAATCACCACGACACAGGTCTATACACATTTGACCGATCGTCATCTTCAAAAGGTGTACGCGGAATATCATGGTAAGGGTCGACGAGCTGGATTGCAGTCAGCGAATAATCGAAAGCAAAAAGAAGAGAAAGAGGATTGACCGGCTGGTTTTTTTCTGTTATTCTCCTGCCGTGGAATTGGAAGGATGGCCGTGATGTTTGCGGTGGCAGAGCTTACCCACTCATGTAGCTGCGGAGCTTGCCTCCGCCTATCAATAATTTCATTGGCTGGGCAGAGATAAACTCTGCGTCTACCACGACAAGTCCTCGTAGCTCAGTTGGATAGAGCGGCTGCCTTCTAAGCAGCAGGCCGAAGGTTCGAATCCTTCCGGGGACACCACTAAATTAAATCATGGTGGCCATAGTGTAACGGTTAACACAGCAGGTTGTGGTCCTGCTAATACGGGTTCGATTCCCGTTGGCCACCCCACAAAAACGTGACCCAGAAATGGGTCGTGTTTTTGTGTCTGTGTCATCAAGGGGAATCGAACATATAGATTCCCGCCGTGCCCTTCCATAGTACCGCGTAAAGCGGGACGAAGGAGGGTTGGCCACCCCATGAAAACACCACCCCTAAATGGGTGGTGTTTTCATTGGAGATGCAACTATGGAAATCGAGCGGGGTCGAGGTGGGGCAAGGACTGACCCTATAAAAATATCCTTTAGCTTAGCGGTATTTTTGCTTAACTTATAATATTCAAACGAAACCCAGCTTTGTATACATTTGACAAATATGTATAACTTTGTATAATTAGGGGTATAAATGTATAAGTTTATGTCAATTTATTTGTCGATTAGTGAAGCTGCTGAATATTTGGGTATTTCTAAGCAGACTTTGAGGCGCTGGGACGAGAGCGGCCACTTCAAGGCTAGTTACGTTACCCCCGGCGGTCACAGGCAGTATGCGTTATCTGATTTAGCGCGGCTTGGTCGGGGTATCTACCGACTTGCCTTAGATTGGGCCAGTGCCGATGAACCGATTGAATTACCAGAAGATTTTTATTGTCCGAACTCGGAATTATTTAGGATTCGGTTAGAGAAAATGGCGGTGATGCTAGATAGAAATGATTCCACTAAAGAGATATCATCCCTAGTCACTTCCGTTGCCGGAGAAATTGGTAACAACTCCTTTGATCATAACATCGGTAATTGGCCCGACATACTGGGTTCTTTTTTTGCTTATGATTTAGGAAAGAGAATTTTAGTCTTGGCTGACCGGGGGCGTGGAATCAAAAAAACATTGCAGGTCGTGAGACCGAACATTGTCGATGATGCGGAGGCACTGCGGGTTGCTTTTACAGAAATAGTGACCGGACGTTCACCCGAACACCGTGGCAATGGGTTGAAATATGCCAGGAAAGTTATCGTCGCCTACGGTTTAACATTGAAATTTCTGAGTGGTGATAGCGAATTGGAGATTGCCAAGCGGAGCGATGAAATATCAATTAGGAAAGCTTCGGTTCCGATTCGAGGCTGTCTGGCACTGATAGAATTTTAATTTCGCGAATATGATAATTGAAGTAAAAAAATTTGGTTTTGTCTTAACTTCGAGACCATCGGGCAAAAATTCCTTTGACGCTTTCCGGCCGTCACTGGCGGCCGTCTCGATAGGTGAAGACGTGATTGTTGATTTTGCCGGCATCAATTCTTTGTCGCCATCTTGGGCTGATGAATTTCTGACACCATTGTATGAAGAATTTGGAGAAAGATTGATTCTACAAAATACAGAAAATCCGTCCGTCAGGTTAACTCTCGAGACACTCGAGGAGATTAATCATTATAATTTTCGACGCGGCTAGCGGAATAGGGAGAAGTTCTAAAGCTGTCCCGAGGTTAACTTCACAAAAATATTGCTTCACAAAGCAGTATTTTTGTTTAAATAGCAGGTTCTAGGATCGACAGGGTTGACGAGTGACGTTGTAGTTTCTTACCCTTTTTATCTTCAAAAGCACATTTTAAGTCAGGATGTGGCTCCGAGGATAGATCGGACAATAATTACCGAACCGAAGGAGAAAAAGATGAAGTTGGGTTGGTGGGTGCGACTTACGGATCCGATGAGCAGACAGATCTTTCGGCGCGTAGCTAACTAACGGCGACACTAAAAGTCGAAACACGATCTTTAAATTCTTTGAATCTCCGGGTGTGAGTTCGGGGTCTTGTCTTGACACCGTCTCCAAAAAGAGGTTAACGTGTCGATGCACATTTAAAAAAGGATGGATGATCGTGACTACATCAGAATCACCCATAGAGCGATTGTATCGAGTACTAACTACCGAGGAGGAAGTCTCGATCGTTCAGGCCGCCTCTGAACTTGATGCTTTTTTGGCGGGGGAAGAAGGGCGGCAGGCCCTAGCCTTGCTGGCGGAAAAACGACGGCACTTTATTTTCGGTGTCGATGGTCCGGACTCAGGCATGAGCATCGTCTATTTTATCGATGCGGCGGGT
>Ga0180007_10004205_pt1 | contig 15394 bp, 13 predicted proteins | sample MM_PC_MetaG_FD_121122 | JGI IMG/M metagenome (GOLD analysis project Ga0180007, IMG submission 121122) | Groundwater microbial communities from the Aspo Hard Rock Laboratory (HRL) deep subsurface site, Sweden - MM_PC_MetaG | ecosystem: Environmental > Aquatic > Deep subsurface > Groundwater... | reverse complement strand
GGCGGCGGAAGCCGGTTTGGCCGCGGTGGCCCTCACCGACCACGACACCACCGAAGGCCTGGCCGAGTTCATGGCGGCGGCAACGCCCGGCGGCCCGGAGCTGGTGCCCGGCGTGGAGCTGAGCGTGGAGCGCCCCGGCGGGGGCTCCATGCACTTGGTGGGGCTGTGGGTGGACCCGGCCGAGCCCCGCTTCAAGCAGGGACTGGAGCGGGTGCAGACCGCCCGGCTGGAGCGCAATCCCAAGATCGTGGCCCGCCTGCAAGAGCTGGGGGTGGAGATCACCCTGGACGAGGTGACCGCCGCGGCTGGGGGCGGCCAGGTGGGGCGGCCCCACTTCGCCCAGGTGCTGGTGGACAAGGGAGTGGTGGCGGGCCCCGGCGAGGCCTTCGGCCGCTTCCTGAAGCGGGGCGCCCCGGCCTATATGGACAAGGAGCGCCTCACCCCCGGCCAGGCCATGGAGCTTATCCGGGGGGCGGGCGGGGTGAGCGTCCTGGCCCACCCCGGCCTGCTGGAGCTGCACCCGGCGGTGCTGGAGCAGTTGGTCAAGGACCTGAAAGACCAGGGGCTGATGGGCCTGGAGGCCTACTACTCCGAGCACAACCCCTCCCAGGAGCGCCGCCTGCTGGACATGGCCGCCCGCCTGGGCCTGGTGGTGAGCGGGGGCAGCGACTTCCACGGCCACAACAAGCCCGGCATCCGTTTGGGCGCGGGTCAGGGAACCCTGCGGGTGCCCGCAACAATCCTGGCCGGGCTCAAACAGGCGCGGGACGCCCTGGGCTAGAATCACTTCTTCCAGTTAAAGACGATTTTTTTGACCAGGAACGGATCGATGGTCTGAGCCTGTAGGCTGTTGTCTATGGGGTTTCTGCTGTGATAGTAGATCATGTCCGTGTAGCAGACCCCCATCTGGCCGGTGACGTTGAAGCTCTTGCCCTTGCTGTTCACCAGGGTGACGGTGTCGTCGTTGTTGTAGGTCAGGCTCTTCACGTCGCTCATGGGAACCTTGCTCTCCGAGTCCTCGTACATGAACGGATAGCTGTCCATGAGCTTGTCGAAACGCTCCACGACGATTTGCTGTCCCTGGTTGTCGATGATCAGGCCGCTGGGGGCCAGGCCTCCGGCCAGGCACAGGGCGGTCGGCAGCAACAGGGCCAAGACCAGAGCCAGGATGATTTTGCGCATCTGTATTTTCCTCCCAGCCCGCCGTAGTGGGGGCTTGGTCATTTTAACCGGGGATGCTCCCCCTTGGTCAATGGCCTCGCCAGGCTTGCCTTGATTATGCCGGATTTTATAAAATTCGGACAAGCAAAGGGAGGGTGGCATGCGTTTAACCGTGTTGGGATCGGGCACCTGCGAACTGCGGGCCGAGCGCTCCAGCCCGGCCTACTGGCTGCGGGCCGGGGGCCTGGGTATCCTCATGGACTTGGGGCAGGGAGCCTGGCGCCGCCTCCTGGACGGCGGGAACCGGGCGGCCGAGGTGAACGCGGTGATCATCAGCCACCCCCACCCGGACCACATGGCCGACCTCATCCCCTTGCTGTTCGCCTTGAAGTACGACCCCGAGTTGGCCGCCCAGGCCCGCATCACCCTGCTGGCCCACCAGGGGCTGGAGCCCCTGCTATCGGCCCTGAACCAGGCCTGGAGCAACTGGCTTAACCCGCCGCCCGAGGTGCTGACCCGGCGCCGGCTGGAGCCGGGCGGCCGGGCCCGGTTGGGCGGGTTGGAGATAACCACCGCCGGTGCGGTGCACCACCCCCACAGCCTGGCTTGGCGGTTGGAGGCGGGTGGCCGCAGCCTGGTCTACCTGGGCGACAGCGAGGCCTCCGACGGCCTGGCCCGCTTCGCCCAGGGCGCGGACCTTCTCATCTGCCACTGCGCGGGCACCGACCAGGAGCCCAAGCCGGGCCATCTGCACCCCGCCGCCTGCGGCCGCCTGGCCGCCGAAGCCCAGGTGGGGGCTCTTTTGCTCAGCCACTTCTACCGGACGGTGGACCCCCAGCAGGCGGCGGCCTCGGCCTCCGGCTACTTCAGCGGTAAGATATGGGCCGCCTACGACGGCCTGCAACTGGAGCTGACCGCCGGCGGAGTAATTGGGCCACAAGAGGCTTGCGCTGATTAGGGCAAGGTTTCCCAGGGATTATAAGGCCTTTTTGCCTTGACACTATTAGCGGTGCTTTGATAGCGTCATTTTTGTAAGTAGCTTCAATGTAGCTATGTTGCCCTGGCATCCCTCCCCAAGAAAGGTGATGCATGGTCCCCAGGCGCGATGACGGCACTCCAGAGTGGTGCATGGCCTTTTTCCCCGTTGTACCGAAGTGGTGATCATTCCCCGCCCGGCGCGGTGTTGTCTTGCCGCGACCCCTTGCCGGCTGGCCCAAAAGGCGGCAGGACTTGCATTTGAGGGTCAAAAAAAGGCAGTATTGAATAGTTTCTCTTTGACCCACAGCATTCTTAGAGGGTGACCATGAAAAGCAAGGTTCTTATTCCCGTGGACACCGCCCGCAACTCCATCACCGCCGAGGAGTACGCCATCAAACTGAGTTGGCGCATGCCCCTGGCGGTCACGCTGCTCAACGTGGTCAATACCAAGCGTCTGGAGCAGCACGGCATCAGCCCCGACGACCAGAATCGCATCAAGGATTCCATGCGCAAGAGGGCTGAAAAGGTGCTCGCCGCGGCGGCCGAACCCTTCCAAAAAGCGGACGTTGAATATGAAACCCGCATCGAGGAAGGTCAACCGGCGGTGGTTATCTGCCGTGAAGCGGAAGAGGGCGGCTACGACATGGTCATCTTGCCCCAAAGCGGATTCAGCGAATTGGAAGAGATTTTGGGCGGTAGTGTTGTTCACAACGTGTTATGGAAATGCAAGACGCCTATCCTTCTGGTCAAACACAGCCAGCAGCAGCTTGAGGACCAACGTAAGAAACTGGCTCAGAGTGAGCTTTTGCCCCGCTAGGCCCCGGCCTGGCGAAGCGGCTTTTCAAAGACTCTCAAGGCAATAGAGCGCCCACGGAAGGAGGAGGCAAAACACGGGCGCTTACTCCATGGCCTATGGAGGCCCCCGGCGGCGCGGTGCGCCCCGGCTCGCAGGGCCTGCTTTGAGAAATCCATGCGTTGTGTGTACTCGCCAAGCGAATCGAAAAGGGAGGGGTTATGCGTTTTTCCAAAGTATTTGTGGTGCTGGTAGTGGCCTTGGCGGCGATCGCCCTGGTGGCTCCGGCGGCCATGGCCAAGAAGCCGTCCGTGGAGAAGTGGAAGCCGGCCTTCGACTATTCCGGCGCCAAGTATAAGATCAAGGTCTCCAACGTTTCTCACCCGGCCATCAAGGGCGTCTACGCCGGATTCGCCATCCGCGACGCCCTGTGGAAGGCCACCAAAGGCCAGATCTACTTCGAATACCTGCCCTTCTCCATGTTGGGCGGCGAGGTGGAGGTCTTAAACCAGTTGCAGATGGGCGCTATCCAGGGCATGGCCGTGTCCTCGGTGGCCAGCACCAACCTGGGCCCCCGCATGGGCCTGGTCAACCTGCCTTTCTTGGTCAACTCCTACGAGAAGCTGGACAAGTTCATCGCCAACAAGAAGCTGTTCCAGCACTTCCTGGACGGCATGGAGCACCAGGGCATCATGGGCCTGGATGTGACCGCCTATGGCCGCTACGGCTGGGCCACCACCGTCCCGGTGAAGAACATCGCCGATGCCAAGCAGGTGAAGTTCCGCATCGCCGAGGCAGCGGTCAATAAGCTGCTCTACAAGTCCTGGGGCTTCAACCCCGTGGTCATGCCCTGGCCGGATGTGCCCACCGCACTGAAGCAGGGCGTCATCACCGGTTTGGACCACACCCTGATCGTGTGCTACCTGACTAAAAAGTTCGAGGTAGCCAAGAACTTCACCCCCGTCAATTACGCTCAAGGCCTGTTCATCTGGATCTTCAACAAGGCTTGGTTCAAGTCTCTGCCCGCCGACCTGCAAGCCACCTTCACCAAGGTGGTCAACGAGCAATGCGCCATCTACCGCAACGAGTGCAAGGCTCAGGAGGCCGCAGCCAAGAAGGGCGCCATTGAGAAGTCCGGCGTGAAATTCTGGGAGCTGTCCAAGAAGGACCTGAACACCCTGCAGTATCAGGGCAACGTGGTCCATCAGCAGTTCGCCAAGGAGATCGGCCCGCAGTACCTGGGCCAGGTCCAGGACTTCCTGGGCTACAAGATCACCAACGACATGGGCGGCAAGCAGTAAAGCAAACCGTATGAAAGCCTCGGGCCGGGGGCTCCGCCCCCGGCCCGGCTCCCACCTCTGGGCTGACGGCGCGTCAAGCGCCGCGAAGGAAACCGCGACATATGGCACAAGGGCGGACATACCTTTTCGGCTGGGTGGCAGTGGCCTGCATCGCCGCGGCCGCCGTGCTGGGCTATTTCCTGTTGCACTTAAAAGGGCTTACCTGGGGAGCCATCTCCATTTGGGGATTTTTCATGCTCGTCGCCGCCTTCACCGGCAACTGGGACCGCTTTCTGCGCTTCCAGGACAAGGGCCTCACCTTCTTTGAGGAATGGACCCTTTATTTAGCGGTGATGGTCGGGTTGGTCTCCCTGTTCATAAACGTGATCCTGCGCTATGTATTTTCCTACTCCATGTCCTGGTCCGAGGAACTGATACGCGAACTTATCATCCTCACCACCTTTGTGGGCCTGGCCCCGGCCATTAAAAACCGGTCCATGATCACTATCGACGCGCTGGTGCAGATCGTGCCGCGCCTACGCGCCCCCCTGACCTATTTCAGCCATTTTTCGGTGCTGCTCTTCTCGGCGATCATCACCAAGTTCGGCATCGACATGGCCCTTATGCAGGAGCGGACATCCCAGGAAACCATCATCTTGGAGATTCCCCTGGTCATCCTTTACCTGATTCTGCCTCTCATGGGAGTGACCATGGGGGTGCGCACCGTCCAGGTGCTGTGGTGGGATTTCCAAGAGGGACGATCCAAGAATGAAGCCGCAGGGTAGGGGGCGCTGATGGAAGCAAGCTATATCATCATCGTATTGGTGCTGCTGGGGGCCATGGCCGCCACGGTCCCCGTGTTCCTCTGCCTGTTCTTCACCTCGGTGATCGGCTTTCTGCTCTTTACCGACCTTCCCCTGCTGGTCCTGATCCAAAGCCTTTTCCGTTCCATGGACAATTTCGCCCTGGTGGTGGTGCTGTTCTTCATTTTATGCGGCAACATCATGACCAGCGGCTCAATCGTGGACAAGTTGATCCGCTTCGCCAATGTGGTGGTGGGCTGGCTGCCCGGAGGCTTGGCCATGGCCGGCATCCTGGCCTGCGGCCTGTTCGGTGCCATCAGCGGCTCCACGGTGGCCACGGTGGTGGCCATCGGCGGCTTTATGATTCCCGCTCTGATCGACAACAAGTACGACCTGAGATTCAGCGTGGGGGTCATGACCACGGCCCCCAACCTGGGGGTCATCATCCCGCCGTCAATCGCCATGATCCTCTACTCCATGATCAGCGCGGTTAGCCTGGAGGGCCTGTTCCTGACCGGCTTCGTGCCCGGCGTTTTGATCATGGCCGGCATGTGCGCCTACTCCTACGTGTGGGCGGTGCGCAACCCTGGTTTCACCCAAGCCCCCAAACCCACCTGGAAAGAGGCCTGGGACGCCTTTAGGGAGGGCTTTTGGTCCTTGATGCTGCCGGTGATCATCTTCGGCGGCATCTTCAGCGGGGCCTTCACCGCCAACGAGGCGGCGGTGGTGGCCTGCGTGTACGCCCTCATCGTGGAGTTGTTCATCCACCGAGACATGAAGTTCTCCACGGTCAAGAAGGTAATGGTCAACTCGGCGATAACCAGCGCCACCCTTTTGATCATCGTGGCCGGGGCCACCTGTTTCGGCCGCTACCTGACCATGGAAGCCATCCCCAGCAAGATATCCGAGGCGGTGGTCAGCTCCATCACCCAGCCCTGGATATTCCTGCTGACCATCAACGTCCTGCTGCTGATCATCGGCATGTTCATGGACATCATCAGCGCCACCTTGATCCTGGGCCCCATCTTCCTGCCCATGCTGGACAGCTACGGGATCAACGCGGTGCACTTCGGGCTTTTGATGACCGTGAACTTGGCCATCGGCTACTGCACCCCGCCCCTGGGGGTGAGCCTTTACATCACCGGGGCACTGGTCAACCGAAACTTGCTTTACGTGTCACGAGCGGTCATGCCCTGGCTGGCCATCCAGATCGGGGTGCTGCTGCTCATGACCTACATGCCCGACGCCGTGCTGTGGCTGCCGCGCCTCATGGGCTGGAACGTGGACTAGCCCAAGAGCGGTCCGACTCAGCAAACCTGCGCCCGCCGGGTCATGCCCCGGCGGGCGCTCTCTTTGGCGGCCACGCTACGCCGCCTGGAGGCTGGGCCGACGCCCGTCCAGGTCGGCAGCCGGTCGCACCGCCCTACCCTTCCCGGCTCCTGACCGGTGGTTCGCCGCCAGCCGGTGAGCCCCGCCCAATAGAAAGGGCCGCCCCCTAGGGAGCGGCCCTTGTCTTTGGTCTTTTAAGGATGCTAGCGCTTGACGGTCAGCTTGTCGCCGGGGGCGATGGAGCTGGAACTCAGGTTGTTCCAGCGCTTGAGCTGGTTGGGGGTCACGCCGTAGCGGCGGCCGATGGTCCAGAGATTGTCACCCCGCTTGACCACGTGGATCAGGTCGCCGGACTGGGTGGGCTTGGTGTCCACCTTGCCCTCGGCCTTGGCGCTGGGCACGTAGAGCACCAGGTCCTGGCCGGGTTGCAGGCGGCTGGTGTGGCGGCCGTTCCAGCGCAGGATGTCGCGCCAGTTGAGGTTGTAGGAGCGGGCGATGTGCCAAAGGGTGTCGCCGCTCTTGACGGTGTGGTGAATCTTGCGGGTGCCCCTGGGGCTGCTGGCCAGGGAGCGGTGGATGAGCGGGTTGGAGCGCTGGGCCACCTGAACGTGGCCGGAGCCGCCGCCCGGCGGCACCACCACCGACTGCCCGATGCGCAGGCGCCGGGGATCCAGGTTGGGGTTGATGGCCATGAGGTCGTTCAGGCTCACCCCGTGGGTCTTGGCGATGCGCCCCAGGGTGTCGCCCCGGTGCACCTGCACGGTGACGGCACCCACCCTGGCCTTGCGCTTGAGCACCGGCATCTCGGCGTAGGCCAGATCGAAAGCGGCCTTGCCGCCCTGGGGAATGCGCAGCTCGTACATGCCCCCGGTGGGGGGAATCGCCCAGCGGCGCAGCTCTGGGTTCAGGTCGTTCAGTTCCTTGGACTGGATGCCGGCCAACTTGGCCGACACGCCCAGGGAGGTTCCCGGATGCACCTTGACCACGTCGAAGACCATGGGCTCTTCGTACTTGATATCGGTGAAGCCGTACTTGTCCGGCTCCTTGGCGATGATCGCCGCGGCGATCATCTTGGGCACGTACTGGCGGGTTTCGCTCTTGAGGTAGTAGCGGCGGCCCTGGCTGATGGTCCAGAAGTCGTCGGCGTTGTAGCGCTTGAGCGCCCGGCGGACCTTGCCCTCGCCCGCGTTGTAGGCCGCGGCGGCCAGGTACCAGGAGCCGAACTCCTCGTGCAGGTCCTTCAAGTATTTGGCGGCGGCGTGGGTGGCTTTCACCGGGTCGCGGCGCTCGTCCACCCAGTAGTTGATGGTCAGGCCGTAGCGCTTGCCCGTGCCCCGGATAAACTGCCAGGGGCCCACCGCTTGGGCCTTGGAATAGGCCTGGCAGGAGAAGCCGCTTTCGATGAGGGCCAGGTAGACCAAGTCCTCGGGCAGGCCGTGCTCTTTCAAGATGGCCCGCATCATGGGCAGATAGCGGCCCGAGCGGGACAGCCAGATGCGAAAGCGCTTGGGAACCTTGGTCTGGAAATACTCTATGAAAAACTCCACACGGGAGTTGATGACGATTGGGATGTCATAGGTGACCGTTTCCGCCTCGTCCGGCTGGGCGGCGGCCTGCTTCTTCTCGGTGACCATCTCCTTTTCGCCCAGATCCCTAAGCTCCTGGGCCACCTTGGCGGAGATTTCCTCCTGGGATGGCTTGAGGGGCTTACCGGTGATTACCGATGGTTCGGCGGAGCCGGTTTGGCTGGTTTGAGAAGAGGTGGTGGCGCAACCGGCGGCGGCCAGCATGGCCAGGCAGGCAACGGCTAAAATTGATTTAAAATGCATACATCCATCCGCTGGAGCGCACGAGAATACGCCCAATCATATTTCGGCTAAGATAGCAGAGCTGGGCTTAACTGTAAAGTATCTGTTTATATAAATGGTTGCGCCACACGCCCCCGCCGAATTATATGGTTTGACCCCCCGGCCGCCCTCGGGTATTTTTTTAGACGCGAGGGGACGACGCTTACACCCTTCCCAGGAGCCGAATTCAACAAAATGACCACACATGCATCCCTTAAGCGGCTCGGCGCGGCCCTGGCCGCTCTGGCGGTGTTTTGCCCCGCCGCAGCCCTGGCCGCGGGCGCAGCCGCCGCCTCCGACCCCTTTGCCGGCCAGAGCTTCTGGTGGGTTTTGGGCCTGGTTTTTGTGGGAGGCCTGGGGCTCAACCTCACCCCATGCGTATATCCCCTAATCCCTATTACCATCGGCTACTTCGGGGGCCGCTCCACCGGGCGGGGAGGGCTGATCGCCGACGCCTTGGCCTACTGGCTGGGCATGGCCATCATGTACGCCGCCCTGGGCAGCCTGGTGGCCCTGGGCGGGGCCTTTTTGGGCGAGGCCCTCAGCCACCCGGCGGTGATCCTGTTCCTGGCGGCGGTGCTGCTGTTAATGGCCGCCAGCATGTTCGGCCTGTGGGAGCTGCGCCTGCCCGCCAGCCTCAACCGCCTGGCCGCCTCCAACCGGGCCGGGATTTTGGGCGCGCTTATCATGGGCCTGACCCTGGGCCTGTTGGCCGCGCCCTGCGTAGGCCCCTTCGTGGTGGGGCTCATGGCCCATGTGGCCCGGGAAGGCTCGGTGCCCTACGGCCTGCTGGTGTTCTTCGTCCTGGCCGCCGGGCTGGGCCTGCCCCTGGCGGTGCTGGCCGCCTTCAGCAGCTCCATCCAGCGCCTGCCCGGCGCGGGCGAGTGGATGATCTGGGTGCGCAAATTCTTCGGCCTGGTGCTGGTCATCATGGCCGTCAACATCGCCGAGCCGCTCTTGGGCGCGGCCCTGGCCCGATGGCTGATGATCATCATCGGCCTGGCCGGGGGCATCTACCTGGGCTTCATGGAAAAGAGCGGCAAAGGAGGCTTCGTGAGTTTCAAACGCGTGATAGGCATAATCATCCTGGCGGCGGCGGCCAGCTTCTGGTGGTTCTGGACTCCCGGCGGCGCGCCGGACAAGACCGCCTGGGTGCACTTCTCCCCGCAGGTGTTGCAGGAGGCCCAGGCCCAGAAAAAGCCGGTGGCCCTGTTCTTCACCGCCGACTGGTGCAACCCCTGCAAGAAGCTCAAGAGCGAGACCCTGCCCCTGCCCGAGGTGCAAGAGCTACTGTCCCATTTCGTGCCGGTCAAGGCCGACTTCACCAGCGACCCGGGCCCGGACGCGCAGAACCTAATGCGCCAATACCGGGTGCGGGGAGTGCCCACCATCATTTTCCTGGACGGCCAGGGAAACGAGATCACCGAGAGCCGGGTGGTGGGCTTCGTGCCCCCGGAACGCTTCCTGCCCTTACTCAAGATGGCGGTGGCCCGCACTTCGGCCCCGTCGGGGAGCTAGTACATGGCCTTTCACCCTCGCCCCCTGGAACCCGCCGATGTAACCCGTCTGGCCCAGGTGGCTTTGGGAGCCCAGGCGGCCGATGCCGTCATTCGCCGGGCCAGGGTGGTCAACGTCTTTGATTACAGCATCAGCGAACCCATAAGCGTGGCCCTGGCCCTGGGCCGGGTGGCCGCCCTGGGCGAGGAAGCGCCCGGCTGGCTGGGCCCGGACACCCAAGTATTCGACGCGGTGGGGAGCTTTCTGATCCCCGGCCTGGTGGACGCCCACACCCATCTGGACTCCATCTTCGAGCTGGGGCCCTTCGCCGAGTTGGCCCTGGCCAGCGGCAACACCACTGCGGTGAGCGAGCTGGGCATGATGGCCGGGGCCTGGGGCGCCGAGGGCCTGTGGCACTTCGTTAGCGCGGCCCAGGCTTCGCCTCAGCGGGTTTTCTTCACGGTGCCCCCCCTGGTGCCGCCCTTCCCCCAATGGGAGACCAGCGCCGGGCTGGACCGGCAGGGCTTCCGCGAGCTGCTGGAGCACCCCGCCTGTTTGGGAGTGGGCGAGACCTACTGGCCGGCCATCACCGGCGGGGAGGAGCGGGCCGCCACCAACTACGCCCAGGCCATGGCCCTGGGCAAGCGCCTGGAGGGCCACGCCGCCGGGGCGCGGGGGTCCCGGCTCATGGCCTATGCCGCCGCCGGCACCACCAGCTGCCACGAATCCATCTCCGGCGAGGACGCGGCCCAGCGCCTGGCCCTAGGCCTGGCGGTGCAGGTGCGCGAGGGTTTCGTGCGCCGGGAGATGGCCCAGGTGGTGCCCACCCTGGCCGCCCTGCCCGAAAGCGGCCAAGTCATGCTGGTCACCGACCTGGCCGAGTTCGAGGAGCTGATCTCCTGGGGAGCCATGAACCCCCTGGTGGCCCGGGCGGTGGCCCTGGGGGTGGAGCCCGCCAGGGCCGTGGCCTGGTGCAGCCTCAACCCGGCCCGCTACTTCGGCCTGCAAAAGATGGGCGCGGTGGCTCCGGGCTGGGTGGCCGACTTGGTGCTGGTGGAGGACCTCAAGGAATTCCGCGCCCAGCGGGTGTGGCTGGAAGGCCGTCTGGTGGCCGAGGGCGGCAAGCTCACCGTGCCCGCCCCAGCCTTCGCCTATCCTCCCGAGTCCAGGCAGACCATGCAGTGCCCGCCCTTGAAAGCGAACGACTTCGCGGTGAGCGCTCAGGGGAAAACGGCGGTGGTCCGGGTGGTGGAGGCCAAGGACGCCACCATCACCCAGGAGGGCGAGGCGACTCTGCCCATCGTGGGGGGCAACGTGCGCCCGGACCCGGCCCAGGGGGTGGTGAAGATCGCCCACATCAACCGCCAGAGCCCGGAGTTGAAGATGGCCGTGGGCTTTGCCCGTGGCTGGGGGCTCAGCCAGGGAGCCCTGGCCAGCAGCCTGATCTGGGACACCACCAATATCTTCGTGGCCGGGGCCAACGAAGAGGAGATGGCCGTGGCCGCCGAAGCGGTGCGCTCCATGGGCGGCGGCTGGGCCGTGGCCAAAGGCGGCGAGGTGGTGGCCTCCCTGCCCCTGCCGGTGGCGGGCATCATCTCCACCCTGCCCTTCCCGGAGATACAACGCACTGCCGAGACCTGCCGCGCGGCGCTCAAGCAGATGGGCTGCCCCCTGAGCCGGCCCTTTTTGACCGCGCAGACCTTCTGCTTCACCGGCCTGCCTTTCATCCGCCTCACCGACAAGGGCCTGGTGGACATCCGCAAAGGCGTTTTCGTGGAGGTGGTCAAGTCGTGCGCTTGAGGGCTCTTCGCCTGACCGCTGCCCTGCTGCTGCTTGCCCTGGCCGCCGCGCCCGCTTGGGCCCTCACCGTGCAGGGGCGGGTGCTGGACGCCCAGGGCCGCCCCCTGGCCGGGGCCTATGTCAGCGACGGGGTGGGCGTGGTGAGGAGCGGGCCGGACGGGACCTTCAGCCTGGCCAGCGAGGCGGGCCGGGTGGTGGCCCTCACCGCCCCGCCGGGCCACGGCGACGGCCCCCACTGGTGGTGGCCCGTGGAGCAGGCGGCCCAAAAGGGCGAGTTCCACCTAAGCGCCGGGCGGACCCACAGCCCGAACCGCCTACCCCTGGCGGTGCTCAGCGATCCCCATCTTTACGACGCCCAGGCCGCGCCCGCCTGGTCGGGCAAGCTGGACCCCACCGTGCCCATGCGGGCCTGGCAAAGCGCGGCGAAACAGATCGGCTCCCTGAGCCCGGCCATTGTCCTGGCGCTGGGCGATCTGGCCATGAACGCCGACCGGGGCAAGCCGCCCTATGCCCGCGCCCAGATGACCCTTGCCCGACGGGCCGCGGCCATGCTGCCCGCTCCCTGGCGGGCCTGCCCCGGCAACCACGACGTGCGCTACGCTGAAGGCGGGGTGGACTATTCATTGTGGCGCGAATTTTTGGGCCCGTTGCGCAGCCTCAGCTTCGTGGGGCCGGTGGCGGTGGTGCTTCTGGACAACACCGGCCTGTCCACCCGGCCAAACGGCAAGCCCCGCCCCTGCGGCATCCTGCCGGAGCAGGCCCTGGCCTGGCTCAAGTCGGTGCTGGCCCTGCTGCCCCCGGACACTCCTCTGTTGGTGGGCAGCCACTATCCCCTGGCCTCACCCCTGGTGGGGGTGAACCCCCTTCGCAAGGGCTCGCTGGTCAAGGCCCTCGGCCCTACCGGCCTGGGTCTGCGCAACGTGGACCAAAACGGGGTGCAAGCCATGACCCTTTTGGCCACGCGTCCCCTGGTGGGCCTGGTCAGCGGGCACCTGCACGCCTATAATCGTACGGTGCTGTACGGCCGGGACGTTCTGCTGCGTCTGTGGGGCGCGCCCGCCCTGTGCGGCCGTTGGTGGCAGGGGGACATGGACTATGGCCCGGTTAGCTTTCCCCCCGCCTATCTGCGCGGCGAGCTAACGCGCGGGGAGAGGGACTGGAGCCTGGAACTGAGCCAGGTGGTCATCCAGCCGCCGCCGCAACCCCGCTAAGCCCTGGCCGTCGGCACGAGGCTTTTGCTAAGTTAGAGGCATCGGAGGTCAAATCATTGGCAGGAGTTAACGACTTCGCGGTGCGCCGCCGCCGCATGGTCCAAGACCAGATCGCCGCGCGGGGCATTAGGGACCAGCGCCTGCTGGCGGTGATGCAGGAAATCCCCCGCCACCTGTTCATGGACCAGGCCCTTTGGCGGCGGGCCTATGAGGACCATCCCCTGCCCATCGGCGGCGGCCAGACCATCAGCCAGCCTTTCATAGTGGCCCTGATGAGCGACGCCCTGGGCCTCACCGGCACCGAAAAGGTGCTGGAGATCGGCACGGGCAGCGGCTATCAGACCTCCATCCTGGCCAAGCTGGCCGACTGGGTTTTTTCCCTGGAGCGCCTGCCCGAGCTTAGCCGCAAGGCCCAGCTGGTGCTGGAGGAGCTGAAGATTTTCAACGTGAACCTCATCGTGGGCGACGGCACCAAGGGCTGGCCCGCGGAAGCCCCCTACGACGCCATCATGGTCACCGCCGGGGCCCCGGTGATGCCTCGGCCCCTGGTGGAGCAGTTGGCCGAGGGAGGCCGCCTGGTAGTTCCGGTGGGCCAGCGGGGGGTGCAGACGCTGCTGCGCCTCACCCGCCGGGGTGACAAGGTCATTGAGGAGGACCTGGGCGGCTGTCGCTTCGTGGACCTCATCGGAGAATACGGATGGTAGAGGCGGCGCGGCTCATCAGCGTGATCGGGGCGGGGGCCGCCGACCAGCGGCAGAAGCAGAACGCCTTCCAGGTGGGCCGGCTGTTGGCCCAGGCCGGATGGGGGGTGGTCTGCGGCGGCCTGGCCGGGGTGATGACCGAGGCCTGCCGGGGCTGCGCCTCGGCCGGAGGCCTCACCGTGGGCCTGCTGCCCGGCAACCAACACGACGCGGCCAACCAGTGGTGCCAGGTGGTGCTGCCCACCGGGCTGGGCCAGGCGCGCAACGCCCTGGTGGTCTTGGCTGGGCGGGGGGCCATCGCCGTGGGCGGCGAAGGAGGCACCCTCAGCGAGATCGGCCACGCCATCAAGGCGGGCCGCCCGGTGGTGAGCCTGGGCTCCTGGCAGGTGGAAGGCGTGCCCCAGGCCGAGAGCCCCGAGCAGGCGGTGCGAATGCTTCTGGATATGCTGCCGCGCTGAAGCCGACCGGCCCGCGTTGACGAGGCCCGTGTTTTCATGCCATTCTTACGGCGGATTACCGCAAGGGGGGTCCGCAATCATGCCCAGCTTAAAAAACACCCAAGACGACTGGGACCTGATCCTGGCCAAGCTGCACCTTTTCGACAAGGCCAAGCAGCTTTGGGAGACCAGCCGCGACTGGGTGACCCAGGACCTGTTGGAGGTGGACACCCTCTACGAGCTGGGGGTGCTGGCCATCATCTTCGGGGTGTCCTGGTGGCTGGCCAAACGGCTACGGGCCCGTCTGATGCAGAGCTGGGCCACAGCCCTGGCCCTGGGCGACCGCAGGGCCCAGTGGCGGCGGGACTTCCTGCGCCTGCTGGGCCCGGTCATCTCCCTGGTGTTCCTCTGGCCCCTGTACATTTTCTCCACCAAAGCGGGCATGGACAACGACCTGTTGACCCTGTGCGCCCACGCGGTGGGGGCCTGGGTGCTCATCCGCCTGGTGGCCTCGGCCCTGTTCAAGCCCTTTTGGGCCCGTTTGTTCGCCGTGCTCATCTGGATCATCGCCGCGCTTAGCATCTTCGGCCTGCTGACCAGCGTGGTGCAGCTTTTGGACGCGATGAAGCTGACCGTGGGCAGCCTGAAGCTGTCCCTGCTGGACCTGCTGGAGTCGCTGCTTTTCTTCACCATCCTGCTGCGCCTGGGCATCCGGGCGGGCTCCTACCTGGAAGACCGCCTGGCGACCAGCGGCGAGCTGGAGCCCTCCACCCGCACCCTCATCGGCTTGCTGAGCAAAACCGCCATCCTGGTGGTGGTGGGCATCCTGTCCCTGGAGATCATCGGGGTGGACATGGACATGCTCACCGTGTTCTCCGGGGCCCTGGGCTTCGGCCTGGGCATCGGGCTGCGCACCGTGTTCAGCAACCTGATCAGCGGGATCATCATCATGGTGGACAAGTCCATACGCCCCGGCGACGTCATCTGGATCGGCGACGTCTTCGGCAAGGTGACCGCGTTGCGGGCCCGCTACGCCTCGGTGGTAACCCGCGATGGGCAGGAGTACCTGGTCCCCAACGAGGACCTCCTGTCCCGCCAGGTGATCAACTGCTCCTACTCTTCCCGGGAGGTGCGCCTCAAGGTGCCCATCGGCATCGCCTACGGCAGCGACGTGGAGTTGGCCATGTCCCTGGCCGTGCAGGCGGCCCAGGGCGTGCCGCGCATCCTGGAAAGCCCGCCACCGGTCTGCCGCCTGGTGGGTCTGGGCGACTCGGCCATAAACCTGTCCATGCGTTTTTGGATAGCCGACCCGGAGCACGGCGTGTCCAACGTGACCACCGAGGTGCTCAAGAAGGTGCTCAAGCTCTTCGCTGAAAAGGGGGTGGAGATACCCTTCCCCCAGCGGGACGTGCACGTCAAGCAGGTGTCGGCGGAGCCGGAAGAGGCCTAGCTGTTGTTAGCAAGGACGTTGTTCACAGTTTGCCAGTCTTGAGATTGGCGGTTTGTATTTAAGAGCGGTGTGTGGCCTTGTCTGGTTGTAGTAATCCAGCCATGGCC
>Ga0180007_10004204_pt1 | contig 15394 bp, 18 predicted proteins | sample MM_PC_MetaG_FD_121122 | JGI IMG/M metagenome (GOLD analysis project Ga0180007, IMG submission 121122) | Groundwater microbial communities from the Aspo Hard Rock Laboratory (HRL) deep subsurface site, Sweden - MM_PC_MetaG | ecosystem: Environmental > Aquatic > Deep subsurface > Groundwater... | reverse complement strand
TTCATAAAAATACAAAATAACGCTTTTAAACTACTTTGCTTTTTTTTCAGGTTCCTTAGTTTCTTTCTTTTCTTTAGCTTCCGCAGCTTCTTTTTTCAAAACCTTTTCTTCTGAATTTTCTTTCCCTTTTTTCTCTTTAACTTCTTTCTTCTCTTCCTCTTTAACTCCCTCTTTGACTTTAATTTCAGCTAATTTACCAGCTTCTTTTTTACCTTCTCCGTAAGCAGCTGCAATTGCAGCAACTAATATTCTAATGGATTTTATAGCGTCATCATTGCCTGGCACAGGATAATCGATTTGTGTTGGATCACAGTTTGAATCAGCAATTGCCACCACTTTAATACCCAATCTGTTAGCTTCCCTAACAGCAATATTATCTGAAACTGCATCTATTACAAAAATTGCATCCGGCACACCCGCAAGATCCATGACTCCGACAAAAACTCTTTGCAGTTTACCCATTTTCCGCTCCAGCAGGAGTTGTTCTTTTTTAGTATATTTAGAAAGTTCACCTTTGGACTTTTGTTCTAAATATTCTTTGAGCTTTTTAATATTTTTCTTTATTTCTGAAAAATTGGTTAGAAAACCTCCCATCCATCTTTCTGCAAGAAATGGAGTCTCAAGTTCCCCTGCCAGCTCTTCAACAATTGGTTTTGCTTGTTTTTTTGTTCCGACAAATAACAAAACTTTTCCAGATTTTCCAAGGTCATAAACAAATTCACAAGTTTCTTTCAGATATTTTTCAGACTGAGTTAAATCAATAACAGAAACTCCTTCTTTAGCACCGTAAATATACGGACGCATTCGCGGATTGTTCCTTCTAACTTGGTGTCCAAAATGAACACCCGCTTCAAGTAACTCCTGTAGTGTTGGTAATTTATACATGTTTTCCTTGTTCTTCTCTATCGCCAGTGTAGTTTTAGGAAAACTGAAAGCAATAGATGTTTAATACTGGTATTTTACCAGTATTAATAGGAGAAAGCAAGATAAAAATCTGGTAAAACAAAGTTATTCATCTTTCTAACTCCAGAAATTTATATTTAAAACCATCAGATTTTTGTTCTTCTGATTGCCGAATTACTTTTTTAAATTCTGAATAATCCGGAAAAAATACATCTCCTTTGATTTCTTTATCAATAACAGTTAAATACAGTTTATCTGTCCTGGGCAAAACCTCTTTGTATATCTGACCTCCGCCAATAATAAAAACTTCATTATCACCTGGTTTACCTTGAGTCATCTTAAAAGCCTCATTTAAATCATGAACCACAATGCACCCTTTAGCTTGATATGCCAAATTACTGGTAATGATAATATTAGTTCTTCCTGGCAAAGCTTTTCCTATGGATTCATGAGTTTTCCTGCCCATGATAATAGGATGGCCCATGGTGATTTCTTTAAATCTTTTTAACTCTTCCGGTATATACCAAGGCATTCCGCCTTTTGTTCCAATAACTCTTTTTTTACCGGCAATAGCTACAATAATGCTAATCACTCAAAATCCTCCTACGACTGTTACCTCTCCTTTAATGGAAGGACAAGGGTCATATCCAACTAGGGTAAAATCTTCAATTTTAAAATCATCAATATTTTTAACCTTAGGGTTTATTCTCATCTTAGGAAAAGGTCTTGGTTTTCTTTTTAGTTGCTGCCCCACTTGATCCATATGATTACTGTAAATATGAACATCTCCAAAAGTATGAACAAATTCCCCGGGCTTAAGTCCTACAACCTGTGCAATCATCATTGTAAACAATGCATAAGATGCAATATTAAATGGCACACCCAAAAAAGTATCTGCTGAGCGCTGATAAAGCTGAAGCGACAATCTTCCGCTGTTTACATTAAACTGATAAAGAGTATGACAAGGCGGCAGCGCCATGGATTTCCCAGGAAGCGCCATCTCATAGATAAACTCCGGATTCCAAGCAGACACTGTAATTGATTTCCTAAATGGGGTAGTTTTTAATTCTTTTATTGCCCAACCCAACTGATCAATTATTCTACCATCCGAAGTTTTCCACTTTCTCCATTGCACTCCATAAACATTTCCCAAATCTCCCCATTTTTTAACAAACGGATTTTGTTTTGGCAACTCTTTAATTTTTTGAACAAATTCTTCTTGCGTCAATTTTGGCATCTTTCCGGCTTTCATGGCTTTTTTGTATGGCCGGTAAGCCCACTCATCCCAAATATGGACGTTGCAATCGAGTAAATATTTAATATTGGAATCACCCTGTAGAAACCACAGAAGTTCATGAATAATCCCCCTTAAAAATACTTTCTTTGTAGTTAAAAGCGGAAAACCCTTTTGTAGATCAAACCTAATTTGTCTTCCGAAAACCGATTTTATAGTTACACCGGGATTATTAAACACAGGTTTATTTATCCCGTTTTTTAAAATATCTTTTAAAAGATCTAAATATTGATATTCTTCGTGCCTTGGTCTTGGCATAATGCCCTCTTATGATAGCAGAAAGTAGCAAAGTCGCAAGTGATCTTTTTATCGTGTTATCGTATGGATGGTTTTTTCTATTGCAACAAGCCTCTTATTATACTTGTCTTTCTGTTTTTTTAGGACTCACTCTTCCACCCTGATGCTGCCCTCTGTAGGAAATTGTTTTTCCTTTTATTTTATAAAAAATAATATTACAAATCCTTGCACCAAGTTGCAATTTAACAGGAAAAGAACTTAAATTAGCTAAACCCATTGTTAATTTTCCTTGATAACCCGGATCTGTTTTTGAATTAAGAAGCAGTAGTCCTGCTCTAAAAAGAGAGGTTCTAACATGCACTATCGGCATCAAATCCAACGGAGTATTTACCCATTCTACTGTTTGAATCAAATAATACTGCTGAGGTTTAATCACAATTTCTTTTTGATTTTTTCTACCTTCTAAATACTCAGCTACCGGTTTTGTTTCTACGCCTTTTCTCTTGCCCAGTTTAGTGTCGCTGTCTGCCTCAATAAAAGCTCCTCCCTTAACTATTTTATGAACTGAACCAAGCCTTAAATCAATCCCTACTCCTTCAGGATTTTTCAGCTCTCTTTTGCCCAAATTCAAAAGAAGGGCTTGTTTTTTAATTCTTTTATGGATTTCGTTAATTCCCAGAATGCTCATAATTTATAAAAATAGTAGGATCAAAGGCAAACAAAAAATCCAGTCACGAAAGCGGTTTTTTATACAGTGACAGATCGCTTATTTCTTTCCTGATTTTTTTCTCCCAAACAAATTACTCTTTTTTTTCTCAGACAAATTAATTTTTTTTCCCATCATATTTGACACTTCAGGTAACTTGCTTCCCCCATATCTATTATTAGGACTATTTTTATACGATCTTTTAACTGCTGCCCCTAATTTTTCAAAAGAAAATGCGCAAATCGGACTTCCTTCATAAATTACTAACTTTTTTCCCTTTAAGAAAGTGCCAAATTCCAAAACCGGATGTCCGTTCCAGCCAGGATCAAACCTGGCTGCTGTAGAGTGAACAACCACCCCAAGTCTGGCCAGAGAGCTTTTACCGTGCAGATGCCCAACAATATTATCAGGAAGCGTTAATCGCTCGCGCGTAGTAGCAATAACAAAATCATGTTCAGTTAGAATAAAAGGCTGGCCCGGCTTTAGCTGCACCAACCTCATCATAGATTCCATATCTTTTTTTGAAGCATACCTGGTATCTATAGTATTTAATCCCTCGTCAGTAAAAACCCGCAAGCTGCTTCCCAAATGAAAATCAATAGTTACTTCATCTACTGCTTCTTCCCAATCCTTCACTAAAGGATCAATTTTTATAATCCCTTTTTTAATGTACTCTGTTAAAACCCAATCAGGCAGGGTGCCTAAAATATCTGCAATCTCACCCTTGTCATCTTTTCGAACTTGGGGGCTGGGATCTCTTTTTTCAGAGCCGAAAACCTGAGCAGAACAAGGAATTTTTTTCTTTATTTTTGGCATAAGCTAATATTCTAATGAAATTAAATCCTTTTTTAAAGTAAAAAACCTACTTAACTTTTTCTAATTGATCTAAGTAAAGATTTAAGTAGTTATAATCATCCTGAATATATTTATGCTCTTCATTGTCAGGAATATTTTTAGGATATGCCACGTATAAAGCATCTAACAGTTTTTGATGGCTTAGGAACTGATCCTTAACTCTGTCAATCTTATCAGTTAAATTATTGTCTACAACTATCTCTGTAATCCGACCTGCCAAAGTTGAATATCGAAGAGAAGCTTTTAGAACATGATCATAATTTTCATTTTTGACAACACTTTGAAGTTCTTCCAAGCGGGAATTTAAAATATTACTCATATAATCAACTTTTTTCTCTGGATCGGATTTAAACTCTAGAAACAAATTTTCCTGTACTCTTTTTAATGCGAAAAAAGGTTGCATATCAGGAGTTGCTTTCAATGAAAGAAGAAGTGACGCAACAAAAAGCGCCAATATTACTATTAATCCTAACTGAAAACGACATTTCATTTTTAGCATGTTTTTAAATATCTCAACCCCGAAAAAAATCGTTAAATTTTGTTTTTAATATTTTCAGCAATTCCTGGTGTATATCTTGAGGCTTTCTCATCTCTCTATCTTTCATGCAACCGACAACATACCAATTGTTTTCTTTTTTTGCAAGAGACAAATAAATTTTATTAGCCTCATCTAAGTGTTTTAAATTTTGTTCGTGAATATCGCGGTGTCTACCAGCAACATTTTTTTGTCCAATCTTTGGATCAACATTTAAAAGAATCGCCAGATCTTCTTTTGGGATAGCATTAGTTTCATATTCCAAATTGTCCAGCCATTTAAAAAATGGCTCTCTTTTACCTTTTTCTAAATTCGCACCCATGTGCGCTTTACTGGCGGAAACATACCTGTTAACCAAAACAAGTTTTCCTTTGGAAAGCCATTTTTCAATCAAGGGTTTTGCCAAAACCCTATCCCCGGCAAAGATACAGGACATAAGATACGAATTCACTTCGTGAATAGAACCAAATTCTCCCTCCAGGTATCTCTTAATTAATTCTCCATATATATTATCTTTGTATCTTGGAAAACTTATTGTCTCAAAGGGGATTCTTTGTTCTTTCAGATTATTTGCAAGTAATTTTATTTGGGTAGTTTTACCGGAACCATCTATTCCGTCAACAACAATCAATAATCCTTTTTTCATTCTATATTGATTTTTGAGGCAGCCTTTACAAAACCCACAAATAAAGGATGCGGGGTAAGCGGCCTTGATTTTAGTTCCGGATGGAATTGAGTTCCTACAAAAAATGGATGGTTTTTTAGTTCAATTATTTCCACTAATTTTCCATTAGGTGAAGTTCCGGAGATGATCAGTCCTTTTTTCATAAATTGATTTAAAAAATGATTATTAAATTCAAACCTATGTCTGTGACGCTCCGAAACACTGGACTTTCCATACAGGCTGCGGACTAAAGTTCCTTCTTTTAATTTACAATCCCAAGCACCAAGTCTCATTGTTGCCCCGTATTCCCTATTCAACAATTTCTTTTCTTGATCAGGCATAATATGGATGACCGGATATTTGGTTTCAGGATCTATTTCCGTAGTATGCGCATCTGGAAGCTGCAAAACACCCCTGGCATATTCAACTACCGCAAGCTGCATTCCGTAACACAAACCGAAAAACGGGATATTATTTTCTCTGGCATATTTGATAGCAGTAATTTTTCCTTCGATATCCCTGGAGCCAAACCCTCCTGGTACTATTACTCCCTGAAATTTTCTTAAAATATTAATATCATCTAAAACCTTTCCTGAATCCAGCCATGTAATTTCCGGATTTAATCCCTGATTCCAAGCAGCATGTTTAACTGCTTCAATAACAGAGATATATGAATCAGTCAGCGTAAAAGCACCTGTTGCGAAATATTTACCTACAATTGCAATCTTAACCGTACCTTTGGTGGAATCAATCTTTTCAACAAACTCCTTCCAATCTTTCAAGTCTTCTTGTTTTCTTTTTAAGCCTAATTTACTAAGTAATCTATCTGTTAAATTCTGATTTTCGAATGTAATGGGTACTTTATAAATACTATCCATATCAGGCGCAGAAATAATGTCTTCAGGTTCTAATCCTGTAGTAATAGATAATTTTTTAATTCTTATTTTATCCAGCGGTTTCTCGCTTCTTGCTAAAATTACGTCTGGTTGAATTCCCACAGCATTCAAATCCCGTACAGACATCTGGGCAGGTTTGCTTTTCATCTCTCCAATAGAAACAGGGATTGGTAAATATGTAATGTGAGCATGAATAACATCTTCCGGATTTTTCAATTTCATTAACCTGTTTGCTTCTAAAAACAAAATATTTTGATATTCACCGGTTGTTCCGCCAATCTCAATAACAACAACATCAGCCTTACTTAATCTACCTGCATCTTTAATCCTTTTGATTATTTCTTTTGTGACATATGTCACAACATCAACACATTCTCCGTCATATTCCAAATTCCTCTCCTTTTGAATTACAGATAAATACAGCGAACCTTGAGTAGCAATGCTGTTTTTGTCTAAAGACTGCCCTAAAAATCTCTCGTAGTGACCCAAATCCTGATCTGTCTCAGTACCATCATCTAAAACAAACACTTCTCCATGTTCAATCGGATTCATAGTCCCGGCATCAACATTCAAATATGGATCCATCTTTATAGGAATAACTTTGTAGCCAGCAGATTTCAAGAGTAACGCAATCGAGGATGTAGCAATCCCTTTACCTAAACCACTAATAACACCTCCACTGATAAATATATATTTCATGCACAAAACTCCTTAAAGGGAACCTATTTTAAACTAACTGAAGTATTTTGAGGCCCTCATAATAATACTAAATCCGGATCCCCGTGTCAAATTTCAATTGTTGTACGCTGTCCAGGACATACTATACGCTTTTTACACAAAAAAGGTGGGCTGGGTGTTAGAAAACGGTATGCTTTAACTTGAAGTTTTAGGAGCTGCTGCTGACTTTGGTTTAGTCCAGCTTGCAAACTTACAACCAGGCCAGTTTTTGCAACCGTAAAAAGTTTTACGGCGGCGGGTGTGTCTTATGACAATATCTCCTCCGTCTAAGGAACATTTAACATTAATTTTCTCTTCCAAAGATTCTGTATGTTTACATTCAGGAAAACCAGAACATGCCAGGAATTTTCCAAACCTGCCTATTTTAATAACCAGTTCTTTGCCACACTCCGGACATTTCTTTCCAGCAAATTGAACTTCTATCTTAACTTTTTTAGCAATCTTTTTGGTTTGTTCAAGTTTCTTTTCAAATGGTTCATAAAAAGTCTTAATTATCGGTTTCCATTCACGTTCACCTCTTGCTATTTCATCCAGCTCATCTTCCATCCTGGCAGTAAAAGCATAATCAAGAATATCCGCAAAATATTCCATCAGGAAATCAGTTACAGTCATCCCTAAAACAGTTGGGACAAATTTTTTCTCTTTCATTTCCACATAAAACCTCTCTTGGATCGTTGATAAAACAGGCGCATAAGTGCTGGGACGACCAATGCCTAGTTTTTCTAATTCTTTAATCAGGGAAGCTTCTGTATATCTTGGTGGAAATTCTGTAAAATGCTGGCCAGGCAAAAGCTTAATAAGATTAAGGTGCTGATTTTCCGGCATTTTTGGCAATATTTGTTTTACCTTGTCCTTATCTTTTTCTGCGTCTTTGCCGTAAAGCTTTAACCATCCATCAAATTTCATTACACTGCCTGTTGCTCTTAATAAGTAATCTTTTATCTGCTGTTTTTTCTCTTCTGCAACAGTTGCTGTCACATCCACCGAGGTTTGATCCATCACTGCCTCTTTCATCTGGCAAGCTACAAATCTCTTCCAAATCAGATCATACAATCTGACATGATCTTTATTCAACGAAAATTTTCGCTTCTTAGAACTGCTTTGCTTGCTAATATCTAACAACTGCATATTTACACTCGTTGGCCTAATTGCTTCGTGAGCCTCCTGAGCATTTCTTGATTTGGATTTGAAAATTCTTGGAATATTTGGCAAGTAAACTTTACCAATGGATTCATTGATGTAGGCTCTGACTGCTGTAATTGCTTGAGTAGATAAATTAACTGAATCTGTTCTCATGTAAGTTATAAATCCGCGTTCGTATAAAGCTTGCGAAAGCATCATGGTCTTTCTGGGCGAATACCCTAAACGATTAGCCGCTGTCTGCTGCAGTGTTGAGGTAGTAAAAGGCGGGTAAGGGAAACGTCTGACTTCCTTTTGAGTAACTTTGGAAACTAAATATTTTGCCTTTTCTAAATTATTAACATGCTCGTCTGCTGCCTTTTTATTCTTGATTTCCAGATTTTTACCGTTTTGCTTGATAACTGTAGCAACAAATTTAGATTTTTTATTTTCAACATTTACCTGAAGCTCTACTTCTATAACCCAATATTCTTCAGGCTTAAAAGCTAATACTTCTTTTTCTCTTTCCACTATCAGCCGAAGAGCCACTGATTGAACCCGACCGGCAGATAATCCCTTCTTTACCTTTTCCCAAAGCAAAGGAGAAAGTTTATAACCTACTAGCCTATCCAAAATCCTTCTTGCTTGTTGAGCATCCACCAATTTAATATCTATCTCCTTAGGATTTTCAAAAGCTTCTTTAATAGCGTTTTCAGTAATTTCATGAAAAACTACTCGTTTAATTTCTATCTTCTTTTTTTTATCTTTAGCAGTAATTTGTTTGTCTTTTAAAGCAGTCTGTTGGGAATCAGACAATAACTGTTCCAAGTGCCATGCAATTGCTTCGCCTTCACGATCCAAATCTGTTGCCAGCCAAAGAGTGCTTATATTTTTAGCCATTTTTTTGAGCTCATTAACTCTTTTTCTTTTATCTCTTGGGATAATATATCTAGGCTCAAAATTGTTGTCGACATCTACACCTAATTCGCTTTTTGGCAAATCCCTAACATGCCCCATTGAGGCCTCGATTTGATATTTATCACCCAAAAACCTCTGCAAAGTTCTAGCTTTAACTGGACTTTCTACTATCACAAGATTACTCATATCGTTTTACTGTTGCGTAATTGTAGCTTGTTTGTCAATACTTCACTTAAAAATCAGAATCCAAAACTTGAGGGTTCACTTTTTCTAGTTCCAAGTTTAAATCAGTAGAAGCATCAAATTTAAAAGTCTTTGGGGCATTTGGTGTGGCAACCGGCACAGGAGTTGGTGATTGATGGGTTTCTTTTGTAAAACTTGGGTTTATCAATTTCCCTTTAGTATTAACAAAAGAAATCAAACAAACCACTGTCAAAATTATTAATGCAAAAACTAAAAAGATCTTTTTCATTAAAGTGCCTTAGCAACTTCTCCTTTAGCTTTTAAGACTTTTCCTTTTAAAACTTCTAACCCGGAACGAAGATTGCTGCTGGAAGAAGATTTTTGAGCTCTTTGATAAGCAATTGCCTCAGCCGCAAATGTCACCCAATAGTCAGCAGATTTTATAGCATCATCTATCCCGCCAAAAGCCACTCTGGTTTCTGTGATACCTTTTCTGTCTTTCACCTCATCCATAATAGCAGCCATCCTGCTGACGTCTTCCTCAAACCTGTCACAAACCTTTTGATTAGTCTGGTATAAAAGATTTGCCTCTACAGTGGTTGCAGACACTGTAATTGGTAAAACAATTATCAATATTCCAAGAAGCAAAATTATTTTCTTCACACTTTTAGCATAACACTAATACCGTCTATATTTATCATGTTTACCAATATCAATAGAGGATGCCATATTTTTTTCCTGCCAAATAAAAAATATTCTGTCACTTTTATTTAGAGGAGACATTTTTTTCGAGCTCTTTTAAATCTTGTTTTAATTCCTCAGAGGTTTTAGTCACTTTAGTTTTCTTGAATTTAGATTCTTTAAGCGCTTGTTTTACAAGTAATTCCAGTTGTATTTTTTCCAAAAGATCAAGACCAATGATGGCACCAAGAGGCTTATTGTTAGCCATAACAATAATAGGTTCTTTGGATTTATTGGCTTGTTGCAAAACCTTTTTATACTCTCTTTGAATTTGTCTTGCTGATATTGTGGTAAACATATATTTATATAATATATTGATCAGATATGTATGTCAAGATGACATAAAATTGAAATCTCTACGGAGCCAGCAGCTCTACCCCTGCTTTGAATATTTGACCTTTAACCAATTTATTTTCCAAAATTAACCTGGAAAGTCTGGCCTCTAGCGTATTTTGTAAAAGTCTTCTCATGGGTCTGGCACCTAAGACCGAATCAAACCCTTTCTTGGCAAACTCCTCAATAAGAACCATATTAAATTCAACCAAATAACCTTTTTCTTTCATCCGTTTTTGCAAGGAATTAAGCTTTATTTTTACAACTTTTTTTAAGTCTTCCGGAGATAATGGTTTGAACAACACAACTTCATCAAACCTGTTAACAAGTTCCGGCTTGAAAACTTTAAACAACTCCTCATTAACCTGCTTATCTATCTCTTCCATAGTCCGACCCTGACGTAAACCTTCTGCAATAATTAGACTTCCGGCATTTGAAGTAGCAATAATAATGGTATTGGTAAAATCCACTGTCCGCCCGCTTGCGTCAGTCAATCTTCCATCCTCCAATACTTGTAAAAACAGGGTTACAATTTTTGGGTTTGCTTTTTCAAATTCATCCAAAAGCAACAAAGCATAAGGTCTTTGTCTAACAGCTTCTGTTAATTGCCCTTCTTCTCTTGGCCCACCAATTAGCCGATTTATTGATTCTTGAGTTTGATACTCAGACATATCAAACCTCACATATGCCCCTTCTGTTTTGAAATATATCTGAGCCAAAGTTTTAGCTAACTCAGTTTTACCAACACCTGTTGGTCCGACAAAAAGAAACGACCCGATTGGTCTAGCCTCTTCTCTTAAACCAGTAACAGACCGCCTCAAAGTATCAGCTACAGCTTTAACTGCTGGTTCTTGGTCTATCATTCTTTTATGAATTTCATCTTCTAAATTAAGCAATTCATGTTTATCAGCACTGTCAACATCTATCAAAGGTGCTTTCACTCTTGAGGAAATAACTCTTCTGATAACCTCTTTTGTTACCCATTTGTTTACAGATTGAGTTAATGCCTCTTTTAAAACACTTATAGCAGAATCTGGCAAAACCCGGTCATGAATTAATTTTTGAGTAAGCGCCACTGCAGTTTTTATAGCTATAAAAGTGACTTTTATTTTATCCTTTCTTTCAGTCTCTATGGCGCGGTATTCTAGAATAGCTAAAGTGTCCTGCTCGGTGGCAGGAGAAAGTTCAATTTTTCTAAAAATTCTGGCAAAAGAGCCATTTTTTTCTAAAACCCGGGTGTAATTTTCCGCCTCTGTTGTGCCGATAAATTGAAAAATTCCCAATTCCAAATATGGTTGCATCAGGGAATACAGATTTAGACTACTACCTACCTCACCCATGCCTAATTCGTGAATTTCCTCTATAGCAATAATGATATTCTGCGCAAATCCTACCTCCTCAAAAATTGTCTTCACCCGATCTGCCAAATCACCCTGCGTCTTAATTCCTGATAAAAGTTTTGTAAGATCCAACAACACTAACCTTTTTGTAGCCAAAGCACTTGGCGCATCTCCTGCTACTATTTGTTTAGCCAAATAACAAAGCGTTGTTGTTTTACCGGAACCAGGGGCACCAACCAAAATAACATTCATACCTGTTTGTTGAGACAAAATATTAACTACATCTTTCAAGACATTTTCTTCCCGAATTAAATCAGGGAAAAACTTTGAAGCTGCTTCTTTTGTTAAATCCTCACTTACCAAATCCAAATTAGGCGTAGGTGCTCCTAACCATCCTCTGTTTGTACCTCTTAAATGATGAATAGTGAAATCTTCATCCCAGATACACACCCTTCTCCAGGTATTTTTTTTCTTTTCCAGATAAATCAATGCTTGTTTAAAATCATCAACCGTTAATTCAAATCTAGCTAAACTAGCTTCAATATGGGGAATTTCCTCAAGGATAGCTACAAAAAAATGGCGGGGGCCTAAGTGCAAACTTCCGCAAATCTTTCCAAGCTCATATGCTCTTTTTACTGTCACATTTATGTCAGTTATTTCAAAGGTAAGCAAATTGTTGAAACTATTTAACCGGATCTCCAGATTAGATAATAAATCTATAACTTCCCGATCTAAAATAATCTTTTTAAAATTCAGATTTTTCTTTTTTATTCTGGAGGCTTGCCATAAATTATCCTTTTGAACTTGCCAAATTTTCTTATGGGGATGAGAAACTATATTTATCAAAAAAAGCCCTAACCCGCTCAAAAATATAACCCTGCTTAAAATCTGCGGAGTATCAAGAACAGCTAACACAGGCATCATAAGCCAGCAGCAACCTATTGCAAACATAACTATGGTAGCAATCAAAAAAGCAAACAATCCAATCAAAATCCGCCCCACCCGGAAGATAAAACTTAAAATCCTGCCAACAATTGAAGTATCATGAAAAAGCGGTGTAAGGATCAATCTCCACATCAACCCCACCGCTAAATCTTCCTCCAAAAGAAGCATTAAATTTTTCCATGTTCTAATAAAAAAAACAATGCTTTCCGGATACCAGAATTTGAATATTTGAATTGGTGCTGCTAAATATTTCATATTATTAATATTCTTTTTTATCCCACGTTTTATCCTACGTTTGATGTAAAATCTACATATATAATTTATCCATACATTTTATCTATAGTATTTTCTATGCGGATTCGGTTTTCACAAAAAACACAATAACTTACATCATCTTGCTCTTACTAAATTACCCTCTGTGTCCAATTCAACAAAGTGTTGAGCTCTACCTTCAATGTATGCAGGACATTGATTCTCCGGCAGATCATCAATTGATAATCTAGGACTATGAACAATATCTACAATCCACCCAGACATCAAAGCATTTGAAAGACAAGGACCAGTTGAAAAATCCACTTTCATCGCCTTTCTTTGACGATACAAAAAATTTGCTTGATTAATAGCAGTTTCAATTTCACTTTTAGGAGTAATCCTTTGTTCGAAGCCGTTAAAAAAATAAGTAGTCGCAAAGCCTGTCAAAACTATAACAATTAGTGCGATGGCAAATAAAGTTAATTTGGGCATAATCACGTTTTTTTGTCTTTAATTCTTACTTCTTGCAGTATATCCCAGCACCCGTACTTTGAACAAGCCCTGAGATCTCCAGTTTTAAAAGCAGTGCTGAAACTTTTTGTAAATCAAAATTTAATCTTCTGCTGATTTCGTCAATATGTATTTCTTCTTCTCCCAAGCACTCCAGAATTTTTTTCTCTTTTTCAGAAAGGCCTTGACTGATCAAATTAGATCCACCAGAATAATTAGACTGATTTGACACTCCTAATTCTTCCAAAACTTCATCTGCACAAAAAACAGCTGTGGCACCGTTTTTAATAAGCCTGCTTGAGCCTTTGGATAACTTTGAGGCAATTGAACCTGGTACGGCAAAAACTTCTCTTCCTTGCTCCAAAGCTAATCTTGCTGTAATAAGCGACCCTGAATTTTCTGCTGCTTCAATCACTAAAACCCCTAGGGATAGACCGGAAATAATTCTGTTTCTGGCAGGAAAATTCCCTGGCAGTGGCGGGCTGTCTGGAGGAAATTCTGAGATGACTGCCCCAAAACCCCTGGTGATTTTTGCAACAAGCCCTTTATTTTCCGAAGGAAAAATATTATTTAACCCGCCTCCTAAAACTGCAATTGTCTGTCCATTCTCAGAAATAGTAGTTAAGTGTGCCTGAGTATCTACCCCTAAAGCCAAACCTGAAACAATGATAAACCCTGCTTGAACCAATTCTTTGGTAAATTGTTCAGTCACTACCTTGCCGTAATCTGTTATTTTTCTAGTTCCAACAACTCCGATTGTCTTTTCATTCAAATCTATCTTTCCCTTATAATAAAGAACTGTCGGAGGATCATAGATTTGGGCAAGCAGTTTTGGATAATTCTTATCAAGAACAGTAATCCATTTTATCCCGCTTTCAGCTATTTTCTTTGTATAAGTTTCAGGCTCTAATTTTTTACGGGTTTCTGTTAAAAGCTTAACAATATTTTTGTAGATACCAAGTTTTAGCAGCTCTTCTCCATTTGCCTCCCATGCCAGTTTTGGATCCTGAAAATGCTGCAAAATCGTTTTCAATCTGATTGGCCCCAAACCATCTATAGAATGAAGTGCAAGAAGATATGACTCGTTTTGAATCATTTTATTATTACATATTACACCACTTACACCACGGCACCAAATAACTAGAATCAGAAGAAGATTTTGAACCAATATTTATTTAATACCGATTTTCCAAACTCCTTTTTCTCTAAAAGCAGAAAATGTTTACACAATACAGACCCTTGACAAATAAATATGCAATGTATATACTTTGATATATAGACAGTAGGCTATAATTTAAATCAATTTATGAACACCACAGGTACTGGTATCTACATCCGAATGAAGTCTGATATGAAAAAAGAGGCCCAAGAAGTAGCTGATAAATTGGGCTTCAGTCTTAGTACTTTAATCAAAGCCTACGTAAAACAGCTTATCAAAACTAAACATATAGATTTTAGCCTTGAGGAAAAACCAAGCAAATTTCTTATTGACTCTATAAAAAGAGCTGAAAGAGATATAAAAGAAGGTAATGTTTCCCCTGCATTCAAAACAGGAAAAGAAGCTACAGCGTGGCTTGAAAAACAAGGTATATGATTGTCAAATATACCGGTAATTTCCTTAAACAACTCAAAAAATCAAATATAAGAATACGAAAAGCTTTTAAACAACGCCTTTTGCTGTTTGTTAAAGATACGAATGATCTTGAACTTAATAACCACCCCCTCCAAAAAGATTATGCAGGTTATAAAAGTATAGATATTACCGCAGAATATAGAGCTATTTACAAAGAAGTCATTCAAAAAGATGATACATATATTTATTTTGCCGCGTTTGGAACCCACAATCAGCTCTACGGATAACAATGATTCACATATTTTGCGGGCTAAATTCACACTATTTTAAGTTTGCTCGGGAATTGTAACTTTAATGGATAGCGTTTCTTTTCCAGGTAGTTTTAATCGTAGCTTTTTCCACTCTCTCTCTGAAATCTCGTCAATAGTATAACCTTGATCCAGAACCATCTTAAACACCGGCAAAACCGACTAAAGCCGCAGATGAACTGGATGTCCAAATAACCAGACATTGATTATCTGGCCTTTTAAGAAAGAAGATCAAACGCTTTCATAATCCCTTGCTCGTTTAAAGCCGGCGGGCCTTTGAAAAAATTATCACAAAATGTTTTTACTATCAAAACAACCTGAGACTCAGGGATTTTTTATTCAAC
>Ga0180007_10004203_pt1 | contig 15396 bp, 16 predicted proteins | sample MM_PC_MetaG_FD_121122 | JGI IMG/M metagenome (GOLD analysis project Ga0180007, IMG submission 121122) | Groundwater microbial communities from the Aspo Hard Rock Laboratory (HRL) deep subsurface site, Sweden - MM_PC_MetaG | ecosystem: Environmental > Aquatic > Deep subsurface > Groundwater... | reverse complement strand
CCTATCCCTGCCTCTTCCTCACCTTACCCTCTCCATCAAGCGACACTCAAACTACCCAAACTAGCGCTATCCTCCCTACCCCTCACCCGTATCCTTTCGTCTTCCATCAACCCGTCTCTAGCAGTTGCCGGGCGTCCTTCCTCACCTTACCCTCTACTCCAAGCCACACTCCCACCACCACACCCTACAAGCACTTCACCTTACCCTCTCCATCAAGCGACACTCCCACCACCACACCCTACAAGCACACCAACCCACCACCAGCCCTAGTCCTTGTCTCCATCACAGCAAATCCGTACACCATTAAGCCTAAATCTAAGGAGCCATTAAGCCCATAAACTACCCAAACTACCGCTATCCTCCCTCAATCCATCCCCATAAACTGCCAAACTAGCGAACACCTTACCCACTCCATCAAGCCACACTCCCACCACCACACCGCACAAACTTCTTAAACTAAAAAACTACCGAGAGCTAAACAGCTCTATAACCAAAACAATCACAACTCACTAACTCTCTAACCTCGTATAAAAGAGAAATACAATATACCCACCATCATCCCATCCCTAAAGGGTTACTTCTCTACCATCCAACCCCCAACCCTCAAACCGTAGCCTTCATTGAGGATATTTCCACTCACATACGCTCTCTCCAAACCAAAACCTCTCTATCTACGTAATACCTCCGACACGGAGGGGTATATATAATGGTTGGTTCCCTCTCCCAAGTTTCATTCCTAACCAAACAATAAGATTTTAAAGAACTGCCCCCGAGCCGTTCGTTCCTCACTTTCCCTCGTGGACAGGCGGCGGCTTTGCTCGTTATTCTTCAGGGCTCGCCAAATAGAGTGAGAAGATAAACGGCAACGTCGCTCCGCTCCTCTGCCTACACCGACATTATACTCACTCAAACAACAGGCTCGGAACAATTTGAGTCTAGCTTCGCTATCCTCAACCTCTTCGCAAAGCCTTAAGAGGCGTGTTCATGTGGAATGGGTTGGTTAGCAAGAAGCTATCAACCGCAAACCACACAAAATTTAAATACTTCGGCAAACATGAAATCAGATATGGCAGAAATAGAAGGCCCGGATTATAAGCGTGCTAAGACAGACATTACATATTTCATGCAAAAGTTTCTTAACTTTAACCCTAGGATTGACCAGCAGCCGATTGTATCTTCACTACAAGACGGAGCAAGAAGAATACTCCTGGACAAAGGCAGGCGATGGGGAGGAAGCAAACTTTGTTCTGCAATAGCATTAACTCTTTGCGCTCAAACACCTGGACTGAAATGCGGCGTCTTTTCTCCCGGATGGGATGAAACAGAAGTATTCATGGACCACATTGGAGAACACCTGGACAGATCCAGGATCCAGGGCAGTATTGAAACTAACGATAAGATGAAAAAAAAGTTTACAAACGGCAGCACTATCCTTGGAAGAGTCTTAAGCAAATCAGCACAGGGAAAAAGAGGAAGAGGTTTTGATCTAGTAATATTTACAGAAGCTGCCTTTATAGCCGGTTCAGAAATGCACGTTGTCAGGCTTGCAAAACTAGACAATCCCAAAGCTGTAGAAATTCTTGAAAGCTCACCTAATGGCTTGAACCATTTCTGGAAGGCATATAATGACCCTGATTTTGTCTCGTTTAAACTCCCCACGAAATTGAACCCGTTAATTTCTAAGAAAGAACTTGAGAAAGAAAGAAGCTTGATGACAAGCCTCGAAGCTTCACAGGAACTTGACGCAGAATTCATAGATGATTCAACAGCCCCTTTCCCGCAGAGCTTGATAGATGAAGCAACCAAAACAAGCGCTTTGGAAAGATATTGGCTTCATTGCGAAGACAGAACCGGAGTCTATGTAGCCGGGATGGATCTAGGAAGAAAAAGAGATCGTTCTGTAATATTCATCTGGAAAGTAAACGGCAAACATCTTCAGGCAGTACACATAAAAGAGTTTACTTATAACCCTGATGATCCAAGATTCTGGAGCAAGATAATAGACCATTCTGAATATTTATGCAAAGATTTCAAGATAACTAAAATGTTAGTAGATTGCACAGGACTTGGAGATAAAGTCGTAATAGATATGAAAAATCAGTTTGCAGCTAACAACACGAACACCAGAATCGAGGGCTTTAATTTTACATACGCCAGCAAAAACAAATGGGAGGGCCTAATAAATCAGCTCTCACTTAAATTCGAAAGATATGTTCTTCACTTTCCTTTTCATCTGGAATTTATCAAGCAGCTTAGATCCATCAGATTCAATTCAAAAAAAGCGCTTTACGAATCTATAGGAAAATCTCCGGATATAGTTATGGCAGCTGCATTAGGATCGATGGCAGCCCCGGAACATTCAAACTTCTTTTATTCGAGGGCCAATCCTATAGAAAAAGACAGGGTTTCTGGCACAGCAATGTCTTATCCTTAGAAACATTTAAATAGGAGTTTTATAATTTAAATAAGATATGGCCAAATCAAGAGCTAGTCTTTTCTCCAGAGCAAAAAATTATTCAGCCACTCTTGCGCGGGCCAAGGAAAAAAAAGACGCATTAACTTCTTATTCAAAAGCCGCTATTGATAGAACAGAAATGGCTTTTACCGACAGAACTTACTTTCAGAAACCGCAGGGAAAAAAAGAACTGGAACTTTTATACAGAAATTCTTGGTGTTGTTTTAAAGCAGTAAACGTAAGAGCAAATCTCCTTTCTTCAAGAGGATTCAAGGTTATATCCAAATCTGACAAAGCAAAAAACGCTGTCAGAGAATTAATTATGTCGATGCATCCAACAAGGCCAATATTGGCGCTTCAAAATTCTTTCAGAGAAAGGTCAATAAACACAGATATATTTGGAAATTCTTTTGATGAGAAATTATACACTCCTTCAGGAACTCCAAAAAAACCTGTTCCTGTTGAGGAAGCAACGGATTTAATTGGATTTACTGCAATTCATCCGATAAACATAGATTTCGCTAGAGAAAATAATTCAGGTATAATTAAATTCAAAGATGAATCAAACCTTCCAGAAGGTTATATATTCAACAGAGATCCAGACAATTACCTGGAAGAAGATGGAGTCAAGTTAGAGCTTGACAGAATTGGTCATTTAAAATATAATGTAATAGGCGACGAACTTCTTGGAATGTCAACTCTAGAGCCTATTTACAAAACAGCAGAAAGGCTTATGAAAGTAGAAGAAGGAGTCACACAGGGAATCTTAACTCACGGAAACCCGCTTCATGATGTTATCGTAGGAGATGAATCACATCCGCCTAATAAAGCAATGATAGACAACACCGCCGCAGAAGTCTCGGGACTAAATGGAAAATCAGAATACGTGCATCCTCCCTGGATAAGAGTAGGCCAGATAGAATCTTTTTCTCTTGGAAAATCTGCAAATTATATGCAGCCATTTATTACTGCAATTGCAGCAGGAACAGGTGTTCCTGAGTTTATACGACTCGGAAGAGGTGAAGGCACTAATAAGGCCACGGCACAGGCAATGATTAATTTTATTCACCAAACAATAGAGCCTTTACAGCAAAAGCAGGCTATGTATTTTGAAGAAGAAATCTTAGCGCCATTAATGAAATTAAAAAAAATAGATGAAGTGCCAAAAATAGAATGGAATGAAATCCTCCCAAGAAATCCAAATGATTATGCAAATGTTATCCAGGTTCTTTCACAATCAGTAGAAGGCCAGAAGCCAATAGCGACAAGAGAAGAACTAAGAGAAATGGCAGGACTTCCGGACGAGAACGCAACGGGAAAAAAATAATGACTGATAAGAAAAATATTGATATGAACAATGTTGAACTTATTGCATATCATAGAAAACTGCATATCTTGTGGGAAGATATCCTCCAGGGAACAGAAAAAAAGATAAGCAAAGACGAAACTTTTAATGCTCATGAGCAAGTCGCAGAAGAGATGACAAAAAGAAAAATGGGGATTGATAATGATGGAAAACATGATTCTCCACTTCCAAAAGAACAAAAAACAAATGAAAGTACAAGTCTCAAATATTTAAGAACTGACGCAGATTATACTAAAGCTAACAATAAACTAAAAAGCATAAAGCCAAAAAAAGAAGTTAAGGAATTAACTTCGACGCAAGTAGGGGATATCAAAACTTTATTAACGGGAACTCAATCTCTTTCAGATATTGCAAGATTAGTCGGCTGTTCCAGGTCAAGCATAATTTATCATGCTGGAAAATTAAAAAAATAGTGGGGTGGAATCACAATGGAAGAAAAAAAGAAGATATTAATAGGGATCATAACTTATGACTCTGATTGGTATTGCTTAAAACAATTTGCAGATAGCATAGCAAAATTAGACACCAACGGATTAGAAACAGAAGTTTTTATTGTAGATAACTCTGATACAGAAAACTATACAAAACAATTAATTAAGTTCTTCCCAAATGCAACTATTAATTATTATGAACCTCCAAAAGAATTAAAAGGCTTCAAAAGATTCAGACATTGTGAAGTAGAATGCAGGAAGATAGTAAAGGACTATGCCGTTGAATCAGATTTTGATTTTCTTTTCTTTGTAGATTCAGATGTTATCTGCGAAAGCAATGTGCTGCAGAAATTAGTAGCAAGCAAAAAAGAAATAGTGTGCGGATTATTTAGGTACCGAGAACCGCCAGATGGAAGACCTCTTTGGTTTAGAGTAAAACAACCTTTAGAAATTTCTCCGAAAACAGGAGTATGGCTTCTAGATTTTATCCCAAACGAAAAGCTAACAAAAGAACTCATGGAAATTGATGCCTGTGGATTTGGAGCTGTGCTTATAAAAACTGATATTCTCAAAAAAATAGAATTAAGGAAATCTCCAGATGATCATTACGGGGCAGACATAAATTTTTGTTTTGACGCAAGAAAACTAGATTATAAAATATTTGGGGATCCAACTGCAACTGCAACGCACCTATATAAACAATGCGCAAGAAGAAGGGAATCAAATGCAAAACCTTTCTGAAAGATTATTCTCGGCTCCATTTCTTCTTAAAGGAGAACCAGCTTTTCTTTCGAGTTTAATACGGAGTCTCCCTACTAATCCTGTTGTTTTAGAAATAGGGACATTTAGAGGATTAACTGCTGTCCTTATGGCACAGCAAAGAAAAGATATAAAAGTAATAACTATCGACCCGCACATTGGAGTTCCAGAAATGAACCTATACTCAAATCCTTTCATAGTAAAATCAAATTTTGAGAAATACAATATGGAAAAACAAATCACACATTATCCAGTAGCATCAGAAGAATACGAACCATCTGAAGCTTATGATCTAATATTCATAGATGGAAACCACTCTTTTGAATCTGTTTCTCATGATTACTATAAATTTGAGCCGTTTGTAAAACCAGGAGGATTTATAGTTTTCCATGATTTCGGCTCACATGAAGGAGTCTCTAAATTCTGCTCGGGGCTAATCCCCCTAAAAGAATGGATCTGTAAAAGTATGTTTGTAATCAAAAAGAAATGAAAGTATTAATTGGAGTTGGCACTTGCAATAAATTCAGTTATTGCGAGAAACAAGTTTTCGACAATATATTTTCTCAGACATATCCGGCAGATGTTTTAATTGTTGATAATTCTATAAAGCAAAACTACTCTACTACTTTAAAGATAAATTACCCACTTGCCAAAGTAATCCATCTAAAACGGCCAGGATTCTTTAGAGATGCAGTAGGCCAGGTAAGAAAATACATAATGGATTATGCCGTCGCAAATGAGTATGATTATCTTTTCTTCGTTGACGCAGATTTCATCTTGAAACCAAACGACCTTGAAAAACTAATCTCACATAAAAAAGACTTCGTGACGGGAGTTATCGGATATCTTCATGACAGATTTAATAGAACTACAGTATATATAAAACACCCGGACCCACAGAGAATAGGGAAACTCCCTGGACAGCCGGCATTATTTCCACTTTCTTATTTTGAGATGGACGAAGAGCCTGAGTTTATGGAAATAATATCTTGCGGATTATCGTGCTGTCTTATCAGCACACGGGTATTGATTGGAATGAATTTTTATATATCTCATAGAGAAAAAGCATTTCTGGAAGACAGAGTTTTTTGCAGAGATTTAACACAAAAAGGAATCAAGTTATACCTCGACAAAAGAGTAAGGCCAATACATCTGCATGTAATGATGGAAGAGCGAAATTTCAGAAGAATTAGTTAGATATATAAATCAGATATCCCATTGTGTTAAGATATGGGTCAAAGTTTAACATTAGAACAACAGTTTGATTTACCTTTAGTGAAAGACCTTCTCGACGAGAATAGACGAATTACAAAAAATCTTTCTACTAAATTACCTGATAATAAAATTGAGGACATTTCGGTGCCTTTTACTTTCAAACATAAATTACTCATGGCACCAGGAACACACAACGAAATTTTTTATTCTAAAGAATCAATAGAAGCAAAAGTAGAGCTCGCAGAAGGAGCACAATTATACTTAGATCATAAAGATACATCAGGAGAAGGAGCTTTAAATTGGATAGGCTCAATTTCAAATCCAGTTTATGAATTAGGGGACCAGGGAGAGGGTATGTACGGAGATTTAATAATTGTAGATAAATCCTCGGCTCAAAAATTAGCTGCTGGAGCTAAGCTGGGAATAAGCCCAACAATAGACTTTGACAGAACTGATTTTGGAGAAACAACAAGTGCATCAGATCTTAATTGGAAATCATTTTCTTTAGTTAGTAGTCCCGCAATCAGAGCTACGATGTTAAATTCAAACGGAGGTGGCAAAATGCCAACAGAACCAGTACAAAAAATACCATATAAATTCCCAACTAAGGGAGATAATGGAGAAACAGTCATGGACACAATACAACTCTCAGACAAAAAAGCAGTAGAAATACTGACTAAGAGAGACGCTAAAATTTCTGAGCTAGAAAAGGCCAACAAAGATATGGCTGCAAAGCTTGAAAAATTTGAGACAGCACAAAAAGCAGATTTAGTCGCTAACTTAGCAGCTAATGAGTTTCTAGTTGGAAGATTAGAAGCAAATGAATACGCAGAAAGAACAAAAGAACTCATGGAAAAATCGCCAGAAATACTTTCTGAAGTTGGGAAAGTAATTGGTGAACATTCAGAATTACAGAAGTTTAAGGAATTTGGAAGGGATTTCTTAAGTAAGAATCCTGGAAAAACCATAACAGATACTGCTTTAGCCTGGACTGCAGCAAAAGAAAAAGGAACCGCAACAATGGACGCAGCAAAAGGAACTGCAACCCTTGAAAATGCTTCTTTGACTAAGCCAGCAGGAACAGAACCAGGAAGAGTAATCTCAGAACTGGGTTCAGGAATACTACAATCTGACCAGGACATGTATAACATGATGGTCCAAGATATTCCTGGCGGGAGGGCATTAGAATGAGATCCATAAGCCAACTTTCAACAGATCCTAACTCTACAAAAATAGCAACAACTGGATATACTTCAATGAGGCCAACTATTTGGGCTAAAGAAGTTATAAGATTCGGTGAATCTCTTAGGCTTCTTGATCAGATAGTAAGAGTCAACAAAGAAATGGTCGGCAACAAAGCAACAGTAGTCACTATCCCAACACAAGAATCTCATTTGAGTGTAACTACAGCACCAATAGACACAACATATCCAGAAGGTACTGTGAGAAACTTTACAATAATGAGCAATTCTGGAACTGCAACGGCAACTATTGTAAATACTGACTTCAAAAAAGGCGGTATCGCAATTGGTAAAGAACTGTTCATGACTTGCGCAGTTGATCTAATTGCAGAAGCAAGACATTACATAGCCCAGGACATGGCAGACGATATTGATCTGGCTTTAGCAACTGCTCTACAGAGCACATCTGTAACCAACACACTTTGGGGCGGAGACGCAACACAAGTAGAAGATTTAACAGATGGAGATGTTTTAACAACCGACTTAATTGCTGATGCTATAAGACAAATAGAGCTAAATGACTTTATTCCAAAGTGGATAGTCATATCTCCATACCAAAAAGCTACTTTACTAAAAGACTCTCAGTTTGTTAACGCCTCAGAATATGGCTCAGACAAAGTTGTATTAAAAGGAGAAATTGGAGAATACCTTGGACTTAAAGTAATAGTCACAACAAACACCAACTTCTCAACTGTGAGCACAGGAACTGAGATAAACGAAAATGCAGCAGCTGGAGCTAACATGACAACGATTCCAGTAGTAGCAGAAACAAAAGGTGGACAAAAAGCTAGTGTTGTACTTGCTTGGAAAGAAATGCCGCATGTAGATATGGAATATCAAAAAGACGAAGCAAGACACTTGATTTATTATGATCAAGCGTTTACAACTGCATTAATACACCTAGAAGCGATTAGCCTGATTAAAGTAACTTGGGTATAATTTTTTTCTCTTTTCCTTTTAAGGAGAAGAGCAGTCATACTCGTTAAACATGACAAGAACACTAAGAGTCCTCAACGGACACAATAAAGCAGGATTTCATTCTGGCAGGCTTCATGCTCATAATATTATAGCTGGAAGAGCTGATGTTACTTTAAGTTCTGGAGACGGAACGGCAACAGTTACATTCGCAAGGCCTTTACCAAACGCAAATTATAGAGTTTTACTTTGTTCTCAGGAAGCTACAACAAATGATGATCTAGTTCTTTGCGCAACAACAAAAACTCCGGCTTCTTTTGTAATTAATGTTACTTCAACAAACCATACTACTCCAATAACTGTAGGATATCTTGTACTCTGTGCTAGAGGATCCCAGGTTGATTCCCATGGTAGATTCGGATTCCACTCGGGCTTTGCTAACTTTAGAAATTTACAATGGGGAAAAGCTGTTGTAACAGTAGGAGCAGGATCTGGAACAGCCCTTACAATAACTCTTCCAAAACCTATGAAAAATAAGCCAATTATTTTACTTTCATTTGATGATGATACTGCTGTAACTGCCGGTTTTGCATATATGGCAACAGGCGGAGACGCAACTAATGGCTCATTTATTATTGACGTTGCGAGCGTAGCTGGACCAACCGGAACAGTAGATATTACTTGGGTAGCATTTGACCCAGGATTTAATTATGGAACTACAGATGCAGCAAGCAATACTGGAAACGCAGGGGTTGGGGGAAATAGACAATCAAAATTCGGGATTCATTCAGGAGATTTCAGAGCAAAGAACTTTATAGGCGGAATCATGTCAGACGACACAGATGGTAGTGGAGACGGGACAGACGCTGTAACTTTCGGACAAATGTTAAAAAACACTCCTATTGTATTTTCTATGGTCCAAAGTCCAGTAAATGATTCAACAGCAGTTTCTTATGTAACAGGAGCTGCTATCTCAGGAGTCACTTTAGGTGTAAATAATTCAGTTACCATATCAGACGCAGTTATTCATGGATTTTTAGCAATAGATCATGAATGGCTACCTACTAAAGTAGCGGAGTAAAAATGCCAGACGATAACGGAAATCAAAAACCAGGAGAACCAGGCCATTGGAGATACGACAAAGATAAAGCTATAGAAGAAGCTTATAAAAAAAAGTCAGAAGAGCTTGCTAAAAAAATAGCAGAAGAAAAGAAGTCGGGCAAAGACGAAAGTGGAAACCCACTTCCAGGAACACCTGGCCATTGGAGATTTAAAAAAGACTCACTAATTAAAAAAAATGGAACTACTTCAATGAAAACAATGGCGGAATCTTCAAAGAAAGCAGAAGAAAAGAGAAAACCTAAAATTCCAGAGGTTAAGAAAGCCAGGGTTTTTACTAGAGAAGAGCTTATGGCTAAGACAAAAGGAGAACAAACAGTTTTGATAAACAAGCTGTCGCCAAAATCTAAAGTTCCAAAATATGAAAAAGACAGGGTTAATTTAATACTAGAATTACAAAATGGGTAAAACTACAACACTTTCAGGAGAAATTGTAACTATCACAGAAACAAAAGGAGGAGATGTATCTAAAAGACATTGGTACATTGTATCTGGAACAGCCCAAGGAGTTTTAGATTTTTTAAATGAAAACGGAATCCCAGAACACAAAGTCAAAGGATTCAACTTCGTGAGCTCAGTATATTATGTCTTATACCACAAATAAAATGGAGAAAAAATATTCGCTTTCAATAACCGGAATTTTGGTCTTACTTCTACTCGGTGGACTTTACAGAGTCACTATCTTTAGCGATAAAATAACTGTGGAGATGCCATCTGAGAAATGCGGAACTGCTTTATTTAGAGTCACAAAAGATGACTTCACACTCAAATGTGGAAGCAGAATTGCTTTCCAGGCAGACACGATTGTCGAGTATTATAAAACCTACGGAACAGATGAATGGGTCAGAAATAACCGTTATGTAGGCAGAAACAAAAAATCAATAGATTTATCATTAGTTGACAATGGAGATTCATTTGATATTATCAGAACCACAAAGTACAGAAAAGGAACACAATCCATAAAAGATGGAACACTTATAGAAACTTACACATTTACAGGAGATAGAATAAAAATCTCATACGATTATCAAGCGGAAAATTCAGCAAAGCATAAAATAACCATGCGAATTAAAAAACAAGTAGAAGCTTATTTGGATGCTTTTGATCCCTTTGGAAATACAGGAATAGAAACATCAGACTCGCTTTCTTACGAGGGTTTTGGAAATCTATTGATAGACCCAACTGTTTCACTTATAACTCCGACAACAGGAAACCAAACGTATGATGAAAAAGATACAGTTCCTTTAATTTGTATGGCAAACCTAACAAAGCCAGCAGAAGAATCTGCTAATGTAACTCTTTATTGGAACGCAACAGGGGGTTCTTTAGTTGCAAATGGAACAACAGATATAACTGAAAATTCAACAGTAACTTTCTCAAGAGTAATCCCCCACCAAACAACATCTCCAGATTTTTGGTGGACTTGCTTAGTTTGTAATGCCAGCTCTTCAGGAGCAATCGGTTCAGAAGGATGTGTGTGGGCTTCTGCAAATTATACGGTAAATCCTATTTATTACCCAAATGACATTAATATTACAAAACCCGAGTCAGAAGACTTGAACTTATTAAACGGCTCAATATCAAACGGAAACGATTGGAGAATGTACGTAAATTACCCAGCATACGTTCCAACACATAATTATGACAGTATCTTTTTTAATTGGACTCATGCAGGCGGACATCCCGATGGAGGAGGAAATCTAACGTGGAACCTAACTTATAGAGGAACTACAACTACAACTCCTCTAAGAAATGGATTTTCTTTTACTAATGCAAACAACACAGTCGGTGCTATGTGGAATGTAACCAATTTAACAGTAGATACTTATTATGTCACTTTAACAGCTTGCACTCGAGCTAACTCAAATCTATGCGTAAATGACACAACTTTATTTCCAATAGATGTTTTTAATTATGATGCAACTATAATAGCAGACAAAATAAGATTTTCACCGCAGCCTACAGTCACAAAAGGGGCAGCATTAGGCCAAACTGCAACAGAAGGAATAATCAAAGTAGATTGGCTAGGAAATGGAGCTCCAGACGGATTTTTAAATCTCTCAATAGAACTACAGGACCATTCATTATGCACAACTTATTATGCTGCAAATAATAATACATACGCAGACGTAAACGTCTCACAACGAAAAGGAGTTACTTTAGTAAATCAGACAAATATCACTATAACCTACGAAACAGAAGAAGATCCCTCATATATCTGGTTATGGGCAGATAAAGCTTCCTGCGGCACAACCACAACAGATTTCTGGATTAAAGTTAACGTATTGACTTAGGTGGCTCCAATGGGATATGCCACAATAAGTCTCTTCCGAAAACTGACGAACCAAACAAAGGAGTTTGTCTCTGATGATATTCTAGGTTCTATACTTCCTCTGGCTGACAGGCTTGTAAATAAATTAATTTCTACAAGAATAGCTTTAGAAATTCTAGACGGAAATATAGACGGAAGCAATAAAGATTTCAGAACAAAATTCGCCCCTATTTGTGATACTAATTTAAAGAATGTTACTCTCGTAGATTCCTGTGATGTAATTACAGGATGGACTAAAGGAGATAATGGAGATAACCCCGGCGCAACAGGAAGATTAGTATATGGCTCAGGTGCCGTTACACTTCCAAAAGACGCAACTGATGGCGTTACTGCTTCCTGGACTAAAACATTAAGCACAGCAGTCGATGGAACAGGAAGAAGATTAAAACTCAGTTTATATATAAAAGATACACAAGTTCTTGGCCTTGATAATGCGTTTACTATAAGAATCGGAATTGATTCCTCAAATTATTATTCTATCATGATTGACAGAAAAAGTTTAAAGAATGGAATTAATGAACTTGATTTTGAACTGAATATCACAGATATGGGCCTCACAGGAACAGTTGCACTAACTAGTTTAGTTTATTTATATATAGCTTATGACGCTAATCTTGCAGCAGACACAGTAGCAGCAGGGCAGATTATTATGGACTACTGGAGACTTGAAGATATTGATTCAGCAGATGCCTCAGATGTTGAAGTATTTTATGCAACTGAAGATGATTCTACAGGATGGAGAGAACTAGGCTCAAAACAGGCTGTGAGCTCCATACAAGACCAAGACGGGATTATTGTTATGACAACCGCTCCAACAACCACAACCGCAGAAGCGGGAGTATATGGGAGTTATTCCTATGTCTCGCGCACTATGGATTGGAATTTAGTAAATTCTGCTTCTTGTTATATGGCAGCACATATTGCTAGTTTTATCATATCAGGTAATGCGCCTAATTTTAAGCAAATAGAAGATTCATTTGCCAGAAGAGACATAGCAGGAGCTCCGGATGAATGGTTAAGGCTTGCTCTTTCAATTTTAATAAATGCAGTAGGAGAAGGCCCTGATGGAATAGGATTCAGACGAGTTGAAACTCGGGATTTGACATAATGGCTTCAACACTAGGTTATACAACAGCAGTAAAAGTACAATTCCAATTAGAAAACTTTGAATCTGGAGCTACATCAGGAGAAGTAGAGACACTTATCAATCATGCAGAAGGAATTGTAACTGCTATAACAAAAACTAAATGGCAAAAAACAATCCCCCAATTAATAGAAGCGGCTACTACTCATCTAGCTGCTTTGCTTTTACTGCAGCATGATCCTTCAGGATTAAGCTCCACTTCAGAAGCTGCATTTGAAGCTGATATCTTATGGGCTTTCTGGATTGAAGAAAAAGCTCTATTACAAGACCCGAGCATAATCCAGTTCCTCAAAGATAATAGACAATGAAAGATGGCAAAGAATCAAAACAATTCCTTAAGGGCTTTACCCCGTATGCCTGGTTTTCCTAGAAAATTCTCCAGTTCTTTAAGATTTACAGATTATAGAGCTGATGAAACTATAGTTTCTGAAAGAATAGTCGCTTTAGACGGAACAGGAGACTTTGATAATATCCAGGCAGCTATTGATGATCTACCTTCAGGAGGAGGTAAAGTTATAATTAAACCAGGAACTTACATCATTCCAGCCCCAATAACAATCCCAAATAGCAACATTAGCATCCAAGGAAGCGGAGAAAGTTCAATCATAGATTGCCAAAAACTGACAACTAATCTATCTGCTTTTGACACTAACTCAAAAAATAACATCCACATCTCATACCTAGCTTTCACAAACGCTGGCGCTTCAATGAAATATTTTATCATAATAAACAATTCTATAGATTCATCAATTTCTAACTGTAAAACCTCTCAAGACGGTGGAACTTATCTTTCATCTTTCTTCATGACAGGCACAGTTACAAATTCAAGAATAGAAGCCAATCAAATAACAGGAGGTTCGGGTGGAATACATTTCATAGGAACAGGAGGGATTATAACAAATAATAATATCTCTGCAATCACATCTGGAAGTTCAGGAGCATTAATTTGTAGTTCTACTTCTTCAAATTTCACAATTACCTCAAACATAGTTTCTTCAGGGGTAAGAGGAACTTATCTCTTTTACCTAAATGATTCAATGATAGCAAACAATACATTTCAATCGCACGTTCGGGATGGAATAGAATTAAATGCATGTTCAAGAAACACAATTATGGGTAACTCTTCAATCAATAATGGTACTACAGCAACAGGGTATGGAATTCAACTTAATGCTTATAGTGGAACAGACTCAGATAATAATATAATATCTTCAAATTTATTAACTGGAAATGATGGGGCTATTGACGATAATGGAACAAACACGCAATATGGCCACAACATAACTTCATAATGTCAGAAAAACATTCAGGATTCACATTGTTAGGAAACATTGACGGAAATAGTGACACTTATAAAGCAGAGAACATGCTTGATCCTACTAATGCTCAGGATTATGTAACTAAGATTTATATGGAGTCTAAATCTCCAACATCAACAAACAGGTTGGATATCCATGGAACAAACTTAACAGGGGCAAATGGAAGCATTAACAGAACTTATGATCTTAGCAGAGTTCCAATAATGATATTCGTTGATGGTTTATTGCTTCACACTGATTTATTTACAGTAGACGGCAACATCATAACATTCAAATCGCGGGTATTTAATACGCAGATGATAACAATATGGTAAAAATTACACTAACAAAAACAATAACTGCAATCTTACTAACTTTAGTTCTAGGTGGTATCTTTGTCTGGAATTACGATAAAAATTACTCTACCCTCTACAAAGATGGGGATTCAATAGCAAGACATAGAGTTTTAGTTGAAAGAAATCCAACTTGGTCTTCAATTAAATATACTTATCAAAAAGATAACTGCATTAGAGATGGTGGAAGATTAACTGATACTAGATGTTATTATCCAGATGATTTTTTTATCAGGCTCAAAAGATATCTGTTAGGAATTACTCTAGAAGAAACTGAATCTAGTGATTACTTCTTTGTTACAAGAGAAACTCCTTTTTATAAAAAAGGAACTTCAGGAGACAAAGCAGGAACAATAACAGAACGCTTTGAACATTTAAAAGAAGTATTTGATATTAAAGACTTTCCAGCAAATTATTTTATTACATTCACCCCATCTGATTTTTCTAGATACCGCCTTATTTGGTCGATAGACAAGTTAAAAATAAATCTTCCAGATGGAAATTATTCAGACTGCAAATATACATTTGGAAACATATTAATCGACCTCCAGGATTCCTGTGCTTTTTTAGACTACGCAGTCATTTCAGAAGATAAAATAGAATTTTATTTCTATCCTGAATCTGGAATTCAATCTTTAAATCCTAGGATTGTTGACCCGACTTTCTACACCGTAACAGAAGCAGGAACAACTGCTTGTAATGGAGATTATTATGAATATACAACAAGTGATGGAGTGGCTAACTATAAGCATGAAACAGAAGAATATT
>Ga0180007_10004202_pt1 | contig 15401 bp, 17 predicted proteins | sample MM_PC_MetaG_FD_121122 | JGI IMG/M metagenome (GOLD analysis project Ga0180007, IMG submission 121122) | Groundwater microbial communities from the Aspo Hard Rock Laboratory (HRL) deep subsurface site, Sweden - MM_PC_MetaG | ecosystem: Environmental > Aquatic > Deep subsurface > Groundwater... | reverse complement strand
CTCATATGCTTAAGATAAGGCGGGAGACGCGACGCTGAGGACACTAGCTGCCGTGGAGGATTTTGAACGGTCCTCAGCGTCGCGGAAGGAAATGGGGTGAGATAAATCTTGTGTTACACGGCATTTTGTTATAAAGTAACCCTGTGGTGCGATATGAGAATGTGCAGAATTTCCACCGATCAGAAAACAACTACGGTTTCGACGAAGATAGTCATGAACAGAGCAAACGTACAGGGCAGGTCACTGATTCGTTTGACCGAGGATCATATCCTTATCTCGATACACGAGCCGGAAATTACTCCCGCGTGCGTGAACCGCAGTAAGCACACCAAAGCGGTGGTGTACTTGCAGTTCCACGACGTAGACGCGCAGACAGACGGGCGCTACGCCATGTTCAGTAAGCGCGATGCACGATGCGTGCGCTTACTCGTAGAGCAGTGGCGACCGAAACTGGATCTGGTAATCCTCCAGTGCGTGATGGGGCGCTCTCGGAGTGCGGGTATAGCCGCTGCGCTGTCGAAGTACTACAACGATGACGACACCATGTTTTTCAGGCGGTACACACCCAATATGCTCGTGTATCGAACGATGCTCAACGAGATGTACGCACATGACCCGCTGAACTTTTTGGGGGGACGCGATGAAGGTTAGTGCATCGATAGCGAATGAGGCAAAGTACGGGGTAACCTGGCGCGACCGAGACGCAGTAACGTTGAAAGTATGGAATGTGCGCCTGCACGTAAAAAAACCGTACTACGACCTGTACTGTATCGCGGGTGGTATTCTACGACATGCGCGTGTACTGAAAGATTTTGAAAAGAAGTAGATTACTTAACCGGCTTCCCCTTTTTTTCTTTCTTTTCCCTCGGAAGATCTTTGCTTTCTACTACTTTGGGGGCAGGTAGTACTGGCGCTGGTGCAGTAGGTACCAGCGCTGGTGCTACCCTAACTGGTACCACCAAAGGCGGCTCCGGGTGTTCTATCTGTATCAGCCTGTGCTGCAGTAGCGTAGCGATGTTAGAATTCTTCATCAGATCGTACGCCTTGTAGTCTGATAGATCCTTAGTGCTTCGCGGCGTTAGCATAAACCGATTACCGGCTACTTTTAATTGCACGCTGCTTTGCTTGCAACGAACTACAAATGGACGTTTGTGCCAATTCATGCGCTGTTCCCTTTTTTAATGCGGTCGAACATATTCTGGATGTTGACCATAGAATCCATAAAACCCTTGATTGTAAGCGTCGCGTCCCCCGTGCCGGGATTGACCTTGATAGTGCTCTTAAACCTCTCGCCGTCCCCTGGCGCCTGTAGTGACCCGCCTTTACTAGCTGGGCGTTCTTTAGCAAACGAGGGGAAGCCAAACATTCCAGTCCTCTCGCCCTCCATATATTTGTTGAGTAGGGGGCTTTTAGTCCTAAGCTCTGTTTGCAGCCCCTCTCCCCTAGCAACGGCGTCCTGCTCAGCCATATTATCGTACACTTTACCGATTCTATCCTCCAGATCTTTAGAGAAACTAGCGTCTGGAGAACCAAACGTACTGGGCCAACCATCCTTGCTGGTCCACGACTCGAAAAAATCTAGACCTGTAAGATCGGTAGCTTCTTTACCCAAGTCCTCTAAAGTTGGCCCTCCCAAGTAGTCCGAACCCATCATAGCAGCACCAAATAGAGGATTTACTCTAAGAGCACCTTCTGTCAGCGCTCCCGGCGTAGTCATCGCTTTGATGTCTTCTCCTAGCGCGTCCCAAAACGTCACCGCAACGTCTTTACCTCCCAAATCTGACATCTTTTCCGATGCGGCAATCTGCTCTTCTGTAAATTTGTCTTTTGTAGGGATACCCGTTTCCTTTAATTTTGCCTCATCCTGTGCCTGCATCAATGCCGCGGCTTCGGTGAGCTTGCCGCTCTTTAGCAAGAGAAAAACATCGGCCTGCTGCTTTTGAGAACGTGCCGCAAAATCTGACATTATAACTGCCAGCTCATCTAGTTCAAGCGTAGGGCCCAACAACTTTTTGTACGCGGCTAGCTGGGTCTGATATCCCAATGTAGTCTGTCGTAAGAATTCCTCTGCTATGACAGCCCTTGTCTCCATGCTGAGTGCTTGATTGTTCATGTAGCGCTCAAAATCAGCGGTGTCCCCTGCCGACATGCCAGCAGCCTTGGCTTTTTCGAGAAACCCCTTTTTGTCTGCCTCGTACGCGTTCAGATACGTCATACCGGTTTCAACGCGCATCCAAGTTTCTGGCCTGTCCAGTTGCCCCATCAGCGTTTGCATAGTCTCGACAGACGCGTTATAGTTATTCGATTTTCGAATCAATTCATCAAAGGTGGCGGCAGCTACGGTACCGGCCGCACGCATGGACATAGACCAACCGTCTGTCGTAGTAGCTATGTCGAGAAGCATTCCGCTATAGTCCTCTGCCCATAACGTAATGTTACCAGACTTAGCCAAGCCTGTATTGAGGTCATCATACTGACCTTTGAGGCTAACCATTTGATCTTCGAAGTCTTCAACGTCGCGTTGCCCGCGTCCAAACCGCCATACATACCTACTAGCTACGTCAATAGACTTTGGTAAATCAACACCAAAAGTCTGCTTCATCACTAGCCCTACTTGTGCCATGCGGTCTATAGCTGTAGCGCTCTCCACTCCGGTAAAGCGCATATGAGACTGAAGTTGTATCAGGTACTGTTCCATTTCGGCGGCATCCATGCCCCAAGTCTTGCCCCAACGCCCTTTCATGATCAGACCACCTTCTAAGTGGCCCCACAACTCCAATTGCTCCTTTAGCGCGGCATTTAATCGTGCCTCTTCTAGCGGTAACCCAAGGGAGTTGACGTCTCTTGCCGCATTTGCGTATTTATTTAGACCGAATGCGAGTACCTTTTGTATTCCCGCCGCCGCGAACGCTTGCACAGAAAAATCATTCAAAAAACTTAAATAGTTATCGCCCTCTTCTGTAGCATCCTTTGTCGCGCCTGCCGTTTTGGACACGCCGCCGCCCATTTTCAAAAGAGACTTGTTAGCGTCAGCGGCGCCCTCGGTAACACCTCGCAAATCCGATGCGACCGTTTGTAGCTCGTTTGAAAAACGCGATGCAGCATCAGTGTCGGTACCAAAGCGCTTGGCATTCTTTTCGAGTACGTCCGTTAACTTTGAAGCGGATTTTGCTGTACTGGCCAGCCCTTTTTCTAGCGCTTCCGTCATCTGCGACGCGTCCTTGGCATTTTTACCAAGGTCGTCCACCTGACTCATCGCATTACGTATTGTGTCGAGAGGACTCGCCATCGTCTATGTCCAATCCATTTTGTAGTTTGGTCTCTTCCAGTGTGTCAAGTAACTTGAGCAGTTCGTCTTTTTCAAAATCGAAAACATTTCGAACAGTATCACCAGCGGCTTCCGCTTCCCGAATACTTCCCAGCATGTGCGGGCTAATATCCGGACTAAGACGTTTTTTCAAGAACTTGTATAGTCCACCAGGAGGCATAGTTAGCGCTACCGACAATGGGATATGCACTTCCTCGGCAACCTTGGACTCTGTAGTTAATATATCCTCGACACGCCAGTGTGTGCCTAGAATTGATTCCAACGCATCAAATATGGATTTGTAGCGATCCTGTTCAACTTTGCGGCTCCAGTTACGCAGAAATATCAACTCGCTGGTAGTAAGGTCCTTGACGTCACATGGACGATAACCCAGCCTAGCCATCACCTCCCCACGCAAAGCTAGCTCTGGGTCATCCATTGACGCCGTTAAGGCAAAGGGATTTCTTCTCCATGAGTAGGCTTGCGCGCGCCAAAGTAGGCTTCAAACAACCCCGTGGCGGCTTCCATACGCGACTCTTCGCGCAGCATGTTGAACAGGTATGTGCTGCACTGTTGCCGCACGTTGATCGGTGGGAAATTTTTATCAACTAAACCATCTGGAACAGTTACGCCGAACAACTCGAATAACGGCGTGCCGTCGATTGCCGATATGGCGCACGACATCTGAGCCAAAGAATCGATCAAACCGCGCCTTTTCGCGTCTGATGCTGCGGTTCTGTTAATCATCTCACCCGCGTACTCATACTCTTCCGGAGTAATATCCCGGATAGAAAAAACATGCCCCGCGTACTCCACATCATTTGTTGGCACGTTTGCCACACCAAGCGCGCTACGCAGCGCGTGTAGTATAGGATGATTGAATGTAGTCTCACTCATGTGATCTCCTGTGTGTTTCGTCCCCATATTTATTTACTGGATTAGCCGTTGTACACGACATAGCGGCGGGAAACGTAGGCGATTTCAGCATTGACCTTCAGACTCGGGTCGTCTACAGTCATTGGGTCCTGGTCCAGTGTAGTGAACCAGCAGCCGGTGTATTTGATCCAGCGATATATGGTTCCTGGTCCTTTTAGCAGATACTCGTCCGCCACAAATGGTCGGTCTTGATCCGCTAGATCGTCGAACGGCTGTCCGCTGAAACCGACAACCTTTTCGAATTCTCCAGACCATATCTCTGCGCGTGTAGCGGATACCGTGTAGCCTTCCACTTTTCCAGGTACCCATTCGACGGGTCTACCGAAAGTATGATAGCTCAGCTCGTATACGTGCTCACCTGCGCGGGTACCTGGTTGCGGTTGCCAAGACGATATGCGCCCGATAACCTTGCCGTCTACAGCCACGGTGAGACCGTGAATAGTCTGCGACGTCAAAGAGCCGTCGGCAGTATAGTCCATCCCCTTAACCGTAACATTGTGCGCGTTAGTGCCAAAGATCGGTTCTTCTATATTGTAACCTGCCATTAGTCTATCTCCAAGTCAGTCGCAATCTATCCACTACTAATGTAGTGTCATTATTTGGATTGGTCTTTGCTTTTCTTAGCAGTCATCTTCGTGACGTACCTGCAAATAGTGTCCCCATCTGCGATACCACCAAACCCTTTGCACTCTACTTCAGCTGGCATGTGACCCTTCGGCGCCTTGTACAAACAAAAACAGCGGTCCACCTTGTCTACCGGCGCACAATGCGCAGACTGCCCAGGCTTTGGGCACACATTACGAATAACAGACACGCCCTGCTTTGTCTGCTTAGCCGGAATCTTGCCGTAGTCTGCGGTGACCGGCTTAGTTGCCGCCAATGTTGTTCCAGGAGATACGCGGTAATCCTCTTTCGAGACTAGACGTATACCATCACCTACGAGATGGAATGTAATTTCGTCTTTCACGACTAACGTGACGTCTAAAAACATCCCGTCCGGAGGAAACGTCATACTACAGCCGCGTTTTTCGACTATTTCGAATGCTACCGTCTTCATCAGGTAGTTCTCATTAGTCAACACGCTATTGAGCTGTTTTACCAATCGACGGGCAAGGCCTTCTTTGCGCAACTCGGACGGAATTACCCGAGCAACAGATTTTGACAAAGCACGAACAATTCTGTGTCTGGTAACGAAGTCGTCCGCCTCATCCCATTTTTTTGCGCCGTAGATCTTCAGGACCCCAGCACATTCGATATCTACCTTCAAGGTGAACACATGCCCCACCTTGGAAACGTCCAAATCGATATCGCTGATGGGGAGATACGGCATCCTTTCCTCTTCTGAGGAGGGTATCCTGGGCTGTCGTGGCTCTAGTCCTTGGTACGGGTTATCATCGTATCGCATTACACCACCGTGAATCCAAATGTAGTAAACAACGTCGACACTGCAACCAAGGTACCCGCGCTAGGAACCTTCTCTGTAGTGGTGTACACTATAGGAGTTGTCGTAGTGCCAGCGGTATACGAGTAGGTAACGCTATTTGCAAGCGTTTCTAGTGTCTCTATTAGATAGCCTGCGGCGATAATCGTCCTGGCCAGATAAGTAGTCACAGTGGGATTTGTGATCTCAACCGTGACTGTCCATCTATCGCACCCTTGAGTTACTGCCATGGCCGCTCCTACGCTACGTATAGATCCAATTCGCCACTGTTCAGGAAGGCAGTAACCCTATCTGAATCTGGCAAATAATTGGACGCTTCTGTCAATTCTCCGTTTTCGTCAATGTAGCCGTCTATGTCCAGAGCCCACACAGTTATAGGGCGCTCATCTTTAGACCCTATCACCCTAATGTTTCCGTCCTGCGACACACCTACCACTTCCGCTATGAACGGTACCTGTTTCGGATAGTTACGCATACTCAGAGTAGGCATTACATATACGGTATCACCAACCTCTGGCAATTGCCGCTCATCGCGAATAGTAACGGCTAGTCGTCCAGCGTTGCGATCCGTGCCAGCGGTAGACAGCCCGCGTCTATTCGTCAGCTTCTTCCACACAGCCCACACAGGCGGCGGCACAACTTCGTCATACACGATAGTCAACGTGTTACCATCAACGCTCCGCGAGACGTAGGGCTCCCGCTCATAGAATACCTGCAATAGATGATTGAAGTACGATACGAACCAAGGAAAGGATACACGCGCACCCTCGTCTACTGTGGGCACAGGTGCTGGTTCTACTGGTGCAGCGTTAATCGGGCTCCATCTACTTTCGAACATAGCAATGGGATCGCCCGCACTACTGAAGTTATCCGCCCCGTAACGCAAAATATATTGGACAGCCTCCGGCAACCGCTGCGTCACCATGATCTGAAATCCGTCCTGATCAACATGCGTAGGAACGAAATCAACAGTGACACTATCGATGTATGCATTCGGTGTAACAATTTCAAACAAACTTCGAAATTCAGGCAGCGATATCTCAGGACGTAGATCTCTTGCTTTGACGAATAGGCCATAAAGCTTGGACGGATCATTTCCATACGTCTTGATTCTAGCTACCAGTTCGGCAGTGTTTAGACCACTATCAGGGCGCGGAGTAGTTATTGTTGCTTTTTCAGGCATAGTATCCTCATGGAGCTACTACGATGCGCCAGCCATACACATGGGAATCGGTCTTCCCTTGCAGCGGGACGTGCGCAATAGCAAACAGAAATTTTGTTCCGTTTTCTGCTGGAAACAGCGGAGAATTGATAATGGTTGCCCATATACCAAGTTCGCCAAGTCCATACAGAGCCTCTGCCTTTTCTATCCTGCACAAAAATGCAACAGAGGAGTTATTTGGATATTCTACACTGTCTATCAATTCGTACGTAATTGGTGTAGGAAAAACCGGGTCTATAAGTGCCACAGATGCGGCTAAAGGTACTGTGGCTTGGGTCGGGTCGGCCACGTCGTAACCGCCCCGCCCAGCCTGAAATTCTAGCACCTCAAAATTCAGCCCTTCCGTGGCGATACGTGCCATGTTTGTACGCGCCGTATCGGTCAGGATAGCTACCGCAGAGTTTGTAGCGGCTGGATAGGGCACGCATGTAGCTACGATAAACCTACCAGTAATCGCCGGAGGCACCCCAGCGACCAGCATACTCGTTGCCCCTGCGGGCAACAATATAGCGTCTGATGGGAAGGTTGCGGCGCCACCCGTAACGACGACTACTGGTAGTAATATAGCTGACATTTACTTGACTAAATTGCCAATGCCCTCATCCAAGCCCTGCAGCGCTGGACGCTTCTTCCGCTTCTTCGGCGCGGCCTTTGGAGGCTTTCCACCACCTAACCCACCTGCCGGTGGAGCTTTCTTCGGAGGCTTTCCACCACCTAGTCCGCCCGATGGGGGAGCTTTCTTCTCTTTCTTCGGAGGCTTTCCACCACCTAACCCCCCTGCCGGTGGAGCTTTCTTCTCTTTCTTCGGAGGCTCGTACTCTTTGGGCGCTCTTTTCATTATAGTCTTACGTGCCTTATTGGCGTTCTGCAGCGCTGAGCGCGCTTCTTGAATCAACAGAAAAGTGGCCTGTCCGGGCGATTCCGCATTTTCAGCATCCTTGACCTTCTTCTGCCAACCTTTCTGGTCGAACTTAGCACCGAGCAGCCCTTTCAGCGTAGCTATGTTTTTATCTATAGTTTCGCTCTTACGGCCTTTCTCTTTCTTCTCGAACTTTTCTACGAAGCGGCTATGCGACTTCTGCTGCTTGGCGCTCTCGTGCTGCTTTGTAGCAGCCTTCATTACGCGCTTGTATGCAGCAGCATCGCCGCTTTTAATAGCCTTTGCCACGATCTCTTTCAGAGAGCTGGTGCTGCCATCTTTGTTGGGGAATTGCTGATCACCCATAGACTTCAAAACGGAACGCCGATCTTTCTTCCGTTTTGTGTCCACTTTCTTCAGTAGACCCTTGTAGGCTGCCGCGTTCTCGGCTGGGTTGGCCTTCATTTCTTTGATGATATCTTTGAGCGGACGCTCGCCTTTACCGTCGCCCATGTCGAACTTATCATTCTTGAAATTCTTCACTAGAAACGCGTTGCGCTTGACTAGTACAGGGCTCAGATGTGTGTACATGGTTTGGTGCTTACGGGCCATACCCTTGTGCTTTTGGCGGAATTTCTTCATGAATTCCTTTTTGAAGTCCAGGTATTTCTCATGCAGCTTGCCCCACGCATTCTTACGACTGGCATTCCACTTCTTCCACTTCTTACGTGCGGGCTTGATACGGAAAGTAGTCAAACGCACCATCTTGTCGGTGGCTTGATTTTTGAACAGTTTCAGTTTCTTAAACTTTTTGATCAGGTATTTTTCTTCGGGAGTCTTCTTCCGACGCTTTTTACCCTTACCAATTTGCCTACCAGCCGAGATGGCCATAGGCTTATCGCCGCGCATAATACCGGCCAAAGCCTGTAACTGCCTTTGTAGTTGCTTATCAGATTGCATATTAACCTGCTCCCTTTTGTGCACGTGCACGGCAAGTTCCTGCTTCCACGACGGTCACCTTTTAACAAAGGTCTTATACCATCTCCACAGGCGTTACTTCGGGCGAAGCCCGCCCTAGTTTGTTAAGTGCTTACAGCATGTGCTTGCTCTGGTGTATCAATTCCAGTTTGGTGCAAGCCTCACGTATAATATAACCCCATTACGTTTTGTTAATGTAATTTTGCTGGAAATGTAGAGAACACGCGGATATTAGATTTTTGGAAAAGTCAAATTAGCAGAGTCAGCTTGCCTATATCTATGAATGATAGATTTACCTGGCCGTTGTTTTCTGTGTTGAAATTATAGGCCTGCCCGCGAGGGTATCCCCGAGCACCATACAGCACACTACGAAAAGTCAGGATGTCGCCCATCGCTATAGTACCCCCAGCGGTCGCTGTAAGGCCTCCACAGCTACTGCAGCCCCTACTGATATAGCGATACCATACGAAGGTAGTATTGGCCTTGTATCGGTCTCCTGCGGTGAGCTGCACATCACGCGTTGCAGGAGACGTGGGATCTCCCGCGCCCCTTACTATCGTGGCCACCGCCCTTACCATCTTACCTTTCATTTCGCCTCCAACTTAGCTAACTCCCCATTTTTTACGCGCTTCATCACCTCTACCCACATAGCGTATGACAGTGCTATTTCATTTTGATAGACGCCTGTAGGGTATGAGCCTATTACGCCCATTACCAGCCGCCTGAACGCCTCTGGTAGTTTCGCATAGGGTTCTGTTGGCCTGACGCCTATAGTAGGATCTTCCTTGGATGAGAGCGTGCGTACTAGCAACTTGATCCCTAGTGCCCTTGTCAAGGTGCTTTTCATATCTCGCACAAAAGCCTGCCTAGCTTTCGTCGCGGCCTGCGATGCGTTTTCCACAGGCACTTTACCCTCAACACTGCGAATACCTGCTAACAGCGCTTTGACTCTAGCTGGATCCTTTTCCTTAGACGTGTACTCAACTTGCTCTAATTTACCATCGTACACATACACCCACTGGTACGATTTATTATAGCATACGAAGTACACGTAATCATCATCCGTAATAGCTATAGCTACCTCGTCATAGTACGTTGTGAATTTTGGTTTGTTCTTTCGCCCAGTCTTCGGATTAACAGTGACCCTCCCACCGCGCGCCGTATTAGTTTTGTGCTCCACGTAGAATTCAGCGGTAGTGCGCTCTCTGCCATACGGGTAGTCGTCAACACGCGCTAATACGCCCCATTGCGTCACAGCTTTACCCTCGATACGCAAATCGTAGTGGGTAGGTAGTTCAGTGGGGTCAGGAGCGGCAGCAGGTGGCTCACTAGGCAGCGTGGTTGCCGCTTGGTTGACCAACTCATACGTCCCGCCTTCGTGAGCCAGCCACAGCGTAGGATTGGTTTTCAACAGACCGGGAGCGTACTTTTCAAGGAGACTCCGCCCCAACCGCTTTTTGAACACTGCCTCTACAGTGAAATCCGACGCTGATTTAGTCTGCGAATAGACCTTATCCGATACGATGGAAAACGAGCGCACCCTATTACTCACATACGACGCTCCGACCTTCCTAAACTTCGGAGCCAGCCCCCAATAACTATCTTCTATTGCGGTTACGAAAAGTACATCTATATTAGCGCCTTCGGCGTCAAAGACAATATCCCCGACTTTGGGCAGATCTTTAGCAGCGCCCTTCGCGCTGCGCAGTTCTTCCATCGCTTGATTTATTTGCCGGGGCAGCTCGCTATTCCTCGTTTCTACAAGGTGCGTGTAATTTACCACACCTTTCGAGAAGATCTCCAACCATTCCGCCAGCCGATTCTGTTGCCGTACTGTAATGCCTTGTCCGGTCGCGGACCCCTCTCGAAGACCTTTTGCTATGTCGTTTAGCGTAGACATTCTGTAACGTACGTCAAAAGCGTCTCCGTCAGCAGAAAAAGCAAGTAAAATAGGCCGCAAGACTTTGCTCAGGTTCGCGGGACTAATCGTGTCCCCTATACTTGCTGTGTAGCTACTGAACCCCGCTTTACTGTCCGCTATGTATGGAGCCAACTGTTTAGTACTGTAAATGAAAGTATTTCTAACAAGATCGCGCACATTATCAAGGGGCTTACCCCCCACTAACGTCGGATCAAACGCATGGTTATCCGCGTTCCAGTACCTCTTTACCTCATCCTTTACCTCTTCGTACGTTGGCAGAACGTAGTTAGGAATCGTAGGAACGGAAGCGGCCGCTGCAGCTTTGTCGTCAATTTCCTCTTGCTCTCCGCGCGCTACAAGTAGGATCTCGGCGAGGACGTTCTCTATATTGTTCGGCAGATCAGTTACGGACTTGGTGAAGAAGTTGGCTCCCGCGCGATCAAACGAAGCCTCAATGTATGCAGAATCGGTTGGTAGTCCAGAATACCCACTGATAGTGACCGAAATTCCAGGCTCTCCATCAAATTCGTAGTGAAAAGGCGCTTCCCAATCTAGAATAGCAATCGACGGTGGATCCAAATCCCATCCATCTACTTCGGGTAAAGATTCGGAGAATTTACGAAACTCGTTTGTGTACCATGCTGCCGCCTCTTTTAGTGCAGGCTCTATATCAGTGTACACGTACAGAAACGAACCAGTGCTCTCAGCACCGTTGGGTGTCTGCACTGTCCATATACCTTTACCCTGAGAACTTGCTATCGCCATACCATCAAATACGACTTCTAGATCGTAGTCATAATTCCTGTACGTGACTACTGTAGTAGACCTTCCAATGACAAGTTTCCATCCGGAGATTTCTGGCCAGTAGTACAGCACGCCCTCTTCGGTTTGATAAAACTCCTCGTAAGAGTTAGTGACACCCTTCGGAAGCTGCACATCTAGATTCACGTCGTCCCAATCCTCATGCCCAGGACGAATAAACTCATTCCCCATAGTGGCGGAGAAGGGCTTGAACGCCTGCGCATCGGGAGCATTTACGCTAGGAGGCACGACTTTCCACGTGACGCCGTCGTTGCCGCGCCACAGCACAACATACTCGCGATTGTACTTACTACGGTTGCGGTTGTTCGCCTGCGCCTCCCGCAGAGCCAATTTTTCGGCGGGAGCGGGGGGCATCTCCGGAAACGCCGGACGGTACCCGAACATGTCAGTATAGTCATTGGGAATGTACTGCCACGTGAAGGCGTCAAGTTGGAGTACGTCGAAGTATACGTCGTGCGCATCTAAGGGAGAGAACATGTAAAAATTGTTGTTCAAAAACCCCTTGACGTCGATATCAGAAGGAATCATGCCTGCTCCTTATTCCATTTGGCTTTGAATTCAGCCTCTCGCTGTTTGAATATTACGCGCATGCGCACGTAGAACGCAAGCTTATTTACACCGTTCTTCGACTTACGTAATTTCTTCCTAGTGCGCTTGGGCATAGGAACACGAAAATTCCACAGACTGATTTTCTCACCGTTCGCGGGATTTTTGTACAATTTACTTTTCATGAACCGTTTCAATGCGCGCGTATACGCATCTTGCCGACGATGCTTTTTCTTTTTGATCATAGGCTTACGCTTAGCTGTTACTGCTATGGCTTTCTTTTCCATATCATAGATCCGAGTGAAGTGTGTACCACCGCTCTCATAACTATACCACAGAGTGCCCACGTACAACGACGGTATGTACTTTCTAAGTAGCGTATACCCTTTGAGCTTTATGTTTTTCCGCGTAAAATCAGGCGCTAGTACAGACTCTTCTCTCCCTACACGTAGGTAGCGCTCGCCTCGAAAAGTATCGGAGATAGCTATTATGGCTGGCTCGTATTTATACAGGATAAACATCCCGCGCTGTGCACGTTCCTTGAATGCCTGTACCTCGAATATCCCATTGGCAGCGTCGCGAATAACTATGTCTCCCGGATCTGGATAGGATTTTTCTTCCGTCACGGGCGCGAAGCGCAAGCCAGCGTCAAACAGCACATCGAATAATTGCGCAGTTTCAGGAGTACGCGGCACGTAATAAGTATCAGGACCCTGCTTACCTTCCCAGTACAAAGCGGCCATCTTACCTATATTGACGGTATGCCTGTTCGGAAATAGAAATGAAAACTCCCAAGAGCTAGAACGGCCTTTTGTCGTCATACCAGGAACGACTTTGGGTAGCGCGTCTATGAGCGACTTGTCAAACAAAAACGCCGGACCTGATGACATCTTATGTTCGGCTGCAACTATACCCGTGGCAGTACCCGGCTTACCTTGTAAGCTGAAACTAGATTTATCAGTAGGTACACCCAAGAAATCTATTTTGTGGTCAGTGAGCCACTTACCAAGCGTACGCCAGGTAACCTTGCTCAACGCATTGTTATCCTTGTTTAGTATATTCCACAACTTACTAGACGGACCCATTGGGTTTCTGCCGCCTGGTTTGATTAGGGAGTACGGACCATAACTAGCTAGTGCTCTGCGCATAGCTGCTACTGCGTCTTGTACTGCACCAGTCCTAGAATAAGCTGCGAGGTAGTCTATTGCCTGTTGAACCCCAGCTAATGTGCCAATTTTCAGTTTCTCTATTACAACAGTTGATAGCGATTTTGGTATATCCGTCAACCCACTAATAGCTGCTATAAACCCGGAAGTGTCTATTTCCGGAACAGTTACGGAAAATTCTTTCCATGTAGAAGTCAATTCAAAATCTATACCGCTAACCTTCAAGTCTCTGTAGTCAATGGGGCGAACCCGCGCTTGATTCACGACCTGCGGGCTAGCGTCTAGCCGCTGTAGCAGCGTTTGCCTGACGTAAGGTGCGTCGTCTGCGTGCCTGCTATCGAATAGTGCCAGCGCTTTAGCACGGATAGCCTCACGCACTTCGTCAAATGTCATACCCTTTGACAGAGTGAGGCTGGGCATCAGATCCTGTATGTACACCAGTGGTTGGTTTGACCCGCCTATGGAATTGAAAGTGAACAGAAACTTGTTTACTTTTCGTTCACGCCCCTCCGCCTTCAGCTCTTCTACCAGGACGGTATCGGACATCCACCCATAGCCCTTGTACCCCCACAGCACACGTACGTCGTCACCCAACCATACGGATCTGTATTTGCCCGTGTACACATGCGCGCTATCCGGCAGGTAGTCTGGCAGAGACGGAAGAAACTTGAATATTTGATCTACGGTTGGAATAGCCATTACGAACCTCTATTTGGGCGCGGCACAAACAATCTGAATTTATTACCAGCCTTCGTCAATGAAAATACACCACGTGTGTAAACAAACTCGACGAATGGGTCCAGTACTTCGTGAGCTGATGGTGCGGCAAACAGCAATGCCGAGCGTACCGCTTTTAACGTGCGATCTGCTTGGTCCGCTGAGAGGCTGTCAAGTGCATCGTCCAGAGTAGAAAACCGGAATATACGATTCCAATATTTACTGCCAGGTACGTCCTTCACTTTAGTGAAATCCAACCAGCGTTTGCGTTCGCGTAATCGCCAAGCATACTCCGCAATCTCTCCACCAGACAGGTTTTTGCGATCAACTTCGACGTAATATAGGACAGGTTCGTCTATTCTACCCTCAGTCAACGATACTTCCCACAGACTGTGGTCGAATACAAAGGTGTTATCCCCACGTATATGCAGCCTAGTGCCAACGTACCTATCGGACTGTGTAGATAGTGGAATAGTCTTGTCAGCGTCTGTTAGACAATACCAAACAGTGTATCGTCGAAAAAACTTGACGTTGGGCTCATCTCCAGCAACAAACAAATCCTCATTTTCTTCTTCGAGGTACTTATCGTAAGTGTCTTTATCAGCTAGTATAGAGTAGTTGATTACTGCCAACTTACCGTCCCATACAGAAACTATTCCAGGAGAGTATATATCCGTATTTGGGGGAACCTTAGCCAACAAGTTTGCGGCGGTGGGCAATAGGTGCGCCAACTTATCATCATCTAAGAATGCACGTACACGTTCATATGTCGGTATGGCCACGATTCACCTTTTCACGTAATACATACCAATTATTTAAGTATGCTCTTCATCTCTCTATTTAGAATGTCTATAGTAACCTCTACACTGTAGACGGCTTTCACAATTTTCAACATCCTGGCATCGTTTTTGAAATGACGCTCTAACCCAGCAGTGCTATTATAGATGCGGTCTATACGTTCCATCGCATTTGGCCAGCGTGACGTTATTTTCTCTATGTGCTTAACATCGTCACTGAGCGTGCTCAACACGTCCATTACTGCAGATACCGCCGCGTCATCTCGAAAAACAGGCGAAGCAATATGCTTGTCCAACATGGCAGCAATTACTGTTAATCTATGCGCTAGATCCGGCATAGTAGACGCCTCCTTACTTGGTTTGATGCGACCGCCCATTTGTTTGTATACGTGTGTAACCGTCGACCAGTAGCTGGATTGATCTGGATACTTCGGATCCCCAACTTCTCTGTCGGTGAAAGTGCGCGGTTCACGCACATACTTTGATTTTGGATCCCCAACAGCGTCTTTCGCCTCTTCCCATATATCCTCATCCATTACCCATTTAGCTGGCATAGCTACGACTCCTCATGATACAACCTGTTCGTAGGATCTGGAAATGTCTCCGGACGCCGCGATCATGGATTCCAACACAACCTCCAGCGGACGGGGCAGAAACTGAGTAGTGGTTTTAGCCTCGACGTGCAGGTT
>Ga0180007_10004201_pt1 | contig 15412 bp, 15 predicted proteins | sample MM_PC_MetaG_FD_121122 | JGI IMG/M metagenome (GOLD analysis project Ga0180007, IMG submission 121122) | Groundwater microbial communities from the Aspo Hard Rock Laboratory (HRL) deep subsurface site, Sweden - MM_PC_MetaG | ecosystem: Environmental > Aquatic > Deep subsurface > Groundwater... | reverse complement strand
GATAATCAAAAAAAGATAAGTAAAATTAATGAATTTTTTGAAAAGGTTTTCTTTAATAATCAAAAAGCTAATTTGTTATTGTTAAGAGGAAATGCTTATGGAGAGTTGGCGAGGGGGTTGTATAAAGAGATTAAGGTAGTAGGAACTACAACTACTTCCACAGGAGGAACAGCTTTTTCTGGAATTAGTGGAGATTATAGTTCTTTTGTGTTTGAATTTCAAGATGGAACTCCTGCTAGAAATATATTCTATAGATATTATAATGGAAAGTGGGAATGGTCAGCAAATGAAGGAGGTAGATGGGTTGAGGCTCCTGAAGTAGATGAAGGACGTTTTACTGATTCTCCTTTAGTAAATTATGAATTACTTGAGAAAAGTAAGGAGTTTGTGAAAACATTAGATGGAGTAAGTTTTGAAAAAGGATTGGGATTATTGATTGATAGGACTTTTAGAAATAAAGAGGGATTTGGGAGTTTTGGGAGTACAGGATTAGTTACAGAAACTGTTAGTTTGACTTCTAAAGGAGTTTTTAGTGTTAAACAAAAAGAGGGAGATCTTAATTTTCAATATAAGGATAATAAATGGGAGGTATCTGGATATATTAAAGATAATGATAAATTAATTTCTTCTTTAGAAAATAAAGATTTATTTGAAGGAGCAGTTCTTATTTTTACAATGGAGGGGGGAGAACCTACTCAAAGTGGAACAGGAAAGAGTGAAGATTCTAATGATGGATGTGATGATTCAATAGAGCGGTGCAAGATTTGGAAAACTGCTAAGAAGTTTGTTGAAGAAGGGCATGATACAGAAAGAGTGCTCTCTGGTGGAGAGATAGATAAAAGTTATGTTTGTGCAAGATTTACTACAGAGGTTTTGATTAGTACTAATATTGGGGGTTTTGAACTTCCTCCAGAGGGTTATTGTCCATTAGATAGTGTAAAAAGTATGCTAAAAATATTAAGTAAGAGAAATGATTTTGTTGAAATACAAGGAACAAAAAATTTTGAAAAAGGAGACTTAGTTGCATTTAAGTGGGATGAAAGCAGGCAGCATATGACTATCTTTGATTACTATGATGGAGATAATATTTTGCATTTGTATGTTCTTGGGGAAGGAGGAAGAAATAGCCCAGCAGTTCAACAAGATTATATTTTAGGAATAGATGGAGAAATTTTAGGAGCATATAGATATATTGGAGGAGATCCTGGACTTTCAAGAACAAAATGGACAATAGATTCTGCTCTTGAAAAGATTAAAATATTAAGAGGAAAATATTCAGATAATAAAGTTTTTGTTGATCAAATTTATGAGGATGGGATTTTAACAGACGAGGAATATATAGAAATTAATGGAGAAGGACTTTTTAATTTAGAGGAAGATATGAGTTGGGTGAAAAAACTTTTATTGGAGAAAAAAATATAAAATGCGGAGATTAGGATTCGAACCTAAGTAGGCACTAAGCCAACAGGTCCTAAACCTGTCCCGTTTGACCACTCCGGCATCCCCGCTGAAAACAACCTATCGGTTTTTTTCGATTTTCCCTCTCTTTGCGGTTAAGCGATTTCTAATTGCCTCCGCGGAAATCGCGTAAAAACCATTTCTATTACAATCAATTATCTATATAAAAAGGTTTAGAAATATTTGTTTATGGAGTTTTATTCAAAATAAAATTATTAAAAATATTTATTAAGGCAACAGAAACAATTGTTCCAATAAAGAGTAAAATAACTATCATTGCAAAAATTTTTTTCCACTTTATTTTTGTTTTCAGTTTTTGCATTATTTCTTCTTTGATTCGGTTTCTTTTTGTTTTATTTTATCCTCTAATTTGAGTTTTTCTATAAGTTCTTTGTATCTATTTCTTATTGTGACTTCTGTTATTCCCGCTATGTCTGCAACTTCTCTTTGAGTTTTCTTTTCATCATTCATTAAAGCTGCTACATATAATGCTGCTGCAGCAATCCCTGCTGGGCCTCTTCCAGAAGTTAATTCAACTTTTTCTGCTTGTTTTAATACTCTTAAAGCATCATTTTGAGTTTTTGGGGATAATTTAAGTACAGAAGAAAATCTTGAAACATAATCTTTTGGTGAACTTTGTTTTACTTTAATTCCTAGTTTTCTTATTATGAATCTATAGGTTCTTCCTATTTCTTTTCTTTCAACATCCGACGCTGTTGCCATTTCATCTAATGTTCTAGGAATGTCATATGAACGGCATGCTGCATATAAACAAGCAGCAATTACTGATTCCATGCTTCTCCCTCTGACTAGTCCTCTTTGCAAAACATAATTGTAAATTCTTGAAGCCTCATCTCTCACAACATTTGGTAAGCTAAGATAAGAAGCAATAACTCTTAGCTCTGCCATTGCTAATCTAAGATTTCTTTCAATACTTGTGGAAACTCTTTCTTGCCATTTTTTTAATCTTAAGAATTTCCTTGTTTGCCCTGGTTCTAATTTGTAAATATCTGAAATCTCTCCAACATTTGTTGTGAGACCTTTGTCAAATTTCTGCATACTCATTGGAGCTCCACTTCTTCCTTTTTTTTCGTCTTTGTCAAATTTTCCCTGTAAATCTATTCCAGTATCAACCATCTTTTCTTCAATAACAAGGCCACAGTCATTACAGATAACTTCCCCTAAATGTGCATCATGAGTGATGTTTATGCTTCCACATTCAGGACATTTTTTTATAAAACTCATTTTGTAATAGTAACCTTTATAAAAGGTAACTCTTTATAAAGGTTTTGGTTTTTATTACTATGCCTCAAAAGTAAAAAACTTTATGTGACAAGATTAGGTAGTTTTTGTGACAGAATTAGGTTTTGGTGCAAAGTAGGTTTTTATAGTTTTTTGAAGTGGTAAAAATAAATTAAAGAAATATTTTTATTCAATTAAGATTCCATTAACAACTCCCTCTTGAGTTGGGCGATTTGTTATTCTAACTTTTCCAAGATTTGTTTCAATAATTGTTCCTTTTGTTAATATGTTTTGTTTAGCTAAGAATCTATTTGAAGGTGTTTCAAGAACATTTTTTATTTCTGTTTTTTCTTTTTTATTTTTTGTCTGAACATTTACAAATTTGGCTTTAAGAAAAAAAGTTTTTTTATTTCCCCCTCTTGTTCTTTTTGTCTTTCTTTTTTCTTCTCCTATTTTTACTATTCTCTTTTGCCCAGCTATCTCATTTAATTTCTTTTTTCTACTTTTGATATATCTTCCTCCAGATATTTTTTTTCCTTTTTTCATATTAAGAAAAGTTGGTTTTTTATTTAAATACCTTTCTGTTAAGGTTTGTCTTAATGATATCATATATTAGAATACAAGAAGATTTAAAAACAAACTACACAGAATTATTTTATGGTTAACGGTATTGAAAGACCTTTGGATTTGTTAAATAATTCAAAAGGAAAAGAAGTTTTAGTGCATTTGAAAGGAGACAAACAGTTTGTAGGAACTTTGCTGGCTTTTGATATCCACATTAATTTGGTGTTGGATAACATAAAGGAAATGCAAAACAATGAAATAAAAAGAAATCTTGGATTGACTTTTTTGAGGGGGGATACGATTATTTTTATTTCTCCTGCTTCAACAGCATTGAAAAAAGAATAAGAACTAAACTTCTTTTAGAGTAAAAGCGTTTTACCTCTTGAATTTTCGCAGGTAGAATTCTTAGTGTTTTTTATTTAGCCGGAGCTTTCACAATCTATATAAATCAATTTCTCTTATTTCTTTTATGATTAATATAACTTTTTTAGGGACTTCAGATGCAATTCCAAGTGCTAAAAGGAATCATAGTTCTATTTTGCTTAATTATGATGGAGAAAATATTTTGATAGATTGTGGTGAGGGAACTCAAAGGCAGTTTAGAAAGGCAAGGTTGAATCCGTGTAAGACAACTAGGATTTTAATTAGTCATTGGCATGGCGATCATGTTTTGGGCATTCCTGGATTGTTACAGACTTTGGCTTTAAGTGGATATAATAAAACACTTTTTATTTATGGTCCAAAAGGGACTAAAGTTTTTATGAAAAATTTATTGAATACATTTGTCTTTACTGGAGGATATCCTATTAAAGTTGAAGAAACTAATGGAAAGTTTTTTGAGACTAATGATTTTTATCTTGAATCTAAAAGAATGACTCATGGAGTTCCTTGCAATGCTTATGTTTTTGTTAAAAAAGGGAAGATAAGAATTGATAAATCAAAATTGAAAAAATCAAAATTGCCTTCTGGACTTTTGCTTAGAAAGTTAAAACAGGGGGAGGATATTACTTATCAGGGAAAAAAGTATTTAGCAAAGAATTTAACTTTTAAAGAAAAAGAGAAGAAGATTTCTTTTGTTCTTGATACCTCATTAAATAAATGGATTGTTAATTTTGTTAAGAATTCTGATTTATTAATTTGTGAGTCTGCTTTTCATTCGGAATTTGAAGCTAAAGCTAAAGAGTATAAACATTTAACAGCAAAACAAGCTTCAGAAATTGCAAAGAAGTCAAAGTCAAAAAAATTAATTTTAACTCATATAAGTCAGAGGTATGATAAGAATCCAAAGAAGATTTTAGATGATGCAAGAAAAGTATTTAAGAATTCTTTTTTGGTTAAGGATTTGGATGTTCTTGAAATTTGAAATAGAAACATTTTAAATATACTATTTCTCTTTTAATTCTGAGGCTCACGAGCTCACTCTTTTTGGTTGTGAGGCTACATCGTGAACATCGTTCGGGCCCCTGTAGCTCAGTCTGGATAGAGCGACTGCCTTCTAAGTAGTAGGTCGCAGGTTCAAATCCTGTCGGGGGCATGGAAATTTAAAAGTTTAAGAGTTCCAGATGCGGAGGTGGCACAGTGGCTACTGCGTTCGCCTGCAGAGCGAATTTTCGTGGGTTCGAGTCCCACCCTCCGCTTTATAATAATAATTATTAAAGTCTTGGAAATATTTAAATACTTATTTGTAGTGCCTAATTTATGGTATTTGTTGTTAAAAAGAAAATTCATGGAAAAGAGTATTATTATCTTAATGAAAATAATAGGGTTAATGGAAAAGTAAAGACAAGAACAATTGCTTATCTTAGCAAAGATAAGAAAGAAGCTGAAAAAAAGGCTAAAGAGATAATTAAAGAGATGGGTAATGAGAAAAGGGATTATAGAAAAAAGAAAGAATTATCATCGACAAAAATTTCAGTAGAAGAATTGGCTAATTTTTGTAAGAGGAAGGGTTTTGTTTTTAGAAGTTCTGATATTTATGGGGGGTTTTCTGGATTTTGGGATTTTGGTCCCTTAGGAGTTGAGCTTTTTAATAATATTAAGAAAGAATGGTGGAATTTTTTTGTTTATCAAAAAGAAAATATGGTTGGGATAGATGCAAGTATAATTTCTCATCCTAGGACATGGAAGGCTTCAGGACATGTTGAGAATTTTAATGTTAATGATTATCTAGTTATATGTAAAAAATGCAAGAAATCAAATAAGGTAGATAAGCCTGATTTAAAAAAAGTTAAATGTGAGTGTGGAGGAGAGTATGATTGGGATAATGCAAGAATTATTGAGCAGATGTTTAAAACAAGAGTTGGGGCATTGAATCCAGAAGATGCTTATTTGAGAGGAGAAACTGCTCAGGCAATGTTTATGGATTTTAAATTAATTCAACAGACTTCAAGAATGCAATTGCCTTTTGGGATTGCTCAAATTGGAAGATGTTTTAGAAATGAGATTGCTCCAAGGGATTTTTTGTTTAGGAGCAGGGAATTTAATATTGGGGAGTTTGAATTTTTTATTAATCCTGAAGAGAAAAAATGTAATTTACTTGATAAAAAACATTTAGATGTTCAGTTTAAATTATTTGATGAAGAAACTCAAAAACAGAGTAAAGAAAATTTGAGAAAGATTACGATTGGAAAGATGTTAAAGGAAAAAAGATTAGGAGAGTGGCATGCTTATTGGTTAGCAGAACAAATTTTATGGTTTAGAAGTTTGGGATTGGACGAGATTAAAATTCGAGAGCATACTAAGGATGAACTTTCACATTATTCTTCTGCAACTTTTGATATTGATTATGAATATCCTTTTGGGAGTAAGGAAGTTGCAGGAATTGCTAATCGTGGACAGTTTGATTTAACTCAACACCAAAAGGAGAGTAAGGAAAAAATGGAAATTTTTGATGAGAAGTATGGAAAAAAGATTATCCCGAGGGTGATTGAGCCGACTTTTGGAATGGAAAGGGTTTTTTTAGCTGTTTTAACAAAAGCTTATTGTTTTGATAAGAGTACGAATAATGTTGTTTTAAAAATTCCTGTAAAGCTTGCTCCGATAAAAGCTGCTATTTTCCCTATAATCAAAAAACCAAAATTTGAGAAAATTGCTGAAGAGGTTGTTAATGATTTAAGAAAAGAGTGGAATGTTATTTATGATAAGTCTGGAAGTATTGGAAGAAGATATGCAAGGAATGATGAGATAGGAACCCCTATGTGTATAACAATCGACGAGAAAACTCCTAAAGATAAAACAGTGACAGTAAGATGGAGAGATAATTCAGAACAAATAAGAATTAAAATTAAAGATTTAAGAGAAGTAATGAGAAAAGTTATTAATGGTGAGAGTATTTTTAGTTTTGGTAAATTAGTTAATACTAGAATTAAGTAAATTTAAAATTTTTATAAGAACTTAAAAAGAAAATTTTCTTTTTTTGTCGTCGGAAAAAATAGGTCAATATGTTTTTATTTTTTCTAAAAAAATTTACCGAAGAGTTTTTAAATAATAAATTCTTGATATAATTAATTAAAAAAGAGGGAGTGTAATAATGGCAAAAGCTAAAACACCAAAACAGATTGCTTTAAGAATAAAGCAACTTAAAAAACAAATAACAGGTCTTGAGAAAGCAAAGAAGAAAGTTGTATCTAAGAAAAAACCTGTGAAAAAGAAAAGAGTTGCTAAGAGAAAATCTGTTAAGAGAAAGAAAAGAAGATAGTAAAATACAATTTTATTTTTTTATTTATTAGTACAATTTTTTATTTGTTAATTTAAAAATTTTTAGTTTCAATATCTTTTTAAACTATTTTTTATTTTTATTATAATGAAGAATTGTATTTTTTGTAAAATAGCTAATGGAGATATTTCTAGTGAGAAGATTTTTGAAAACGATAATTTTTTTTCTATATTTGATGCAGCCCCACAAATTAAAGGGCATGTTTTAGTTATTTCTAAAAAACATTTTAAAACTACTTTGGATATGCCAAATAGTTTAGGTCCTGAGCTTTTAGATTGTATTAAGAAGACAGCTTTGAGGTTAATGGAAAAAAATAATGCAGAAGGGTTTAATATTGTAAGTAATAATTTTGAGTGGGCAGGGCAAGTTGTTAAACATGTCCATTTTCATGTCCTCCCCAGGAAGAAAGGGGATGGATGTTGTTTGTCTTTAAGGAAGAAATAAAATGTCTCTGAGGAGATTTTAACTCTGACTCAGTCATTTAAAAGTCGATATTGGTTAGAAAAATTTGTCGCTGTTCAATAACTTCGCGACCTCTTCTCGGTCGGAAAATGTCTCTGAGGAGATTTTAACTCCCGACCTCTGCCTCATGAGAGCAGCGCTCTAAACCCTGAGCTACAGAGACAAGATTAATAGAAAATATTGATTTAAAAAGTTTCTTGAGATAAGATCTATTAGTTTTGAACATTGATTTACACAAATAGGATTAAAAAGGGAGCGTTAAATTTTCCTTTTTTATTATTGGGTATTTTTTGATTGATTTTTTTCTTCAATTTGAGAGTTTGATAATTTTTTTGTTGTCTTTATAATTTTCTGCCCATTTTATTTTATTTGGATTTTCATATCCTCCTTAAATTTGATTAAACTTAATAATGGAGAAAAAAAGAACTTTATCTTATTTTTTTAGTATCTTGGGTTGATTTTGTCTTTCTTGTTTTTTTGTTTTTGATAAAAATCCCGCCATTTGGTTTCTTAATTTTTTACTGGGCATTGTATCCCCAAGTATCTTTTTATTTTTTTCAAAATTTTCAGTAAACTCAATACCTTTATTTATTAGGATGTTTGCAGATCTTTTTATTAATCTAGATTTTATTTTTCCCATGTTAGGTGGTTTGATTTAGAGTTTTTAAAGATTTTTATTCTAGTTTATTTATCTCTGAGAGGTTTTTTATAGCAATTAAAAATTCTTTTAGTTTTTTTGATGGTTCTCCCAAACTTAATACAATATATGAAAGATTCAATTCTGATGCCTTTTTGTAAGCTCCGATTAAATCAGTTTCATTTATTCTTTTCTTGTTATAAGCAATTACCAGTTGTTCTTTTTCGTTTCTTTTAACTCGTAATATTAAATTGTTTTTAGTAAAATTTTCAATATCTAATATTTCAATTGAGTTTTTTGATAAAAATTCTTTTACTTTATTGAAAAATTTTTCATTTTGTTTTTTATTGGTTTTTTTCTTTTTAACTTGTTTTTTATTTATTTCTTCTTTTGGAGTTTTATCAAAGATATTCAATTCTTTTGGTTTTTCTTTTATTTTGGGGTTTTGCAATTCTATTCTCTTAGGTTTTTCTTTTTCCTGGAATTCTTTTTCTGGGATACTAAAATATCTCCAAAAAACTTCTTCATTTTTTTTAAAAGGCATAGCAAAATCTTTAATTGATCTTAAGGCAACTCTTATTGCAGGATCTTGTTCTGTGTCTTTTAAGAATTTTTTTTCTTTTATAAGGATAAATGCATCTTTTTCTTTGCTTTTTAGATATTGTGAAAAATTTTCAAGCATTATTTCTTGCCCTAAAAGAAAATATACTGGAGAACTTCCTATTTTCATATCGCTTATTTTTATTTTTTTCTCAGAAATTAGTTCAGAAAGAAAAGCCGATGCAAAAAGTATACTTAATCCAGTTTCCTTTGCAACATGGACTGGTAAGCTTGGACCTCTATTTTTTAAAATAAAAAGTATTTTTTCTTTTATTTCTGAAGCATCTTGTGTTGGCATAATTAAGATAAATAGAAATAGATTATAAATATTGTTATGGTTTTACCCATTTAACTTCATAATAACTTATGTCTCCCTCTTCGTCGACAATTGATAAAAGTAAGTTCTTCTTTGTTGAGTGCGCGACTCTATTTTTAGCGGAAAATTCATGCCAAGTTAATCTTTTAGATTCATAATCAGTGAAGACAATCCATTTGGCGTGTTTTTTCCCTGGTCTTTCCCCTTTATCATAAACTCTGAATTCTGCCCCGAATTTTAGTGCTGTTTTTACAATATACCCTTTTTCTCTCAAATCTTTAAAGACAGGATATTTTATCTGTATTTTTCTATCAATTATTTTAAATTTATTTATTAATTCTTTTTTTGAAATTTTTTTATTTATTGAAAAGATTTCCATTTTTTCTTTTTCAACAAGAAAGAAAGCCTCTGAAAGAGAATATTGAATCTTTTCCCCTACCGGTTCACCAAAACAACTCTTTTTATGAAGAGCATGAGCTTCAGAAGTGTTGCTCGAAATAATTTCTCCAATAATATGTGCTTGAATTTTTTCCATAGGTGATTAAATAAATGAGAATATTTAAAAGTTACTGAGTGGTAGTTTGTTTATGAAATACAATTTTAAGAAAATAGAAAGTAAATGGCAGAAAAAGTGGGAGACGGAAAAGATTTTCAAGGTTAGAGAAAAAAATGGAAAAGGAAAAAAGAAATATTATGTTCTTGAGATGTATCCATATCCAAGCGCAGATTTTTTGCATATGGGGCATGTTAGAAATTATACCATTGGGGATGTTTATTCAAGATTCAAGAGGATGAATGGATTTAATGTTCTTTATCCTATGGGTTATGATTCTTTTGGATTGCCTGCTGAGACAGCTGCAAAAAAAAAGGGGATACATCCTAAAAAATATACTGAATCAGCAATTAAGAAAATAATACAATATCAAAAAGAACTAGGAAATAGTTATGATTGGAGCAGGATTATTGCAAGTCATGATCCTGATTATTATAGATGGAATCAATTTTTCTTTTTGAAATTTTTTGAGAAAGGACTCGCATACAGAAAAAAGGCTCCTGTTAATTGGTGTTCTAAGTGCAAGAGCGTTTTAGCAAATGAAGAGGCTGAAGCAGGAAAGTGTTGGAGATGTGGACAGGAGGTAACAAAGAAAGAGTTGGAGCAATGGTTTTTCAAAATTACAAAATATGCTGAGAGGCTTTTAAATGATTTAGATAAAGTGGAATGGCCTGAAAAAATAAAAATTATGCAAAGAAATTGGATAGGGAAAAGTTTTGGAACTGAAATATTTTTTGATGTAAATGGTGAGAAATGGCCAATTTTTACAACAAGACCAGATACTTTGTTTGGGGTTACTTTTATGGTTGTTTCTGCACAGCATCCACGAATTATGGAATTAGTTAAAGGAGAGCAGAAAAAAAATGTTGAGAAATTTTTAAATAAAATAAAGTCTGTTTCTAATAAGAATTCTGAAATACTCGATAAGGAGGGAGTTTTTACTGGAAGTTATGCAGAGCATCCTTTGACTAAAGAAAAGATTCCTATTTGGGTTGGAAATTTTGTTTTGGCTGATTATGGTTCTGGAATGGTTATGGCTGTTCCTGCTCACGATCAGAGAGATTTTGAGTTTGCAAAAAAATATGATTTGCCTATTAAAGAAGTTATTAAAGGGCCTGAAGAACAGGGAATAAAAAAAGGAGCTTATGAAGGATTTGGAGTTTTAATTAATTCAGGAGCTTTTGATAAGTTGAACAGTAGAGAGGCAAAAGAGCATGTTACTAATGCTTTGAAGATAAAGAAACTTGGAAAGAAGAAGATTCAATATAAGATAAGAGATTGGTTAGTTTCAAGACAGAGGTATTGGGGGACACCCATCCCAATTGTTTATTGTGATAAATGTGGGATTGTTCCTGTTTCTGAAAAGGATTTGCCTGTTAAACTTCCTGAGAAAGTTAATTTTAAATCTGAGATAAATCCTTTATTTAGCAGTAAGAGTTTTGTCAATGTAAGGTGTCCTAAATGTAATGGGAAAGCAAAAAGAGAAACTGATACTATGGGGGGTTTTGTAGATAGTAGTTGGTATTTCCTGAGATATTGCGATAATAAAAATAAAAACAAACCATTTGATAAAAGCAAGGTAAAATACTGGATGCCAGTTGACCAATATATTGGAGGGGCAGAACATGCTGTTATGCATCTCATATATGCGAGATTTTTTATAAAAGCCCTGAAGGATTTAGGTTATGTAGATTTTGATGAACCTTTTTCTAAATTGTTTAATCAAGGGATTGTTTATAAGGACGGATCTAAGATGTCTAAAAGCAAAGGAAATATTATTTTTCAAACAGATATCTCAAATAAATATGGGATTGATACTGCTAGATTATTTTTAATGTTTGTTTCATCTCCAGACAAACAGATGGAATGGAATGATGAGGGGGTTGGAGGAAGTTTTAGAATAATAAATAAATTAATTAGATTATTAGAGAAAGTTAAGAATAAAAAAAATGATAAAAGAACAGATAGTAAATTAAATTTGATGATAAAAAACGTTACAGAGAATATAGAAAATTTCAATTACCCCAAAGCAATTATTTCTTTTACAAGATTTTTGGATTATCTTGATAATTTAGATGAAATCCCAAAAAGATCATTTGAGGAATTATTAAAAATTATTTCTTTATTCTGTCCGCATATTACAGAAGAAATTTGGGAAAAAATAGGGAATAAAGGTTTTATCAGCCTAGAGAAATGGCCTATTACCGACGAGAAAAAGATCGACGAGAATTTAGAAAAACAAGAGCAGTTAATTGAAAAACTTGTTGAAGATATTAATCATATTTTGAAGATTGTTGAAAAAAAGAAAAAAGTTTTTATTTATGTTTTGCCAAATGAAAAACAAATTTATGCTGATGGTTTGGATTTGATTAAGAAAAAAACTAGTTTAAATGTTGAAATTTTTGAAGTCAATGATAAAGGTAAATATGATCCTGAAAACAAATCCAAAAAAGTAAAACCAGGAAGACCCGGGATTTATTTAGAGTAGATAGTTTTTTATAATTCTTTTAATATTTTATTTTATGGTTAAGAAAAAAGTAAAAAAGAGTTTAGAAATTAAAGAGACGCTTAATATAAAAAAATATTTAATTATCTTAATATTTATTGTGTTAATTTTTATTTTATTCATAGTGAGTGATTATTTTTTTAAAAGTCAAGTAAAAATCCCAACTTGTGGAGACGGAACTTTTTATGAACATTGTTCTTTAAAAACAGGTTATTTTTGTTCAGAAGGAATTCTTGTAGAGAAAGCTTCTATTTGTGGTTGTCCTGAAATTTTAGAAAAGCAAGGAGATTTGTGTGTTTCAAAATATCAAACTAATCCAAAGAATATAAGTTTGAAATATGTCTTGAGGGGAAAAGAAAAAGAAATGAATTATTTGGTTTATGGAGGAATTGATGATTATCTTTCCGGTCTTTCTAGATTTATTTTTTATGATACAGAAGAAAAGCCCTCTAAATCTGATTTTAAACTTAGAAATATTAATGAAAAAGAGCAAAGAGAATTACTTTTACCTTTAGTTATAAAAATACAAAATACAGCTGAGAGTAAAGAAGATCAAGTAAGAATTGTAGTGAGTATTGTCCAAAATATCCTTTATAATGAATCTGAAAAAAAGATGATAATAGGAAATAATCAAATAAATTATCCTCAATATCCTTATGAGGTTCTTTATGATCTTCAAGGTCTTTGCGATGGCAAATCTGAATTATTGGCTTTTTTATTAGAGGAAATGGGATATGGGGTGGTTTTGTTTTATTATCCTTCGGAAAATCATGATGCTGTAGGAATAAAATGCCCTTTTGAATATAGTTTGAATAATAGTGGTTACTGTTTTATTGAAACTACTGGATCTTCTATAATTACAGATGATCAAGGATATTATATAGGGTGGGGGAAATTATCTTCAGACCCTGAAATAACCTTTATTTCTGAAGGAAATTCTTTAAGTGATGATTTATACGAGTATGAAGATGCTAAAGACTTGATTAAGATAAACGAAATTATAGAAAAAACAGGAGAAATTAGTTGGATTAAACATTTTAAATTAGAGAAGCTTAAGAAAAAATATGGATTATTTTTTAGTGCTAAATAGGGAATAAAAAAGTTTATTAACTTCTATTGTTAATGAGTAGTAAGCTTTATGGCTCAATTATATAGAGAAGTTATTGAGGATTTATGTGAAGATTGTAAGGGCAAGGTTTGTTTATTTAAGGATGTTCTATCTCGTTATCCTTTGCCTGATAAATATTCTGAACAATATAAATCTCTTAAAAAATTTAAAACTGATGAAGTTTCTCAGGAGCGTAGAGAGATTATTGAGGATATTTCTTCTGATGATTGTAAAGGAAAATATTGTTTACTAAAAGAGATTATACTCCGTGGTCCTTTGGGCCATAGACGTTTAAATCAACTTAACTGTATTGAGAAGTTTGGCCAAGAAGAAAAGAAAAATATGCAGGAAGCAGCTCTTTTATGGATAGATAAATATGCTGGAAAATTTGCTGAAGTTTATGAAAAAGGAATGAGTAATGGGGATCTTTATAATAAAGTTATGGGGAGATAATTATTCTAAAATACCTTTGATTCTTCTAACTCCAGCACTTGAAGATTCTTCTTTTTTAATTTTGAAATGTCCTAGTTCACAAGTGTTTTTTATATGAGGGCCTGCACAAATTTCTTTTGAAAAATTTTCTATTGTATAAACAGAGACTTTGTTGCCATATTTTGCATCAAAAACCCCTAAAGCTCCTTTTTTCTTTGCTTGTTCAGGAGACATTTCCTCCCTTGTAATTTCACAAGAATTTTGTATCTGGGCATTAACTAAATCTTCAACTTTTTTCAATTCTTCTTTTGTAAGTTTTCTAGGAAAAGAAAAATCTAATCTTAATCTTTCTGAAGTTATATTGCTTCCTTTTTGAAGTATGTTTTTGTCTTTTAAGATGGTTCTTAATGCTGCTAAAAGTAAATGGGTTGTTGTGTGAAGTTTTGTAGTTGCTTCTGAATTGTCTGCTAATCCTGATTTAAATTTTCCTGCTGATGCTGTTCTTGAAAGTTCTTGATGTTTTATTAATTCTTTTTCAAAATCCTTTTCAAATTGTTCTTTTGGAATTTTTATTCCTATGGATCTAAGAGTTTCTCTAATTAATTCTTTTGGTAAACCCCAACTTTGAAACATCTCAAAAATCTCTTTTGAGGAGACCAATGAGGATTCCTTGTATTTCTTTATAGCTTTTTTAACACCCTTTTCAAATGTAATATTAAATCTTTCTTCTTCTCCTCCTAATTCTTGCAAAATATTTTTTTTGTTTTTTTGGAGGTTTTTATAATCATCGTAGATTTTGAAGATTGGTTCTGCAACTTTTGAAGTAAAATTTTTTATCCCTAAATCTCTCCCATAAAATACTGCTCTTCTTATTAGTTTTCTTAAGACATATCCTTGTTCTGTATTGCTTGGAGTAATTCCATCACTAATTATAAAAACAGAAGCTTTCATATGGTCTGCGATGATTCTCATTGTTTTTTTATTTTCTTCATATTTTTTTCCAGAAATTTTTTCAATTTTTTCAATTATTGGTTTAAAACAATCTGTTAAATAATTATCTTCTAATTTGTTTAATGCTGCTATTGTTCTTTCAACACCCATCCCAGTATCAATATTTTTCTGGCTTGCTTCATTATAGTTTCCTTTTTCATCTCTGTTGTATTGCATTAAAACATCATTCCAAATCTCAACCCATTTTTTATCTTTGGGATTAAATTTTTTCGGAATAGGTTTAGATGATAACCAATAAAACATTTCTGTATCTGGTCCACAGGGCCCTGTTTTTCCTGCAGGTCCCCACCAATTGTCTGATTTTGGTAAGAAAACAATTCTTGATTTTGGGATTCCTAAAGATTCCCATATTTTAACAGATTCTTTGTCTGGTGGAGCATCTTTATCTCCTTTAAATACACTTACTGCAAGTTTTTCTATAGGAATTTCAAGAATTTTATTCATAAATTCAAATGAATATTCAATTGCTTCTTTTTTAAAATAATCTCCTAAACTCCAGTTTCCCAACATCTCAAAAAAAGTATGGTGGTATGCATCTCCTACTTCTTCTATATCTCCTGTTCTTATACATCTTTGGTTGTTTGTAAGTCTTTTTCCTAAAGGGTGTTTTTGTCCTAACAAGTATGGAACAAGAGGATGCATTCCTGCAGTTGTAAATAAAACTGTTGGATCATTTTCAGGAATAAGAGAGACATTTGGAATCTCTTTATGATTTTTACTCTTGAAAAATTCAATGTACTTTTTTATTAGTTTTTTTCTGTTAATCATAGTTTGCAATAAGAAAGAGAGTTTTAAAAATTATTTGATT
>Ga0180007_10004200_pt1 | contig 15416 bp, 16 predicted proteins | sample MM_PC_MetaG_FD_121122 | JGI IMG/M metagenome (GOLD analysis project Ga0180007, IMG submission 121122) | Groundwater microbial communities from the Aspo Hard Rock Laboratory (HRL) deep subsurface site, Sweden - MM_PC_MetaG | ecosystem: Environmental > Aquatic > Deep subsurface > Groundwater... | reverse complement strand
GACGTCGCTGCGTCAGACTTTCGTCCATTGCGCAATATTCCTAACTGCTGCCACCCGTAGGTGTATGGGCCGTGTCTCAGTCCCATTGTGCCGGACCCTCCGCTAAGAGCCGGTAGCCGTCATCGCCTTGGTGAGCCATTACCTCACCAACAAGCTGGTAGCGAGTACGCCGCTCTCTAAGCGATAAATCTTTACCTCGCATTCCATGCGAGAAAATCCTAAATTCTAATATCGAAATCCTAAATAAATTTAAAATCTAAATATTCAAAATCCAAAACAAAAAAGTTTTGAGTTTAGATATTAGTGCTTTGAATTTCCTTGTATGAAATACGAGGACTATGGAGTATTATCCACGATTTCTCGAGGCTATGCTCCACTTAGAGGTACGTTCGTACTTATTACTCACCCGTTCGCCACTGTCATCGTATTCTACACAAGAAAATTATTATGTAATTTCCTTATGTAAAATACGAATCTCGTTCGACTTGCATGTCTTAGGCACGTCGCCAGCGTTCACCCTGAGCCACGATCAAACTCTTAGTATCAACCCTTGACAGGTTTTAATCTGCAAGGGGTTCAGTTTTAAATAAACTGAAAAAAGTTTTGAAAAAATATCCTAATAGATTTTGTAAACAAAATCATCAGGATTTCATCCTCTGATACTAACAATCATGACTAATGAAAACGCACATTGATTGATGTTAAGGTACTTTTAACTTAGTTGCTTTAGACAAATTAAAAACTCCTCGGATTTGGAAATCTTTTGGAGGTTTTTTGCAATTAGGCAACAGTAAGTTAAGTGTGGAGGTATTATATTATAAATAAAATGCTTTTGCACTAGGCAAAAGTTTTTGGACTCGAGGACTGGAGGTAGTGATAAAGACCTGATGATTTTTGCAAAGACTTACAACCAGATGGCGATGGTCTTGGTCTAATTCTGAAAAAATGTCATCGAGAAGAAGGATAGGTGTTTGGTTGTAATTGCTTTCAATATAATTAACTTGGGCGAGTTTTAAGGCTAAAACGGCTAATCTTTGCTGTCCACCACTCCCCCAATTGGCTAAATTTTTGTCTTCTGAAGGAAAAGAAATATTATCAAACTGATAATCATCACGATGCGGACCAAATCCAGTGTTTTTGTTTTTAATATCAAAATTAAGATTGGAATCTAATTTTTCCTTACTGATAATTGAAGTTAAATATTGAAGTGATATTTGCTGTATTTGTATGTTTTTGTTTTGTTTGAAAAAACTATTGGCAGATTCAAAAAATTTTTTACGATATTGATATAAAATGTTGCCATTTTTTATTAAAGATTGATCCCAAAAAAATAATTCGTTTACAGATGCTTGTTTTTGAAAAATTAAATCTAACAACTCGTTTCTGTGTTTGATGGATTTATTATATTGAGACAAGGCGGAAGCATAGGACCACTCTAGACGAGAGAGAAAAGAGTCTATAAAATCACGACGACGAGATGGAGAACCAGAAACTAAACGAATATCGCCAGGGTGAAAGAGAACGGCTTTAAGATGGCTCAAAAAAAATTTTCTGGTTTTTTGAACTTTTTGAACCAAAAAACGACGCGATACGGAAATTCTATTAGCATCTTGTTTTATTAATTGGACTTCCAGGTCATTGTTTTCATTATTTTTATTTAATTTTCCTTGGATTGAAGCGAAGTTTTTTTGCCAAGAAATCATCTGAGCCAATCTTGAAGCCCGAAATGAATTTGCCCCCGAAAGAAGAAATATGGCTTCTAAAATATTAGTTTTCCCCGAACCGTTGGGGCCAAATATTAGGTTGACATTGGAAAGAAAATCAACAGACTTTGATGAGTAGGAACGGAAATTTTGTAAATTTAGGGAATTTAGAAACACAAAAGTATTGTAACAAAGGTATTATTTTTGGAGGAAGCCGAATATGGTTTGAGAGAAAATATCTGACTTACAGACAGACAAGCGATGGTTGCTGTTTTTTATCAAAAATAACTTGGAATTTGAAATGTGTTTTTTTAGGTACATAGTATCTTTTACAAGTTCCGGATAATCATCTTTGCCTGTAATTATTAATGTTTTGGCTTTAATTTTGGAAACATGAGGACGCAAATCCCTGTTTACTATTTCTTTAAGAATATCTAGAACCGCCTTATTTTTGCTTTTGACAGCTTCCTCAAAAATGTATTTAATAAAATTTCTGTCGATACCCTGATAATGATCCCGAAGAAGGAAATAGACATAAGTAAGTTTGTTTTTTTTGATTTTGTTTAAAAAATTATTGGTCAAGGATGGAAATTTTTTGCTGATGAAACTAACTATTTCACTTTTGTTTTTGTGAAATGGATAAAGATAAAGAGGCGGGGCGTTTAAAATTAACTTGTTTACTTTTTTGGGGTAGCGATAGGCAAATTCCAAAGCTATTGCACCACCAAGAGAAGAGCCACAAAGGTGGGTTTTTTCGATGTTTTTTGCTTTTAAGAATTTTTTTATAAAAACGACAAATGATTTGTAAGTGTATTTTTTTTTGAAACCCTGAGAACGGCCAAAACCCGGTAAATCCGGAGCAAGAATATTAAATTTTCTTGAAAGCTTATGAATAACAGGGATAAACATATCGGAGGAGGAAGGCCAAGCGTGGATAAACAAAAGATGAGGTAAGTTTTGGTCACCTGCTTCGATATAAGCGATACGAGATTTACCTATTTGACAATATTTTTTTGGGATTATGGCAGGAGACATAGTGGAGTTAATTATACAGAAAAAAAGAGAAAAATGACTTTTGTCCAGCGGGTAGGAGTCGAACCTACCTAGGATGGTTTTACAGACCATTGCATAACCGCTTTGCTACCGCTGGATTGGGAAAAATTATAACAGAAAAAGGATGAAGAAGACAGGGTTTTTGTTTATAAAACTTTGATACCTGGTTGTTTTTTGTTTTTTATGAAGTCATTGTCGAAGGTGGCAATGGTTTTTATTTTGTGTTGTTTCATTAAAAAGAGATGAACCGAATCTATTGGTCTTAGATTATATTTTTGCCACAGATTTAAGTATTTTAGCGATGTTTTTTTGTCATCTTTATAAGAGATAAGTATGCTTTTGTTTGTGTTTATTAACTTATCTTTTACGATTTTTATAATTTTACTTTTACTTAGCTTATATTTTTTTAAAACATGAATTGCTTCATCTAGGGTGAATAAGGAAAAATAAATTTTTATAGATTGGCTTTTGTTAATTTTCTTCCAAGCTTTCTGATAAAAAATGTGTTCTTTTATTTGAAGAGCGACAAAAAAACTAGCGTCAAGATAAATTTTATCGATCATAGCGCGCCTCATGTTTCCATTTTAGAACTTGTTTCATACTAAAATTTGGAATTGAAAGAGTTGGCTTGCTGTTTGCTTGTGCAAAGCTTTTGAGTTTTGGTTTCTTTTTGCGAACTTTTTTTATTTTGATATTGAAACCCAATAACTTATCACTGTATTTTTTGGCTTTACTAAAAACAAGATCGTCTCCGATTGATAATTTACTAGCCCTAACCAAATCTATGGGGATGGTAGCCATAAAAGAATTGCCTATTTTTTGTAATTTTACTGTTTGTGTGTGCATGTTTTGATTATAAAAATTATTTTATGTTTAGTCAAGTTGTTTAAACATGAAGTTTATACTTGCAAGAGGCTATAATAAATTTATGACCAAAACTATTCGTATCATTTCTTGGAATGTGAACGGGATACGAGCGGCAGTGAGAAAGGGATTGTGGGAATTTGCAAAAAAGGATAAAGCTGATATATATTGTTTTCAAGAAACTAGGGCTAAGGCAGAGCAAGCCGAAGGATCGCCTAATGATTATTTTTCATATTGGAATGAGGCTGAAAAAGCCGGATATTCAGGAGTAGCTACTTTCACTAAATTAGAACCAAGAATGATTATCAATGACCCTGAAAATAGTGATTTTTATGATAAAGAAGGTAGAATGGTGGTAACGAAATTTGATAATTTTACGCTACTTAATGTTTACTTCCCCAACGGAAAACGAGATAAGGGTAGATTGAAGTATAAATTGGATTTTTATGAACATTTTTTGAAATATATTAACGAATTGCGGAAAAATGGAGAAAAGATAATTTTTTGCGGGGATGTAAACACAGCACACAAAGAGATTGATCTGGCTAGACCAAAAGATAATGTAAATACTTCCGGTTTTTTGGAAATAGAAAGAAAATGGATTGATAAAGTAATTAAAAATGGATACTTGGATAGTTTTAGATTGTTTTGTAAAGAAGCAGGGCAATATTCGTGGTGGAGTCAAAGAAGTGGGGCTAGGGGGAGAAATGTGGGCTGGCGGATAGATTATTTTTTTATTGATAAAAGTTTAAAAAATAAGATTAAAAAGGCTTTTATAATGCCGGAAGTATTAGGATCGGATCATTGTCCGGTAGGGATTGAAATTAGGGCTTGATGAGAAAGTGGTGGTTGCCGTGAGTTTTTAGCCATTTATTGTTGATTTTGCAGTTGGGATCCAGAAGGGAGAGAGCGTGCCAGTAATTTTTGGAATGATTTTTTATTTTTAGATGAACCAGTTCATGAAGAACAATGTGGCGGAATTTGTCGGACGGAAAAAAAATTATTTGCCAATTGAAGGAAAGACTGCCCTTGGCTGAACAGGATCCAAAACGAGTTTTTTGATTACGAACGCTGATTTTGGTGGGACGAAGGAGTGAGCTTTTACAGTTCCGACGGGATCCCTCGACTACGCTCGGGATGACAGGTTTTTTCCGACGCCTGCCCGCAGTTGCTACAACGTTGCAGGCGGGGGATTCTTTGACGGCGGACAGGTTGCCATGTCTGCGGGCGACCGCAAGGGTCGCCCCTACAAAAGAATTGGGAATGACAGCATTAATTTCTTTTTTGATTAAATCTAGAGCCAGAGGGCGGAGATTTTTTTCAAAAAGTTTTTTGAGATGGTGTTGATAAAGCGTATTGGCAGTTACCTGAATGACGCTGGTATTGTGATTAATACTAAAACTATTTTTGGGGGATTTAGTGATATTTATTTTATATTTTTTGCCTAAAATACCTAGATTTTTGAGTTGCGAGAGTTTAGGGCAGCTAAAGATTTTTTTTGAGTTTTTTAATATCCAGGTAGAATTTTTTATAATAAATCTATTTATGACAAAATTGGGGGTGAGGTATGGGCAAGAAATATAGAAAGAATTTTTGCCCTTAATATGGAGGTGAATGGAATGAATCGACTTGCGCTTGATTTGATAAGTGAAAGGTTTGTTATTTATGTTTATTTGCTTCATGGATGACTTATTGTATAAGATAATAGTGGATATGATTTATTTAGGAGCGGATCACAGAGGATACAAACTAAAAGAAGTGATTAAGGAATGGTTAGAAGAATGGGAGGTGGAGTATAGGGATTTGGGAAATGATAAATACGACAAAGGTGATGATTATGTGGGTTTTGCCCTAAAGGTGGCTGGAAAAGTAGTGATAGAAAAAGGTATTGGTATTTTGTTGTGCGGATCGGGGGTTGGAGTAAGCATCGTAGCAAATAAAGTAAAAGGGGTAAGGGCGGCATTGTGTACTACTGAAAAACAAGCAAGAAAATCGCGTGAAGATGAGGATGCTAATGTGTTGTGCCTGTCGGCGTATTCGGTAGACGAAAAAATGAATAAAAAAATTGTTAAAATGTTTTTAAACACTGTTTTTTCCAGCAGTGAACGACACATAAGAAGAATTGGAAAAATAAAAAAATATGAACTTGAGAGGAGTTGAAAAAATTGACCGAGATTTGAACGTTATTTTGAGAATTGATAGTGACTTGCCAATAGAAGAAGGAAAAATTCTTGATAATAGTAGATTGGTCAAATCGGTTTCTACCATAAATTTATTGTTGAGCAAAAATTGTAAATTGATCATATTGGGATATAGAGATCGCCCCCAAGGGATGGATTTAAACTTATCCCTGAGACCGGTTTACGCTGAGCTAATGTCCTTGTTAAGGAATGGAAACGAAGAATTTGATATAAGTAGCGTGTTTGTTGATGATGTAACAGACAGTGAAAAAATTAAAGATGCTTTGAGAAATAATCAAATTGTTTTTTTGGAAAATTTGAGATTTTGGCCCGGAGAAGATAACTGTGATCCTGAATTCTTATCCAGCCTAAGTTTTATCTGTCAGGCCTTTGTCAATGATTCAATAGCAACCGCACATCGGAAAACTGCTTCGGTAATGCTTCACAAGAGTATGGACACCTATTATGGTTTGAGTTTTATTGAAGAAATCGAAAAAATGAGGACGCTTTTGGATAATCCTTCAAAGCCGGTATTGATTATATTGGGGGGAAGTAAAAAAGATAAATTAAATTATTTGGAAAAATTGACTGATATTGCCGATAATGTATTGATAGGAGGAAAATTACCTAATTTTATTGATGAAATGTTTACAGAAGAAATTGCCGGCAAGATGGATAAAATAATGATAGGCAAACTAGATATTAGCGGAATGGATATTAGCGATGAAACGATTGAAAAATTCAAAGAAATGATTGGTACGGCTGGAACAATAATATGGGTGGGAGCAATAGGAAAATTTGAAAACGAAGAAAACAGGAAGGGAACAAAAGAAATTGCCGAGGCAATGGCAAAGAGTTCTGCTTATAAAGTAATCGGCGGAGGAGACACGGAATCTTCCCTTTCCTTGCTAGAACTAGTGGAAAATATGGATTTTGTTTGTTCGGGAGGCGGGGTACTTTTGGAGTTTTTGACAAAAAGAACATTACCAGCATGGGAATAAGTAATGGTCTATTATTAATTTATGAATAAGAAAAAATTAAGAATCGGAATAAATGGATTTGGGAGAATTGGGTCGGTAGTTTTGAGATCGGTGTTAATGGAAAAATATGACGTTGAGGTTGTGGCGATAAACACCAGCGGAAAAATGGATATTAACGGAATCGCCCACCTGTTTAAGTATGACTCAGTATACGGCCGTATCCCCTATTCTGTTGGGGCCAAGGAGGCCGGTGGAGCTGGAGAAATTGGAAGGATGATGGTTGGGGAGATGGAGTATCCAGTTTTGGCTGAAAGAGAGCCAAAAAATATTGCCTGGAAAAGGTACGGAGTTGACGTGGTATTGGAATGTACCGGTGTGTTTAGAGACGCAAAAGCACTGGATCATGTTAAGGCTGGAGCCAAAAAAGTAGTGTTGAGCGCACCAGCCAAAGATGCAAAAATACCACTGTTTGTGTTGGGGGTTAACGAGAATAATTACAAAGGGGAAAAATTAATTTCTAATGGTTCTTGTACCACTAATTGTGTAGCCCCGATTGTGAAATTAATAGATGAAAAAATTGGTTTTCAGGAAGGAGTATTGACAACAATCCACGCTTACACCGCCGACCAAAACATAGTAGATGGAAGTCATTCTGATTTAAGAAGAGCCAGAGCCGGAGCAGTTAATATAGTACCGACTACTACAGGTGCGGCTAAATCAGTTATTGGTGTTTATCCAGAAGCTTCTGGGCGATTTGCCGGAACTGCCATTAGAGTGCCGGTGATATGTGGCAGTTACTCCGATTTGACCTTTAAATTAGTACGAAAAAGTACTATTGAGGAGGTAAACCAGATTTTTGAAGAAGCGGCTGTATCAAGTGAATTGGTGGGAAAGTTGCGGGTTTCTTATGAATCTTTGGTTTCCAGTGATATTATTGGTAACTCTGCTTCCTGCATTATCGATAGCCGGATGACAAAAGTTGTTAGCGACGATATGGTTTCAATTGGAGCTTGGTACGACAATGAATATGGATATGCCTGTAGACTGATCGAAATGGCAATGTATATAGGTAATAATAGCCAATAAGCAAGATTAATTTTCAAAATTCAATTTTCAATAAACATAACCAATATGGCAAATTATAAACAAATTGAAAAATAAGATTTGTAAATAAAAAGAAAGTTGAAAAAATGAAAAATGGAAAAACAGGGAAAGTAAAATATGTACCCATTGAGGTTGTAAGAGAAAAAGCAGGGATATTATTGGCAGAAAAATATGGTTTAAAAAAAATACAGATAATACCAACGATACTTGAAAAGAGCTTTGAAAAGGCAGAAGAAAGATTAGAGACAGTCAAGGATTTGACTAGCTGGATTCAGATTGATGTGATTGACGGAAAGTTTGTTTATGGTAAAAGCTTTGAATTGGAACTGGTAAAAAGAATGGATGTAGATATCAAGGAAAATTTACTGGATATCCATTTGCTTGTTAATCAGCCCGCCAGGTGGATTAACAAATGCAAATTTGTAAATGCATCGCGCATTATCGGACAGGTGGAAATGATGAGTGACAGAGAAGAGTTTGTAAAAATGGTTAAGGATGGAGAAATGGAAGCTGGCTTGGCTTATGATATTGATACCAAAATTGACAGAGACATACCAACAGAAACTGATGTGGTTTTGTTAATGGGAAGAAAGGCAGGATTCGGAGAATATGAGTTTAATGAAAAAGTTTTGGGGAAGATAAAGTTATTGAAACAAATTCGGGATGACGAAAAAATAAGATTTAAAATTGCTGTTGATGGCGGAGTGAATACTGATAATATAAAATTACTAGAGGAAGCCGGAGTGGATATTGTTTATAGTGGAAAATATTTTGAAGAATTAATAAAATGATTGGGAAAACGACAAAAAAAATAAAAAGGGTGGCTTTTTTTGGAGATGCAGAGGCCGGAAAAAAAAGCAGGCATTTTAAAGATGCCTTTGAGGTAGCACTATTATTGGCAGAAAATGGTTACATAATTGTTAATGGTGGCGGGCCCGGAGTGATGCTGGCTAGCACACTAGGGGCTAAAAGCGCGGGAGGTAAAGTAGAAACAGTGATTTGGGAAAAAAAGAAAACAACAACAGAGTTTGAGGGAGAATTGATAGACAACACTTCCCTATCGGATAAAAAATACGTAGAAAAAAGCTATGAGGACAGAGTAGAAAAATTGATTGATATTGCAGATGCTTATGTGATTTTTAAAGGTGGAACCGGCACTATTTCTGAGCTGGGAATGGTGTGGGGGCTAGCCAAATTGAATTATGGTTACCACGAACCGATAGTTTTTTATGGAAATTTCTGGAGAGAAATAATTAATAGTGTTGTCAAAAAACTGGTGATTACCAGCAAAGAAAAGATGGTTTACGAAATTGCCGATAGTCCAGAAAAAGTATTGGATGTATTGACGAAGGTTTAACAAAGAATGGATTGTATATAATTAAGGAAATGATTAAGAGAATATTGGTATTGATTTTGTTTGCCGTAATGATGGGAGGATGCAATTTAAAACCGCAAAAGGCAGCGATTGAGATAGTAACTTATCCTAGTGTAAGGGTTTTTATTGATAACAGGGAAGCCGGTATGACTCCCTATAAAAACAACTCACTAAAACCCGGAGAAATATCTCTTAAACTGGTTCCCGAAGACGAGAAACTCAAAGAATGGTCAAGAAAGGTAAGCTTGCACAATCTTAGTACAACAGTGGTCGACTGGGAATTCGGTGAAAAAGAAGATGAGTCTTCCGGTTACGTTTTGTTTATGGAAGAAGCGGGAAATAAAGAGGAATCTTCGTTGATTGTAAATGTAGATCCGGCCGATTCTGCTATTAAGATTGACGGAGAAGTAAAGGGGTTTTCTCCGACACAAATACAAAGAATAGAAAGCGGAGATAAACAAATTGATTTATCTTTTCCTGCCTATAAAAACAAAAGTTTATTTGTTAAATTTACCGACGGTTTTCAATTAGTAGTAGATGCAAAATTGGCTAAAAGTGAAATTACCGATGACATAGAACTAGAAATTGAAAAAGAATTAGTGATGGAAAAAACAACTGAATCAACAGAATCCGCCAGACCTTATGTAAAAATAAAAGAAACTGAAACAGGCTGGTTACGAGTCAGAAAAGGAGCCGGAAGTGATTTTGAAGAAATTAAAAAAGCTAATCCGGGTGAAGAATACAAACTAGTAAGTGAAGAAGCCGGTTGGTGTGAAATTAAACTTGATGACGATGAGACCGGTTGGGTTTCGGAGATGTATGTTGATAAATTTGAGTGAGAAAAAAGAAAAATATCAATGACAATCCGATGAAAACATAGAATTTTTGACGGCTATTAAGAAAAAGGGTAATAGACCCCAAGAGTAAAGAAAAAAACCAATAGGTTATGGCTATTTTTTTGCGAGACCAACCGAGTTTGAGCAATTGATGATGAAGATGCTGACCGTCTGACAAGAGTAGAGATTTTTTGTTTAAGATTCTTCTGATAATGGTAAAGACTGCGTCTAAGATGGGTACTCCCAAAAGAAAGATAACGGTGGCAAGCTTGGCTCCGGAAAGGATGGCTAGAATAGCTAAAAAAAAGCCGGCAAGACTTTTTCCACTATAGCCCGGTTGAATTTTTTGAGGAAAAAAATTAAAGGGTAGAAAACCAAGATAGGCACCGGTTATGGCACCGGCTAAAATAATAACAGGCCACTGGGTAATATCTGCCGAATGTTTTAGGGCTAAGACGCTTATAAAAATGGCAGAAATAGACACAAAACCGGGAAGTTGCCCCTCTATTCCGGCCGACCAGCCAACTATGTTCATACAAGAAACAATCCAAACAAGAGCTAGAAGATCCGAAAATATCCAAATTGAATGAGATCCGAAAAAAGTAAAGTTTATTTGAAAATGTGACAAGTCAATTATTCCACCAAAAGGATTAGATAAAAAACTAATACCAATACCCGAAAAAATAACGATTAAGGCTGTAATAATGTTAGTGAGGAGACGAAAACGAGGGCTAATGTCTTTTATATCATCCCAAAGACCAATAACTAGGGCGAAAAAAGCAGCCAAGAGAATACCAACAAGATGTTTGTCTATGGTGAGAAAAAAAAGTGTCGTTAGTGCAACGGCAATAAAAATCGGGATACCTCCACCGCGAGGAATTGGAACAAGAGAAGTTACGTTATGTGTTTTTTTTTGTTTGGCAACAATATCTTCGACCCAGGCTTTTTTGATAAAAAAATTTTTTACCAAGGGAGTAATGATAAAACTTATAAAAAAGGAAACTATAATTGAGAGTAAAAAATTTAAAAGCATTTTTGTAATATCAAGAAATAAGAAGAATAATTTTTGACAAGGTAGTTAAAGCAAACAATGAAAAAAGAAGAGAAGAAATATTTAGCAAATATGAAAGCAATACGGAACCAGAATCAAAAACTGTAGCCAAAAAACTATTTAGCAAAAGAACAAGGAAAGAAAAAACAGGCAGAAGAAAAAGATAAGAAGCAGAAGTTAACTGAGCTGAACCCCAAGGAAGACTATAAAAAAAGGGAACTTGCGGAGGAAGACTGTTAAACCGATAAATCAACAAAATAAATTGTACTAGTATTAGTAAAATGTTCCATCTTAAAATTTGACGGTTGCTTTTTTTTTGCCAATAGGCACCAAAGCGTGAGATAGAGCTTATTATTATCTGTCTTGATAGAGGCACTGAAAGTTATCTTAACCTAAAAACTAGATTATTTCCAAAAATTTGATTTAGATAATAATAGTCCGACAGAACAGAGTCCAGCTGAGGGAAGGGAATTTTGTTGTTTTGACAGTAAACAATAAATTTAGGCAAACTGATTTTTATTTTTCGTATTGTTTCATCAAAACCATTAAAATCAGCTACGTGGTATGCAACGGTATATCTACCAACCGGAGATTTTTGCGACATAACATAAATGGAAGGCTCTGTTCCCCAAACAAAAATTTTGTCGTTTTTACTGGTATTTTTTTTGATGTATTGAGCTGTCTGGAAATTATTGGTGACATAATCACCCCAAAAGTTCCAATATTCTTGTTTGTTTTTGGTCTTTAAGACATATTGAATAAAATTTTTGTAATATGGCCAGTTTTGATAATTCCAAAACTTGTATTGGTGAATACCAAGGGCCATAAGTGAAAATAAAAAGACAATTATCAACCTGTCAGTTATCTTGCTTTTTGCCGACAATAAGAAGAAAAATAGAAGACAAAAGGGTGGCAAAACTTCTATAAGATAGTGAGGATAAGGCCGGCCAGACAGAAAAGAACCAAAAAGAGCGCCAAGAAACCACAATGATATTGGAAGGAATTTTTGGTTAAGTCTTTTTTTGAAACTAAAAAGAAGAACAATAGAAACGATAAAAATAACTAACCTTTGAAAGAGCCCAGATTGATAAATCGGCCTAGAGACACCCCCCTCCCAAGAAGATAAATAACCAACGTTTTGCATCAAAGCGGCTTTTACATAAGGCTCACCTGCCCCAAGGAGATAGTAATAAACAATACTCAAAACTATGGGAAATGCGAATGCTAAAAGCATGAAAATTATTTTTGGTGAAAAAAGAGTTTGTATCGAGGTTTTTATGTTTTTTGGTTTAAAAACTAGAAAAAAAAGAAAGATGGCAAAAAAATCAAAAATAATTGGAATTTTTAAAAGAAAAGCAATGGCAAAAAGAAGACCAGCCAAGGCAAAGTTTTTTTGTTTGGTAAAAATGAGAAAGACCGCTATAGTAGCTGGCATGATCATAAAAATTTCACCATTGGCTATGTTACCCTCCATCATCGGAATGGTTGAAAGAACGGTAAAAAATAAAGTAGAAAAATTATAAAAGAAAGATGAACTGAATAATTTTTTGGCCAAAAGCCAAAAGAAATAAATGTTAACTGAATGCCAAAGAAAGAGAATAAACCTAAAAGCCGAGACAGATCCAGCCATGGCGGCGATGACATATAAAAGCGGGGGTTTGTTGTCGTGAATATCGCGGTAAAAGACTTGTCCTTTTCTTAAGCTTTGCCCTAGGCTTAAATATATGTCCTCATCAGCATAGCGATTGGGTTCAAAAAATGAAGGGATTCTTAAGATGAGATTTAAAAGCAAAATACAAAGTAAGAATTTGTTTTTGCAAAAAAATTTAAAAATAAAATTATTTTTTATCATTTTTTCCTTTCCCACCAAGAAAATGATAAGGAACCAAATTGTTGCCGGTCTGTCTTAATATACGACTCAAGATTTATTGTTTCTATCGGCTCACTAGTCATGACACCAATTCTTTCGGAGTCGGGCAATTCTTCAATTTGATCAAAGCTTTCCATAAGGGCAGTACCGGTATAAAAAGGCAGAGGGCCATCGGGAGTATAGATTGGGGCATAAACACCATAATATTTGCTTTCGAAAAGGTGATGTGCCTTACCGCTCCAGTTAATAAGAGTATCTCCCTGCTGGCGAGTTTGCTTGACGTAAGACGCAAGTTGTTTAAACGGTCTTTTATCGGGATTAGTAAAAAACCAAAAATTAAGCCTAAGGAGAAAGAAAATAAAAACTAAAAAAAAGGGAAAAGAAAAAGTTTTTCTTCTGTTGCTGACCAAGATTAAAACAAAAACCGGAATTAAATTAATCATGTAACGGTCGTAAAAAATCGACTGAGCAACATGACTGATTATGTAAACAATAAAAATCGGAAGAAATAAGGAAAGGAGCAGAAAATTAGTTTTTGAATCTTTTAGTTTCCACTTTCTTAGCAAGAGTATAAAAACAGCTATTATTACTAAATATTTTTGATAGACGTGCTTGTTTAAACCTTTAATAAATTTCAAGATGAGCTCAATTAAATCTTTTGGTACGGGCTTGCCCAACCAAAAACCCTTATCGGTTACCATCTTTGTTTGTTTATACATAGCCGGAATCCAAGGAAGATAAAGGAATCCTATAAATACAAAAGGCTTGATTTTTTTCCAAAAGTTCTGTTTTTGGGGTTTTTTGATAAATTCCAGAATTGTCCAGAGAAAATGTATAAAAATGATAAACAAGGAAAAATGATGACAATAAAGCGACACGGTGGCCGAAATAACATAAGCAGGCCATTTTTTGGCTACAAAAAAATAGGTAGCCATTGTAGACATTAAGGCTAAAATTGCATACATTCTAGCCTCAAAGGCATATTGAAAAAGAAAGGGATTAAGTAAAACCAACAAAAAAGCTAAAAAGGTTGTTTTTTTATTTTTCCAAAGTTGATGAGCAATCAGAGCAGTAAAAACAGCGGTAAGAAACCAAAAAAAGAGACTTGAGGTTCTTAGGCCGATTTCGCTCATGCCAAAAATTCGTGTCCAAAAATGAGTGAAAAGGTAATAAAAAGGAGGAGAAGTATCGTGAGAAACAAATTTGATAATATTGAGTGGAGTTTTGTTGATTAAGGTGGCGGCCCAAGCTTCATCTCCCCATAGACTAACATTTAGTTGGTTCACAAATTTATTATAGATTATTTTTGTGTCGGATTGTAGATTTATTAGCTTTTCTTGGTGGTTTGATATTCAAGACGTTTGTTGAAAAAAAGACGGGTATGGGAATGAAGTCCGGGAAGAACTGACATGGTTAGGGTGGCAATTGGCATCAACGGCCATTGAATCAAATTTTTGAACCAATCAGTAAAAGTTTTTTTTGTATCCCTTGGTCTTAATTTCCAATCCAAAATTATAAGGACGAGAAGCGGTAATAAACAAATAGTTAGGATTATATTGGCTATTTTGGGTAAGTTGTAACCAAAAGAGGTTTGGAAAAACCTGGGATTTAAAATAGAAGGGAGACTGGTTCCCAGAGTCAAAATAAACCAATTACTGGACCAAATCAGATGGGTTTTTATAAGTTTGTAAATTCTTAAAATACGAGTGAGTAAAGGAATTTCTTTGTGAATGCGAGCTTGTTCGATGGCATAAGCAATATCTGTAGCTCCCCAAGCATGACGAAGACATTGATTGTAACGATTTTTTAGAGCATTGAAATAATTTGTTCCGCTGGGAGCGTCAACTATGGTTGGAAGAAAAATTGGGTCCACCGAACTTCTGCCTCCAGTGCCAAAAAATGACTGTAAAAAAATATGCCAATCTTCCGGAATAACATCTAAATCCCAATAACCGACCAGATGAATTTGCCTATATGACGAGGAATAGCAAGAATAATTAAAAAACAGACCATCCGGCTCCTGAATGTTAGCAATATGAATTATGTTTCCCATGGTACCAACTATTCTTATAGGCGCTGGAACTTTGTCTATATTGTGATGCCAAAAAATTGGTGATTGCCAAAATTTGTAATATCTGTTCTCGGTTGAGGCAAAAAAATAAGTTAGGGCTGAAAAATATTTTGGGTTAAATATAGTATCGACGTCGCAAGTAGTAAGAGTGGTGCAGTTAAAATTTAAATCTTTTCTTTTGTCTATGTAATTTTTTTTGAAATATTTGGCGGCCCAAGCTTCGTTACTGTGCTTACCTATGGTTTCACCTGGTAAGCCGGGTGGATGTTCTGTAAAAACAAGATTTCCAAAAGTGTCTTTATATTTTTGTTTGAAATATTTTTTGGTTT
>Ga0180007_10004199_pt1 | contig 15417 bp, 15 predicted proteins | sample MM_PC_MetaG_FD_121122 | JGI IMG/M metagenome (GOLD analysis project Ga0180007, IMG submission 121122) | Groundwater microbial communities from the Aspo Hard Rock Laboratory (HRL) deep subsurface site, Sweden - MM_PC_MetaG | ecosystem: Environmental > Aquatic > Deep subsurface > Groundwater... | reverse complement strand
GATTTTAATCCCGGCACCGCGCCGACGATTTCAATGCAAATGGTCATTGCTTTAGCTTGTCGACAAATGAAAATGACACCTGCGGAAGCGATAACAGCTTCTACGATAAATTCAGCTTATGCCATTGGCATGGCGGATAAAGTGGGAAGCTTGGAGGTAGGGAAGCAGGCGGACATTATTATTTTGGATATTCCAAATTACCAGCAATTGCCGTATTGGTTCGGAGAAAATTTGGTTGAAACAACAATAAAAAAAGGCGAAATTATTTAGTTAAGTTATTAAAAATAAGCCCCGCTCTTGTAATGAGAGTTGGGTTTTTTTATTTTTACCATATAACCACGATCGCGTGTATGTGGTAAAATCCGCTGGCGAATTTAAAAATTTTGATGTAAAATTTTAGATATGTTTACCAGGGCTTTTGAGGAATTGTCTAAAAAAGATGTTAAGATCGCCGGTGGGAAAGGGGCGTCGCTTGGTGAATTGACGCAAGCTGGTTTTGAAGTGCCACCTGGCTTTGTAGTTTTAGATTCGAAATCAAAAAATATAGATAAAGAAATTTTGCAAGAATTTGACAGGTTGGAAGTAGAGAAAGTGGCTGTGCGATCTTCTGCAACAGCGGAGGATTCAATAACTAATTCTTGTGCCGGACAATTAGAAAGTTATCTTAATGTAACAAAAAAAGATTTGTTGAAGTCTATTCAAAAATGTCGGGATTCTCTTTATTCTCCACGCGCTTTGACTTATTGCGCCGAACGCGGTTTGACCAATAAAGATATTTTGGTAGCAGTAGTTGTTCAAAAAATGGTGGATTCTGAAAAGGCCGGAGTTTGTTTTACTGTCCATCCGGTTACACAAGACAAAAAACAGATGATAATTGAGGCGGTTGACGGGTTGGGTGAATCTTTGGCGCGGGGGATTGTGACGCCGGACAGTTATGTAATAAATAAAAAAACTTTTGGTTTGATAGATATTAATATAAATGGTCGGCAAAAACTCAACGAAACGCAAATCAAGAAACTGGCAAAAATTTGCATAGACATCGAAAAACATTATAAAAAACCGCAAGACATAGAGTGGGCTTTGGAAAAAGGAAAATTTTATATTGTCCAATCAAGGCCGATTACCACATCATGGGGAAGGGGACTGGATTATTTATTAAAAGATTATTGGAATGATTTAGACCAAATTATTGAAGATAATTATTCTGAAAAACACAATGCGAAATTAATAAACTTTTTATTTCCAAAAGTTTTGTCTAAGCTTAAAAAATCTATTATTGAAATGAGGCGCCTTTGCGAAAAAGACGGCGGGGGATTGGGTGGTTGGGAAAAACAGGCAAAAAATATTCAAAGTTTTTCTAAACGAGCTAAAACTTTAAACGAAAAAGTTATCTTTATTGATATGGTCAGGCAGTTTCTAAGGGCGACATATTTAGGAGATAAAAAACAAGAAAAGATGATTAGAAAAAAAGGTGGTCACCAAAGTGACACCTCGATGATAAGAGGGGTTGTCGCTAGTCAAGTAGATAAAAATGTAAAAGGTGTTGTAAAAATTGTCTTGAGTGAAAAAGATTTTTCTAAAGTTAGAAGGGGAGACATCTTAGTTGCAAGAGATACCAATCCGTCTTTTTTACCAGTAATGATAAAAGCAAAGGCATTTATAACAGATGAAGGGGGAATTTTGTGTCATGCTGCCATTGTTGCCAGAGAAATGAAAAAACCCTGCGTGGTTGCTACAAAAGTAGCTAGCAGGGTTTTAAAGGATGGGGAGGAGGTGGAGATTGAAAGAGATCTGGTTAGACGACCGTGATGTTGCCGTCGTGGTCTTGAGCAAAGTCCACGAATTCCAAATTTTTTATTTTTTTTCTCTTGTCGCCACTCAATAATTCAATCATTGGGCCATGACCTACCGCTAGACCGTAGCCTCCGTCGTTCATTAAACCAAACATTTTGACAAGGCCCCTTGAAGCAACGACAATGGCAACATTCAACTCTCCGCCCAAAAAAGATAAATAATCTTGAATTCTGGTCCCTTTTTCGTCCATCCATCTAACAGTATCCATTGCCACGTCTACTGTTCGCCCATCGCCGATTTCTTGTATTGCCTCGTTGATATATACGGTTTCAAGCCCAGCGACAATCGCGAGTGCCGTTTGTATCGTCCTGTATATGGGACCGTAAAAGATATTGGTGTATTTCTCGTTGGGCAACATATTTTTTGCTCGGTCTAGTTCTTCTTGAGAGACATAGCCGTTTTTGTCGCTTATGGCATGCCTCATATACCTTAACCTTTTCATATATACCACCTCCTCCTTTCTTCTTTTTATTTTTTATTCTTTTGTCAACGTACACTCCGTTTTGAAGTGCAACTTTCTATCCGTCAGGATATCACAGCAATATCTGTCTGTCAATACCTGGTGGTAGAATAAATTTGGCAAGCACTTGCTTAATTTTCTTTCTTGCATAATTCGCGTTAAATAGCCGTTTTCTCCAAAGATGCGTTCTACGCCTTCTTGGTCCATAAAATCGCTTACGGAGGTCTGCAAGACCTTAATTTGCCTGTTGTTTTGGGTATTTTGGTCTTTTAGCGCAAAATATTGTTCTATAATAAAATTTATGTCTTTTTGAGATTTGAGATTTGAGGTTTGAGATTGGTATTGGTGTCTCCACATCGGACACATTTTCTTATATCCACACCATTCACAGAGAGCGGACGGCGTGGGTATAAATTCCACCTTTTTATCAATTAAATCTTGTATCTCATTTATCTTTTTTAATATTTCTTCTTTTGTTTTTTCTAAATCTTCAAGTGTTCTTTTTGTTTCTATCTTTTCATTGTGCTTAAGAAAATACAAAGACAATTTTATATTTTCCGGCGATAGGTGTGGCCATTTTTTTAGCAATGCCAAACTGTATATGGAGAGTTGAAGATCTTTGTCCAAAAGATCCTGAGAAGGCATTCTTTTGGATGTTTTGTAATCAATTATTTCGTAAAATCCATTCTCGGGGTCAGGAGATTTGTCTACGCGATCTACAATACCAGCGAGAACGTGCGTTTCGTTTCTTTTCTCGTCTTTTATGGGTACTTCAAATCTTGATTCCAATTCTACAACATTGAAATTCCAGGGAGGATTCTTTTTATAAAAATTTTTAAGCATGAAGACCCCTTCTTTAAAGTAAACGCCGGATGTTTCTTCCGGTACATTGTCCGGTATTTTTTCGGACCATTTATTTTATCCAGCACCTCGTATTTAAACTTAAGGGGGCACGTTTTGTATGTGCTTAAAGATGAATAAGAAATTCTCATTATAATATCATGTGTGTCGCAAAAGGTATATTGTGCGACACGACTACTCTGTCCTCTCGATAAGAGTTAGCCAAACATCGTTATAGAACACTCCCCATATAAGATTAACGGGTTTTTTCAAATAACCATAGATATCTTTTAGGTTGTCCCACAAAAAGGAAAAATTTTTATGTATTAGTTTGTTGTCTAGCAATGACCGCACGTCTATATTAAGAATACTTAGGACAACAATGCCAATAATGATTATAACTACCAATTTTATAAGGCCACTGTTCATACTCTATATTATACTATAGATTGTAAAATTTTATAAATACAACAAGGGGTCAAGGTACCCGTTAACGGCAACCAACGGTAGCTTCATATACGTTCCACAGACCTTACTTTTATATTGAGTTACTTCCACCGCTTGCGTGGCGAATACGCCAAAATGCAAATGGGGGCCATATGTGGCGCCCGTATCCCCACTGTGTCCTATAAGCTGCCCAGTTTCAACCCTGTCCCCTTTTGAAACTTTTATTTTTGATAGATGGGCATACATGCTTGAAAGTCCGTTTTCGTGATCTATAAGAATCCATTTACCGTAAGAAGCATTTGCGCATCCTATGTCGGTGTCGCCCGTATCTGTTACCACGCCGTTTCTCGAAACTTTTATTGGCGTTCCTTTGCTTGCTCTAAAATCAACACCGTTATGTCCTATTGAAGGATAAAGCCACGATTTGGACAGGGCGAATTCTGTCCAACCAAATTTTTGAGTTATCACAATATCGTCAAGTGGCCATTTGAGTACTCCCGAACCAGCTGGGGGTAAGGAATTCGGGTCAATAATGATTCTCATCTCTTCTTCCAGCAAAGAAATTTCACCAAGAAGGGATTCCTGTTTTTTTTGCTGTTCGGCTAAAAGTTCTTGATAACGCGATTCTTCGTTTTTTGTTTTTTCTAGCAGAATGTCCTTTTGGTTTTTGTTTTCCTCGGTTATTTCTTTTTTGTCTAACAATGCTTCTTGAAGTTCTTGCAATTCCTGTTTTTCTTTGTTTTTTTCTATTTCGTTTTCTTCATTCTCCTTTTTAAGTGTTTTTAATTCTTCAAGATTAATGTGAATTCCGTTTTGCAGGTAGTCCATTCTGTCAATATTATTGAAGAATTCAGATAGATTATCATAAGCCAACAGGACTTCCAATAGAGTTTGAGACTCCTCTTCGTCGAGCGCTCTTATTATTTCGGCCAATGACTCCTTGGTTGTTTTTATCTCGCCTTCTTTTTCTTCTATACCAATTCGCAACTTTTCAATGGTAAGGTTTGTGTTGCTGATTTTTTTATCTGTAAGATTCACCTCCGCTTTTAATTTATTTGCAGTTGTTTCCAGTTGATAAATTTGAGAACTTAAGGTTGTTTTTGTTTGCAAAGTTTCATTTAGGTCCTCCTTGTATTTTTTTATAGTTTCCTCAATGGCTGTAATTTCTTTGTTTTTTGTATCAATTTGTTGTTGTAATTCATCCGTGCGCGATTCGGAAAATAGTGGCGCAACAGAAAAACCATACAAAAGAAAAATAAACGCAAAGAATGCTATTTTTTTAGTATGATGGATTACCATAAACCATGTTTTTGGCATAAACGGTTCTCTTGATACTTTCTTCTTTACCCAAAATTTCAGCCACGCTGAACGGGTCCGGCGATTTTGATAAGCCTGTTAATGCCACCCTGAATGGCCACAAAACATTTCCTCTGCCATTTGCTTCCGCGTAATCCCAAACAGCTTTTTTAATGTTTTCTTTGGTGAAATTTTGAGTTGGTATGTTAGACAATAATTCTATTGTTTTGTCAATGTATTGAGGTGTCTTAAGAAGCGAACTCTTATACTTAGGTTTTTGAAAAAAGAATTCAATCCCCTCTTTTATATCGCTTAAGACCGTTAGTCTTTCTTTTTCTAAATCAACAACTTTTTTCCAAATTTCCGTTTTTTTTGTCCATTCCTCGGGGACAAAATCTGATAGCATTTTTGCTAATTCTTCAGTTCCCGTTTTTTTGATGTATTGCCTATTATACCAATTCAACTTATCTATATTGAAAATAGCTCCTGCTTTTTGGATTTTTTCCAAGGAGAAATTTTTTATGAGTTCTTTTTTGCTGAATAGCTCTCTTTCATCTCCCGGGTTCCAGCCCAACAACGCCAAAAAGTTCATTAAGGCTTCCGGTAGATATCCTATATTTTTGTATTCCGTAGCCAAGACTGCCCCATGGCGTTTGCTCATTTTCGATTTATCCGATCCGAGTATTAGCGGTAAATGACAAAATTTTGGGATTTCAAATCCGAGCGCTTTGTATAGCGGAATTTGTTTGGGCGTGTTTGGTATGTGGTCTTCTCCTCTGATAATGTGTGAGACTTTCATTTTGGCGTCATCAATTACCACTGCGAAGTTGTATGTTGCTGAGCCGTCGGATTTGATTAAGACAATGTCTTTTTGGGTATTTGCTTCAAAACGAATTGAACCACGAATTATGTCTTCAAATTCAATCGGTTTTTTGGGATTTTTGTAAATGATCGCCTCACCTTCTTTGTAGGCTAAATTTTTTTCGAGCAGTTTTTTTGCGTAATTTAAATAAATATTATTGCGCCGGCTTTGATAAAAAGGTCCTTCGTCCCAATTTAACCCGAGCCACTTTAGGCTCTCTATGATTGTGTTTTCGTATTCTTTCTTAGAGCGTTCTTTGTCAGTATCCTCAATTCTTAAAATGAATTGTCCGTTGTTTTTTTTTGCGAATAAATAATTAAAAAGAGCCGTGCGTAAATTACCAATGTGAAATAATCCGGTTGGGCTTGGAGCAAAACGTGTTCTAATTTTTTTCATATTTTGAAATTTTATTTATGTTCCAATGCCAAATTTAAAATTTCCCTAGCTATTTTTTTTGCCGCATTTGTTTGCGCGAAATCTTTTGCTGATTTTCTCATTTGCTCTTGTCTTGTTTTATCAAGCAAGATTCCTTTTATTTCCGAAAGTAGAATTTGCGGGAGTAAATTTTTTTCCTCAATTACTTTTGCCGCTCCCGAGCGCGCGTAATTGTAAGCGTTTTCTTTTTGGTGGTCTTGGGCAGAATTTTCAATAGGTATTATAATTGAGGGTAATCCCCAGATTGCGATTTCATATATGGAGCTCCCTCCTCCTCTAGATATAACTAAATTTGCGACGCTTGCGGCGTTGCGCATAAGAGAATCATCTAAATGAGAGTAAACATGGTAACGATTGGAAAAAAGGGATTCTTCCAGATTTATTTTTATTCTTCCTTTTGTGTCTTTCTCATTCTTTGCTCCACACTGATGTATAACCTGAAAAGATTTTACCAGTTCTTTTGAGATGTCGGCCATGGCATCGTTTATTTTTTGGGATCCTTGCGAACCACCCAATACGAGAATTGCGGGAATATTTTCTTCCATGTCAAACAATTCCATACCTTCTTCGCGAGTAAAACCAACGATACTTTTTCTGACGGGAGTACCCGTCAACGCAGTTTTTTCTTTCGGGAAATATTTCAGCGCCTCAGGGAAAGAGATTGCAATTTTTTTTGCAAATTTACCTGCCCATTTATTGACCTTGCCCGGAACGCTATCGGATTCGTGAAGTATTACCGGTATGCCAAAAATCCTAGCGGCCAAAAGAATTGGGAAACTTACATTCCCTCCTTTTCCAAAAACTACATCGGGCATAGACCAATAAACAATCCAAATTCCTTTAAAAACACCCATGATTGTTTTAAAAATATCAACCAAGTATAAAAAAGAAAAATAGTGGCGCATTTTACCGGAATAGATTTTCTTAAAGACGATTGCCTCTTTTTTTGATATTTTTTTATTATACTCGGAACTTGAGGCAAGAATAATCTCGGGTTGAATCAATTTTTCTTCTTCCGCGAGATCATAAATGGCTTCTATTACAGCAACAATAGGATAGAAATGCCCCCCTGTTCCGCCGCCCGTTAAAAGTATTTTCATGTTAGGTCTTTTTTGAAACGTTTAATATTATGCCGGTTCCTGCCAAGGCCAGAACTAAGGCTGAGCCACCCTGGGATATAAAAACCAAAGGCAACCCCGTTAAAGGAATAAGTCCGACAATCGCATACATATTAACAAACGATTGTACTGTAATAAGTATAGCAATTCCTGATACCAAAAGTCTACCGAACATATCAGTAGTTTTTAATGCGATGTGAATTGATTTAAAAAGGAAAAGAAAAAACAGAATTACAATAAATGTTGTTCCAATAAATCCAAACTCCTCGCCTACTATGGCAAAAATCGAATCCCCCATTGGTTCTGGTAAATAATTAAACTTAGAAAGACCCTTTCCCAAACCTTGACCAAAAATTCCGCCTGATCCCAGGGCGATTTTGGCTTGTTTTATCTGGTATCCCGCGCCTTGTAAATCATATGAATTGTCAAAAAACACAAGTATCCTTTCTTTTTGGTACGGTTGAAAATAAATTAACGTGGCCAGTAGTATAAATCCTGACAAAATAACAAGTCCTGTTTGCAAGAATCTTCCTCCGGCTAGTAGAAAAAGCGTTATTGATGTTATGCTTATCACGCCGAATGTTCCCAGGTCAGGTTGCGCGATTAATAACACTCCGACAAAACCCACAATAACCAAAAAAGGCAAAAGCCCTGTTTTGAATGAAGAGATTTCGTGTCGCTTTTGAGATAGCCAATGACTCAAATAAATGATGAAAGAAAATTTTAAAAGCTCAGATGGCTGAAAAGTATATGAGCCAAACGACAGCCATCTTTTTGCTCCACCGTGTTCAAAACCCAGGTGTGGCTCAAGAACCAGTATTGTGAGGAGAAAACTAAACACAAAGAGAAAAAAAGATATCTTTTTCCATTTTTTGTAATACAGACGACTTGTTAGGCAAAGCAGTAAAATACCCACGCCACCTCCCAAGAGTAATTGCTTTATTAATGGGAAATAAGAATTTCTATCGGCGCGCGCTGCTAAACCCAAAGAAGCCGAGGACAAAATAAAAAACCCTGACAATAGTAGTATCAATACGATACTCAGGAAAAACACGTCATATTTTTTTCTGACGGACATATTCTATTTACTTTTGACAATGTTCCCGTTTTTTTCGCAAAAGACATTTTCAGCCAGCGCCAGCACGCCATTTACCAAGACATATTTTATACCCTTTGGGTATTCGGGTCTTTCATAATTTGCCTGATCCTTTATGTTTTTCGGATCAATAATGGTTATGTCGGCATAATTTCCTTTTTTTATAACTCCTCTATTTTTTATTCCTAAAATTTTTGCCGGTAAACCGGACATTTTATAGACGGCTTCCGCCCATGTCAAAATATTTTTTTCTTTAACTAAATCAGAAAATACTCTTGGGAAAGAACCAAAAGATCTCGGATGAGGTATGTTGTTTTTAAACTTAAGCATGTCGTAGCCGACCCCATCTGAAGCTACTGCCACAAAAGATCGTTCACTCAAGAATTCAAGGTTTTTTCTGTCTATTACATCATTGAAAATGGATATGTTCAATTTATTTATTGCCAATAAATTTAATAGGGTTTCTTCTTCGCTTAAGCCGGAGTCCCTGCTTATTTCTTGTATATTTTTCCCCACACAGCTTGTGTCGTTAAGGGTTGACGCGATTGTTATCTTGTCATAATGAAGTGTCAGGTTTTTTAGATAGCCAATAAGTTCTTCACGGGTTTCTTTGCTATTTATTGTTTCCAGGATTTCGTTTTTATTTTTTGTTAACAGCCATGACGGAAGCAAGCTGTATAAGTTTGACCCTGTGCTCGTGTAGGGGAAGAAGTCGCATGTCATTAGAGAATCTTCGTCATAAAAAAGTTCTATCATGCGAACAGCGTTTTGAAAATTTTTCCACGTTGTTCTACCCAGTGATTTGAAATGAGCCATGTGTCCCCTTGCTTTTGTTTCTCTCGAAAGTTCAATTAATTTAGCAACAGTTGGTAAGAGGTTTTTGCCTTCGTCCTCAATGTGGTAAGAGGACACTGCATTATGTTTGGAAACTATTTTTAAGAGAAATAATAATTCTTTTCTGGAGCTGACTTGATTAAACAATGTATTAAAATTTACAGACAGTCCCAAAGCGCCTTCTTTTAATGCTTGTTTTAGTAAATTGCCTATTTCTTCAACTTCTTTTTTTGTTGCTTGTGTTTCTTCACCCAAAACATTTTTTCTCAAAGTGTCATAACCCACGAACATTCCAAAATTGACGGCCAATTTGTGTCGCTCTATTTCCGATAAAAACTCTTTTACGGTTTGCCAGTTTATATTGGCTTTTTCTTTGCCCATCCATTTTTCAAAATAAAAATCAACACCCCTTTTTATAAAGGGAGCTAAAGACGAACCACCGTGTCCTCCGATGATAGTCGTAACTCCTTGTCTAATAAAACTTTCTTGGCGCGGTTGCGAAAACAATGTCCAGTGGTTATCTGAGTGTGTTGTCATGTCTATAAAACCGGGAGTCACATAAAGCCCCGTGGCATCTATTGTTAAATTCGCTTCTTCGTTTTTAAGATCTCCTATTTTTACAATTTTGGATTTCTCAATGGCAATATCGGAAACAAAATTAGCTTTTCCGGTTCCGTCTAAAATATCGCCATTTTTTATGATTATAGAATACATTGTTGTTTTTATTTTCCGATAAGTGTTACAACCATCCCTATTATAGCAAAAACTATGCCAATAACCCAAAAACGCATCGTGACCTTATAGGGGGGCCACCCTTTTGCTTCAAAGTGATGGTGGATAGGCGCAGCTAAGAATATCTTTTTGCCACGAATTTTTTTGGATACTAGTTGGAGTATGTCTGACATGGTTGTTGCGACTAACGGGAAAGCGATTATTGGTAAAACCAAAACAGAGTCTGTGAAAAAAGCAACAACAGCCAAAACTGATGTTAGTCCCAACATACCAGTTTCTCCCATATAAAATCTTGCGGGAGGAATGTTAAACCACAAAAAAGCCAATATTGCTCCGGTAAGTACGGCGCAAAAAGTAGCTAGGTCTATTTGATTTTGAAAAAAAGCGATACCTGTGTAGGCCGCGAATATTGAAGCCATGATGCCACCAGAAAGTCCGTCTAATCCGTCTATTACTCCCCCGCTGAAAATAGCTAACATCACTACTATAAAAAACGGTATGAAAAACCAGCCGATATCCAAGTGCCCGACAAAAGGTATCAAAATACTACTTATTTCCAATTTGGCAAAAAACCACCAGCCACCCATAAAACCGATAGCGCTTACTAGCGCTATCCTTTTTGTTAGACTAAGTCCGCCACCAATATATTTTCCCTTGCCACGAATCTGCAAAATATCATCTACCAAACCGATTATTGAAGCGGAAATTAACGCGAATAAAGGAAGCCATGTTTGAGAACGGCTTAAAAAATTTAATTTTTCAGTTAAAGATGTAGGGAAAATTTTGAAAAGAGTCCAAAAAATCAAAGCAATAATTAATGTGCTGGCCCAAATTAGAACACCACCCATTCTTGGCGTGCCTATTTCTTTGTTTTTGTGCAGTTCATTGACCACAACAGCTTCCTCGCCACTTAGCGCTCTTTTCCCTGCATATTTCTTCCATGCTTTATATTTGTAGAGATAATGAGTTAAAATAGGTGTTATGGTTATACCAAGAAAGAAGCTGAAAGCCGATAAACCAAAAATTTTCAGAATGTTTAAATCCATATTTGCATTTTAGCAAATTTTTAAACCATTTTTAAGTATTGACAAGACTATGGTAGCGTGATATACTTCAATTGTGGACTAATCAGAACTTTAACAAAGGAGGAAGTGATGAAAAAAATTTTTGTGGTAGCGACTTTAATTTTTGTTTTGGCTTTTGTTGCGGGTTGCACCAAAGAAATAATCGGAAAAGTTGAGAGTGTAAGTTTTACTTATCTTGCGTTTGGCAGACAACCCGTTACCGAGGTTGTTGTAACGACCGACAGAGACGATAAGCACTTTCTGGGACTCCAGGGACATGAAACTGGCATCAAAGTGGATGATGTTATAAGAGTGAAGTTCAACAACAATGACAACTACGCAGTGGCAAACTCAGTGATTGACGGGGGCGTTATGAAAAAAATTGAAGAAAAAGACGGAACTGTAAAATTTATCAAAAAAAAGAGAACAAGAATCTACTGGAAGGAAATTTTAGAATATAAAATTATAAAGTAAAGCCAAAAAAGTAGAAACCCAAAAGCGACAGGTATCTGATGCCATGTCGCTTTTTGTTTTTACCATATACGCACGATCGTGGTCTATTTGGTAAATTCAGTAAATAATAGATATTTATTTTACTTCACAAATTTGTTGTATAGTATCTCTATGTCTTCAAAACGGCCTTCAAAAGTTGAACCCAGAACGGTGAGAATTATTGGGTGGTTTAGCCCTTTATCAACAATGACGGTCAAATTTCCTCCCGCCAAATCACTAAACCCCGTTTTCCCGCCAAAAACTACGGGAAATTTTCCCAGCAGTTTATTTGTGTTTTCAAAGGCGCGGTTTTTATAATTTATTGATTCTAATGTTGTGTCGTTGAGAAGTTCAGGATATTTGTCAAAAATGTATTTCAGGAGTTTTGTTACATCTTGGCATGAGCCATAGGCGCCGGCTATTTCAGTTGAAACATCCAAGCCGGTAGAGTTTAGGAAATATGTTCGGTCGAGTTTCAGTTTGTTTGAATAGCTATTCATCAGCTCAACAAATTCGGACTCATTGTTACTTTCTGGATTTGTTTTGAAGCCGCTTGCTATTGCGAAAGCGGCATCGTTTGACGATGAGATAAGCATTACTTTTATCAAATCCTCCAACTTCCACATTTCTCCAATATAAAAATCACTGTCGCCTTCTATAAGAATGGCCTCTTTGGTTATTTCTACTAAAGTCGTTTTTGGTAGGAGTTCTATAGAGACAAGGGCTGTCATTAATTTTGTCAAGCTTGCCAAGGGGAGTTGTTCATCGCTGTTTTTTTTAAATATAAATTCATCTTTTGCCATATCAAATACGCAAGCCGACTTTGCTTGAATTTCAAATGGCGCGTCACTTCCTGTTTGTAGTTCTTCTGTTTCGTTTTCTTTGTAGACAAAGGCTACTCCTTCTTTTTCTTTGGGAGAAACATATCCCAAGACAAACAGAAGAAAAACAAGAATCACCAATTTTATTGAATTGTGAATAATTTCTCGCATTTTATTTGTTCTGAAAATTTTTCAAATTCCGGTAAATCTTCCTTTTTTGTTATCCCTAAAAATTGGAAGAGACGCACAGAAGGCTTGTACACAAAACTTCTTTTGTCTTTAGGGTTTATTTTTCTATCTACCAGCCCCCTTATTGCAAGATTGCCAAGCGTGAATGCCGAGTTGACCCCCCTTATACGATCAATGTCGTTTCTACTAACCCCCCCTCCTTCGTTTTTATAAATAATTATAGCCAAAGTTTCAAGACCTGCGCGTCCCAAGTTTCTGTCTATCTCTTCTTTTATCAGGGATTTGCAATATTCGTCTGATTCAGGGGCTGTGCCAAGCATAATGTTGGCGTCTGCCTTTAGAAGTCTTATCCCTCGGCCGTTCAGTTCTTTTTCTAAGTCCAGAATGGCCTCGTTAATTTCTCGTTCTTTTTTGTCTAAAATTTTACAAATTTCTTTTATGCTCAGCGGTTTCCCAGACAAAAAAAGTAGAGCTTCTATGTGGTTTGATATATTCATGTTTGTGTAATATGGATTTCTCCAAATATTTCATTTTGGTTCGTTCTTATAGCTTTTCTTTTTGTTAACTCAAGAAGAGCCAGGAAGCTAACAATTATATCCATTCTGCTTTGTTTTTGTTTTTTGTTAATTTCCGAAAAGCATAACGACATTTTCTCTTGGAGTCTTCGGGTTAAGTCTTCAATTTTTTGTTCTAATGTTATTGTTCTTTCAATTATTTTTTCAGGTAAAATAGTTTTTTGGAAACAAAAGATGTTTAGCAAGTCGGACAACGCTTTGTTCATATTGAAAACAGATAAATCTCTTGGGATAACAAAAACGATATTACTTGTTTTTGTTGGCATTTTCGGGAGGGTTTCTCTGGAAAAAATTATATTATTTCCAAAAATTTTTTCTAGTCCCTCGCTTATGTTTTGAAATTTTTGATAAATTTTTAGTCTCTTTTCAAGGTCATCAATTTCTTCTTTTTCTTCCTCGGATATTTCCAAAGATGGCATTAGTGAACGAGATTTAACAAGAACAAGGGTTGAAGCAACAATCAAAAAGTAAGAAACTTCTTTTGTCGGAAAATTTTCCAGTTTTTTTAAGTAATCCAAATACTGGTCGGCAATCTCGGCTAGGGATATTTCGCTGATGGACAATTTTTTCTTATCTATCAGATCGACTAGCAGTTCAAGTGGACCTTCAAATTGCCTCGTTGCGGTTTGGTACATATGAAATCTTAAGTTCCTTGAGTTGTTCTTCTTTAATTTCTGATGGCGCGCCCATCATTAAATCGCGTCCGTCGCCGGTTTTGGGAAATGCTATAACCTCTCGTATGTTGGGTTCATTTTGAAGTATCGCAACAACCCTGTCTAGACCAAATGCGATTCCTCCGTGTGGAGGCGCTCCGAAAGTGAAAGCTTCCAACATGTGCCCAAAGTTTTCTTTGATCTCGTCTTCTTTTAATCCTATTATTTCGAGAACTTTTTTGAGAGCGTCCGGTTTGTGGTTTCTAATGCTTCCCCCGCCTATTTCGTATCCATTCAAGACCATATCATATTGGGCCGCTGTAATTTTTTCTATGTTTTTTTTGTCCATTAGCATTTGATGGTGTTCCGGTATGGTTGCGGAAAATGGATTGTGTGTAAAAGTCCACTTGTTATTTTTGTCTTTTTCGAAGAAGGGAAAGTCTATTATCCAGCAAAAGGCTAACTCGTCGGGATTATCTTTATCTTCCCTTAAGTCTGGTCTGTCTGTGTCATATTTTTCCATTGCCTCCGCGTAAGTTAATCTGGGAAATGGTTTTCGCAAAATTTTTTTATTTGGATAATTTTCTGCTACTGTTTTTACAATAAGTTCCTCATTCAAATTCATTACATCTTCTCTGTTGACGAAAGACATTTCTATATCAAGTTGGGTGAATTCAGGTTGCCTGTCTCCCCGCGTATCTTCATCGCGTAAGCATTTTGCAACTTGAAAATATTTCTCAAACTGCGATACCATCAAGAGTTGTTTAAATTGCTGGGGCGCCTGAGGAAGAGCGTAAAATTTTCCTGTTTGTAGTCGCGAGGGCACAACAAAATCTCTGGCTCCTTCGGGCGTCGATTTTGTTAAAAGAGGTGTTTCTATTTCAATAAATTCTTGCTCTATCAAAAAGTTGCGCGCGGACTGTATAAATTGGTGCCTTTTTCTTATGTTTTCTTGCAATCGTTTGCGTTTTAAATCCACATAGCGATATTTCAAGCGAATTTCTTCATTAATTTCTCGTCCGTCAGTATTGATTTCAAAAGGAGGTGTTTCTGATTGGTTCAGAATATTTAAACTTGTTGCCTGCATTTCAATTTTGCCCGTTTCTATTTCTTCATTTATCATTTTTTCGGGCCTCTCGTTTATTGTTCCTTCAATTTCAACAACATCATTATTTCGTAATGTATCAGCTTTACTTAAAAGTTCTTTGTCTTCTGGAGTGAATACAATTTGCAAAATTCCACTGGTATCCACAAGGTCAATGAAAACAAGTTTTCCATGGTCTCTGCGCGCGCTTATCCAGCCGTCAATTTTTATTTTTTCTCCCGCTTTTGCTTTGTTTACGTATGTTCTTTGCATATTTAGTTTTCTTTAATCCCGCCCAGCGGGATAAATTGGTAATTCAACAAAAAAGGCGCTACCCTTTCCTTCTCCTTTGGATTCTGCCCAAATTATACCCCCATGGTCTTCAACAATTTTTCTTGCCACATAAAGTCCGAGTCCTGTTCCTCCCGTATGCAGGCGAGAAACCCCCTTTGCTCTTGTGAACTTTTGAAACAAACTGGGTAGTGTTTCTTTTGAAATGCCGATACCCGAATCCTCTATTTTTAGCAATACAATGTTTGTGTTTGGTTTGCGCGTCAAAAGTGCT